>Ga0335082_10007116_pt1 | contig 12183 bp, 9 predicted proteins | sample Lox_Sample_41_FD_206718 | JGI IMG/M metagenome (GOLD analysis project Ga0335082, IMG submission 206718) | Soil microbial communities from Loxahatchee National Wildlife Refuge, Florida, United States - Lox_Sample_4.1 | ecosystem: Environmental > Terrestrial > Soil > Wetlands | place: USA: Florida...
AACTTGTTCCTGCCGCTCGAGACCTCGTAGGAGAACCGTCCGGCGGGTGGCCCCGTTCTTGCTGTGGGACCATCCGGAATGGAAGTCGAAACGATCTCGTCCGGGCCCGGCGTGGCCCGCACCGCCCCGGGGGAGCGACGCGTGCGCAAGGTCCTCATCGTCGACGACGAGCCCTCCGTCCGGTTCGTGCTCGCCCGGACCTGCGAGCGGGCCGGCGTTCCGTGGGAGGAGGCGGCCAGCGCCGAGGAGGCGCGCGACAAGCTGCGCGCGCTCGGCACGGGGCGCGACGGCGTCGGGCTGGTGCTCCTCGACGTGCGCCTCCCCGGCGACGACGGGTTCACGCTCCTCGGCGAGGTGGCCGGGCGCAGCAACTCGCCGTTCGTGGTGGTGATGACCGCCGAGGACACCATGCGCTCCGCCGTCGAGGCGATGAAGCGCGGCGCCGCGGACTACCTCGGCAAGCCGTTCGACCTGGCGCGCGTCGAGCGGATCGTGAAGGACCTCGCCGCCACCCCGCCGCCGGAGGGCCACGAGCTCCACGAGCCCGGGCCGGCGCCCTCGGTCGAGGACGGGATCGACCCCAACGCCGAGCCGCGGCGCTTCGAGAAGGTGGCCCTCCCCGAGACGCTCATCGGGCGGTCGGCGGCGATGGTCGAGGTCTACAAGGAGATCGGCCGGGTGGCCCGCACCGAGATGACGGTGCTGCTCATGGGCGAGTCGGGCACCGGCAAGGAGCTGGTGGCGCGGGCCATCCACGCCAACTCGATGCGCTCCCGGGGGCCCTTCATCACCGTCAACATGGCGGCCATCCCGAAGGACCTCATCGAGAGCGAGCTGTACGGCCACGAGAAGGGGTCGTTCACCGGCGCGGTGGAGCGGCGCCCCGGCAAGTTCGAGCTGGCGAGCGGAGGCACGCTCTTCCTCGACGAGATCGGCGAGATGCCGATGGACCTCCAGGCGAAGCTGCTCCGGGTCCTGCAGGAGCGCGAGATCGACCGGGTGGGCGGCACGCGCCCGCTGCCGGTGGACGTGCGCATCGTCGCCGCGACCAACGCCGACCTGGCCCGCTCGGTGGAGGAGGGCCGCTTCCGGCGCGACCTCTACTACCGGCTCGCGGTGGTGCCGCTCAGGCTCCCGCCGCTCCGCGAGCGCGAGGGCGACGTCATCCTGCTCGCGCGCCACTTCATCGCGAAGTACGGCGAGCAGCTCAAGGGGCGGCCGGTGGCGCTGGCCCGGGACGCCGAGCCGCTCCTCCTCGCCCACGCCTGGCCCGGCAACGTGCGCGAGCTGCAGAACGTGGTCCAGCGCGCGCTCCTGAAGCTCAACGGGCCGCGCCTCGCCGCGAAGGATCTGATGGGCCTCCTCCCGGCCGCCACCGGGGCGGAGCGCGGCCTCGGTGGCCTGGTGGAGTCGATCCTCGACGCGGCCGAGCCCGAGGGCGGCCGCTACCAGGCCGCGCTGCAGGCGGTCGAGGCGCCGCTCATCGCGGCCGCGCTGGCGAGGACCCGCGGGAACCAGCTCCGCGCCGCCGAGCTGCTCGGGATGAACCGGAACACGCTCCGGGAACGGATGCGCGCCCTGGGGATGCGGGCGAAGTGATCGCCCCTCCGGCTGCCTGAAAGGCAGGCAGGAACTGCCCCGAAGTCGGGCACCCTGCCAGTAATTCTCCCCGTCTTTCCAGGATTCCGGGCGGCGAAATCCGGACCCCGCGTGGCACGAGCCGTGCTATCTCAGGCCGCCACTCACCCGTTGCCCAACCACGGAGACACGACCTCGATGGCGAAATACACCCCGAAGCAGGTCCTCGAGATGGCCAAGGAGCGCAAGGCCACCTACGTCGACCTGAAGTTCATGGACTTCGTCGGCATCTGGCAGCACTTCTCGATCCCGCTCTACGAGCTTCCCGAGAGCGTGTTCGAGGAGGGGCTCGGGTTCGACGGCTCGTCCATCCGCGGCTGGCAGGCGATCCACGCCTCCGACATGCTCGTCGTCCCCGACGCCAACACGGCGTGCATCGATCCGTTCATGGCGGAGCCCACGCTCTCGCTCATCTGCAACGTGGTCGATCCGATCACGAAGGAGCCGTACTCGCGCGATCCGCGCAACATCGCCATCAAGGCGGAGAAGTACCTCAAGTCCACGGGCATCGGCGACACGGCCTTCTTCGGTCCCGAGGCCGAGTTCTTCATCTTCGACGAGGTCCGCTACGACGCGGGCGTGAACCACGCCTTCTACAAGGTGGACTCCGTCGAGGGCCAGTGGAACACCGGCCGCGAGGAGGCGGGCGGGAACCTCGGCTACAAGCCCCGCTACAAGGAGGGCTACTTCCCGGTCGCCCCCATCGACAGCCAGCAGGACATCCGCACCGAGATGTGCCGGACGATGGAGTCCGTCGGCATCCACGTCGAGCGGCAGCACCACGAGGTCGCCACCGCCGGCCAGGCCGAGATCGACATCAAGTTCGACTCGATGCTGAACATGGCCGACAAGCTCCAGTGGTTCAAGTACATCATCAAGAACGTCGCCCGCCGGCACGGGAAGACGGTGACGTTCATGCCCAAGCCGCTCTACGGCGACAACGGCTCGGGCATGCACACGCACCAGTCCATCTGGAGGGACGGGAAGCCGCTCTTCGCCGGCGACGGCTACGCGGGCCTCTCCGACCTCGCCATGTGGTACATCGGCGGCATCCTCCGGCACGGCCCGGCGCTCGCCGCGCTCTGCTGCCCGACCACCAACAGCTACAAGCGGCTGGTGCCCGGGTTCGAGGCGCCCATCAACCTCGCCTACTCGGCTCGCAACCGCTCCGCCTCGATCCGCATCCCGATGTACTCGCCGTCGCCCAAGGCGAAGCGCATCGAGTTCCGCTCGCCGGATCCGTCCTGCAACGGCTACATCGCCTTCGCCGCGATGCTCATGGCCGGCCTCGACGGCATCGAGAACAAGATGAACCCCGGCCAGCCGCTCGACAAGGACATCTACGGCATGTCGCCCGAGGAGCTGAGGGACATCCCGAAGATGCCGGGCTCGCTGGACGAGGCGCTGGAGTGCCTGCGCAAGGACCACAAGTTCCTGCTCAAGGGCGACGTCTTCACCGACGACGTGATCGAGACGTGGATCCAGTACAAGTACGACAAGGAAGTGAACCCGGTGCGGATGCGCCCGAGCCCGCTCGAGTTCAGCCTCTACTTCGACATTTGACCGTTCGCGCTCCGCGCGAACGGCAAATGTCGAAGGCTTCGACGTCGATCGACGGGGGGCTCACGCCCCCCGGACCCCCCAGCCGTTCGACGGCCGCCTCCGGGCGGCCGTCTCCTTTTCAACGGCTGGCGTGCGCATCGCTCCGCTGCTAGACCGGCCAGGCGTGTCGGCCCTCCGCGACAGGCTGCGCGATGCCGTGGGCGGCCTCCCGGCGGCCTTCTGGACGCTCTGGGCCGGGATGCTCGTCAACCGCCTGGCGAGCTTCGTCCTCACGTTCCTCGGCCTCTACCTGGTCCGCGAGCGGGGGTTCACGCCCGGCGCCGCCGGCCTCGTCGTCGCGCTCTACGGCGCCGGGCTCCTCTGCGCCGGCCCCCTCGGCGGCGCGCTCGCCGACCGGATCGGCCGGCGCGCCACGCTGCTCATCGGCCTGGCCGGCGGCGGCGCCTGCGTCGGAGTGGTCGCCTTCCTGCGCGATCCGGCCGCCCTGGCCGCCATGGCGTTCGTGGCCGCGCTGGCCGGCGAGATCTACCGCCCCGCCGCCAACGCGGCGATCGCGGACCTGGTGCCGCCGCCGGACCGCCGGCGGGCGTACGGCCTCGTCTACTGGGCGGTGAACCTCGGCTGGACGCTCTCGCTCTCGGTGGCGGGCTTCGTCGCCGAGCGCAGCTTCCGCGCCCTCTTCCTCGCGGACGCGGCGACGTCCCTCGCCTTCGCCGCGATCGTGTTCGTCCGCGTCCCCGAGACGCGCCCGCACGGCCTCGCCCCTGCCCCGGTGCTGGCGGGCATGGGCCGCGTCCTCCGGGACCGCGTGTTCGTCGTCTTCCTGGGGCTTCACCTCCTCGCGCTGGTGGTCTTCGTGCAGTTCCAGCTCGCCGCGCCGCTCGACTACGGCGCCCATGGCGTCGGCCCGGCGGCCTTCTCGCTCCTCATGGCGATGAACGGCCTCGGCGTCGTCCTCCTCCAGCCGCTCACCGCCCGCTTCGTGGCGCGCGCGGACGGCGCCCGGCTCCTCGCGGCCTCGGCGCTCCTCTTCGGCGCGGGGATGGGGCTCAACGCCTTCCAGGGATCGCTTCCGGCCTACGTCGCCGGGAACGTCACCTGGACCGTGGGCGAGGTGATCGGGTTCCCGGTCGCGAACGCCCTGGTCGCGGATCTCGCCCCGCCGGAGCTGCGCGGCCGCTACCAGGGCGCCTTCTCCATGTCCTGGGGGATCGCGTTCACGGCGGCCCCGATCGCCGGTGGCGCGGTCCTGGCGGGCCTGGGCGGCCGGGCGGTGTGGCTGGGTTGCCTCGCCCTCGGTGCCCTGGTGGCGGCGGGCCACCTCGCCGCGGGACCGGCGCGGCGGCGGAGGCTCGCCGCGCTGCGGGCGGCGGTGGAGGCGTCCGCGCCCGCCGGCGAGCGGGATGCGCACCCACACGGACCCACGCCATCCGGTCGTTGATCCGCGGCGTGTCCCCCGCTTATGGTGCCCTGACCGATGCCTCGCGCCAGGATCCTCCTCGTCGACGACAACCAGGAGCTGCTCACGCTCCTCTCGCGCCTCATCGAGAGCGAGGGCTGGACGCCGGTCGCGGCAGCGAAGGGGAAGACGGCCCTCGACCAGATCGCGGCCGAGGCGCCGGCGGCAGCCGTGGTGGACGTCTTGCTGCCCGACATGATGGGGTACGACGTCGCCGCCGCACTCAAGAAGGCGAACGTGCCGTTCGTGTTCATGACCGGCGTCTTCAAGGGGGGCCGCGCCGCCTCCGACGCCCGCATGCAGCACGGCGCGTCCGGCTACTTCGAGAAGCCGTTCGAGGCGCGGAAGCTGGTGGAGGCGATCCGCGGGCTCCTCCCGGCGGCCCCGCCGTCGCGCGCCGCGCCCCCGCCGCGGCGCCTCTCGGAACAGACGCAGTCCGACTTCGACGTCGAGGTGGCGGTCGAGGCGGACGAGCCCGTCCCGGCCATGGAGCTGACCGGGCGCGTGGTGCTCACCGAGGACGGCAAGGTCTCGGCGGTGCTGCGGGGCGACAACATCACCGCCGCCTCCGTCGGCGCGCCCGCCCGGCCCCCTCCGCGCCCGTCCCCGCCGCCGTCCGCCGCCTCGGTGCGCGAGCGGCCCGCGGCGCACGATCCGGCCCAGACGGAGGGGAAGCTCGAGGAGAACCTGCCGGACCTCATCACCGCCTTCCACCTCGCGCAGCAGACCGGCGAGCTGACCCTGCAGAAGGGGAAGATCCGCAAGACCATCTTCTTCGAGAAGGGGCGTCCCTGCTTCGCGATCTCCAACCTCGTCACCGACCGGTTCGGCCCGTTCCTGGTGCGCGTGGGCAAGCTCACGCAGCAGCAGCTCGAGCTCACCGAGGCGGCGGCGAGCCAGACCGGCCGCCGCTCCGGCGACGTGCTGGTGGAGATGGGGCTGCTCAAGGACACCGAGAAGCTCTACTACCTCGCACAGCAGGTGAAGGCGATCATCTACTCGGTGTTCGGCTGGGAGGACGGCGAGTACCGCCTGCACTTCGCCGACAAGGCGGCGCAGGAGGCGATCAAGATCGACCTCCATCCCGCCAACCTGATCATGCGGGGCGTGAAGAAGCTCTACAAGCCGGAGCGGCTCTTCCGGCTGCTCTCGCCCGAGGACCGGCTCCTCCCCACGCAGCAGCCGGCGTACGGCCTCCACGAGGTGGAGCTGGAGCGCTGGGAGGCGGAGATCCTCCCGCGCATCGACGGGACGCGGACGCTCGCCGAGATCATCCACCTCGCCCAGCGGCCCGAGCACGCCGTCTACGGCTTCCTGGTCGGCCTCACCGCCCTCAAGATCCTCGAGTCGGCCTGACGCCTCGCCACGCCTGGAGGCGGGCCGCCCCGGCCGCGCTCGCCGCGAGCGCGCCACGGGCCGGGGGGCGGTCCGGAGTCAGCCCTTCGCCGGGAAGCGCCGGTAGCGTCCGCCGAGCCAGGAGTCGAGCCAGCCGGTCTCCGCCCGCACGGACAGATCGGGCGCCTCGACGTGCGAGGTCGCGACGAAGCGGCCCTGCTCCAGCGCGCCCGTCTCGAGGCGTCCTTCCTCCGCGCGCGCCACGGCGTGCGCCGCGCACCGCGGGCAGAGGAACTGGAAGAGGAGCTGGGCCGGGGACGACACCGTCCCTGCGTCCAGGACCTCCCCCACGGAGAGCTGCTTCCGGCACACCGGGCAGTTGAGGGTGAACATCGACTCCACGGCGATCCAGCCTAGCAGCCCGGTGCGGGCGAACGCCACGTGGTCTTCGTCCCGCTGGTTGGGGACCCCGCACGGCGCGTCGCGGGCACCGGTTTCCGGCGCCCCCCGCGGTGGGCGTGCGCCCCGCTAGGCTGCGGTGGGATCCTTACCGGCGGCGGCCGGCGGGATCCGCGCCGCGAGCGCGAGGTGGGCCGGAGTGCGGAGCGCGGCGCGCGCCGCCGCGGGGTCGGACGGTGGCCCCGCCCAGGCCAGGAGCCGGCCCACGCGCGCCGCCGCCTCGGCCACGCGCGCGCGGGGGAGCCGCCCGCGCTCGACCGCCTCCCGCGCCAGGTCGATGGCCCGGTGCTGGAGAGCGGCGGTGTGGCAGACGAGGAGCGCGTCCACGCCCGCGGCCAGGGCGCCGGGTACCGACTCCTCGGGGGGAAAGTGCTCGGCCACCGCCTTCATCTCCAGGTCGTCGGAGATGCAGCAGCCGCCGAACCCCACCTGCTCCCGGAGGAGCCGCATCACCTCGGGTGAGAGGGTGGCCGGCCGCCGCGCGTCGAGCGCCTCGAACACGACGTGCGCGGTCATCACCGAGGCGACCCCGGCCCGGGCGAGCGCGCGGAACGGCGGCAGCTCGACCTCGGCGAGCCGCGCGAGCGGGTGCGGGAGCCGCGGCAGGTCCCGGTGCGAGTCCTGGCTCGTGTCGCCGTGCCCCGGGAAGTGCTTGGCGCAGGCCGCCACGCCGGACGACTGGAGCCCGCGGGCGATCGCGGCGCCCAGGCGCCCCACCTCGACCGGATCCCGGGAGAGAGCGCGGTCGCCGATGACGGGGTTCGCCGGGTTGGTGTCAACGTCCACGACCGGCGCGTAGTCCTGGTCGATGCCCACGGCGCGGAGCTCGCGGCCGAGGAGCGCGCCCACCTCGCGGGCCAGATCGGGATCCCGCGCCGCGCCGAGCGCGCGCATGGGAGGCAGCTCGGTGAACCCCTGCGGCGAGCGCAGGCGCGCGACGCGCCCGCCCTCCTGGTCGATGGAGACGAGGAGCGGCCGCCGCGCGGCCCGCTTCAGCGCCGCCACCAGCTCGGCCACCTGCTCGGCGGACTCCACGTTCCGGCCGAAGAGGACGACACCGTAGACGCCGCGGCGGACGAGGTCGAGCACCTCGGCCGACGGCGAGGTGCCGTGGAAGCCGACGCAGAAGAGCCCCGCGACCTCGGTGTCGAGCGCCGGGTCAGGCAAGGAGGACCCCCTCGGCGAAGAAGGCGGCGAGCCCGAGCGCGAGCAGCAAGGTCCAGAGTGGGATCTCGCGGTGCCCGGCGGAGGCGCTCGCCTGCCCCTCCACCCGTGCGTGGGTGGCGCCCCCGAAGTAGGCGGTCAGCTCGGCGGCGTCGAGGCGCCGGGTGTCCGATTCGCGCGGATCGGGCCAGACCGCGAAGGCGAGGGCCGGCGCGGGCCGCTCCGCACCGCCCTCGCGGAGCTTCACCTGCCAGAGCCCCGGGAGCCGCGGCGTGAACCGGGCCACGGCGGGATCGCCCTCGTCGAGCCCCGCCGCCTCGAGGGCGCGGCCGCGCAGCTCCCGGCCGTCCGGCGCCACCAGCGCCGCGATGGTCTGCCCGGGCTCGAGCTTCACGGCGTGCGGCGCCCCGACCGGCGCCGGAGGGGCGCGCCGGTCCTCGAGCCCGCCGGCCAGGTAGGCGGCGAACCGCTGCATGGCGGGGAGGTAGCTCGTCCGGATCGGCCAGTCCGTCCAGTCGCGGTCGGCGGTCGAGGTGAAGAGCAGCACGCGCCCCTGCCCGCGCCGCGCCTCGACCAACGCCGGCGCGCCGTCGTCGAAGGCGGCGAGGACGCGCGGCGCCTCGCCCCGCTTCTCGGCGGGCCGGGTGAGGAAGTAGCGGAAGGTGCGCGTGCCGAGGAGCCCCTCGCGCGCGTCGCCGGTGAAGATCGAGAGCGCCGGGTGGGCGAGGGCGACCTCGGCGAAGCGGGCGGCCCGCGCGTCGGAGCCCGGGGCGCCCCGATCGGCGGCGGTCTTCACCACGTGGAGCTGCAGCGGGAGGAGCCCGCCGAGCTCCCTGGCGTACAGATCGGGATCCACCTGGTCGCCGAGCGACAGGAACAGGCCGCCGCCCTTCTCGACGAAGCGTGCCAGCTCCGGCGCCCTCGCGCCGAGCGAGCGGACGTTGAGGAGGAAGACCACGTCGTAGCCGGCCAGGTCCTCCTGCGCGAGCCCCTCCGCGTCCACGAGCTTCGGGCGGACCGGCGAGCCGGGTGACGCCAGCGCGGTCTCGACGAAGTACGCCTCGTCCCGGACCTTGATGGGGGATGGCGCCCCGTTGACGACGAGGACGCGGACCTCGCGCGGCACCACCAGCGCCAGCGTGCGCGCGTCGTCGACGGCGAGCGGGTCCGGGGGGAGCGCCACGGTGATCACCGCCGGCCCGCCGCCCGGGAAGGCGTAGGAGAAGGTCTTCTTCGCCGTCGCGCCGGCCGGGATCTCGGCGAAGGCCCGGATCGCCGTCCTGGTGTCCCTGCCTGCGCCCGTCTCCAGGCGGACCGAGACGTCCTTGAGCGGCTCCGCGCCGAAGTTGGCGAGCGTCGCCGTGATCCGGTAGCCGCGCGGGCCGACGGCGGGATCGGGCTCCGCCTCGAGGCCGGTCACCGCCGCGTTCGGGAGCGCCGCGCCGCGGGCCGCGTCGAGGAGCGACACCTCCGGACGCACCGGGCCGGCGGGGCCGTCCACCATGGGCGGCGGGACGTCGAGCCGCCACGCCGAGGCGGTGAGGTCCGTCGCGACCACGACGCGCTTGGGCAGGGACGCCTGCGCCCTCGCCTGCGAGAGCGCGCGGACCGCCGCGGTCACGCAGGCGGTCATGTCCGAGTGGCCCGCGCCGAGGAGCGCCTCGTCGAGCACGCGCCGGACCGCGGCGCGGTCGAACGACGGCGCGGCCGCCGCGGGGGTCTCGGAGCCGCAGACGACCACCGTGGCCGGCTCGTCGCCGCCGAGCGAGGCCAGCGCCTCGAGCGCGTCGGCACGGGCGCGGTCGAAGAGGGTCCGGCCGCCCAGCAGGTAGCCCATCGACGCCGAGGCGTCGAGGACCACCGCCGTGGCGCGCGGGCCGCGGGCCACCTGGGCGGCGGCGGCGTCCGGCCGCTCCGCCCGGGGCCGGGCGAGGGCCAGGGCGATCGCGGCGAGCAGGGCGGTCCGCGCGGCGAAGAGCAGGATCTTCTTGAGCCGCAGCCGGCGCTCCGTCTCGCGCCGCGCCCGGAGGATGAAGTCGATGGCGGGGAACGGCGTCGGCCGCGGGCGGCGGCGGAAGAAGAGGTGGATGACGACCGGGATGGCCGCGGCGAGGAGGCCCCAGAGGAGGCCGGGGTGGAGGAAGGAGAGGTTCACGCGCGTCGCTCAGGCGGCGGCATGTCGCTCGCGGCGGGCGAGGAAGGGGAGGAGCACCTCGTCGAGCGGACGGTCGGTGCGGCACAGGGCGTAGTCGAGGTCCGCCTCGGCGGCGGTGCGCTTCACCTCGTCGAGCCAGCGGCGCAGCACCTCCAGGTACCCCTTGCGGACGTCGCGCGCGTGCGCCTCGACGCTGCGCGCGTCCTCCATGGACAGGAAGAGCGTCGGATCGTCGAAGGGGAACTCCAGCTCCGCCGGATCGAGGAGGTGGAAGACGGTGACCTCGTGCTTGCGGCGGCCGAGCTGGGCGAGCTTCTTCACCACGCGCTCGTCGGCGTCGAAGAGGTCGGAGAAGACGATGACCTGCGCGCGGCGCGGCGCGTGCTCCACCACCCAGTCCACCGCGCTGCCGAGGCGCGTCTCCCCCGCGGCAGCCGCCGCCGCCAGCGTGTCCACCACCGCGGGGAGGTGGCTCGCCGCGGCGCGCGGCGGGATGGCGTGCACCGCCCCGCCCTGCGCCAGCACCAGGCCGGCGGCGTCCTGCTGGCGCACCAGCAGGTACGCGAGCGAGGCCGCCAGCGCGCTCGCGTACTCGAGCTTGCTCATGCGCCGGTCCGCGCCGCGGTAGCCCATCGAGCCGGAGGCGTCCACGATCAGGTAGGCGCGGAGGTTCGTCTCCTGCTCGAAGCGCTTCACGTAGTACTTGTCGAACTTCCCGTAGGCCTTCCAGTCGATGTGGCGGATCTCGTCGCCGGGCGCGTACTCCTTGTGCTCGGCGAACTCCACCGAGGCGCCGTGGTGCGGCGACTTGTGGAGCCCGGTGAGGATCCCCTCGGTGATGGCGCGGACGCGGAGGTGCAGCGTGCCGAGCCGGGCGAGGATCTCGGGGTCGAGGAGCGGTCGCTTCTTCGCATCGGTCATCGCGGCCCTGCGCTCGGGGCGAACGGAGATGCAATCGAGACGCCGAACCGGTCGCTCACGGTCTCACCTTCTCCAGCAGCCGCTCCACGATCTGCGCGCTCGTCACGCCCTCGCTCTCGGCGCGGAAGTTGGTGATCACCCGGTGCACCAGCACGTTCTTCGCGAGGGCGCGGACGTCCTCGACGCTCGCCGCGGTGCGGCCGTCGAGGATGGCGCGGCTCTTCGCGCCGAGGACCAGGTACTGGCTGGCGCGCGGACCGGCCCCCCAGGAGACGTTCTCCTTCACGAAGTCGGGCGCGCCCGGGTCGGCCGGGCGGGTCAGGCGCGCCAGGTCCACCGCGTGCTTCACCACGTGGTCCGCGGCAGGGACCCGCAGCACCAGGTCCTGGAGCCCCCGGATCTGCGCCGGCGAGAGCACGCGCCGGAGCGGCGGGCGCGAGGCGATGGTGGTGGAGCGCACGATCTCGCGCTCCTCCTCGGCGGACGGGTAGTCCACGGTGACGTAGAACATGAAGCGGTCGAGCTGCGCCTCGGGCAGCGGGTAGGTCCCCTCCTGCTCGATGGGGTTCTGCGTGGCGAAGACCAGGAAGGGGAGGTCGAGCGGGTAGGTCTCGCCGCCGGCCGTCACCCGGTACTCCTGCATCGCCTGCAGGAGCGCCGCCTGGGTCTTGGGCGGCGTGCGGTTGATCTCGTCGGCGAGGAGCAGGTTCGCGAAGATGGGGCCCTTCACGAAGCGGAAAGCCCTCCGGCCGGTGGTGTGGTCCTCCTCGAGCACGTCCGTCCCGGTGATGTCCGACGGCATCAGATCGGGGGTGAACTGGATCCGGCTGAAGGAGAGGTCGAGCACCTCCGCCACGGTGGAGATGAGGAGGGTCTTGGCGAGGCCGGGGACGCCGACGAAGAGGCAGTGGCCGCGCGCGAAGAGCGCGACCAGCAGCGAGTCGACGACCTCCTTCTGGCCGACGATGCGCTTCTCGATCTCGCCCAGGAGCTGGCGGCGGGCGTCGTGAAGCTCGCGGACGGCGGCGAGGTCGGCCTCGGGGGGCGGGGCGGCGGGGACGGTCTGGGGGGTGGTGAGCATGTCGTCTCGGGTTCGCCGGCGACGGCCGGTCAGTGGGCGCGGTCCCTCAGTATCTCCGCGAAGCGCTTCTCGCGCGAGGCGCCGCCGGGATCCCCGAGCGCCTCCAGGGCGGTGGCGAGGCCGGCGTGGATCTCGGGGTCGAACGGGTCCTGGCGGTTGGCGAGGACGAGGTGGGTGCGGGCCGCGGCGTACTCCTTGCGCGCCACCAGCACCCGGGAGAGGTGGACGTGCAGCGCGGCGTGGTCCGGGTTCCAGACGAGCGCCTCGGAGAGCACCCGCTCGGCCTCGGCGGGCGCGTCCGACATCATCGCCGCGATGGCGTACTGGTCCGCGAGGATGGCGATCCTCAACCCGACCTTCCTCACCGCCTTGCCGTACTCGATGCGCGCCGCCGTCCACTTCCCGCGC
>Ga0335082_10007117_pt1 | contig 12181 bp, 10 predicted proteins | sample Lox_Sample_41_FD_206718 | JGI IMG/M metagenome (GOLD analysis project Ga0335082, IMG submission 206718) | Soil microbial communities from Loxahatchee National Wildlife Refuge, Florida, United States - Lox_Sample_4.1 | ecosystem: Environmental > Terrestrial > Soil > Wetlands | place: USA...
TGGATCCCTTCCGGCCCCTTCACGATGGGAAGCGACGAGAAAGATGTCCAGGGACGGAGCATCGATCTGGGTCTGACCAAGCCCTGGTTTGAAGACGAGGGGCCGGCGCATGCCGTCACCCTCCCGGGGTACTACCTCGACCGCACCGAGGTGACGAATCAGAACTTCGCGGACTTTGTCCGCGCGCGGCGCGCGCAAGCTCCCGAGTCCTGGAAGGGCGGGACTTATCCTGCGGGCCTGGATCGTTATCCCGTGACCGATGTGACCTGGTACGAGGCGGCCGCGTACTGCCTGTGGGCCGGAAAACGCCTCCCCACCGAGTCCGAATGGGAAAAGGCCGCGCGCGGACCCAAGGGGTTGATCTACCCGTGGGGAAATGCGTTCGACGCACGGAAGGCCAACCTGCTCTCGGACGGCCCGCGGCCGGTCGGGTCCTTTCCGCAGGGGGAAAGTCCGTATCGCGTGGAGGATCTGGTCGGGAACGTCTGGGAATGGACGGCGGATTGGTATCAACCGTATCCGGGCAATACGCGTCCCTCCGACAATTACGGACGGCGGTTCAGGGTGATCCGCGGAAAATCCTGGACACAGGGTTTCGGCCATCAGCACGCGGATGAAGCGCAGGAAATCACCGCGCACGAGGCGCGGGCGTCCTATCGTCTTTATTATGACCCGGGGTTCAGTTTCGGGGATCTGGGCTTCCGGTGCGCAAAGAACGGCTGATTTTTGACAAACGGTTGACCGTCTGTAGGGGCTCGCGTCGCCCCCTCCCCCGGCAAAGCCGGATGGAGCCTCCCCCTCTCGCTCGCTTTGCTCGCTGCTTTGACAAACACTCTCCGTTCAAGTAAAATCGACACTCTTGTACCGCAGCCTGATCGATTCGAGGTCGCATGTCGAACGGCAGTCTCTGGAATCGGCTGGATCAATGGACCCGCTTGAGCCGCCTCTCCTTTCCGGTCCCGGCCCACGCGAAAAATCTCGGCTACTGCCTCGGCGGAATCACGCTGACGGGATTTTCCATTCTGTTTCTGACCGGCCTGATCCTGGCCCAATTTTTCAACCCCCAGCCGGACCAGGCCAACCGCAGCGTCCATTACATCGCGGAGCAGGTGAGCGGCGGACGGTGGCTCCGGTCCTTTCATTACTGGACGGCGCAGGCCGTTATCCTTTCGATGTGCGCGCACCTTCTCCGGGTCTTCTACAGCGGATCCTACAAGGCCCCGCGCATCCTGACCTGGTATTTTGGAACGGCGCTGTTTTTCACCGCCACGATGCTGTCCTATTTTTCGGGCACCGTGATCAAATGGGACCAGGAGGGGTCCGAGGCGCTGGAGCATTTCCAGTTCGTCGTGGGCCTCCTGGGGCCCCTCGGCACCCTGCTGGGGGAAGGCCTGACCCAAAGCGTCTCGATGAATGTCCGGATGTACAGCTTTCATGTCACGCTGGCCCCGCTGCTTTTGATTTTTCTGGTCGTCGGCCATTTCTATCTGATCCATGTCTTCAATATCTCGCCCCTTCCGCGGGGACCGCATTCCAAAATGCCCGAGGTCCCGAAGGCCGAGCTGACCGGGACCTTTACCGAACACCTCCTCGGGATCGTCCGCTTCAGCCTCATCTTCTATGGCCTGGTCGCGATCCTCGCCGCGATCGTTCCCGCGTCGCTGGGGCCCGCGGCCACGTCCGAGGCGACCGGGGTGAAACCGCCCTGGATCTATTTGTGGCAGTACGGCGTCGAGAATTTTCTGGGGATGGCCGGGATCCTGTACAGCACCCTGCTGCTGCTCCTGCTTTTTCTCATCGTGCCCTTGCTGGACCGTGGACTGAACCGCGATCCGAAGGACCGCAAGGGCGTTCTGGCGCTGGGGGCCCTGACCGGGCTCGTCCTCCTGAGCCTGACCCTCTATGGCTGGCTTTCCCCCAAACAGGTTCATCACGGCCACGGCCATGGCCACGGGGGAAATATGGAAGAGATGCCCGGGATGGAGATGAATGAAGCGCCGTCCGCCGGGGATTCTCACCCCGAATCCGTCCCGCCGAATGAACATCATGATGACCATCACGACGAGCCCCCGGACCATCCCTCCGAACAAGAGGCGCACTGACCCGATATGAACGAATCCCGGTTTCGTGACATCGTAAAAGAGGTGATGGCGCTGGCCGAGGGAACGGCCGTCGAAATCCTGTTTGCCCTGCAACGGGAAGGCCTCACCCGCTTCGGGAACAACATTGTTTCCCAGCACATCGATACCGGGAACGCCGAGGCGGTGATCCGCGTTCAAAAGGGGAGGCGCCAGGGACGGGCCAGCTGCAATCAGTTCGACCGCGCCACGCTGGAGCGGACGGTGAGGAAGGCCGTCGCGATCGCGGCGGTCCAGGCGGAAGACCCCGCGCTTTTGACCTTCCCGGAACCCCAGTCCTACCAGCCCCTTTCCCATTCCGTTCCGGCGACGCTGGCCGTCGCACCGGACGAAAAAGTGGATCAGATCCGCCGCGCCGTCTCGCTCTGCAGGAGAAAAAAGACGACTGCGGCCGGGATCTTCTCGCACGGGATGCAGGCGGTGGGCCTGGCGAATTCCAGCGGCCTCTTCGCCTACAACGATTACACCTCGGCGAGCTTTAGCGTGACGGTCATGGCCGACGACAGCTCCGGATGGGCCGACTCGACTCAACCGAACATCCATGCCGTCCATCCGGAGGTCCTGACCTCCGTCGCCCTGGAAAAGGCCCTGGCCGGTCGCCGTCCAAGGGCCCTGCCGCCGGGGGAGTACGACGTGATCCTGGAGCCGGCCGCGGTCGCGGAGCTGCTGCTCTTCATGGCCTGGGACGGCTTCGGCGCGCTGCCGTATCTGGAAGGCCGCAGCTTCGTGTCGGGAAGGCTGGGCCAAAAGATCTTGAGCGAGAAGGTGATGATCGTGGACGACGTCTACAACCACCAGACGCTCGGTCTGAATTTTGACTACGAGGGCATGCCGCGTCAACGCGTCGTTCTGGTGGACGGGGGCGTGGCCAAGGCGGTGGTGCATGACCGGAAGACGGCGAAAGAGGCCGGAACGGAATCGACCGGCCACGCGTTGCCGCAGCCGAATACCAACGGCCCGATGCCGCTCAATCTGATGCTGGCCGGGGGCGATTCGTCGGTGGACGAGATGGTCGCCTCGACCGATCGCGGGCTGTTGATCACCCATTTTCATTACACGAATATTCTCGAGCCCATGACCTTGATGATCACGGGCATGACGCGGGACGGCGTTTTTTGGGTCGAGAAGGGGAAGGTCAGGCATCCCGTGAAAAATTTCCGCTTCACCGAGAGCGTCGTGAAGGCCTTCAATCAGGTCGAGGCGCTCGGCCGTGAGACGGTTTATGCCCACGCCTTCTGGGGCGGGGGGATCGTCTGCCCGGCCGCGAAGATCCGGGGGTTTAATTTCTCGAGCGGGACCCGATTTTAATTGGAACGCAGGGGCGCACGGCCGTGCGCCCCTACATAAGAAGGTGTAATCCATGCGTGACCTGACCGCCATCGCACTGAATGCCGCCAAACGCCACGGGGCGTCGTACGCCGATATCCGGATCCTGCACATCACGGTCGAGGATCTGACCGTCCGGAACGGCGAGCTGGGCGATATCCGACAGGACGAATCGCTCGGGATCGGCGTGCGCGTGATCGTGGACGGGGCCTGGGGCTTCGCGGCCGGCCCGTCCCTGAGGAAGGAAGATATCCGCAAGACCGCCGTCCAGGCCTGCCGGATCGCGAAGGCCAGCGCGAAATTGAAGAAAGACCGGGTGCGTCTCTCGAAGGAAGAGGTCGTGGACACGGCATGGCAGACCCCGGTCGTGATCGATCCCTTCAAAGTTCCCGTGAGCCAGAAACTCGACCTGCTGTTTCGGACCGATGAGATCCTCCGGAAAGACCGCCGCATCAAGGTCGCCGAGTCCACGGTGGGGTGCGTACGGGAGCGGCAGTGGCTGGCGACGAGCGAAGGGACCTTTATCGACCAGACGCTGACCCGTACCGGCGCGGGTTATTCCGCGACGGCCGTCGAGGGCGGCGAGGTCCAGAAGCGGTCCTACCCGATGAGCTTCGGGGGACAGTACATGGGAATGGGCTACGAGCTGGTCATGGGACTCGCCTTGATCGAGAACGCCGAGAAGACCCGCGAGGAGGCCGTGGCGCTGTTGACCGCGAAGCCCTGCCCTTCCGGAAAGAAGGACCTGATCCTGGACGGGACCCAGCTCGCGCTTCAAATCCATGAATCGATGGGCCATCCCTCGGAGCTGGATCGGGTCCTCGGACTGGAGGAAAATTACGCCGGCCGGAGTTTTCTGACGTTGGAGAAGTACAAGAAGTTCCGTTACGGCTCGGATCGGGTGACCCTGATGGCCGACTCGACCGTGCCGGGGGGGCTTTCGACCTTCGGTTACGACGACGACGGCGTACGCGCGCAGCGCTGGCCGATCGTCCAGAACGGGATCTTCGTCGGGTATCACACGAACCGCGAATTCGCCCCGGTGATCGGGGGGTCCAGCCGCGGAGCCTGCCGCGCCGATTCCTGGGCCTCGCTCCCGATGATCCGGATCACGAACCTGAGCCTGATGCCGGGCGACCGGACGCCGGAGGAGCTCATCGCCGACACGAAAGACGGGATTTTCATGTGCACGAACAAGAGTTGGTCGATCGACCAGATGCGGTACAATTTTCAGTTCGGATGCGAGATCGGCTGGGAGATCAAAAACGGAAAGCTCGGCGCGATGCTAAAGAACTGCACCTATCAGGGGATCACGCCGGAATTCTGGGGCTCCTGCGACGGGGTCTCAAACGGCGATCACTGGACGCTCTGGGGGGTCGTGAACTGCGGAAAGGGCCAGCCCGGTCAGACGGCCGAGATGTCCCACGGCGCCGCGCCGGCGAGGTTTCGGAAGGTCACGGTGGGGGTGACGGCCTAGAAGAACGGTGAGTTCGTGTTGCGATTTTCCTGAATGAACCTGGTCAGCCGGGCCACGGAACTTCTCGGGCCGAACCGGGTCGAGAAGATCATCAGCTTGTTGAGCAGCCCGGGGATCACGACCGCCTTTCCCTTCATCATCCCGCGATACCCGATCCGCGCGACTGTCCCGGCATCCATCATCTTCCAGGGTTTGTAAAGGATCGTATTTTTAACACGGGCCCTATTCTGAAATTTTGTCTCCGTGGCGCCCGGGCAGAGCGCCGTCACCGTGATGCCCGTACCGCGAAGCTCCTCGTTCAGCGCCTCGGACAAGGACAGCACGTATGCCTTGGTCGCATAATAGACGGCGAAGAAAGGTCCCGGCACGAAGCCCCCGGCCGAGGCGACGTTCATAATCCGGCCTTCTTTCTTCTGAATCATGTACGGAAGCAGCCGTTTGGTCAGGTCTGTAAGGCTGACCATGTTGACCTGCATCATCCGGACTTCCTCATCCAACGCCGTTTCGGCGAACCGCCCGTAGACCCCATATCCGGCGTTGTTGATCAGGACATCGATCTTGATGGATTCCTTCCGAAGCTCCTGGATGATCGCCTCGGCCGCACGCGGTTCGGAGAGATCCGTTGAGATTGTTTTGATCGATACTTTGGGCTCTTCTTTTCGGATCGCCTCGGCCGCTTCCTCAAGTCGTTCCCCGTCCCTGGCCACCAGGACGAGATTGTAGTCGTCCCGGGCGAGCAGCCGGCCGAGCTCATACCCGATCCCGCTTGAGGCGCCGGTGACGAGGGCCGTCCTCCCTTGATTTGAAATGGGCGACATACTCGTTAAGTAGAATATGAATCCGGCCGGTTGTCAAGTTTTTCCGGATCACGGGGCCGTATAATCCGACCCATCCTTTTTTGATATTTAGGGCTTGCTATTTTTATCCCGACCGTGTTATAGTGGCAAAAGTTTGACGAACCACGAGGCGGTATCCAACCACGATGATCCCTCCTCAAGAAGCAGGTCCATCAATACCTACCGATAGACCATCACTCTTCTAAAAGGTTCTTCAATCAGGGCAAAAAGTCCGGCCGAGCTGAACTCTGCCTCACATGATGCAGGGCTACGTATGCGCCGTCGCTTTTTTGCAAACAGGCACGGGACTGCGGTCCCAGGATATAAAGGAGTTACAAGGAATGACGTTTGAAGAGTTGGGGCTTGCCCCGGAAATACTACGCGCCGTCAAGGCGAAAAATTATGAAGCGCCCACCCCCATCCAGGAGCAGGCCATCCCGGCCATACGCGCGGGGAAGGACTTGATCGGCTGCGCGCAGACCGGGACCGGCAAGACGGCCGGTTTCACGCTGCCGATCCTCCACCGGCTGCGCGAAGGCCGTTCGCCGTCGCTTCGGGTTCTGGTGCTCGTGCCCACGCGCGAGCTGGCGGCGCAGGTGGACGAAAGCATCCGGACCTACGGCCGTTATCTTCATTTGCGAACCGGGGTCGTGTTCGGAGGGGTGAATTTCGAGCGGCAGGAGCTTGCGCTCCGCCGAGGGATCGACATCCTCGTCGCCACTCCCGGTCGTTTGCTGGATCATATGCGGCAGGGGAATGTGAGTTTTAAAAGCCTCGAGGTCCTGGTGATCGACGAGGCGGACCGGATGCTCGACATGGGATTCATTCCGGATGTCCGTGCGATCATCAAAAACATCCCCCAGCACCGTCAGACCCTCCTGTTCTCGGCCACCATGCCGGGGGAGATCCAGGTGCTCGCCCATGAAATTCTGAGGCAGCCGGTCGTGATCCAGATCGCGCGACAGGGGACGCCGGCCAGCGGCGTGCGGCAGGCGGTGTATTCCGTCGACGCCTCGCGCAAGCGGGACCTGCTGCTCCATTTGATCGAGAAGGAAAAGATGGACCAGGTGCTCGTCTTTACCCGCACGAAACACCGAGCGGACCATCTGGCCCAACAGCTCGAGCGGAACGGAAAACGCGTGGCGGCGCTTCACAGCAACAAGAGCCAGGGGGCGCGGACCCGTATCCTGGATGAGTTCCGGAGAGGATCGATCCAGGTCCTGGTCGCCACGAACATCGCCGCGCGCGGACTGGACGTCAAAGGAATTTCACACGTGGTGAATTTCGATCTTCCGGATTCCCCGGAGGACTATGTCCACCGGATCGGGCGGACCGCCCGCGCCGAGGCGGAGGGCGATGCGATTTCGCTGATGGCCCCGAACGAGCGGGGAAACCTCCGCGAGATCGAGCGTCTGATCGGATCGAAGATTCCCCAGATGGAGATCCCCGGGTTTGAAAGCACGGGAGAGGCTCAGGAGGAAGCGCCGGGCCGGTTTACCCGTTCCCGGCATCGACAAAGCGGGGGTGCATCGAAGTGGCGGCGGCCGGTGTTCCAACGATAAGCCGCTCGCATTAAGCCTCGTTCTTTTGAAGTATAAAGGCCGGGTCTGGATACCAGACCCGGCCTAAATTTTTTACGATCGTGGGAGGAAGATGCGGTGCGCGGCCAGGACTTCGCGGATGCGGGGCAGAGCTTCACGGGCGGCGGCCGCCCCGGCCTCGACGCATCGTTCCTTTTGGGTGAAATCAAAGGCGGCGATCCCGTTCACATCGGGGTGAATCAAAACGTCGGCCTCCTGCGCGTGCCGCCGCCGGATCTCGGCCCCGGAAATGCTGAGGGCCTGGATGATGACGGTCACGATGTCCGCGCCCTGGATGTCCCTGACCCGGGTCCCGACGTCGACCGCAATCGTCACGTCCGCGCCCAGGAACTTTGCGGTGGGCACCGGGAGCGATTCCAGCACGCCGCCGTCGACCAAAAGCCTCCCGTCCATCTCGACCGGCTGGAAAACGGCCGGCAGCGCGCAGCTGGCATGCACCGCGGGCGCCAGGGGGCCGCGGTTCAAAATGACGCGTTCGCCGGCCCGGATATCGGTCGCGACGGCCGCGAAGGGAATCTTGAGGTCCTCGATCCGCGAGGCGGCCACCTTCTGCGAGACGAAGCGTTCCAGCCGGTCTCCGACGATCAGGCCCTTCCGGAGCGTGAGGAAGGCGTAGTCCACGAGATCGTTCCGTTCCAGTTGGAAGGCGATCGATTCCAGGTTCGGACTGTGGGGCGTCGCGGCATAAAGCGCTCCGATGAGGCTCCCCACGCTCGTGCCCACCACCAGGTGGATCGGAATCCCTTCCTGTTCCAGGACGCGAATCACCCCGATGTGGGCGAAACCCCGCGCCGCGCCGCCGCCGAGCACGAGGGCGACCCGGGGAGATAACTTGGGCCGGCCCCCCAGACGGACCCGTAGTTTTTCCCAGAAACCCATCGCGCTATCTTAAATCGGCCCGCAAAAAATCGCAAGTGCTCCTGCCCCTTGACGGACCCGTTTCAATCCGTTACTTTATCCGCATGATTTATATCCACTGTGAGAAATCAAGATGATTCCGCTCCGCGACGACAACCCGACCAAGACGACGCCCGTGGTGACGATCGGGATCATTGTGGCCGCCACCGTGGTCTTTATCTACCAGCTCACCCTGGGCCCGCAGGCCGGGGAGCAGTTCGTCTATCTGTACGGGGCGATACCGGCCGTGATCATGGGACAGCAAACACTGCCGCGAGAGGTGATGGCCCTTCCACCCTCGCTGAGCCTCATCACCAGCATGTTCCTTCACGGCGGGCCTCTGCACCTGATCGGGAACATGCTATTTCTCTGGATCTTCGGAGACAATATCGAAGAGGCGATGGGCCATGTCCGGTTCATCTTTTTTTATCTGATCTGCGGCGTGGTCGCGGCGATGAGCCACGCCTTTTCCAATCCCGCTTCGGTTTCGCCCATGATCGGCGCGAGCGGGGCCATCTCGGGCGTGTTGGGCGCCTATCTGTTGCTCTATCCGCGCGCGCGGGTCTACACCCTCATCCCTCTCGGCTTCTTTTTCTGGCGGGCGCATATCCCGGCGAGCATCATGTTGGGGTTCTGGTTCGTGCTTCAACTAATCAGCGGAACTTCCTCGGTCGGCGCCGCGGGAGGGGGCGTCGCCTGGTTCGCGCACATCGGCGGATTCTTGGCCGGGATGGCCCTGATCGGTTTCTTCAAGCACCGCAGCGTCCGGTTTTTCAACCCGCCCAATCGTCGGTCCCCGCGGTTTTATACGGAAGGGTAGGAGATTGCATTCCCCTTCCCGGCCGTTTATAATACCCGTCGGAGGAAGGATGCGATGACGAACGACCAGGCGGTCCTGATGATCGCCAACAGCGAACTGGATTCGAACCTTTATTATGCCACGAAGTTTCTGGCCCCCGATCCCTTCATCTTTATCCAGACCAACGGACAGAAAACCCTGGTGATGAGCGATCTCGAGGTCGACCGGGCCCGTGCCCAGGCGCGCGTGGACGAGGTGCTGTCCTATTCCGCGATCGAACAGCGATTGAAAGAGCAGGGCCATGCCAATCCCAGGACGACCGACGTCGTGGACGCCTGTTTAAAAGAGCGCGGGGTGAAACGGCTTCTCGTTCCCGGCGATTTCGGCTTCCGACACGCCCAGGCGCTCCAATCAAAGGGCTACGCCCTGACGGTCAAACCCGATCCCTTCTTCGAAGAGCGGGTGCTGAAATCGTCCGATGAGATCGAGGCGATCACGCAGACCCAGCGGGCGACCGAGGCGGCGGTCCGGGCCGCGATCGACGTGATCCGGGAATCCAAAATCAAAAAAGACGAATTGCACGGAAGCGAAGGGGTCCTGACCTCCGAGGGGATCAAAAAAATCATCAATGTAAAACTGATGGAGATGGACTGCATCGCCCAGCACACGATCGTGGCCTGCGGGATCCAGGGATGCGATCCGCACGACGAAGGGTCCGGTCCGCTGCGGCCGAATCAATCCATCGTGATGGACGTTTTTCCCCGTTCGGCCCGCTCGCGGTATTATGCCGACATGACGCGGACCGTCGTGAAGGGACGCGCCCCGGATGCGCTTCGTAAGATGTACGACACCGTGCGCCGCGGCCAGGAAGAGGGGATCGCGATGGTGCGCGACGGGGCGGACGGCCGGGCGATCCACCAGCGGATCATGACGCTCTTCGAGCAGTCGGGCTATCCGACGGGCCCGAAGAACGGCCGGATGCAGGGATTTTTCCACGGCACCGGACACGGCGTCGGATTGGACATCCATGAGCCGCCGCGGATCAGCAAGGCCGAATGGACCCTGAAGGCCGGGGAGGTCGTCACGGTCGAACCGGGGCTGTATTATCCCGAGATCGGCGCGGTCCGGATCGAGGACCTGGTCGTGGTGACCCAAACCGGTTGCGAGAACCTGACGCGATTTCCGAAGGTGCTGGAAGTATGACCCAAGGGTATACGTTTCTGGAAGACATAGCCATCTCCGACCTGGCGTTCGAGGCGAGGGGCGATACCCCCGCCGAGCTGTTTCAGGCGGCGGCTCTCGCCCTTTTCGAGGGAATGGCCGACACCCACCGGCTGCGTCCGAAGATCCGGAAAGAAATCCGCTTGCGGCATGCCCAACTCGATCAGCTGATGTATGACTGGCTGTCGGAGCTGATCTATTTGAAGGATAAGGAAGGGCTTCTGTTCAAGGAATTCACCGTCCGGCTGGATCACAATTCGGAATGGAGTCTGATGGCCAGCGTCGGAGGCGAGCCGATCGATCCCAAGCGCCACGGCCTCCGCGCCGATGCAAAGGCCGTGACCTATCACCGGTTCGAGGTGGCCCAGACGGAGGCGGGGGGCTGGAAGGCCCTCGTCGTCGTGGACATATAGGTCTTTTCAGACCTATACGACCTATGCAAATCAACAAGATTACAGACTATCTGTGGGAAATCCCGAAGACCGAGAAGGAAGGGATGCATGTCCCGGCGCGGATATTCGCCTCCGAAAAGTTGTTGAAGGAGATGGACGCGGGCGTGTTCGAGCAGATCACGAACGTGGCCTGCCTTCCGGGAATCCAGAAATACGCGCTCTGCATGCCCGACGGCCATTGGGGCTACGGGTTTCCGATCGGCGGCGTGGCCGCATTCTCGACGAAGGACGGCGTCATCTCCCCCGGCGGGATCGGGTTCGACATCAATTGCGGGATGCGGCTGATCCGGACCGATCTGAAGCTGGCCGATGTGCAGCCGCGCCTTCGGGACCTGCTGAACGTTTTGTTCAACAAGGTGCCCGCCGGCGTGGGCGCGAAAGGGTTCGTCAAGATCGACAGGAAAGAGCTGTCCGAGGTGATGACGCGGGGCGTGAATTGGTGCATCAAGAAGGGCTACGGCTGGGCGCAGGACCGCGATCGGGTCGAGGGCGGTGGATGCCTCCCGGGCGGCGATCCCTCCCATGTGAGTCCGCATGCCGTGGAGCGGGGGATCGGCCAGATCGGGACGCTGGGCTCGGGCAATCATTATCTGGAAATCCAGGTGGCCTCGCAGGAGAATATTTTCGACGAAAAGCTGGCCCGCGCGCTCGGGATCTTCGGGCAGAACCAGGTGGTCGTGATGGTCCATTGCGGCTCGCGCGGCTTCGGCCACCAGATCGGGACGGATTACCTCCGCGTGTTCGACACGGCCATGAAGAAATACGGCATCACGGTGCGCGACCGGCAACTGGCCTGCGCGCCGTTCCGGTCGCCGGAGGGTCAGGCCTACTACAGCGCGATGAACTGCGCCGCAAACATGGCCTTCGCCAACCGGCAGGTGATCACGCACCGTATCCGCGAGGCCTTCAGCCAGGTCTTCAACGAGGACGCCGAGCGGCTGGGGCTGGAAACGATCTACGACGTGGCGCACAACGTGGCCAAAATCGAGACCTACGAGATCGACGGAAAACCGACGGAGGTCCTCGTCCACCGCAAGGGTTCGACGCGCTGCTTCGGACCCGGCCGAAGCGAGGTCCCGACGCTCTACCGCGATTGGGGGCAGCCGGTGATCGTGGGCGGCTCGATGGAGACCGGGTCTTACCTTTGTATCGGAACCCGGAAGGCCGAGACCGAGACCTTCGGCTCGACGATGCACGGCTCGGGCCGTACAATGTCCCGACACGCGGCCAAGCGGATGATCCGTGGGAGCGATCTACAGAGGCGGATGGAGCAGCACGGGATCCTCGTGAAGGCCGTCTCGATGTCCGGACTGGCCGAGGAGGCCGGCGCGGCCTACAAGAACATCTCGGAGGTCGTGGACACGATGGATGCCGTCGGGGTATCGAAAAAAGTCGTCCGGCTCAAGCCGATCGGGAATATCAAGGGATAGGGCC
>Ga0335082_10007119_pt1 | contig 12179 bp, 9 predicted proteins | sample Lox_Sample_41_FD_206718 | JGI IMG/M metagenome (GOLD analysis project Ga0335082, IMG submission 206718) | Soil microbial communities from Loxahatchee National Wildlife Refuge, Florida, United States - Lox_Sample_4.1 | ecosystem: Environmental > Terrestrial > Soil > Wetlands | place: USA: Florida...
CGCCGGTGAAGGTCCAGGTCCAGGTGACGTCCGTGGAGGCGCCGGCCGTGACCGACGACGGTGAGGCCGAGAAGGTGGCGATCACCGGGGCGACCGGGGGCGGGACGGCTGTCCCGGCGGTCACGGTGGTGGTTGCCGAGTCGGTGCCGGCGGTGCTGGAGCAGGTGAGCGTGAAGACGGTGCCGGCGGAGAGCGTGACGGACCTGGTGTCGCCGCTCGACAGCGCGCCGACGCCGTGGTCGATGGAGCAGGTGGGGGTGGGGCTGGGAACGCCGGTGAAGGTCCAGGTCCAGGCGACGTCGGTCGGGACGCCCTCCGTCACCGAGGACGGCGTGGCGGTGAACGTCGCGAGGACCGGCGCGCCCGGGGCCGGGGAGCTGGGGCCCGCTCCGCTGCAGGCGCCGGCGAGAAGCGCAAGGACGGCGAAGGTCGGTGCGGCGATGCGCATGGGGGACTCCCAGGATGCGTCGGGACGAGCTCGGCCTGGCCGCGTCGCGGTGGGAACATTCCCGACACGCTTGCGGTGCATTCGCTCAGGTCTACACGTGCCGTGCCAGCAGGGGTCCGGAACACAAATCGGCTTGTTCGCTGGGAGTAGGAGCTGTCGCCTTCCGCGACAGGGTGCCGATCCGGCACAACCGGTGCGGTGTTCACCGCGGCGCGCAATCGCTCCAGCGCCGCGTCCAGCACTGCGCGTGGAAACCGAAGTCGAGCCGCACGAACGCGTCGTGAGGCCGCGGAATCTCCCCGATCAGCGGGGGTGTCACGCCGCGGCCCGTCACTGTCTCGGATCGCGAGAGGCTTCCGGTACTCCAGAGGAGATCCATGGCCCCCAACTTCTCCGTCAGCGAAGTGTGCGTCATCGCCGCGCTCTTCGTCGCGATTATCGGTCTCGTCGCCGTCGCGATCGTCTTCTTCGGCTGGATCGCCGGCCGGGTCTTCCCGCCCGTACGCCACGTCGCGCCCATTGCGTTCGCAGCCCTGGCGTGCTGGTTCCTCGCCGAAAGGTTTGACCGCACCCTGTTCACCGTACCGTGGATGACCGCAGGCGCAGTCGGATCCATCGCCGCCATCCTCCGGGATCTGGGTAGGCGACGACGCCGCGTGGCGAGCGTGGACGAGGACAGGCTCACGCGAGCCCCCGATGGAGCGCTCGGCGATACGTCCGCTCCCGCGGCCGGGGAGGACAGAACGGGCGCCCGGCCGGAAGGACAGGCGCCCGCGGGTTCTGGAGCCGACACCCAGACTTGAACTGGGGACCTACTGATTACGAATCAGTTGCTCTACCAGCTGAGCTATGTCGGCAAGGCCGCGGATTTCTAGCATCGCCCGCGGCGACCCGCAAGACCCGGGCCCCCCGGGCGGCCGGGCTCAGAACGACTGCCCCAGCAGGACGTACCACACGGTCTCCGCGTACGGATCGTGCTGCGGCCGCCCGTCGCTCCACGGCTTCAGGAGCTGCCCGAGCCCCTGTGCCAGCCCGATCCGGACGTCGGTGACGATGTTGTACCCGAGGGCGACCTCGAGCCGCAGCTCGGCGCCGGCGCCGAAGCGGAGGCGCTGCCACTCGAAGTCGTGCGCGTAGAAGGGAAGGGTCTCGCTCCCGATGGCGAAGGCGTCCCCCACGTCGAGGAAGACGGCGCCGTGCACGCGCCTGAGGAAGAGCGGCCAGGTGGTGTGGCCCCACTCCGGCGCGAACAGGGGAAAGCGCACCTCCAGATTCCCGAGGAGCATGCCGTTTCCGGCCAGGAGGCCGCTCGGATATCCGCGCAGCTGATCCGCCGGTGCCACGTCGGAGAGGAGCAGGAGGGAGAGCGGGTCGACCTGCGCCGTGCCTCCCAGGGAGAAGGGCTCGCGGCCGCCGAGCGTGCCGCGGGCGAGGCCGCCGCTCAGGCGGAGGGCGAGGACCGCGTGCCGCGTCCCGGGGACGCGCAGGTACTGGGCGAGGGAGGCGCGGGCGCGCGCGAGCGCGTAGTCGCTCCCGGTCTCCGGCGAGGCGAAGGACAACCGCAGCGAGAAGTTCCGGCCCTCCTCCGGCGAGATGGAGTTCGCGAACCGCTGGGCGTCGGAGTAGGAGACGCCCAGCGCCGGCCCGGAGAGGAGCCCGTCGCGGAACTCTCCCGGCGTGCCCGGCGGGACGGGCGGCGGCGCGGCGCCGAGCGTGTCGAACCGCGTCGCGCTCCAGCCGAGCCGCAGCGCCAAGGTGCGATCGAGCCGCGTGAACGTGAAGGTGACCCCGGCAGCGCCGAGCGTCCAGACCGACTCGAGCCGGTCGGGGAGGCCGGGAGAGGAGTCGATGAAGCGGTTCGAGCCGAGGTCGAGGCTCGGCCAGGACCACCCGCCCACGTACGTCGCCGAGTAGCCGGCCGTGCTCGCCTTCGGGCTCCACCACGCCTCGGCGGCCCAGGCGTGGTGGCCGATCACGTCGCCGCCCGAGGTGAACGCGCCGAAGGTGGTGCCCGCCGCGTCCGCGCCCAGGAGGGGGAACCAGTAGGTCGGCCCGAGCGTCTCGACCGCCCGGTACGGGCGCGTCGGCAGCGGCGCCGCCACCGGCTGGTAGGCGAGCGGCGGCAGCGGCGCGGGGGGCGGGGCCGGGTCGAGCCACGCCGACGGATCGAAGGGGATCGTGGCGAGGTCGTAGCCGCTCCGGGAGTAGGCGACGAACGCGATGGTGGCGCCGTCGGGCGAGACCGCGGGCTCGAAGGCGCCCGACTCGACGTTCGTCACCTGCCGGATCGCGCCCGGCTGCCCCGCCGCCTGGGAGTCCCAGGCGTACAGGTTGTAGATGCCGCCGCGGTCCGAGGAGAAGAGCAGCCAGCGGCCGTCCGGCGTCCAGGAGGGGGCGAGGTCCTGCGCGTCGTCGTCGGTGACGCGCCGCAGCTCGCCGCCCTCGAGCACGGCGATGTCGCGGCGCTCGCCCTCGTGCAGCTCGAAGGCGATGCGCCGGCCGTCGGGCGACACGCGTGGCAGGAAGATCTGCGCGCCCCGGCGGGCGAAGATCGTCTCGGCCGGCCCGCCGCCCAGCGGACGGCGCCGCAGCTCCAGCTCGCCGGCGCCGGAGCGCGCCACGTAGACGACGGCGCCGCCGTCCGGCGTGACGTCGGGGTCGGTCGCGCGCTCGCCGTCGGTGAGGCGCCGCCGGCCGCCGCCGTCCAGCTCGACCGCGTAGAGGTCGTCGTAGACCCGGAACTCGTGCCAGACGTCGCCGATGGCGGCGATCGCCTCGCGCGGAGAGCGAAGCGCCAGCGTGCCGTTCTGGTAGACGTCCGTCGTCCGGCCCAGGTCGCGGCCGTCCGTCCCGACGCGGAAGAGGCCGGGCCGGTCGTCGAGCGAGCGGCCGAAGTAGGCGACGAACGACCCGTCGGGCGACCAGCGGGGATTCTCCACGTCGGCGCCGCGCCGGGTGAGCCAGGCGAACCGCGTGACCGGGCGCGTCCGCACCTGGGCGAGCTGCGCGTCGTACCGCGCCCGCAGCTCCGCCCGGAAGTCGTCCCAGAGCTGCGAGAACGACCTCCCGCCGAAGTAGCGCTCCCCCACCCACGACGGAGCGTAGGGCCAGATCTGCGCCCCCTGGTCGGCCGCGTAGCGGGCCAGCGCCTCGGCCCCGTAGCGCTGGCGGAGGAACGCCATGAACATCCCGCCCAGCGCGTACGGCGTCGAGCCGCGCGGCCAGTGGAGGTAGGGGTTCGAAGCCTGCGCCAGGCCGGGCAGCCCGTCGCCCTCGACGGAGAGGGCGCGCACGTACATGTCGAAGAGGGCGCTGCCGCTCCGGCCGGTGCTGCCGTCGCCGTCGCCCTCGTGCAGCACCGCGAGCCCCTCGATCATCCAGGTGGGCACGAGGCCGTTCGGGAAGATGAGCCGGCCGAAGACGGCGTTGACGATCGCCGGGAACCCGCCCACGTCGTCCATGTGGAGGATGTGGGTGTACTCGTGGAAGACGAGCGCGGTGGCCCAGTCGCGGTAGTCGTTCAGCTCGCTCAGGCTCGGGGGCGGCACCGCGTAGAGGCGCACCGTGTCGTAGGGCAGGGGCGTCGCCGAGCCGTTGGCCTCGTCGGCGTCGTCGGAGAGGACGACCTCGGTGCGGGTCGACGGGGCGTACCCCATCTGCGGCGAGAGGATCGCGTGGGCGCGCTCCGCCTGGCGCGCGACGTCCTGCGCCAGCGCCTCCTCGCCCTGGTGGTAGTGGACGCGGAAGTGGGGCGTGTCGATCGTCCGCCACCGGTAGGCGGGATCGTAGGACTGCGCGCGCCCGGTCGCGGCGGCGAGGAGGGCCGCGGCGGCGGCGAGAGGGCGCGCTCTCAGGAGCCACCTCGCGCCCGGGCCGCACGGGCGCGCCGGGCCGGGCGAAGGCGGGCGGCCGCCCGGCGGCCGGGGAAGCGATCGCGGAACCAGCGCTCCACGCGGAGCCCGACCAGCTCGGGGTGCTCGAGCGGACCGACGTGCGTACCGCCCGGCAGGACCAGCAGCTCGCTGCCGCGGATGGCGGTCTGCATCTTCACCGACAGCCACATGGGGGTGAAGGTGTCCAGCTCGCCGGCCACGATCAGCGTGGGGACGTTCACCGCGGCGAGGTGGTCGGCGGCGTCGTGCGCCTGGGCCGAGGCGAGCATCTGGACGAAGAGGGTCGGCTCGACGCCGGAGAGATCGCGGAGGTAGCGGACCATGTCCTCGCGCGGCAAGAGCCGCGCGTTCACCTCGAAGATCATGGCGTAGAGGAGGGCGGCCTCGCTCGGCACCATGGTCCTGAAGGCGAGCCGCGCCGCCTCGGGGAACCGCTCCACCAGGGCCTGGGCCACCGGGAAGGCCGCCGCGAGCGCCGGACGGTCGTGGAAGTGGGCCAGGGCGTGCCCCGGGGCGCCGCAGAGGAGGACGAGGCCGGCGACGCGGCGCGGGGCGCGCCGGTGCGCCTCCAGGCAGACCTGCACGCCCATGGAGTGGCCGGCCAGCACGACCCGCCGCTCGCCCGCCGCGTCGAGGACCGCCAGGAGGTCGTCCACGCAGTCGAGGAGCGTCGCACGGCCGGGATCGGCCGGCGCGCCGCTCGCGCCGTGGCCGCGGTAGGTCCAGTGGACGAGGCGCCGCGTCCGGGCGAGGGCCGGGGCCAGGTGCCGCCAGACGAAGCCGGCGCAGCCGATCCCGTCGCAGAGCACGACCGCGGGCGCGCCGCGGCCGGCGTCGGACCAGGCGATGCGGGTCCCGTCGCGCGCCGCCGCCAGGTGGTCGTTCCACTCCATCGATCGCCCGTGCGCTCCCGCCCGGGGACGCCCGCGGCGGCGCCGGCCGTCTCTTCCGAGGGCCGCGGCGCGTGCCGGATCTTATGACGGAGGCGTACACTGCGCCAACGGAGGACGCGAGGCGATGGGCCACGACCACGGCGCGCATCCCGGGCACGCCCACGCGCACGGCGGCGCGCACCCGGACCGTCGCGCCGACGGGCGCGGCGACCACGCCAGCGAGCACGCGGCGGCGGCCCACGGCGCGCGCGCCAGCGTGCGGCGGCTCGGCCTCTCGGTCCTCCTCACCGCGGTGATCATGGTCGCGGAGGCGGTGGGTGGCTGGATCTCGGGCTCCCTGGCCCTGATGTCGGACGCGGGCCACATGCTCACCGACGCGGGCGCCCTGGCGCTCGCGCTGGTGGCGGCCTACCTCGCCTCGCGGCCCGCGGACGACAAGCGGACCTTCGGCTGGCGCCGCGCGGAGGTCCTGGCCGCGCAGGTCAACGTCGGCGCGCTGCTGGTCATCACCATCTGGATCTGCTGGGAGGCGGTGGACCGCCTCCGCCATCCGGGGCCGCCGATCCAGCTCGGCCTCATGGCGACGATCGCCACCGTCGGCCTGCTGGCGAACCTGGCCATCCTCTGGTTCCTGCACGGGGAGCACGGGCTCAACGCCCGGTCGGCCTTCCTGCACGTTCTCTCCGACGCGATCTCCTCGGTGGTGATCCTCCTGGGCGCCGCCGCCATCGCCGTCCGCCCGGACCTCCAGTGGATCGACCCCCTGCTGTCGATCGCCATCTCGCTCCTCATCCTCTGGGGCGTGCTCCGCCTGGTCCTGGAGATCACCGACATCCTCATGGAGAGCGTGCCGCGACACCTCGAGGTGGGGGAGGTGTCCCGCCTGATGGAGACGGCGGACGGGGTGATCGCGGTGCACGACCTGCACATCTGGACGATCTCGAGCGGCATGTACGCGCTCTCCGCGCACCTGGTGGTGAGCGTCCACGGGATAGGAAGAAACGACGCGATCCTCACCGAGGTGAAGGGGCGGCTGCGGCGTGTCTGTGGCATCGACCACACCACGCTCCAGATCGAGTCGGCCGAATACGCGCACGTCGACGACGTGCACTCGCACTGAGCGCGCATGGGTCGCGGGCGCGCCGGAGGCGCGGGCGCGTGGTACAAGGGAGCTGCGTGGTCTCTCGCATCCTCGCCTTCCGCCCCGCCACCGTGGTGGAGCGGCTCGCGCCGACCAACGCGGCGTGCCCGCTGTCGCTGCGCGAGCTGCTGCGGCCCGCGGCGGCGCGGCGCGGGGCGCTCCCCGTCGTCCGTGCGCCCATCGCCGGCGTCGCCCGCGGTGCCCTGGTCGCGGCGAAGGAGCTGCAGAGCGCCCTGGGGCTCGCGCTCCCGCCCGGCGTGGCGCCGGAGCCCTGGTTCGCCGCCGTCACCCAGGCGGCGGACGAGATCGCGGCCGGCATGCCCATCTTCCTCTCCGCCGAGGTGACCGTGGAGGGGGAAGACGAGCTGCAGGTGGAGCGGGCGTTCCACGAGGCCTGGCGGCTGGTCGAGGCCGGCATCACGCACCTCGCCGTGGACGTGGCCGGCGTTCCGGCCGGCTCTCGCGCGCGCGTCCTCGACGAGGTGGCGCGCGTGGCGGTGGAGCGGGGGATCTGCGTCGACTGCGTGGTGCCGCTCGCCGGGGATCGCCCCAGCGCCTCGCGCGCCGCGGCGCTGTTCGACGAGCTCGCCCGGCGCGGCACGGCGCCGGACCTGGCGAGCGTCCGGTGCCCGGCGCCGGCGGACGCCGCCGAGGCGCGGGAGCAGGTGAGGCGCCTGGTCGAGATCTGCGCTGGCCTCTCGGGGCTTCCCGTCCTGCGGCGCGGTCCCGTCACGCCGGGACTGCTCGCCGAGCTGGCCGGCTCGCCGGTGAAGGCGTGCGAGGACGGCGGCCTGGCCGCCGGCGGGCGAGTCGCGGGACAGCCCGCTGGAGCGCGCCGCGGCCGAGCTGTCCGCCGACGCCGGGGACCGGCTCGAGGCGCGCGCCTACGTCGAGGCCTCGGATTTCATCGAGCGGCTCGGCGCGCCGGGCAGCGCCGTGGCGCTGGCCCGGGCCCTGGAGCGGGAGCTCGACGGATGAGCCGGGCCTCGCGCACGCCATGACCCGCATCATCGCCGGGACGGCCCGAGGCCGCCGCCTGGCGGTCCCGCGCGGCCTCGACACGCGCCCCACCAGCGACAAGGTGCGCGGCGCGGTCTTCAACGTGCTGGGCCAGTTCTTCGACGGCGGCGACGTCGTGGATCTCTACTCCGGCACGGGGGCGCTGGCGCTGGAGGCGCTCTCCCGCGGGTGCGCCCGGGCGGTGTGCGTGGAGGCGGACCGGGGCGCTGCCGAGACGCTGCGCCGCAACGCGGAGGCGTGCGGGTTCGGAGGCCGCGTGGAGGTCCGCTGCGAGCCCGTCGAGCGCGCCCTGGCGCGGCTGCCGCGTGGCGCCTTCGCGCTCGCCTTCGCGGATCCGCCCTACGCGGAGGGACCGGAGCGCGCGCTCGCGGCGCTGGGCGACCTCCTCGCGCCCGGGGGGCGCGCCGTCGCGGAGCACGACGCGCGCCGCCCTCCGGCCGAGCGCTACGGCGCCCTCTCCCTCGCCGACCGCCGGGACTACGGCGACACCGGAATCTCGATCTACGTCCGGGCGTGAGCCCGGCTATACTGCCGCGCGCCCATGGCCCGATACGCCATCTACCCGGGGTCGTTCGATCCGCTCACGAACGGCCACGTCGCCATCATCCAGCGCGGCCTGAAGCTCTTCGACCGGCTGGTGGTCGCGGTCGCCAACAACCCCCAGAAGCGGCCGCTCTTCACCGCGGAGGAGCGCAAGGCGCTCATTGCGGAGGCGATCGGCAACGATCCGCGCGTCGAGGTGGATTCGTTCGACGGCCTGCTGGTCGACTACGTGCGCCGCAAGGGCATCCACACCGTGCTGCGCGGGCTCCGCGCCGTGTCCGACTTCGAGTACGAGTTCCAGCTCGCCAACATGAACCGCAAGCTGCTCCCCGACCTGGAGTCGGTGTTCGTGATGACGGGCGAGGACTACTTCTTCGTGACGGCGCAGCTCGTCCGCGAGGTGGCGACGTTCGGCGGGGACGTGACGGGCCTCGTCCCGCCCAACGTCGCGGCCGGGCTCGCGCGGAAGGTGGGCGGCCCCAAGCCGTGATGGACGTGGCCGGCGCGGCCCGCGCCGCTCCGGGCGTCGGACTCCGCGCGCCCCCGCGTCCGGGCCGCGGTCAGTCGTGCATCCCGGCGACCGACCAGCGTCCCCCGTCCTTGACGAGGAACAGCACCACGGGCCTTCCCGACACGTTCGCGACCCCCACCCAGGCGCCCCGCGACGGCAGCGCGGCGACGCGCGCCGGCGGCGCGCCGTAGCGGGCCACCGCCTCGGGCGCGGGGAGCAGGTCGAGGTCCAGGAGCGCGGCGGGCGGCGCCTCGCGGCGGCCGAGGAGGGCGCGCCAGGTGCGGCGGACCGCCTCCCGTCCGGTCTGCACCTCGCCGTCGAAGCTGAAGCGGTCTGCCGCAGCGGCGGCGAGGCCGTCGGCGTCGCCGGCGACGAGCGCGTCGAGGAACCGGAGCGCAGCGCGGGCGACCTGGGCCTTCTCGGGCTCGGCAGGGTGCGGAGGGGCCTTCGGCGCCGTCGGGTTCGCGGTCGGGGTCCTGATCGCGGGCGGCGCCGCGGCCGAAGGGGAGGCGGGAGGAGGGGCCGGGGTCTGTGGGGGCGGGGCGGCCATCGGCGGCGGCGCCGGTGCGGCGGCTGGGGTCGCCGGCTCGCGGGACGGGGGAACGTCGGCTGCGGGCGCCGGATCCGGCTGCCCGAACGCGAGCCGCGCGGCGAGGGTGAGGAACGCGTACATCGGCGGCGCGAGCTTATGCTACGGTCTCCCACATGGCCAGCGAGCCCCGCGAGGTGTTCGGCGACCTCGCCACCACGGCGTTCGTGGAGTCGTGCGTCCTGTTCAGGTCGCTCGATCCCGCGGAGCGCCAGGACCTGGTCCGGCTCGCGCGTGTGGTGTCGTTCACCGGGGGCGAGATGGTCTCGCCCGCGGGCGACGACGGGTTCTTCATGGTGCTCGACGGCTCGATGGCGGCGCTGGTGGAACGGGGCGGCGCGTCGGTGGAGGTCGCCGTCCTGGAGCGCGGAGCGGTCTTCGGCGAGGGGCGCGTGCTCGGGGCCGGCGTCCCGGCCGCCCTCGCGGGGCGGAGCGACGGGGCGGCGGTGGTGGTGCCTGCGCCGATGGTCGCGGCGCTCGCCGGACGCCACCCCAAGATCCAGAAGTTCCTCGACGCGGTGAGGGGCGCGCGCGAGCGCGAGGCGGCGACGAAGCTCGCCGGCTGAGCGGCGCCCCCGCCCCGACGGGCGGGTCGCCGGCGCGTCCTGCCCGGCGCCGGACGTGCGTCCGGCGTGCCTTTACTTATGCTAGGTTGCGCCTCCCATGCCGCGCCGCACGGACATCCGGAAGATCATGATCGTCGGGTCCGGGCCGATCGTCATCGGCCAGGCCTGCGAGTTCGACTACTCGGGCACCCAGGCCTGCAAGGCCCTGAAGGAGGAGGGCTACGAGATCGTCCTCCTCAACTCGAACCCGGCCACCATCATGACGGACCCGGGGTTCGCCGACCGGACCTACGTCGAGCCCATCCACCCGGACATCGCGGAGCAGATCCTGGCGCGCGAGAAGCCGGACGTCCTGCTTCCGACCCTCGGCGGCCAGACGGCGCTCAACCTGGCCGTCGCGCTGGCGAAGAACGGCGCGCTCGCCCGCCACGGCGTGCAGCTCATCGGTGCCTCGCTCGAGGCCATCGAGAAGGCCGAGGACCGCCAGCTCTTCAAGGACGCGATGAACCGCGTCGGCGTGGACATGCCGCGGAGCGGCTACGCGACGAGCTGGGACGAGGCCAGGGGCGTCGCCCGGGAGATCGGCTTCCCGGTCATCATCCGCCCGAGCTTCACGATGGGCGGGGAGGGCGGGGGCGTCGCCTACAACCTCGAGGAGTTCGAGCCGCTGGCGCGCCGCGCCCTGTCGCTCAGCCCGACCCACACCATCCTCTGCGAGGAGTCGATCATCGGGTGGAAGGAGTACGAGCTGGAGGTGATGCGCGACCGGAAGGACAACGTCGTCATCATATGCTCCATCGAGAACTTCGACCCCATGGGCGTCCACACCGGCGACTCGATCACCGTCGCCCCCGCGCAGACGCTCACCGACAAGGAGTACCAGCGGATGCGGGACGCCTCGATCCGCATCATCCGCGAGATCGGCGTGGAGACCGGCGGGTCGAACATCCAGTTCGGCGTGCACCCGCAGACCGGGCGCATGGTGGTGATCGAGATGAACCCGCGCGTGTCGCGCTCGTCCGCGCTCGCCTCGAAGGCCACCGGCTTCCCCATCGCCAAGATCGCCGCCAAGCTGGCGGTGGGCTACACGCTCGACGAGATCAAGAACGACATCACCCGCTACACGCCGGCCTCGTTCGAGCCGACCATCGACTACGTCGTCACCAAGGTGCCGCGCTTCGCCTTCGAGAAGTTCAAGGGCGCCGACGCCACCCTCACCACCCAGATGAAGTCGGTGGGCGAGGTCATGGCGATGGGGCGGACCTTCCAGGAATCGCTGCAGAAGGCGATCCGCGGGCTGGAGATCGACCGCTGCGGCCTCGAGTCGCCCCTGGGCAGGAAGCCGGGCGAGCGCCACGCCTCGCACGAGCTCGACCAGATCCGCGCCGAGATCCGGGTGCCGCGCGCGCATCGGCTCTTCTGGCTGGGTGAGGCCTTCCGCGCCGGGCTGGGCGTGGACGAGGTCTACCAGGCGAGCAGCATCGACCCGTGGTTCCTCCGCCAGATCGAGGAGATCGTCCGGGCCGAGGCGGAGCTGGCGCGCGGCCTGCCGGGGGACGCCGCGGGGATGCGCGCCGCCAAGCGGATGGGGTTCTCCGACCGGCGCCTGGCGCAGCTCACCGGCACCACCGAGAAGGCGGTGCGCGACGCGCGCTGGGCCATGGGCGTCCGGCCCGTCTTCAAGCGCGTCGACACCTGCGCGGCCGAGTTCGAGGCGTTCACGCCCTACCTCTACTCGACGTACGAGGAGGAGTGCGAGGCGGCGCCGACCGACCGGCCCAAGGTGATGATCCTCGGCGGCGGGCCCAACCGCATCGGGCAGGGGATCGAGTTCGACTACTGCTGCGTGCACGCCTCCTTCGCGCTCTCGAAGGCCGGGTTCGAGACCATCATGGTCAACTGCAACCCGGAGACGGTCTCGACCGACTACGACACCTCCGACCGCCTCTACTTCGAGCCGCTCACGCTCGAGGACGTGCTGGAGATCGTCCACGTCGAGAAGCCGAAGGGCCTCATCGTCCAGTACGGTGGCCAGACGCCGCTCAAGCTCGCCGTCCCGCTCCACGAGCTGGGCGTGCCCATCTTCGGCACCACCCCGGATGCCATCGACCGCGCCGAGGACCGCGAGCGGTTCTCGAACCTGATCGTGAAGCTCCAGCTCCGCCAGCCGGACAACGGCGTGGCGCGCAGCGCCGAGGAGGCGTTCAAGGTCGCCCGCAAGATCGGCTACCCGGTCATGGTCCGGCCCTCGTACGTCCTCGGGGGGCGCGCCATGGAGGTCGTCTACGACGACAAGGACCTGGAGACGTACCTGCGCGAGGCCGTGCAGGCCTCGAACGAGCGGCCGGTGCTGGTGGACCGCTTCCTCAAGGACGCGGCCGAGGTGGACGTGGACGTCGTGTCCGACGGGAGGGGCGTGGTCGTCGGCGGCGTGATGGAGCACATCGAGGAGGCCGGGATCCACTCCGGCGACTCGGCGTGCGCGCTGCCGCCCTACAGCCTCGCCCCGCAGGTGGTGGCCGACATCGAGCGGCAATCGGTGGCGCTCGCCAGGGAGCTGGGCGTGGTCGGGCTC
>Ga0335082_10007121_pt1 | contig 12178 bp, 9 predicted proteins | sample Lox_Sample_41_FD_206718 | JGI IMG/M metagenome (GOLD analysis project Ga0335082, IMG submission 206718) | Soil microbial communities from Loxahatchee National Wildlife Refuge, Florida, United States - Lox_Sample_4.1 | ecosystem: Environmental > Terrestrial > Soil > Wetlands | place: USA: Florida...
TCGCGTCGGCGCCGCCGCTTCCGCTCCCCGCGAGCGTGCCGCCCGATCTCGCGCGCGTCGTCATGCGCTGCCTCGAGAAGGATCGGCGCGCGCGCTTCGCGAGCGCCGCGGAGCTCGCGGCCGCGCTCCGTCCGTTCGCGTCCACGGAGGCGCGCCTCGTCGCCGATCGCATCGCGCGCGCCGCGTCGGCGACGCCGGCGTCGCCGATCTCCGGCTACGAGCCCACGGCGATGTGGCCCGGTGAGCCCCCGCTGGTCGCACAGAGCGGCGTCGTGCGGAAGTCGTCGCACGTGGCCGGGCTCGTCGCGCTCTCGGTGCTCGTGCTCGTCGGAGGCGCGGTCGTGCTCGTGCTCGCGCTGAAGACCGCGCATCACGCCGCGCCCGCTCCGGCGCCGACCGAGACCGTCGCGACCGCGACCGTCGCGCCGCCGAGCCCGGCGCCCATCGAGTCGCTCGCGCCGGCCGCGACGCAGACCGCGAGCGAGCCGGCTCCGCTCGTCACGCGCGCGCCCGTCCGTGCGCCGCCGCATCCGCCCGCGACGCACACCGCGCTCGCCGCGCCGCCGCCCACGGCGACCACGGCGACCGCGGCGCCGACCGTCGACTTGAAGGGCGCGCTCCGCGATCGAAAATGATCAGAACACGAGCCCGCGCGGCGAGAGACGCGGGCCGCCGTGCTTCGCGACCGGGATGCCTTGGTCGGTCACGACCGACGTCCCGCTCTCCGAGACGAGCCAGATGCCGAGCGCCGTCATCACGACGCCGACGCCCGCGGTGACGAGGCCGCCTGCGATCCACGGGCCGGTGTTCGAGTCGGCGTCGTTCTGGAGCGCCGCGAAGACGCCGGCGAGCGTTCCGCCGGTGACGGCGAAGGTGATGCCGGTGATGACGAGCCAGAGCCCCCCGATGCGCGCGCCCGCGCTGCCCGCGTGCACGTGGAGGAGGAGCGGCCGGCCCGGCGCGGGCGCGGGCAGGCTGAACGTGCTCGTCGGGGTGACGCCGTCGCCGCCGACGCGGTACATCGCGCCCGCCTCGACGTTGGCCTCGCACGGCGCGACGCACACCGGCTGATAGCTCATGAACGATCCGAACGCGGTGCCGTACGACGTCGCCGCTTGGACCATCCCGAGCCCGGTCACGCGGAGCAGCGTGACGCCGGGCCGGTCGGCGTCGATCGCGACGTGCGTCGTCGGGCCGGTCGGGGTCGTCACGTTCATCGGCGCGGTCACGGCAGGCGGCGGTTGCTGCACCTGCGGCGCGAGCGCGCTCCACTGAATCGTGCGGATTTCGCCGGTCGCGAGCTTGATCGTGATGTGGTCGCCCGGGACCTTTTCGACGAGCTCGCCTTGCATCACGGTGCCGTCGGCGAGCGTGACGCGCTCTTGCGCGTGCGCGATCGCGGCGATGGTCAGGGTGAGCAGGGCTGCGTGCCAAGCCCTCATGGTTTTCTTGTACCATGGTCGCCGTGAGAACCGCGGTCTCGTTGGTCGTCGCGTCGTCGCTCGCGTTCGTCGCGCCGGCGGCGCGCGCGCAAGCGGTGAGCGACGCCCAGGTGGCGCAAGCCCTCTTCGACGAGGGCCGCGATCTCATGGACAAGCACGAGTACGCGCGCGCCTGCCCGCTCCTCGAACGGAGCGAGAAGCTCGATCCCGGCGGCGGCACGCTCATCAACCTCGCGATCTGTTGGGAGGGCGCCGGCAAGCTCGCGCGCGCGAACGCCGCGTTCGATCAGTCGCTCAGTCAGGCGCGCAAGGACGGACGCAAGGACCGCGAGACGATCGCGCTCGCCCACCTCGACTCGCTCGCGCCGCGCCTGCCGCACCTGCGCATCTCGCTCGCGGAGCCGGTGGCGGGCGTCGTCGTCCAGTTCGACGACGTCATCGAAGGCCCCGAGGTGCTCGGCGCGCTCACGCCCGTCGACCCCGGCCCGCACCGCGTCCGCGTGAGCGCGCAGGGCCGCGAGCCGTGGACCTGGAGCGGCGCGCTGACCGAGGGCGAGCGCCGCGAGCTCCAAGTCGTGCTGAAGCCGCTGCCGCCGCCCGACCCGTGCATTCTGCAACCACTCTCGTGCGCGCCGCCGGAGCCGAAGAAGCGCATCGCGACGGCGAGCTGGGTGCTCGGCGGCGTCGCGCTCGCGTCGGCGATCGCGTCGGGCATCACCGGCGGCCTCGCGCTCGCGTCGAAGAGCTCGTTCGATTCGAACTGCATCGCCGCGCGCGGCTACTGCGGCGATCCCGCGCAGGGCCAGGTCGACTACGACAACATGCAAGCCGAGGCGTGGGCGAGCACCATCACGCTCGGCGTCTCGGTGGTCGCGATCGTCGCGGCGATCGCGTGGCCGCGCACGGTCGTTCCGACGCGGGAGGGCGCGCGGGTCGTGATTCGGTTCTGATGAAACGCGTCGTCGTCGTCGCCGCCGCGCTCGCCGCCACGCAGTGCGTGCTCCTCGTCGACCAGTCGCCGAGCGGCGACCAGTTCTCGACGCAGTGCGCGGTCGCCGACCCGACGAGCGCGTGCGGTCACTGCCTCACGGCGCAGTGCTCCGACGAGATCGCGAGCTGCTGCGGCGACGAGGCGTGTCGGTTCGCGCTCTCCGCCATCGACACGTGCTCCGACGCGGGGACGTGCCTCTTCGACATGTCCGGCGCGGCGGGCGCCGTCGGGCAGTGCATCCAGACGAAGTGCAACGGCGTCTGCGACGCGGTGGACGCGGGCCAGAGCGAGGGCGGCGGAAACGTCGAATGCTTCGTCTCCGATCATTTCTGCAGCTGCGACAACTCGTTCGGCACGAACGGCACGACCTGCGACGTCGCGACGCACACGAACTCTGTCTGCTGCGCGGACCTCGAATGGCCGACGGGAACGGACACGCTCTGCGAATGCGACCAGATCGGGTGCAGCGACGACGGGGTGGCGTGCGATTGTCAGCCGCAGAGCTCGGTCGGCGACACGACGTCGTGCAACACGTCGGCGTGGGGAGTCTGCTGCCTCTCCCAAAATTACTGCTCGTGCGGCATCGACTGCAACTCGGCGCAGACGCCGGTCGAGGACTGCACGAAGGCCTCGCTCTACCAGTGCGCCTCGGGCAGGCGCGTCGTGCCGAGCTGCTCGAACTGAGTCAGTCCTCGGTCGCCCACACGCGAACGCCGTGAAGCGACGACGACGGAGCGGGGTCCTCCCACTCCACGTCGATCACGATGCTCGCCATGCGCGGGCGCATGCGCGGCGGCTTGGTCGGCTCCGCACCCGGCGGAAGAAGCTCGAACGGGTCGATCAGCGTCTCCATGTCCCATTCGTAGAGCAAGCGGCGGGCCGCGCTCGCGCACGCTGTTTTTCGCTGGAAATCGGCGCCTCGGCCGTGCGCCACGGTGGATCGACGAGGCATCAACCCAACCGCGCGCGATCCGGTCTCGCGGCAGGTCGCGACCGGTTATGCTGATTCGCGCGATGCGGAGGGCCGCGAACCCGTACAAAAAGCCGGACCGCTTCACGGTCGCCGCCAAGAAGGCGGGGTTTCCGGCGCGGAGCGTCTTCAAGCTCGAAGAGATCGATCGACGAGTACGGATTTTTCGGCCCGGGATGCGTGTCCTCGACCTCGGCGCGGCGCCCGGGAGCTGGGCGCTCTACGCGGCGCAGCGCGTCGGACCGCGCGGACGCGTCCTCGCCGTCGATCTGCAGCCGATCGCCGTCGCGATGCCGCCGAACGTCGAGGTGCGTCAAGCCGACGCGTTCACGCTGGAAGAACCTGGGCCGTTCGACGTTGTCTTGAGTGACATGGCGCCGAATACGACGGGGGTGCGCTTCACCGATCAGTCGCGGAGCTTCGATTTGTTCATGCACGCCCTCTCGGTGGCCGAGCGCGCCCTCGTCCCCGGCGGCACGTTCGTCGGGAAAATTTTCATGGGCGAGGATCTGCCCAAGGCCCGCGCCAAAGTTCGCGAGGTCTTCGCGAAGGAGCGGCTGATTCGACCGGAAGGAACGCGCGCGTCGAGCTATGAAGTATTCGTGATCGGGGAGGCTCGCAGATGACGGCGTTCGCGAGCCAGGCCTCCGTCGGCGGGCGCTTCCTCATCGAGCGCGAGATCGGTCGCGGCGCCGTCGGCATCGTGTACCGCGCGATCGACGAAGTGACGAACCAGCCCGTCGCGCTCAAGGTGATCGCCATCTCGGGCGTGGACGCGGGCGAGGAGGCGCGCTTTCGCCGCGAGGGGCGCGTGCTCGCGGGGCTCGTGCACCCGGGCATCGTCCGCCTCGTCGCGTTCGGGCAGCTCGACGAAGGCATGCCCTACGTCGCGATGGAGTGGCTCGAGGGCGAGGACATCGCGCAGCGGCAGAAGCGCGCGCCGATGGGGCTCGTGCAGTGCCTCGACGTCGCGGCGCAAGTCGCCGACGCGCTCGCCGCGGCGCACGCGGCCGGCATCGTGCACCGCGACGTGAAGCCGTCCAACGTGATCCTCGTCGGGAGCGGGGCCGGGTCGAGCGGGCCCATCGTCGCGAAGCTCGTCGACTTCGGCGTCGCGTCGGCCGAGGACGTGAAGCTCACGCGGACGGGCGCGATCATCGGGACGCCCGCTTACATGGCGCCCGAGCAGGCGCGCGGCGACGAGGGCGTGAACGCGCGCGCCGATCTGTACGCGCTCGGCGCGACGCTCTTCGAGATGATCGCCGGGAGGCCCCCGCACATCGGGCCGACGCCCATCGCGATCCTCGCGCGCCTCGTGACGACGCCGCCGCCGCGCCTCTCGGACGTGCTGGTCGATGCGTCGCCCGAGCTCGACGACTTGATGGCCGAGCTCCTCGCGACCGATCCCGCGGAGCGCCCCGCCGGCGCCGCCGTCGCGGCCGACCGACTCCGCGCGCTCGCGTCCGACATCGCGTCGCGCGCCGAGACCACGCGCGACGTGCGACCGGTGTCGGACGCGCCGCCGATCAGCGCGGTCGGGCCGGCGAGCCAGCTCGCGGCGCACTCGTCGGGCGGGTCGCGCCTCGTGACGACGATCGTCGCGACGCACGTGCCGAAGGGGCCGCCGCGCACGCGGCTCGTCGCGCACCTGCGCGCGCGCGGCGCGGAGGCGACCGAGCTCGGCGGCGACGCGCTCGTCGCGCACCTCGGCGTGTCGCGCGCGCTCGGCGACGAGGCGACGCGCGCGATCGACCTCGCGCTGCGCCTCGCGAAGGTGAACGCGACGGTCGGAATCGCGACGGGCCGTTCGCGCCTCGAGCGCGGCGTGCGCCCGATGGGCGAGGTGGTGGACCGCGCCGCCGCGCTCGCGCGCGACGCCTCGCGCGGACAGGTCCTCCTCGACACGACGACCGCGGAGCTCGCCGGCGGCCGCTACGAGTTCCAGATCCGCGAAGACGGGAGCGCCGTCGTCGGCGGCGTGCACGCCGGCAAGAAGGACGCGCTCGGCGGCGCGCCGTTCGTCGGGCGCGAGGCCGAACTCTCGCAGCTCGTCGCGTCGTTCGAGCGCGGGCTCGACGACCGCACGCCCGTGCTCGTGACGCTCACCGGCGCGCCCGGCATCGGAAAGACGCGCCTTCGCCGCGAGGCGATCCAGCGCGTGTCGTCGCACTCGTCGGGCGCGCGCGTGCTCCTCGCGCGGTGCGAGACGTTCGGCAAGTCGCATCCGCTCGGCGTCGCCGCCGACCTCGCGCGCCAGATGGCCGGCATACCGAAGGGCGTCGAGCTCGAGGACGCTCGGCTCGCCGCGCGCAAGGTCGCGCTCGCGGCGGACGTCGAGCTCTCCGACGACACATTCGAGCTCTACGCGCGCCTCCTCGCGAACGAGCCGCTCGTCGCGGGCGCGCCCATGGGCGAGATGGCCGACGCGCGCGCCGCGCGCGACGCGCTGTGGCTCGCGCTCACCGAGATCACGGTCGGCCTCTCGCGCAAGTCGCCCATCGTCGTCGGCATCGAGGACGCGCAGTGGTGCGACAGCGAGAGCCTCTCGTGGATCGATCACGTGCTCGGGCGCGCGGCCGGCACGCCGCTGTGGATCATGATGACGACGCGCCCGTCGTTCTGGCGCGAGGCGCCCGAGCGATTCTCGGGGCGCGACCACGTGCGGCTCGAGCTCCGGCCGCTGCCGAAGCGAGCCGTGCGCACGATCGCGCGCGCGATCCTCGGCGAGCGCGTGCAGCAGGGCGACGTCGTGGCCGACAGCATCGCGACGCAGGCCGCGGGCTCGCCGCTCTTCGCCGAGGAGCTCGCGCGCCTCGCCGCGCAGGGCCGCGACGCTGCGCAGGCTCCGACGATCGAAGCGGCGATGCAGGTCCAGCTCGACGCGCTCGACGACGCGCCGCGCGAGGCGGCCTCGCGGCTCTCCGTGTTCGGCCAGGTCGGGTGGGATCAGGGGCTCGAGGCGCTCGGCGTGCCGAACGCGGGCGACGCGCTTCGCGCGCTCGCCTCGAGCGAGGTCGTCGTCGAGCAGGCGCAGTCGCGCTTCAAGGGGACGCGCGAGTACGCGTTCAAGCACGCGCTCATGCGCGAGGTCGCCTACGCGGCGCTCGGCGAGGACGCGCTGCGCGATCTCCACGCGCGCGCCGGGCGCTGGCTCGCGAGGATGGCCGAGGACGACGCGACGGTCGCGCGACACCTCGAGCTCGGTCACGCGTTCGAGGAGGCCGCGGTGCACCTCGAGAAGGCCGCGCGCCGTGCGCTCGCCGCGCACGCGCTCCAAGACGCGGTCACCATGGCCGAGAAGTCGCTCGCGTTCGCGGAGGACAAGCCGACGCAGTTCGCGCGCGCGCAGCTCCTCGACGAGGCGTGGAGCCGGCAGGACGCGCGCGCCGGCGAGCGCGACACCGCGGTGCGCGCGATGGAGGACGCGGTCTACGACGAAGCGAGCGAGCTCCGCGCGAAGGGCGCGCGCGTGCGCTACGAGGACGCGTGCGGCGGCGACTCGGACACGAGCGGCCGCCTCGAGCAGGTGCGCAAAGAGGCGCAGGCCGCGGGGCTCGTCGACGAAGAGGCGCGCAACGCGGCGGCGCTCGCGTCGCGCTACGCGTTCGCGGGCGCGTTCGACGCGGCGGCCGAGGTCGCCGAGCAGCTCCTCTCGCTGGCGCAGCACCATCAAATCCCGGGCGCGGTGGTCGACGCGTGGCAGACGCTCGCGGTAGTGCGCCAGACGCGCGGCGACGTGGGCGCGGCGCTCGAAGCGCGTCGGTCCGCGGCGCGCGCGGCGAGCGACGCCGGCCTGAAGACGCGCGAGGCGACGCTCACCATCAACGTCGGCTTCGCGCTCACGACGGTCGGCGCGAAGGCCGAGGCGCGCGTCGCGATCGAGGGCGGCATCGCGCTCGCGCAGGCGATCGGCTCGCCCGGCACGCTGCGTCACGGCCAGATGAACCTGCTCGGCTGGGCCGCCACGTTCGGGCCGGACGCGCAGCTCGATCGCATCCTCGCCGACCCGCGCGGGCTCGCCGACGCCGCGGCCGCGGGGAGCTGGGTGCCGCACGATCGCGCGACGCTCGGCGTCCTCTATTATCGCGGCCTCGAGCTCCTCCGCGGCGGCGAACCCGAGGCGTGCGAGCGCGCGCGCTCGCTCCTGCGCACGGCGGCGCAAGGCTACCGCGCGACGAAGATGCTCGATGTCGTCCCGGTCGCGATGGGCTACCTCGCGGAGGCCGAGCGGCGCTGCGGCGCGCCCGACAAGGCGCGCGAGATCGCGCGCGAGGCCGCGAAGCTCCTCGACGAAGGCTCGCCGAGCCTCCTCAACGAAGCGCCCGTCTTCCTCGCGCTCCACGACGCGTGCGTCGACCTCGGCGATCTCCCCGAAGCGCGCGACGCGATCTTGCGCGCGATGCCGCGCCTCGCGACGCGCGTGCAAGGTCTCTCGGGGACGCCGTACGCGCGCGATTTCCTCACGCAGCTCCAGTCGAACGCGGGTCTCCTCGCGGCGGCCGAGGCGTACGGCTTGATGCCGAAGGAGCTCGCGGCGGTCCTCGGCGGCGAGAGGACGAGCCTGACGCCGCCGTCCCCGCGCTGATCCCCATCGACAAGGCGAGCGCGCAGATCGGGAGGAGCGTCGCGCTCGCGCCCCAGCGCGCGTGCGCCGTGAACCCGGCGACGGCCCCGAGCGCGTAGCAGGCCCAGACGCCGAGCACGAGGCGCGCGCGCGCGGCGGCGCTCGGACGCCTCGACTGCATCCACGAGACGAGAGCGTCCGCGAACGACACGAGCACGCCGCTGAGGAACGCGGTCTGCACCGTCGCGTGACCGCAGCGGCGCACGGTCACCGATTGGATGCCCATCGCGAGCGCCGGCATGGCCGCGGTGAGCCAGTGGAGCTCGCCGAAGTCGCGCGACGATGCGAGCAGCGCGAAGACCACGAGCGCGACGATCTCGAGCCCGAGCGCGAGCGGCCGCGAGCGGAGGAAGCGCGCGACCACGGCGCCGACGATCGCGCCGAGCACGAACATCGCGATCGGGAATCCGTGCCACGCGAGCGCGCGCCACGCGTGCGCCGTGAGGCCGCGCGCCGCCTTGACCGTGTTGCCGGTCATGTTCGCGGTGAAGAGGTGGAAGAGCGTCACGTAGCCGATGGCGTCGACGGCGCCGGCGACGCCGCCGAGCAGGAGCACAAGCGTTCGCTTGCTTGGCATCGGCCGTGAATGACGACTGAAAAGCAAACCCAGCGCCACGAGAGGAAAAACCATGAGCCAGACCGTCAGCGAATTCGTGCTCGAGCGATTGCACCAGTGGGGCGTGCGCCGCATCTTCGGCTTCCCCGGAGACGGCATCAACGGCCTCATGGGCGCGTTTCGCGGCCGCGAGCAGAAGATCGAGCTCGTCCAGGTGCGTCACGAAGAGATGGCCGCGTTCATGGCCTGCGCGCACGCGAAGCTCACGGGCGAGGTTGGCGTGTGCATGGCGACGTCCGGCCCGGGCGCGATTCACTTGCTCAACGGTCTCTACGACGCGCGAATGGATCACGCCCCTGTCGTGGCGATCGTGGGCCAACAGGACCGGATGGCGGTCGGCGGGTCGTACCAACAAGAGGTCGACCTCAAGAACCTCTTCAAGGACGTGGCGCGCGAGTACGTCGAGGTCGGCTCGACGCCCGAACAGATGCGCCATCTCATCGATCGCGCCGTGCGCATCGCGCTCGCCGAGCGCTGCCCGACGTGCGTCGTCATCCCGAAGGACCTCCAGGACCTCGAGTACAAAGAGCCGCCGCGCACCCACGGGAGCGTCCACTCCACCGTCGGGTACACGCCCCCGCGCGTGGTCCCGCACGACGACGATCTCCGACGCGCGGCCGACGTGATCAACTCCGGCGAGCGCGTCGCCATCTTGGTCGGCGCGGGCGCGCTCCACGCGAGCGACGAGGTCGCCACCTTCGCGGAGCGCGTCGGCGGGGGCGTCGCGAAGGCGCTCCTCGGCCGCACCGTTCTCCCCGACACGCTGCCGTACGTCACCGGCGCGATCGGCCTCCTCGGCACCAAGCCGAGCTGGCGCATCATGAACGAGTGCGACACGTTCGTGATGATCGGCACGAGCTTCCCTTACGCCGAGTTCTTGCCGAAGGAGGGTCAAGCGCGCGGCGTCCAGATCGACATCGACGGCCGCATGCTCGGAATCCGCTACCCGAACGAGATCAACCTCGTCGGCGACAGCAAGGAGACGCTGCGCAAGCTCATGCCGATGCTCGAGACGCGGCGCGACTCGAAATGGCGCGCCGGCATCGAGAAGGACATGGAGGACTGGTGGCATCTCATGGACGAGCGCGCGCACACGAAGGCGAACCCCATCAACCCGCAGCTCGTCTTCTTCACGCTCTCGCCGAAGCTCCCGGAGCACGCGATCGTGACCACCGACTCCGGCTCGTCGACGAACTGGTGGGCGCGCGATCTCCAGATGCGCGCCGGCATGCAGGCGACGCTCTCCGGCAACCTCGCGACGATGGGCTGCGGCGTGCCGTACGCCATCGCGGCCAAGTTCGCGTTTCCGGAGCGGCCGGTCATCGTGTGCGTCGGCGACGGCGCGATGCAGATGAACGGCATGGCCGAGCTCCTGACGGTCGCCAAGTACTGGAAGAAGTGGGCGGACCCGCGCTTGGTGGTGCTCGTGCTCAACAACCGCGATCTCAACCAGGTGACGTGGGAGATGCGCGCGATGAGCGGCGACCCGAAGCTCGCGGCGTCGCAGGACATCCCCGACTTCGAGTACGCGAAGTACGCGCAGCTCATCGGGCTCGACGGCGTGCGCGTCGAGAAACCCGAGGACCTCGACGAGGCTTGGAACCGCGCGCTCGCGTCGGACAAGCCCTTCGTCTTCGAGGCGATCACCGATCCCGACGTGCCGCCGCTCCCGCCGCACATTCGATTGAAGCAAGCGAAGGCGTTCGCGTCGTCGCTCTTCAAGGGCGACCCGAACGAGGTCGGGATCATCCGGCAGTCGATCCGCTCGATGTTTCCGAGCATCGCGGAGCGGATCTGATGCGGCTCTCGTTCGAGGATCTGCCGGGCTACGACGGAATCGCGGCGCTCGACGTGCCGGACGAGAACCTCATGGGCGTGTGGGAGCCCGAGCGCGTCCCGGGGCTCGACGAGGCGCGCGTGCTCCGCGAGGGGCTCGAGCGGCCGCACGGCGCGGCGCGCCTCCGCGAGGCGGCGCGGGGACGCGAGCGCGTGCTCGTCGTGATCGACGACGGCACGCGCGACACGCCGACGGATCGCATCCTTCCGTACGTGCTGGACGAGCTCCACGCCGCGGGCGTCGCGGACGAGCGCGTCCGCGTCCTCACAGCGCAGGGCACGCATCGAAAGATGAGCGACGCCGAGGTCGCGAAGAAGCTCGGCCCGCTCCTCGGTCGCCTCGAGGTGCACCAGCACGAGTGGAAGAAGTCGCGCATGCACGACTTCGGCAAGACCGCGGACGGCACGCCCGTGCGCGCGAACGCGCTCCTCGCCGAGTCCGACTTCGTGCTCGGCGTCGGCGCGATCGTGCCGCACCGCGTGAAGGGCTTCAGCGGCGGCGCGAAGATCATTTTTCCGGGCGTGTCGGGGCCCGAGATGATGGAGCGCCAGCAGTGGGAGGCGTCGATGCAGATGTCCGAGACGGTCATGGGCGTCGCCGAGAACTCGATGCGGCTTCGCATGGAGGAGGCCGCGAAGATGGCGGGGCTCGCGTACATCGTGAACGTCGTGCTCGAGCGCGACCGGCGCATCGCAGGGTGCTTCGCGGGCGATCCCGTCGCCGCGCACCGCGCCGGCTGCGTCCTCTCGCGCCGCGTGAACGCCGCGCGCATGCCGCGCCGCGCGGACGTCGTGATCATCGACTCGTACCCGCAGGACCGCGATCTCTGGCAATCGGTGAAGGCGTTCTACGCGGGGACGATGGCGGTGCGCGACGGCGGGTCGCTCGTGGTCGTGAGCCCGAACCCCGAGGGCGTCGCGACGAACCACCCGAACCTGCTCGAGATCGGCTACCGGCCGCACGCCGAGATCGTCGCGATGGTGCAGAAGGGCGGCGTGAAGGACCTCGTGGGCGTCGCGATCCTCGCGGACCTCGCGCAGATCGTCGACAAGGCCGACTGCATCCTCGCGTCGCCCGGCGTCGGCGCGCGCGACTGCAAGAAGCTCGGCCTCCGCCACGCGCGCGACGCGGCGCGCGCGCTCGAGATGGCGCTCGACCGGCAAGGGCCGAAGGCGTCGATCGCGGTTCTTCGCCACGGGAGCCACATCCTGCCGCTCGCCGACGAGCGCGCGGCCGCGCTGCTTCAGACCGGGAGCTGAAACGGCGTGAGGACTTCGGCGCCGCCGGGCGCGACGGCGATCATGTCGCAGTGGCGGAGGCCGAAGCGCCCGTCGCGGTAGAGGCCCGGCTCGACGTTGAAGGTCATCCCGACGTCGAGCGTGTCGGTCGAGAGCGGGTGGAGGCGCGGGGCCGCGTCGTGATCGATCGCCGCGAAGCCGACGCCGTGCCCCGTGGGCGTGCGAAACTCGTCGCCGAAGCCACGCGCGTCGAGCACGCGGCGCGCGGCCGCGTCGACCTCGCGCGCCGGCACGCCGGGCGAGACGGCGGCGATCGCGGCCGCGCGCGCTTCGGCGATCGCCGCGAGGCGCTCGGCGAGCTCCGGGCGCTCGCCGAGCACGAAGGTGCGCGTGAGGTCGGTCCAGAAGCCGTCGAGCACGGAGTTGCAGTGCACGATCACCGCGTCGCCGCGCTCGAGGC
>Ga0335082_10007122_pt1 | contig 12176 bp, 10 predicted proteins | sample Lox_Sample_41_FD_206718 | JGI IMG/M metagenome (GOLD analysis project Ga0335082, IMG submission 206718) | Soil microbial communities from Loxahatchee National Wildlife Refuge, Florida, United States - Lox_Sample_4.1 | ecosystem: Environmental > Terrestrial > Soil > Wetlands | place: USA...
AGCCCGCAGCGCCGGGGCTCACATTGAGGCAATCGCACGGATAAGAGCCCCGGGCCGGCGGGGTTGCCCTCCGGGACCTTCGCAACTGGGTGAGTGTGCCAGGCCGGGTGAGGCACGAGAGGCAGCGGTTCTTGCACCAGTTGCGCAGAGCGGCGGCCCGGGAAGGTCAGGCTCCGGCCTCCGTGTGCCGCCGCGTGTCCCGGAGGGCAACCCCGCCGGACCGGGGCGCTTTATTGAGAGAAGAGAGCTCGGATGCGCTCGGGTTGTGCCGGGGCGATCCGGGACAGGCCGAAGTTGTCCTGGGCGTGCTCGGGGCTCGAGACGCCGGAGAGGGCGGTGGTCATTCCGGGAGCCGAGCGGGCGAACTGGAGGGCGGTCCGGGCGGCCGTGTCGCACTCGGGGAAGGCCTCCCGGAGGTCTTCGGGAAGGCCGGCCGCGAGCCTGCCCTGCAGGAGCGAGGCGGACCCGAACGCCCCAAGCCCGAGCTGCTGTGCGGCGGAAAGAGCCGGCAGCCTGCCGCCGGCGGTGTCCTGCGAGCGGTACACGGCGGCCTGCGCCATGCCCAGATTGAACGGCAGCTGCACGGCGCGGAAGTGATGGCCCTCTCCGGCGACTTCGCGCGCGACCTCGAGGGTCTCGGAGAGAGACAGGTGCTCGGGATGCTCCGGCGGCACGCGCAGGCCGTTCCAGGTCGCCAGGCCCCAGGCCGCGATCCGGCCTTGCCCTGCCGCCTCTTCGAGAAAGGCCGCAGTCGCCGCGAGGCGGGCCCGGAAGGTCTTGCGGTCGACGGCCGAGAGCTGCGTCTCGACGTTGTGCAGGTAGTAGAGGTCGATCGTCTCGAGTCCGAGGTTCCTGCGGCTCCGGTCCAGCTGATCCGAGAGATACGCCGGCGCCATGCAGTGCACTCCGGCGGCGATCTCCGAAGGCGAGGCGCCGCAAGCCGCGAACTCCTCGCGGACGTACCGCCGCGGATCGCGCGCGTCCTCGGCGTCGTGAGGCAGATAGCCACCCTTGGTCGAGACGAACACCTCGTCGCGGGAGGCCGTCCCTGCCGAAAACGCCTCGGAGAGGGCGCGCCCGATGGAGCGCTCGCTCTTCTGGCCCCGGTAATTGATGGCCGAATCGAAGACGTTGACGGAGAGTGCGAGCGCCGCCCCCACGGATTCCTGGTAGCCGCGGTCGGTCGCGGCATCTTCCTCCCCGAGGTACGTTCCGAGGCCCAGAGACGAGAGCGACAGGCCCATCGTGCTCCGAAAGTGGCCCGGTGCGGCCGGGCCTCGCGCCGCAAAACGCAGGGTTCCCTCGAGCGTGGCCCGGCCGGCGATCATCGAGCGCAAGCCTACAGGACAGGCAGAGGGACCCCTCGCGTGCGCGAGCTCCCCTCCACGGCCGGGTTCCAGCGGCCGGGGATCGGCGTCTGACAGCGCGGACAGGCTCCGCCGACCAGGCGATTGCGCTCGACGCGGAAGCCGCGCCGCTCGATGACCGCCAGCCCGCAGCCCGGGCACCGCGTGTTTTCCCACTCGCCGACGCGTCCGGGCAGGTTGCCGGCATAGACGTAGTTCAAGCCGGCCTTCCGGCCGATCGTCGCGGCCTTGAGCAGCGTCTCGACCGGAGTGGCTCCCCGGTCGGTCATCTTGTAGTCGGGGTGAAATGCCGTCACGTGCCAGGGGATGTCCCGTGAAAGGGAGGCCACGAATCCCGCCGCCCGGCCGAGCTCCTCCTCCGAGTCGTTGAATTCCGGGATGACGAGCGTCAGCACCTCGAGCCAGATGCCCCGATCGTGGATGCCCGCGATCGTATCGAGGACGTTGGCGAGCACGCCGCCGAGCTGTCGGTAGTGCTTGTCGTCCATCGATTTCAGGTCCACCTTGTAGAAGTCGGTCCACGGGCGGATGTAGTCGAGCACCTGCGGCGTGCCGTTGCCGTTGGACACGTAGCCCGTCGAGAGGCCGCGCGCCTTCGCATCGCGGAAGACGGCCACGCCCCACTCCGACGTGATCAAGGGCTCGTTGTAGGTCGAGACGACCGTAGGCGCCCCGCTTTCGATCGCCAGCTCGGCGATCGTCGGAGCGGCCATGTCCCGCGGAGCGCCCACGGCCTGCGGATCGCGCACGGACTGCGACGTGAACCAGTTCTGGCAGTAGGCGCAGTGCAAGTCGCAGCCGAGCATCCCGAAAGAGAGCGCATCGGTGCCCGGCAAAGCGTGAAAGAACGGCTTCTTCTCGATCGGGTCGCACTGCAGGGCGCCCACGTAGCCCCACGGAACACGCAGAGTTCCTCCGGAGTGAAAGCGCACGCGGCAGACGCCCTCGCGCCCTTCGGGGATCGGGCACCGGTGGCCGCACGCGAAACAACGCAGCCTCCCATCCGGGAGGCGCTCGACCAGCTCGGCGGCCGCCGGCACGGTCCGGCTCGCCAGCGATTCGGCCACCGGCAGCGCGCTGACCATGGGAGCAGGATAACGCCGCCCGGCGGGAGCAGCCGTCCGCCGGCGAGGACGGAGCGAGAGGACTTTTTCCCCCGCGGCGTGGGTTATCCTCGGCCGATGCTCCAACGACTGGTCGCCGCCGCCGCCATGTGCCTGCTGGCGGCGGCCCTTCCGGCCCAGACCACCATCCCGAGCGAGCCGGACGGGATCGCCCACACGACCGAGAACTCCCACGGCGTCACGGGGGTCCGCATTCGCATCGGGCCCGACGGCTCGACCTGGTTCCTGATCCCCTCCAACGACCGCATCGTGCGGATGCAGGGCGACACCTTCACCCAGTGGCAGGTCCGCGACGACAACAACCTGGGCTTGAACCCGGTGGACTTCGAGCTCGACGGCAACATCGTCTGGTTCATCGGCAACGGGGAGAGCCTGATCGACCCCGGCCGGTCCGTCTTCGCGAGGCTCGACACCGACACCGGCGCCCTGCACGAGTGGGTGATGCCCGGTTCCAAGCCCGCCGGATTCTGGCGCGCTCCCGACGGAAAGGTCTGGATCCCGCAGACCGACGGGCGCCTCCAGTCACTCGACCCCGTCAGCCTGCAGGTCGTGGACTACCGGTCGCGCAGCGACGACGGCACCGTCTTCACCTTCGCCTATGCGGACGTCGTGCCGGGGACCGATGGATCGCTCTGGTTGGCGGACTTCGGGAACAACCGGATCGTCAACTACGTACCGGGGGCCGACTCCGAGACCTCCTGGACGCTCTTCGACCCCAACGTGGTCCGCCTCAACCTGTCGCAGATCCGTTTGGACACGCAGGGCCGCCTCTGGGTGTCCCAGCTGTCGGGCGCGGCCGTTTCGTATCTCGACCCTTCCAACAACCTGCTGGTCAACTACTCCGGCTTCAATTCCCCGATCCACTTCGACCTGTACCAGGGGCGCCTCTACGTCGCCGAGGCCCCGTCGGTCAACGGGGGCGTCGCCGTTCTGGATCCGCAGCTGGCGTTTCCGGGGGCGCTCACGATCCAGCCGCAGACCGTGCCGGTCCACAGCCTCGTCAATGGACTGCCGGCTCTGACCCGAGACTCGATCATCACGCCGACCACGTTCGCCTCTCCGAGCTCCGTCGTTGGGGGAGGCGACATCACCGTCACGGCCGGCCCGGACCTGTCCGGCATCCAGCGCTATACGTTCTCGAGCGGGAGAGGCTTCGGTATCCTGCTCGCGGACGGCTACGTCTGGGTGGGCGGCGACGACCGGATCGACAAACTGAACCTCCTGGACTTCGGCGCCGACACCGACCTCTGCGTCCCGGTCGTTTTCCAGGCCGCGGCCGCCGACCCGACGAAGACGGACCAGGACCGCGTGGACGTGACGCTGGCGAACATGGGCGGCTCGACGATCACCGGAAACCTGAACTTCCTCTACTCGCCGGCCGCGCCCGCGGCGAGCCTGCCGTTCACGGTCGGTCCGAACGCCACGAACGTCCAGACAGACGTGTTCGCCGGCGTGCTCGGCGCGGCCTTCAGGGTGGGCGGGCCCGTTCGCATCCAGGTGACCGGCGGCAACGCCGACGACCTCGTCGCCTCTGCCCGCTCCGCGCACAGCCGGGCGGCCGACTCGGCCCTGTACGGGTTCACGCTGCCGGCCGGGAGCACGTCCGGCAGCCTCGGCGTGGGCGACGTGGTGGCTCTCTTCACTTCGGGCCGGGACACCGACGTCACGAGCCTCGGCCTCTACACGTCCTCGCAGGGCGCCGGGGCGCAGGCCACGGCCACGCTCTTCGGCGCCGACGGGACGGTTCGAGGAACGCGCTCCTTCGACCTTCCCAACAACGCCCTCGAGGAGTTCACGCCGGCGGCCTCCGCCTTCGGAGTCGACCCGAAGCCGGGCGACGTCGTCCAGATCACCGGCGGCCCCGGCTCGCTCCGCGCCTACGTCCGGGTGACGGACCCCGGCAGCGGCGCGATCGGCGCCGGCCTCCCGATCCACTACACCTGGAACTCCGTGGCGCCCTACGCAGCCAACGGGCTGGGACCCGACGGCACAGGCCCCGTCACGGACCTCTACCTCTTCAATCCCGACACCCAGAACCCGGCGGCCGTGACGGTCAGCCTGCTCGGCAGCGGCTCCGGGGCTTCGGGCGGAACCCTCGGCCTGTCTCTGCTGTCCCGGCCGAGGACGCCAGAGTCGCGGCCGGGCAGCGTGACCGTCGCGCCCAGGGCGACCCCGCCCGGACAGCTCACCGTGCCGCCGGGAGGAACCCTGGTCGTCACGGACGTCCTCCAGTCCCTTTTCGGCATCCCGGCCGGGTCGGGTGCCCTCAAGATCGTGGCCGACCGGGACATCGCGAGCGCTGTTCGCGTCGCCTCGCGCAAGTCGGAGGGCGATTACGCGACCTTCCTCGGCTCGATCAACGGCGGTTCCCAGAGCCTCCCACCCGGCGGCTCGGCTTTTGCCTCGGGCCTCCAGGAGATCCCGAACGTCCGCTCGACGGATCTGCTCCTGTCCAACGGCGGGGGACCGACGACCGTGACCGTGGCGGGCTACGACGGGAACGGGAGCCAGATCAGCACGCTGTCGGTCGACCTGGCCGCCGGTCAGTCGACCCGGATCCCGGCCGTCCTCCACGCTCTCGGCCTGGACGGGCCCGGGCAGATCCCGAACGCCCGGGTGCGCGTCGACGCCGCCAGCGACGCCCTGGTGTACGCGGCCTTCGTCCAGATCGACGCCGTCACGGGCGACCCGGAGCTGCTGCTGCCTCGCTGATCCTGCTCCGCTCCTATAATCGCGGCGTGTCCGCCTTGCGCGCCGTCGTCCGGGGCTCCGGGATCTTCGTGCCGGACGGTGTCGTGACCAACGAGCGGATGTCGAAGCTCATGGACACGACCGACGACTGGATCGTGCAGCGCACCGGCATCCGGGAACGGCGCTACGCGCGCCGCGGCACGTCATCCGCCGACCTGGGCTTCGAGGCCGCGCGCCGGGCGCTCGAGGACGCAGGCCTGTCCGCGGCGGACCTCGACCTGATCGTCTTCGCCACGATGACACCGGCGCACTATTTCCCGGGCAACGGCGGCTTGCTCGCGGCCCGCCTCGGACTGACGACGACGCACGCCCTGGACCTCCGGATGCAATGCGCCGGGTTCCTGTCGGGCCTGCAGGTCGCCGACGCGTTCATCCGTTCGGGCCATGCCCGGCGCGTCCTGCTCGTCGGCGCGGAATGCCACGCCGCCTTCTTCCCCTGGTCCGAAAAGGACTGGGCCGTCCTGTTCGGCGACTCGGAAGGACCGCCCTCGCCCGAGGCCTACGCCTGGGGAACGGCCCACCGCGACCGGGCCGTGATCTTCGGCGACGCCGGAGGCGCCTTCGTGCTCGAAGGGTCCGAGAGTCCGGACGAGAGCGGATTCCTCGGCTTTCTCATGCACACCGACGGCAATCACTGGGACAAGCTCTACGTGCCGGGCGGCGGCTCGGCCAGCTTTCCGTACTTCACGCCGCAGATGTATGCCGAGAACGGCACCATCCCGATCGTGGAGGGGCGCCAGGTGTTCCGGCTGGCCACGACCGCGATGCCCGCCGTCGTCCGGGAGGTCCTCGCCCGGCACGGCAAGACCCTCGAGGACCTGGACCTGCTCCTGATGCACCAGGCCAACCTGCGCATCAACGAGGCCGTCCAGAAGCAGCTCGGCCTTCCCGACGAGAAGGTCTTCAACAACATTCAGAAGTACGGCAACACGACGGCGGCGACGTTGCCCCTCGTGTACCACGAGGCGAAGCAGGCGGGCCGGGTCAAGCCCGGCGATCTCGTCTGCTTTACGGCCCTCGGCGCGGGCCTCCACTGGGGCGCGGGGCTGCTCGTGGCCTGATTTCGTCCTCAGGATCAAAGCCGCCTAAACAGGCGGGGGATCCGCGGGCCGGCTGCCTATACTCGCCGGCCCATACGAAGGGGGAGGCATCATGCGCCTGCGGCGACCTCTATTGTCCGTCCTTCCGGCAGCGCTTCTGGTTTCGGCCGCGCGTCTGACCGGCCAGGAGCCAACTCCGACCCCCGCCGCGCCGCCCGCACCCGCGGCCGCGGCCGCGGAGGAACCTGTTCCCTGGCGCCCGCCCGAAGGCGCGATCATCATCAACTTCCCCTCGGTGGACACGCCCCCGCCACAGACTCTGCAGCTCCACTTCACGCACCGTTTCTCGGACCCCGTCCAGTCGAGCGACATTCACAACCTCTTCTCCTTCGACTCGGGCGCCGAGGTGGGCATCGGCCTGTCGTACACGCCCGTCAAGAACCTCGAGCTCGGGTTCCTGCGCGAAAGGACGCTCGAGGACTACGAGGTCTCCGCCAAGTACGCGATCCCCACCGGGGCCTTCCCCGTCAAAGTCGCCGTGCGGGCCGGCGGCGATTTTCGGACGGAGAGGGCCTACCCCGACGTCTCGAGCTTCTTCATCCAGGCGACCGTGGGCGCCTTCCTCTTCGACCGGATCCGCCTCTCCGTGATCCCGACGTTCTCGACGAACGCCGCCGGCCAGCGCTTCGTCCTGCCCATCCGCGACAACGTCTTCAACGTGCTCTTCGCGGCGAGCGCCTCGATCACTCGCACGGTCAACATTCAGGCGGAAATGGTGCCGCGGCACGCCCAGTCGCCGGGCACGGGCTGGATCGTGGCTGTCGAAAAGACTCTGCTCCGGCACCGGTTCTCGTTCACGGCCGGCAACATGAAAGCGACCACCGTGGACCAGTACATCGCGCCCGACTTCCAGGGGCTGCCGGTCTCGAACATCTACCTCGGCTTCAATATCATCCGGCAGTGGAAGCTGTAGAGGTCCTCGAGGTTCCGAATCTCGCCGCGACCGATCGCCTCGTTGGGCTGACGCCCTTGGCCCTCTCCGACGCCGTCACGGGCGAATCGCCCGAGCTCTCCACCTCGGTTCGCGTGGGCCTTCGCGCCGGCGATCTCCTCGTGCGCTTCGACGGGCGGGATGCCGGGACCGTGGCGACGATGACCCGGCGGGACGAGCCCCTGTGGAAGGAAGACGTCTTCGAGGTCTTCCTCTCGCCGCTCCCGGAGCCGACCGTGTACTACGAGTTCGAGGTCAATCCCCTGGGGGCTCTCTTCGACGCACGCGTCACCTCCCCGGAAGGCCGGCGCGAGACCATGACGGCGGACGTCGCCTGGAACTGTCAGGGATTCGGCGCCCGTGTCCGCGTCCGCCCGGACCGCTGGTCCGCGCTGCTGACGATCCCTCTCCGGTCGATGGATCCCGAAGGCAACGCGCGCCTCTGGCGCGCCAACTTCTACCGCATCGATCGCGGAGAGACGGACGAGTATTCGGCCTGGCGCCCGACGCTCCAATCCCCGCCGGACTTCCACGTTCCCGCCCGCTTCGGGACGCTCAGGCTCGCTCCGGCCTTCTGAACGCGATGCCCCGGGAGGACAGCCACTCCTGCGCGCGCTCGAGGGCGCGGTGCTCCTTGAATTGAAAGAACCGGGCCTCTTCCTTCGGAAATCGGGTCAGCGTGTCCCGATACGAGGAAACCGAGCCCGGCGCCGCCAGGGCCGCCGCGAGCGCGCCCCGGCAGGCCGCGTCCTCGCAGCGCTGCAGGAACTCCTCGAGGTCGCCGACGCTCCGTTCGCCGAGGTCCTTCGGCAGGGCCTCGTAGCGAGAGTCCGCCGCGAAGGCCGCGTGGCGCTCCGCGTCGCGCGTCAAGACCTGCTCGACGTCACCCGTCTCGCGGTCGAAGAAGTGGGTGATCTGTTGCGAGCGGCTTTCGAACGCGACGATGAGCCCCTCCCAGTCGATTTCCTTCGGCATGAACCGATATGATACGCAGTTCGTATGAGCGTGAAGAAAATCGCGACGTTTGACGACTGGATCGACGCCTTCCGCGGCTGGCAGAAGGACATCGACCTCCGGCTGCCCAAGTACGGAGACTACGCCTTCGAGGCCAAGTACGGCGACCTCAAGACCGACGCCATCGAGTTCGGGGACTTCAAGGGCGAGAAGAAGTGGGAGCGGGTCTCGCAGATTCCGCAGCAGCAGATCCGCGACGCCCTCTTGAACCTCATCGTCTACCAGGGAGACACGGAGTTCGCCTCCGTCGAGCAGCAGCGCCACCTGCTCGAGACGTCGCCCTCCGACTACGACACCGAGAGCGTCTGCCGGATCATGACCGAGGAGATGCGCCACGGCTGGCAGATGTGCCACCTCCTGGTCAGCCACTTCGGGGAAACCGGGAAGGTCGAAGCCCGCAAGCTCCTCGAGAGGCGCTCCTGGCAGAACAACAGGCTGCTCGGCTCCTTCAACGTGGACGTGGACAACTGGGTCGACTTCTTCACGTACACCGAGTTCGTGGACCGCGACGGGAAGTTTCAGCTCAACATGCTGTCGACGTCCGCCTTCGCTCCTCTCGCGCGCTCGATGGGGCCGATGCTCAAGGAAGAGGGCTTTCACATGGGCACCGGGCACATGGGGCTCCAGCGCATCGCGCGGGGCGGGCGCGTGCCCGCGGCCCTCCTCCAGAAGTACGTCAACAAATGGGTCTCGACCGCCTACGATCTTTTTGGCAAGGACTCCTCCTCCTCGGCCGAATGGTTCTACGTGTGGGGCCTGAAGGGCCGTTACGACGAGGCCCGGCAGGCCGCGGAGCCCGACAAGGAGCACCTGAACGAGTTCTCCCGCGAGCTCTACCGGCAGGAGGTCGTCAAACTCTTGGAGCAGGTCTCGAAGCAGTATCCCGAGGGCACGCCGCCGCTCGTCGCGCCGGACTTCAAGTTCCACCGCGCGATCGGCGAGTTCGCCGGGCAATGCTTCTCCGTCACCGGAGAGAGGCTTACTCCGGAGGCCTACGCGACGCACGTCGCCGAGACGCTGCCGAGCGAGGAAGAGAAGAAGTTCGTCTCCGACCTGATGCGGGAGCCCGACTGGATGGCGCCGCGGGTGGAGGTCACGGCCGCCGGAGCGCTCGCCTCCTGAAGCCGATCGCGCGATCGGCGATCCGTCAACGGCTGCTCCGCTGGTTCGACCGGGAGAGGCGCTCGCTTCCCTGGCGCGGCACCCGGGATCCCTATCGCATCTGGGTCTCCGAGATCATGCTGCAGCAGACGACCGTGGCGGCGGTCCTCGGACGCTACGACGGCTTCCTCCGTCGCTTCCCCACGCTCCGCTCTCTCGCCCGGGCGACCGAGCCGCAGGTGCTCGCCGCATGGTCGGGCCTCGGCTACTACGGCCGGGCGCGGAATCTCCGCCTCGCGGCGAGGCAGGTCGTGGCCGAGCACGGCGGGAAGCTCCCGCGTGATCCCTCGGAGCTCCTCCTGCTTCCGGGCTTCGGCGAGTACACGGCCGCGGCCGTGGCGTCCATCGCCTACGGAGTGCCGACGCCCGCGGCCGATGCCAACGTCACGCGCGTGATCTCCCGCCTCTTCGCCCTCCGCGGAGTCGCGGGCTCCGGCTCGCACCGAAGGGCCGTGGCCGGTCTCCTCGCGGGCCTTCTACCGCAGGGTCGGCCAGGCGACTTCACGGCGGCGCTCATGGACCTCGGTCAACTCGTGTGCACGCCGAAGAAGCCCGGATGCCCGCGCTGCCCGCTCGCGCAGCCGTGCGCCGCGCGCGATGGGGAGCCCGAACGGTTTCCCCGAAGACGGAGCAAGCCCCGAGTCCAGAGCGCCCACCTCGCCGTCGCCGACGCCCGAAGGAAAGGGCGCGTCCTTCTCGTGGTGCGGCATGGGACCCTCCTTGCGCGGATGTGGAGGCACCCCTTCGGCGAAGGCTCGACGCCGGCCGAGGCGCGGCGGCGGCTCGTGACGGAGCTCACGCGCCTGGGACTCACGCTCGTCTCCGGGGCGCCGAGCGGCAGCGCGCGGCACACGATGGTCAACAGGCGGCTCGCCATCGCCGTGTACCCGGCCGCTCTCGATCCCAAAACCAGGATCCGGAATCTCGAATCGGTCCGGTGGTTTCGGCCCTCGGACCTCGCCCGGGCGGCCGTCCCGACGCTCACGCGCAAGGTTGCCGTCGCAGCGGGCTTTTTGAGGCGTTAGGGCGTATCCTTCCAATCCGTCGTGACGAACCGGCTGGCGCTGGCTGTCGTTTTCGCCCTGGCCGCGTCCCCCACGCCGTCCAGTCACCCGGCCACCATCATGAAGCTCAAGGACGGCCGGGTCATGCACCTGACCGCGCCGCCGAAGATCTCGGGCGGCCGGATCGTCTTCACGACGACCGACGGTCATACGTACTCGCTCCAGGAGAGCGACGTGATGTCCATTGGTCTCGAGCCGACTCCGACCCCGACCCCCCGGGAGATCAACCCGCTCGACTCCCACAATCTCGGCGCCATCGCGCGCGAGCAGCGCAGCCAGACCGGTAAGAAGGCCGAGGTCGCCTCCAAAATCACCTCGACGCCCAAGCCCACCCGGCCGCCCAAGAAGACGCCCACGCCACGGCCGGCCGGCTGATCGCTTTTCGTTCTGTTATCGGGCAGCCGTTCGGGCCGCCGCGCGCTCGCGAGACGGAAGGACGACTACCTCGGCGCTACGCTGACCGAGCGACGCGCCCAGGCCAGGTTGTTGCGGGCGAGCTGGAAATCCGGTCGGATTTCCAGCGCTTTCTCCAGGATCGGGATCGCCTCCTGGAGGAAACCCAGCTGGTTGAGCGTCCAGCCGAGATTGTTCAAAGCGTCAGCGGATCGCGGATCGAGCTCCAGAGCGGCGCGATAAGCGAGCGCCGACTCCACGAAGTTTCTCTGCTGCCCCAGGGCGAGGCCCAGCTCAAGGCGGGCCTGGTAAGAGGCCGTCTCGGGCCGGGCTGGCGGCACCCCGGATGCGTAGGATCGGGCTCGCCGATTCGAAGGATCAAACTTCAGATACTCGGCGCCAGCGCGGCGCGCGGCCGGAGCATCACCGCGAGCGGCGAGGAGATCCATCCGAAGAAGGTGCGCGGCCTCGTAGGCCGGGGACACGGCAATCGCCCTCTCCAGATGCGCGAAGGCTTCCGGTGATCTTCCCTGCTCGACCAGCCATCGGGCGAAGAAGAAATGCGAGTCAGGGAAGTTCGGTGCGAGCTGGAGCGCCCGCCGGAAGTGCGTCTCCGCGATTTGCGGCGCCCCCAGTGCGCCATTCACGATGCCGAGGTTGATCTCGAGCGACCAGTATTCCGGCGTGAGAGTGTCGGCGCGTTCGAAGGCGCTTTTCGCTCCGAGCATTTCCCCACGCGCCATGAGAGCCAGGCCGTAATTCATCCAGCCGCGACCGTTGCCAGGGCTTTTTCGCGTGACGTCGGCCCAGAGGGTTTCGTCGGACCGCCATGCCTTGTTTCGCTCGTGCGCTCCGACCGCAAGGGCTCCCAAGACGGCAACGCCGGCCGCCGCGACGACCACCCGGCGAAGCCGCGCATGCGTCATCTTCCGGGCCAGGAACCGGCAGCCCCAGACGGCGGCAAGGGTGAGCCCGATGTAGGGCAGAAAGATGCGGTGCTCGTTCATCGCTTCGGCGAGCGGGATGAAGCTCGACGTCGGCAGGAGCGTCACCGCAAACCATCCGAGGCCGAAGGCCACGGGCCAGCTGTCGCCGCGCTTCCCGCATCTCACGGCCACCCAGGCGAGCGCGGTGAGAGCCAGTGCCCCGGCGATGACACGCGTGTCGTACCACCTCGAGATCAGGGGAAGGTCCGTGTCCGCCGAGAGCCCGACCGGGAGAACGAACAGGCGCAGATAATGGAGCCATACCCAGACCTGCGTGCGTGCGTA
>Ga0335082_10007123_pt1 | contig 12176 bp, 13 predicted proteins | sample Lox_Sample_41_FD_206718 | JGI IMG/M metagenome (GOLD analysis project Ga0335082, IMG submission 206718) | Soil microbial communities from Loxahatchee National Wildlife Refuge, Florida, United States - Lox_Sample_4.1 | ecosystem: Environmental > Terrestrial > Soil > Wetlands | place: USA...
GCTGGCTCTTGCCTGGGCCTACGTCCGCTACGGCCACCTGGCGCAAGTCCAGGAACTGCTCTACGGAGCCAAGCCCGTCATGGTGGCCATCATCGCGCAGGCCATCTGGCGGCTGGGCCGCATGGCGCTGCGCACCTGGGCGTTGTTGCTGGCGGGGATCGTGTGCCTCGCGGCGAGCCTGTGGGGCGTATCGCCCATCGCCGTACTCCTGGTCAGCGGGGGATTGTTCGCCGTCCTCGCGGCGCGACGCGGCCCGCCCAAGAACATGCACGCCCTGGTTGCCGCGCCATCCGCAGTCGCCGCCGCCGGCGCGACGGTTGTGGTTCCCGCGCTGCCGGCGATCCTCCTTGTGTTTCTCAAGCTCGGCGTGGTGGTGTTCGGCTCCGGATACGTGCTGCTCGCCTTCCTGCAGGCGGACCTGGTTGACCACTTGCACTGGGTCACCCGCACCCAACTGCTCGACGCCATCACCGCCGGACAGGTCACGCCGGGCCCCCTGTTCGCCACCGCAACGTTTCTCGGCTATCTGCTGCATGGCTACGCCGGCGCGGCCGCGGCCACGCTGGCCATTTTTCTGCCGTCGTTCCTGATGGCCGGACTTGTGGGCGCCACCGCTGGCCGGCTGCGCAAATCGCCGGTCCTCGCCGCGTTCCTGGATGGCGTGAATGCCGCCGCTGTGGCCCTGATGGCAGCCGTGACGCTGGCGCTGGGTCGCGCTGCCCTCATCGACCCATGGACATGGGCCATTGCTTTGGTGAGCGCCGCGCTGCTGCTGCGTTTTAAGTTCAACGCCACCTGGCTCATTGTTGGCGGAGCCGCGGCAGGGGTACTACTGAATGTTCTGGGGCACTGACCGGCTTGGCCGGAATCATTTCCGAGCGCCACCGCGAAAGATCGCAAGGAACTGGGCGGGTGTAATAATCTTCGTCCGTTCAAAGGACCCGAGTTTCAATAGATGGCGGTCACCCGTGATTAAGAATTCGGAGTCGCTCGAAATTGCGCACTCCAGAATACGATCGTCGGAAGGGTCCTCCGGCACAGCCTTGAGGCGGCGCGTTGGTGCCACCTGCTCGGTGAATCCAGACATGAGATCCCCCGCGGACTGAATTGCCGCTTCTTCCCATTGGAATTTGTCGCGGAGGACGCGCATAACTTCCTGCAGGATGAATTCCGAGATGGCGATTCGAATCTCCCCACTCCGCGCCAGATCGAGGACCTCGTCCGGCAGGCCGCCAAAGTTGAACGGGAAATGTAGATGTTGGAATCTGCCGTAAAGGTCAGCACTAGCGATCTTTCCCGTATTCCCGTCGAGACTCTTCGACCAGCGCAGTTACGTCAGCCTCGCGCAGGTTCAGCGATCGCGCTCGTTCCCGCCCGTAAGACTTTAGCCGCTGCCATTGCTCCTCTTTGACGTAGCGATCCACCGCTTCGGCAAGCACCTGGCTTACGCTCCGCTCCTGATCGCGTGCCAGCCTTTCGAGCTCCGCCATTAGGGACTCGGGAATCCTCGGGATTGGAACTTCGCCGGCAGCCATGAAGCCATTCTGCTCCCGCACGCCCGCGAATACAACCGCAACGTGTGGCCGCCATGGTGAAGGAATCGCCCCTCGGGCGCTCACCCGTCAAACCGGAACGCGCTGATCGCCGCTCCCATCGGCTCGTCCTGAAACACGCGCCGCCCCGGCGCCTCTCCGCCGGCGCCCGCCGCCACCATCAGCGGAATCAGGTGCTCTGCGCGAGGATGCGCATACGACGCGAACGGCGCGTTCTGCCAGTAGCGCAGCAATTCGGTCCGCCGCTCCGCAGGCGACTCCACGGCACTCGTCAGCCACGCATCGAAGGCCTGCGCCGGCTCCCGCGTCTCCGGGCGCAGATAGGCGCGCAGGTTGTGGAAGCTCATCCCGCTCCCCACGATAAGCACGCCCTCGTCGCGCAGCGGAGCCAGCACGCGTCCTGCCGTAAGGTGAAGTTCGGGATCGAGACCGCCATCGAGCGACAGCGGGACCACCGGGATTTCCGCCTCAGGGAATGCGACCTTGAGCGGAACAAAGATGCCATGATCGTAGCCGCGCGTGCGACTGAGGCTGGCGGGCAGGCCCGCCTCGCGGAGCATCGTGGTCACGCGCGCGGCCAGTTCCGGATCGCCGGGCGCCGGCCACGTGAGTTGATACGTGTGCGGCGGAAACCCGGAGTAGTCATAGATAAGCTCCGGCTCCGCGACGGCTCCGGCCGTGAACCCCGCTTCTTCCCAGTGTCCGCTGATCGCCAGCAGTGCTTTGGGTTTGGCGGGCAGCGTAGCGGCCAGGCCTTCCAGAAATTGCTGCGTCGCGCGCCATGTGTCCGCCGGGCCCCACGTCCACTCCATAAAGAAGCACGGGCCTCCGCCGTGGGGCAGGAAGATTGCGGGCTGGCGAACACCGGCTTCGTTCATGGGGAACTCCTGTGCGGGACACGGCGGCATCCGCAATCCATGATTCGCGGAGATGCTCTACGGATGCCGCTCCGCTCAAACCGATTCAGCGCTGTTCGATGGGCGCCGCCAGGGCAAACACGTATACCAGCATGGCAACCCCGACCAGCCCCGGAATGGCCCCCACCAGGTAGGGCGAATTCTTGTCGCCCAGCGAGTAGAGCATCAGGCTGAGTCCCAGGCCCAATCCAATGTTGATGACTCCGCCAATCTTCAGCCCCTCGCGCGTCTTGATCTGTTTCAGGCGGTCTTCCTCGCGCAGCATCTCCAGCGCCGCCTTTGCCCCTTCGCCCGAGGCCTCCGCGAGCCGCCGCAGTGAGTCCGCACGGTAGAACGCTTCGCGCTCCTTGCGCCGGCTGTCGATCCAGCTCACCAGCGGAATGAACACGACGAACAGCGCCACGGCCCCAATGGACAGAAACATCCACAGTCCGAAGCCCCCTGAGAATTCGCCAAAGAGCACTGCCAGGTGTGCCATATCGTCCTCCTCTCTCCTTGCGGGAACACTTTCCTGTCCCTTGCGAACGGTACGACAGCACGTGCGCCTCGGTGGTTGCATTTTCTCATTCGACCTGCAGAATCGCGGTGCCGGCAAAACTTCCGCAGCCGCTTTGCCGGAACAGGAATAAAATGCAACCGGGCTCCCCCGCAACCTGTCGCACCGGATGAAAGACCTGCGATGCGCGCACTGGAAGAGACCGCAACCGCCGACCGGAACGACGTGGAACGCGTGCTGGCGGGGGATGTGCGCGCCTTCGAAGGCATCGTGCAGCGCTGGCAGTCGCCGCTTGTCAACATGGCCTGGCGCTACTGCCGCGATCGCGGCCGCGCCGAGGAACTGGCCCAGGAAGCCTTTCTGCGCGCCTGGCGCGGGCTCGCCTCCTGGCGGCACGAAAGCAGTTTCTCCACATGGCTCTTTGCGCTGGCAGCCAATGTCTATCGCGACGACCTGAAGCGCTTCCCCACCGTCATAATCCCGATGGAAGCTGCAGCCGAGCCGGCCGGTCCCGCGTTACAGCACGACGACCTGGCCCTGCGCTCGCGCAACGAGTCGGTGCGGAGGGCAGTTCTGGCCTTGCCGCTGCGTTATCGGGAGCCGGTGGTGCTCTACTATTTCCACGAGATGGACGTGGGCGCCGCCGCCCGGAGCCTCGGCCTGCCCGAAGGCACGGTGAAGGCGCGGCTGGCGCGGGCGCGCGCTCTGCTGCGAAGGCGGTTCCCGCATTTGGACGGCGAGCCGCCAAAAGAGAGATTGCATCTGACCCGCAGAAAGGAGGCCTGAGATGGAACGAGACGCGATGGACACGATCCTGGCGAACGAAGGGGAGCTGATCCCGAGCTCGGGCTTTCTGAGGCGCGTGATGGACCGCGTCGAGGAAGAGTCCGCCGCCCCGCCGCCGATTCCGTTTCCCTGGAAGCGCGCCGTGCCCGGCATCGCGCTTGCCGGCGGCGTGCTGGGCTGGGCCGCCGTTGAATTCGCCCGCTATGCCCTGCGCGCCGCAATCGATCTCAGATTGCCTGAGGTGCATTTCGCCGTAACCGTGAGCCAGCCGATGGTGCACGCCGGCTGGTTCGTCGGCGCGCTCTGCGCCTCGGCCGCCGCGTGGTTCTTTGCACGCCGTATCGCCGGCGGCTCCGGCCTGCTGTAGCTGCGCTATTCGATCGCGTACACCGCGTACACCGTGGCGGAGCGGCTCACTTTGTGCGGCTCGATGGCCAGCGGCGGCGCGGCAGCATTGGTATCGGCCCGCGCGGCGAAATTGGCCACACCGTACGAAATCGGCCTCGGCCCGCCGCCAACCTGGTTGGTGACGTAGACCAGCCTCCCCAGTTGCACGCCCATCCCCTTCGCCAACACCGCGGCATCGGACCGGGCGCGTTCCGCGGCCTTTTCCAGCGCCTGGTTCGCAAGCGCCTTCTCGTCCTCCATCGTCCATTCGATCTGCCCGCTCTCCGTGGCGCCGGCGGTCACCGCAATGTCGAGGATCTCCGCGACGCGGGCCGGGGCCACCCGCGCCACCCATGACTGGCGAAGCTGGAACTTGTGCGCCTTGGCATCAAAGCTCTCCAGGCTCTGCGATTCACTGCGTATGGAGGTCTCGGGAATGCCGGCCTGTTTCAGCGCCCCCACGATCTGGTTGGAGATGCTGGCCCCGGCGGCATAGGCCTGCTTCGCATCGGAGGGCGGAGTGACGAAGCCGATATGCAGAATCGCGAGGTCGGGCTCGGCCGTGACGCTATCCTCCGCGCTCACGCTCAGCGTGCGATTGGCGGGATCGATCTTCAGTTCGACCGGATTGGCAACCTGCGCGGAGCACGATGTCCCGCAGAGCAATGCGAAGACAACGAGAGAGGCGGGATAAAGACGCATGAAGTTGTTCTCCTGATTTCGGTTTCGAGACAGACAATAAAAGAACGGCGCGGTGCGATCAACTTGCAGCGTATTTTTCCCCGAACTGCCGCAGCCTGGCGAGTGTCGCGGCAGCCTCTCCGGAGTCGATGGCGTCGGAGCCGAGCGAGACGCCTTCCTTCAGATCGACCGCAATTCCCGCGGCCACCAGGGCCGCCGCCGCGTTGAGCAGCACGATATCGCGGCGCGGACCGGGAATACCAGTGATCACGTCATAGAGCAGCGAGGCGTTGGTGGCCACATCGCCGCCGGAAAACTGCTCGATGGTTGCGCGCGGCAGGCCCGCCATCTCCGGCGTGATGCGCGCGGCCTTCAACTGCGGCGGGCCGCCGTTGGGATCCTCTTCGATGCGCGCCACGACGGACTCGCCGGACGTAGTGAGTTCGTCGATGCCGTCGCTGCCATGCACCACAAACGCGCGGCGCGCGCCAAGTGCCGCCAGAGTGCGGCCCACCAGCAATACGCGACTGGGCGCAAGCACGCCGATCACCTGCGCGCGCGCGCCGGCAGGATTGGTCAACGGTCCGCAGAGATTGAAGATGGTGCGGAAACCGAGCGCGCGGCGCAGCGGCGCCAGTGACTTCATCGCCGGATGATAATGCGGAGCGAAGAGAAACATGAACCCAGTGGCGCGCAGGCACTCCGCGGCCAGCTCCGGCGAGAGCGTGACGGGCACTCCCAGGGCTTCCAGCACATCGGCCGAGCCGCACCGCGAGGTGACGGCGCGGTTGCCGTGCTTGGCGACTTTGGCTCCCGCAGCCGCGGCCACCAGCGCGGCGCCGGACGAGATATTGAACGTGAGCGGGCCGCCGCCGCCCGTGCCGCAGGTGTCCACCAGTTCGGCGCGTTCCTCATCGGTGAGCGGAACGGGGACGGCACGAGCGCGCATGGTTTCCACAAAGCCGGCAAGTTCAGTCGCCTGTTCGCCGCGCGTGGCCATCACCGCCAGCAGCGCCGCGGTTTCCACTTCCGGGACTTCGCCCGACAGGATTTCGGCGAGCACTTCGGACGCCTGCTCGCGCGTCAGCGCCGCGCCATCTTCGGCCATCGGCTTCAACAGCTCTTTGACTCGACTCATCGCTGATTCGATGATACCGGTTTACCTAGCGGGGCTAGAGTGGGCGGGTAATCATAGTTTCCCACCCTAACCGCAAGGTGTGCGGTTAGAGTGGGCACTTGGCTGGGAGCTGATGGCTGAAAGCTAGTGGCTGTTTCTACGCCTTGCCGATCACCTTCGCCAGCGTCGCGCCGATCTCGGCCGGCGAAACCACGACGTGAATGCCCGCGGCGGTCATGGCCTTCATCTTGTCGGCCGCGGTGCCCTGGCCTCCGGAGATGATGGCGCCGGCGTGGCCCATGCGGCGGCCGGGAGGCGCGGTCTGTCCGGCGATGAAGCCCACCACCGGCTTCTTCACGTGCTCCTTGACGAAGGTGGCGGCAGCTTCTTCGTTGGTGCCGCCAATCTCACCGATCATGATGATGGCTTCGGTGCCGGGATCGTCGTTGAGCAGGCGCAGCGCATCAATGTGCGTGGTGCCGATGATCGGGTCGCCGCCGATGCCGATGGCGGTCGACTGCCCGATGCCGCGCTGCGTCAACTGGTGCACGGCTTCGTAGGTCAGCGTGCCCGAGCGCGACACGATGCCCACGTTGCCTTCCTTGTGAATGCGGCCGGGCATGATGCCGATCTTCGCCTTGCCCGGCGAAATCACACCGGGGCAATTCGGCCCGATGAGCCGCGACTTCGAGGTCTTGATCTTCGCCCACACCTTGATCATGTCAATCGTCGGGATACCCTCGGTGATGCACACGATCAGCGGGATGCCCGCGTCTTCAGCTTCGAGAATTGCGTCCGCAGCGAATGGCGGCGGCACAAAGATCATGGTCGCGTTGGCGCCGGTTTCCTTCACCGCGTCGGCCACCGTGTTGAAGACGGGCCAGCCCTCATGCGTGCTGCCGCCTTTGCCGGGCGTAACGCCGCCGACCACATTGGTGCCGTATTCGGCGCAGCCCTTGGCGTGGAAGGTGCCTTCCTTGCCTGTGATTCCCTGAACGATGAGGCGCGTGTTGTTATCGACTAGAACTGACATTTGAAACAGCTCCTAGCTTCTAGCTTCTAGCCTTTAGCTCTTTAGAGACTGGATGAAGGCCCCAAGCATCTTTGAGGTTTCGACGCACAGCGATTCGGACTTTCGCAATAATGCATCATTTCCAATCTTCAGCCGCCTGGCCAAAAGAAGCTGCGTTTGAACTTCGAATGTTGAACCTTGCGCGATGTTCAGGAAATGTCTGAAATCGCCGTCTGAACCTCTGCCGCGACCTTCGGCAATGTTGCTTGCAATCGAAACGCTTGCTCGTCTCAATTGGGAGGTCAACCCATAAAGCTCATCAGGGGGAAACGTCTTCGTCAATCCGTACATGGCTTCAGCCAACTCCATGGCTCTCTGCCAAACGGTGAGGTCTTGGAAATCTTGCGCCAAGCCGATTCTCTTTCGCCCTGTTTGAGCTAGCAGCTAGAAGCTAATGGCTGGAAGCTGCTTTAACTACCAGTTCCGCCGCTTCTTTCATGGTTGCGCCCACCTGGAAATTCAGGCCCGAATCCTTGAGAATCTGGCGGCCTTCTTCAACGTTCGTGCCTTCGAGTCGCAGCACAATCGGCACCTTCACATGCAGGTTGCGTGCCGCCGCGACCACGCCCGTCGCCAGACGGTCCACGCGGAGAATGCCGCCGAAGATGTTGATAAAGATGGCCTTCACGTTCTTGTCGCTGAGCAGGATTTCAAACGCGTGTTCAATCTGTTCCTGCGTCGCTCCCCCGCCCACGTCGAGGAAGTTGGCGGGGCTGCCGCCGGCGTACTGGATGATGTCCATCGTCGCCATGGCCAAGCCCGCGCCGTTCACCATGCAGGCGATGGTGCCATCGAGCTTGATGTAGTTGAGGGCGTATTTGCTGGCCTCGACTTCGAGCGGATCTTCCTCGTCCACGTCGCGCAGCGCCTTGATCTCCGGATGGCGGAAGAGCGCGTTGTCGTCGAAGTTGATCTTGGCGTCGAGGGCGAAGAGCTTGTCATCCTTCGTGGTGATGAACGGATTGATTTCCACCAGCGAGGCGTCAGTCTCCATGGTCGCCTTGTAGAGGCTCTGGAAGAACCCCACGGCCTGGTTGATCTGCGTGGGCTTCAATCCCAGCGCGAAGGCCAGTTTGCGCGCCTGCCAGGCGCCGAATCCCACCGCGGGATCAATCGATTCCTTGTAGATGGCCTCGGGGGTCTTGGCGGCCACCTCTTCGATCTCCATGCCGCCGGCCTGCGACGCCATGAACACCAGCTTGCCGGTGGCGCGGTCGAGCACGATGCCGAGATAGAGCTCGCGATCGATGGCCGCGGTCTCTTCGACCAGGAGGCGCTGCACCTTCTGGCCCTGCGGCCCGGTCTGGTGCGTGATGAGTTGCATACCGAGAATGTTCTTGACGTGCGTCTCGGCTTCTTCGCGCGTCCGGGCCACCTTCACGCCGCCGCCCTTGCCGCGGCCTCCGGCATGAATCTGTGCTTTGACCACCACGCCCGATGCGCCATCGGCAAAAAGCTTGCGCGCCACGGCCGCCGCTTCTTCAGGGGTGTTGGCCACTTCGCCCCTGGGAATGGGCACGCCGTATTTTGCCAGGATCTGCTTCGCCTGATACTCGTGGATCTTCATTGGATTGGGACCGCCACGGCCGCTGAGATTTGGGGGTTCGAGGAGCCAGTCAGCATGAAAACCGAGCCAGTGCGAGACCGTGCCAGCGGTAGGGGAATCATAAATTGCGAGACTTGGGGCGGGCAAACACTCAGAACTGAGAACACTGCCGGGGAAACGCGCCGCTCCTATCTGATTCCCCTTGCGATTCAGATAAGCATGAGCGTGCAGGTGATCGAATGACCCAGTCAGCAAGCGACCCGATCGCGACAAAATCGCAGTTGCGCAAATCGATGGGCTTCTGGGATGTGCGGCTGTTCAATATCGCCACCGTCCTCGGGCCCCCGCTGGTTCGCCGCTGTCGGACATAGCGGCACCTCTTCCATCAGCCTCTGAGTCATCGCCGCGGTGTTTCTCTTTGTCCCGGGCGCCCTGATCATCAACGAGCTCTCCTCACGATTCCCCGAAGTGCGAACCGCGGACTCAGAAACCAGGCCTTGTTACGAGGCCCCTTCGGTTTTGGGCAGTTCCGTCTCTTTGCTCTTTCCCTGCTCCAGCTTGCCGCCATGACGCCGATCCGACTGCAACAGGAGGAAGGCGAAGATGAGCCCGACAACGCCGAGGCACGCGAACATGATCTGGGTCGCGGTGTAGGTTCCGGTCGCGTCGCGCAGCTTGCCATTCAGGAGCGGGAACAGCGCGAGGCCCAGGTTCTGGATGGCCGTCATCAGTCCGAAGGCGGTTCCCACGCGCTTCTCCTCCACCACCAGCGGAACCGATGGCCACATGGCCGCGGGAACCAGGACGAAGGCTGCGCCCAGCACGATCATGCTGGGGACTGGATTCCAGTGGGTGATGCCCATGATGAGGTGGGCGGGAATCAGCATCAGGGAGCCCACGACCATCAGCGTGGCCCGCTTGCCGATGCGGTCCACCAGGTTGCCGGCAAAGGGCGCGAAGACCATGGAGGCGAAGATGACGATGCTGGTGATTCCCCCCGCCGTCGAGAACATGTGCAGGAAGTTGCCGAAGACCTGGACCAGGAAGCCGCCTGTGGACTCGCTGACCAGCGGGATGCCCCACTTGTCGTGGAACATGTCGGTCGCCAGCGCCGTGAAGGGGAAGATGGCGCTATAGAAGGTGACGCAGAGCAGGACAACGAACCAGTAGGAAGAGTTGAACTTCCGGATATCGGAGAAGACGATCTTGTCGCCGCCCTCCGGCCTGGGGAGCGCGAGCACCTTCTCGCCATGGATGTCCATGGCGTTGTAGACCAGGTTGCAGAGCAAGGAGAACAGGCAGAAGCCCGCCGCCGCCCAAAGCGCGATGCGATAGCTGCCGAAGTAGCGGGCGATGAGTTCTTCGGTATTGAAGCTGAAGAGGGTCCCGACGCGGCTGATGGTAAGAGCGATGCCGAAGGCAAGGGCCATCTCCTTGCCTTTGAACCACCGGCTGATGATGGCGCTCTGCACCACGATCAGCGATTCGGAGCCGGCGCCGAAGATCAACCGCCCGGCGAAGAGCTCCCACGTGGAATGGGCCATCGCTACGATGGTGGCGCCCACCAGGACAAGCGTGCAGAACAGGAAGCTCGCCCGGCGGGGGCCCAGCTTGTCGTAGAGCATGCCCCCGAAGAAGACAATAAGGATGGCGGCCACCGAGTAGGCCGTGTAGAGGTTGCCGATGGTGCTGCGGTTCAGATGGAGATCTTCGATGAGCGTGGGCGCGAGAGCGCCGATGCTGTCGTATGCGAAGTAGCTTCCCAAAACCAGCAGGCTGATGAACATCAGGATGGTGAAGCGGTAAGGACGCCTGGATGGATGGAAGAATCCGATGAACTCGGGAACTGCAGCTTCAGAGGCGGATGCACGGCGCGACGGATCGAACATGAAGGCGGGTCTCCTCGAAGCACGGCGGAGCCTCAAATTGCATGCGGCGCGGGCTCCGCAACCTTTGAAGCTTAGCAGAAGGCGACCGTAGTGTTCGAGCGGGTGCTCCTCTGCGGCCTAAAACGCCGGTGGATCCTCCCCTGCGGCGAATCCGCCAGCAAGCTCGGCTTCGAAATGAAGCTGGCAGGTGGAACCCGCCTCTCGATCCTCATGGCCGGACGCCACTCTCTCCCGCCAATTCTCACGCATCGCCGTCCTTCTGAGACGCTATGTTCGCGCGGCTGACGCTGACTCGCCAGCACCGGTAACTCCGCTGTCTGCGCGGCGCAGCGCGCGCGGCGTGAACAGATGCACCGTAACCATCACCGCGGGCACAAGGAAGACCAGAGAATTCAACACCCACATCTCAGCGCCGGCGGCAATCTGGTCATTCAGCGGCGTAAGCGATGTGATGCGCCCGGCCTCCGCGTAGGAGGGATAGAGCACGCGGCCTGAGAACACCAGCGTGGCGGAGAGCACGGTGTTGAGAATGTCGGAGCTGAGCAGATAGGGAATCACGGTCCAGCGCGGCCAGCGCGGGGTGGAAGGCCACGGGGCCAGCACCACCCACCAGTACGCCACCGAAGTAAGGAAAAAGCAGAGGTGTTCGAAGTCGTGGATGCGTTCGGACGCGAATGTGAGTTCGAACATGGCGGGAACATGCCAGCCGAGGTAGGCGATGTTCATGGCCAGCCAGGCGAACATCGGATGCGACACCAGCCTGCAGAGCCGGTCAAACCAGCGCGCGCGAAACACGGGCCGGGAGAGCGCCCGGATGATCCATTGCGGCAATCCCCGCAGCACCGGCACGGAGGGCGCGCCCAGCACCATAAGCGGAGGCGCAACCGACATGAGGATGAAATGCTGGATCATGTGCGCCGTGAGCAGGTAGTCGTCCAGCGCATCGATGGGCGAGGCCAGCGCGATCCACATGCTGGCGATTCCCGCCACGAAGCATGCGGCGCGCCACGAAGGCAGTTCGTGCGGACGCGTGCGCCGGGCGGCACGCCAGCCGCGAAGATAGAGCAGCAGCAAGACGAGCAGCCCTATCAACGGAAGAAGAGGGAAAGACCATGCCGCCCACAAGTTGGCCGGAAGCGCGTCCTCATCGAAGATGGCCAGGTAGAGCGGCATGTTCGGTCCTAATGCAGAGGCGTCTGGCCGGCGATCTGGCGGGAGGCGTCCGTTGCCGGCGACTGGTAGCTCGGATGCAGCGTTTTGAGGAACTGCACCAGGGCGGTGGTCTCCGCGGGCGAGAGCGCGCTGCCGTAGGCGGGCATGTTGCCGCCGCCCAGCAGCACCTGGCGATACATTTGATCCTCGGTCAGGCGGGTGGCCACGCTGTCGAGCGCGGGACCGCGCTGTCCGCCCAGGCCCCCGAGAGCATGGCAGTTGCGGCACTGCTTCTGCTGAAACACCAATGCGCCCTGCCGCTCCAGCGGGGAGCGGTTCTTGAGCAGCTCAACGGGCACCACGGCGCCGCTCCAGGCGCTCATCTGCGGACTCCACGGCGTGTAGGTAGCGAGGTGGGTCAGCTCGGCCCACGCGATGGCCAGAAACATCACGCTGAACACCGCTACCGGCCGCCGCCACCAGCTCTTTTCGCCCACGCCGGCGATAAACGGAAGCGCCACCAGCGCCCCGATGCCAACCACCGGCGCGATCATGAGGAAGGGTGTCTCCATCTCCGGCG
>Ga0335082_10007124_pt1 | contig 12174 bp, 11 predicted proteins | sample Lox_Sample_41_FD_206718 | JGI IMG/M metagenome (GOLD analysis project Ga0335082, IMG submission 206718) | Soil microbial communities from Loxahatchee National Wildlife Refuge, Florida, United States - Lox_Sample_4.1 | ecosystem: Environmental > Terrestrial > Soil > Wetlands | place: USA...
GGAGCAGCAGAGGCGCTAGCGACAGCAGCAGGACACACGCAACGCTTTCTTGTGCCTGATCTGCCTGCGCAGGGATTTATGCGGCTTTTCGGATAGACACTGATTTGATTTGTCATCGCGAGGTCGCTTGTGGCGACCGAGGGATCTGCTGTCGGCGGGCGCTTCGAACACATTCGCTGATTGATGCTGTTCGCATCGCGAAGGAAAGCAGGTCCTTCGGTCGCCGCTGCGACCTCAGGATGACAAGTCATAGGGAGTTGCAGGCGGTAGGACGAACCCCTACGTTCCAAATAACGCCATCTGCTCGTCCTGCGGCCTGAGTTGTGTTGAAATTCCCGCGCGGTCTGTAATCTCCTTCGTGATTCCGTGCTTCTCGCGCAGGCTGGCCATCAGATCCGATAAACGCTTGCCATAGGCTGTGCTGACAAATGCCCTGTCGGCATAGCGCTTTCGATACTGGTCGACGAGCTCAGGAAATTCCTTCTCCAGAAAGGGCAGAAAGATGCTTGCCGAGCAAGGCTTCAGAAAGAGTGGATTGGCATAGATGTAGCGGCCACCGGCTCCCTTGGTGGCTTTCACCAGTTGATCGAGCGCGGCTGGTGAATCCGTGATCCCCGGCACCACCGGAGCGCAAATCACTCCTGCGCGTACGCCTGCGAGGTTCAGCTCCGTGACGGCCCTCAGTCGCAGGTCGGGTCGAGGCGCGCGGGGCTCGAGAATGCGGGCAAGCTTTGTGTCGAGTGTCGTGATAGTTATGTTCACGAACAGTTGATTCTGCTCGGCAATGCGGCGCAGCACATCGACGTCGCGTGTTACCAGATCGGACTTCGTGACGATGCCAAGTTCGAAGCCGCTATGCATCGCGAACTCTTCCAGAATGCTGCGCGTCACTTCGAAGCGCTTCTCTGCCGGCTGATAGGGATCGGTCGCCGTGCCGATGGCGATCTCTTCCCCGCGCTTCACCTTCTTCAGCTCCTGGCGCAGCAGCCACGCCGCCTGCTGCTTGACGTAGATCTTGCGCTCGAAGTCGACGCCGTCGCGCATCTCCATGAACTCGTGCGTGTAGCGTGCATAGCAGTATTTGCAGGCGAACTCGCAGCCGCGATAGGGATTGATCGTCCAGGTAAACGGCATGCGGCGATTGGAGACGCAGCGGTTTAGCAGCCCGCGCGAGGGCAGCGAGAAGTACTCGACAAAGTGCCCCTGCCGCAGCGACGCTCCCATGGCCGCCAGCTTGGCAATGCCGACCAGTTCGGGCTTGCCGGCAGCGTTTTCGGGCGACTCGATCTCAATGAGCGGGTACATGGGGCGGCTTTCGGTTATTCGCTTTTTGTTCGCCTAGAGTAACGCCGAACCGGTAGCGAGTCAAGTGGCATCCGAAGGCGGCATCCCATCCCGGAAGGAGCGACTCATGACCCGCGGAGCGCGTTTGATGTGCGGAGTGATACTGGTTACAGTGCCGACGATCCAGTACGGCGGATACTTCCTGCTGACCTCGCTGATGCACAAGAGCAGCGGCTATATGGACAACCCCTTGCGCCAAAACTTCTTTCGCGCGGGACGCGCCCACGCCGGTGTGATCGTCATCCTGCCGTTGATTTGCGAGGTGTTAGCCGACTCCGCTGTCCTGCCCGCAGGATTGTTGTGGGCGGTACGCCTGGCAATTCCGCTAGCGGCCATTCTGATATCGGCAGGCTTCTTCTTTTCGGTGCTCTCTCCGACGGCAACCAAGGTAGGTTCTGCGGTATCGCTGATTTACCTGGGAGCGGTCGCGCTTGCCTTTGGCGTACTTACGTTGGGTATCGGTCTGTTGCGGAGTTCGCAAGGGTAGCTTCGGCGTGCGCGTGCCGCCGCGGACGCGGCTCGGGCGCCTCTGTGTGAACGCGACCGCGGGCTGACGCCCACGGCTCGCACAAATGTCGCCCTTCGGGCTTGCGAGGTCAGCCCCTACTTCCCTCCCGGCCCGCCCAGCTCGCTCATCAGGCCCTGCGGCGGCGGTGGAATCGTGATGTCGATGTCCCCCACCTTGCCCAGCGAGGTCAGCGGCTTGCCGAACTCTTCCGCGTTGCCCACTACCAGCACCGCCAGGCTTTCCTTGTGGAGGTACTTCTTCGCCACGCGGCCCACATCCTCGGCAGTGACTTTTTCGACTTGCGCGCGATAGGTCTCCAGAAAGTCAAGCGGGTAGTGGTAAAACTCGTAGAGCATCTTCTCGTGCAGGACTTTCTCCGGAGTATCGAAGCGGAAGATAAACGAGTTCAGGATTTGGTCTTTGGCGCGTTTCAGTTCCGCGGGAGTGGAGGCCTGGTCGCGCATCTTGTCGATTTCCTCGTACAGCGCCTCGATACCTTCGACCGTGGTGGAACTCTTGGTTTGCATGCCGATATCGGTCAGGCCTGGACGTCCAAAACCGGAGCCGACACCGCCGCCCACGTCGTAGGCCAGCCCCTTGGCGGCGCGAATGTTGTTGAAGAGCCGCGAGGAGAAGCCGCCGCCGAAGATTTCGTTCATCACCGAGACGGCGTAGTAGTCGGGGTTATCGCGCTTGATGCCCAGGCTGAGCATGTCGATGCTGCTCTGGTTCACGTCCGGCTTCTTTACCAGGTAATAGCCGGGCTTGGGATCGGTGAACTTGATATCGGGCGGTTTGGCGGCTGGGCCTTTGGGCCACGATTCGAACGCTTTGCGCAGCCTGACTTCCATCTCCTTGGGATCGAAGTCGCCGGTGATCCCGAAGATGATGTTGTTGGGCTGCACGTATTGGTTATGCCAGTTGATGAGGTCCTCACGGGTGACGGCCGCTACGGTGGAGTATTCCGTCACGCGGGCGTAGGGGCTGTCTTTCCCGTAGCCGAGTATGGCTGTCTCGCGTGAGACGATCGAGTCCACGCTGTCGTTGCGGCGGGAAATGGCCGCATACATCTGCCGCTTGGTGAGTGCAATCTTGTCGGGCCGAAACTCCGGGTTGTGCAGCAGATCGAGATAGAGGTCGAAGACTGCATCGAAGTCACCTTTAAGACAGCCGAGCCCGATACTGGTGGACTCAGTTCCTCCGGCGGTTTCAATCTTCGCGGCGCGCGCTTCCAGAAAGTCATCCATCTGGTCGCCGGTCTTCGTCTTGGTTCCGCCCGTGCGCCACACGTCGCCATAGATCGAAACCAGCCCGGCCTTATTGGCCGGTGCGTAGATCGAGCCGCCGCGAATCTCGGCGGTAGCGCTGATCAGCGGCAGCTCATGGTCCGGCTGCAGAAAGATCACCATGCCATTCGCTAGCGCGAGACGAATTGGCTGCTGCGGTGTGAATGGCGGCAGCGGCGGTGCCTGGATCTGGTTCCACGCTTTGACCTGTGCGCTTGAAACCGAGACGGCGAGGAGCGCGAAGAGAAGCAAGCAAAGCAAGCGATGCGACTTGCCGGTGAGCATTACTTCCCTCCTTTCGGCGAACCTTGGGCCTTCGGTGGAGAAGGCGGAGGAGCGCCCTGCGGAGGAGTGCCTTCGGGCGCCGGCTGCTGTGCGGTCAGGATCTCGCCGGTCGTGCGGTTGTTCTCCTGAAACACCTGGTTGGCAACACGGCGAATATCGGCTTTCGAAACCTTGTCGACGCGATCCAGATAGCGGAACAGCTCACGCCAGTCGCCATAGCGCGTCTGGTAGGTAGCCAATGCCTGCGCCAGTCCTTCATTACTGGCTAAGCTGCGTATCAGGTCGGCCTTTGAACGCGTCTTGAACATCGCCAGCTCTTCGTCAGTGACGTCGGTCGTCTTCAGCTTTTCGATCTGCTCGTGAATCGCCGTGCGCAACTCATCATTGGTGTGGCCGGGCAGCGGAATACCGTAGAACGCGAACAGGTGCGCGTACTTGGTGCCGGGCATCCCGCTGAAGCCGGCGGCATAGGCGGCGATCTTCTGGTCGCGCACCAACGAGCGATAGAGTCGCGAAACGCGCCCATTCGACATGATGTCGGCGATGGCGTCGTAAACGGCATCGTCCTGATCGAGATAATTCGGCCGGTGATAGCCCTCGAGATAGAAGGGCTGCGCCGGATCCTGCATATTCACCTGGCGGAGCGAATTCTGGGGCGGCTCTTTGGTGGTCACCTCTTCCGGCTTGGGAGCGGTTGGCAGACGGCCGAAATACTCCTCGATGATCGGCATCACCTTGGCGGGATCAAGATCGCCGGCCATGCCGATCACCATGTTGCCGGGCACATAGTAGCGATGAAAGAAATTGGCAGCGTCGGTAGCAGAGAACGACTGCAGGTCCGACGCATATCCGATCGTCGGGCGGTGGTACGGATTGGCCATGAACGCTGTGCCCAGGAACTGTTCCACCAGGCGGCCTGTAGGACGGCTGTCGGTGCGCATGCGCCGCTCTTCCATCACCACATTGCGTTCCTTGTAGAACTCACGCATCACCGGATTCGCGTAACGGTCCGACTCCAGCGACGCCCACAGCTCCACCTGGTTGGCCGGCAGCGAATACATGTATCCCGTCTCGTCGTAGGTAGTGAAGGCGTTCAAGCCAACGCCACCGTGGCTCTCGACAATCTCGCCAAACTGGTTTTTGATGACGTACTGGTCGGCATCCTTGATCGCGGCCTGCCACGCCTCTTCGAGCTGCTTCAGCTTCTGCGGGTCCTGCCCAACACGCTTGATGCGCTCCGCTTCATACGCGGCGTAGGTCACTTCGACCTGCTGCAGCGCGAGCTTCTCTTCGACGTAGTCGGTGGTTCCGATGTCGGTCGTGCCTTTGAACGCCATGTGCTCCATCATGTGGGCCAGGCCGGTCTGGTGCAGCGGGTCTTGCGCCGATCCGGCATCGACAAGTGTGAAGAAGGAAAAAACCGGCGCTTCCGGACGGCGATAGAGCACGACGGTCAGTCCGTTGGGCAGGGTCTTGACCGTGACGTTCTTCTCAAAGGAAGCCAGGTTTTGGGCGAAGGCCGGCAGGACAAGAAAGAGCATCAGCAGGGCCGCGAGTCGGGCGGACCAGGCCGGGGTCCCCGACGAGCGCCGGTCTTGCGCTCGCTGGGGTAGGAGCCAGCGTGTCATCGTACCTCCGATGTGCGGGGGGCTAGAGATCACCTTGCAGTAAAAAGCTACGCAGGATAGGACGGGTAAGTCAAACGAAGGCGAGCGAGGGCAACTGAGACGGCTTGGCGAATCGCGCCCGGCGCTGCATACTTCTCGATGCGCGTCTGTGCGGAGGGTTGGATCTGCCAATGCCAAGCGACACCGTAGTCGATATTCAAGGCAGGCACCTGAAGCTGTCGAACTTGGAAAAGGTGCTCTACCCCGCTGTGGGATTTACCAAGGGCCAGGTCATCGACTACTACGTGCGCATCGCACCCGTGCTATTGCCGCACACTCAGGGACGCCCGTTGACCATGAAGCGCTACCCCAATGGCGTGGATGGCATGTTCTTTTACGAGAAGAACTGCCCCGAGCATCGTCCTGATTGGGTGCAAGTGGCGCCGGTCTGGAGCTCGGGCAACAACAAGTGGATGAAGTACTGCCTCGCGCAGGACGTCGCGACGCTGGTGTGGGCGGCGAATCTGGCCGATCTCGAACTGCACACCAGCCTTTCCCTGGCCAACGACATCCTGCGCCCGACGTTCATCGTCTTCGACCTCGATCCCGGCGCGCCGGCCAACATCGTGCAATGCTGCCAGGTGGGGCTGTGGGTGCGCGAGGTGTTCGCGCAGCTCGGTTTGAAGAGCTTCGCCAAGACCTCGGGCTCTAAAGGACTACAGATTTACGTTCCGCTCAACACGCCCGTCACCTACGACGAGACCAAGCCTTTCGCTCACGGATTGGCGCGCCTCCTGGAGAAGCAACATCGCGATCTCGTTGTCTCTGACATGAAGAAGTCGCTGCGCGTCGGCAAGGTATTGGTCGACTGGAGCCAGAACGACGATCACAAGACGACGATCTGTGTGTACTCCCTGCGCGCCAAGGAGCAGCCAACGGTTTCGACGCCTGTTTCCTGGGATGAGGTGGAGAACTGCCTGAGAAAGAAAGACGCTAATCTGCTGGTCTTCGACTCGGCTCAGGTATTGGAGCGGGTAAAGAAGCAAGGCGACCTGTTCGCGCCGGTGTTGAAGCTCAAGCAGAAGCTACCGCCGATCGAGGCGCTGGCGGACATCGATCCTTCCGCTGACATCCCGGCCACGCCGACGAAGCGTGCAAGCACCAGCAAAGCGCGAAACACGGCTGCCAAAAAGGCCTCAACGAAAGCTGCTGCCAAGGCAAAGCCTAAGACAGCGTTACCTGCCAAGCGGAAGAAGGCGTAGCTTAGCAGCTCGGTCCTTAGTGCTCGCGCGAGGTGCCCACCCCCAGTCTCCGCAGCCGGTCGCGCGCCTGCGAGGCTTCAATCGATCGCGGATAGCGCTGGATCAGGCTGTTCAACTCGCGCACGCCGGCATCCTTCTGACCGAGTTCCAGCAGCGCATAGCCCTTCTTTAGTTGAGCGGCCGCCGCCTTCTGCCCACTGGGATACTGCTCCAGTACTTTGTCGTAGTCCTTGACCGCGGCATCGAAGTTGCCCTGGCGGTACTCGATGTCGGCGAGGTAGAACTGGGCGTTACCAGCCAGATCGGTGTTGCCATAATTCTTCAAGTAATCGTTGAACTCTTGTGAGGAAAGATCGTATCTGCCAGCGTTATAGTCACGCAGGGCATTGTTGTAAAGAACGTCTGGAGGAGGAGCCGCTGGCGGCGCCGGAGCGCCTGTCGTTGCCCCGGGTGCCAAGCCGCCGGCGGGAGCTACCGGCTGCCCGGCCACCAGGTTCTGGCCGCCATTCTGCATGTCGTCGAGCTGCTTGGCGACCTTCGCCAGACGCGACTTCAACTCATCCACGCTGTCGTGCAACGCCTGCACCTGGCTGGAGACCTGGTCCAGCTTCTGGCTGTTCTCGCCAGATTGTGCCGAAAGCTTCTGCTGCAGATCGTTGACCGTCACGCTCATCTTGTTGACGCTGTCGGCGCTTTGTTCCACCAGATTGCGGACTACGCCCATGCGCTCGTCGATCGACTGTTGCAGCCGCGCGACTTGATCGGACAGGGTTTGCACCTGCGTCTGCAGCTGAATGATTTCCTTGCTGACGGCCAAGGCAGGATGTGCGGCTGTGAGCACCAGCGCAAACGCCGCCAGGCCTGAGAGGTGTCTTCGATACATGGGTTGCGATTCCTTCACGCGATTGTCGAGTCTTTGGGCAGTGTCATCCGGCGACAGTTCAGGTGCCCGAGAACCGTAGCCCTGCGAATGACCATGAGCGACGGCCGCGTAGGCTCAGCCAGGGCCGCACACAAAGCTCTCGCTTTACATCTTACCTACTGCCCGTACACAAAGTGCGCGCGGCGGTTCTGTTGCCAGCACGCCTCGGTGCTCTCGGTACAGAAGGGTTTCTCCTTTCCATAGCTGATGGTTTTGATGCGATTGGCGGAGATGCCCATCGAGACCAGAGCCTGCTTGGCCGCCAACGCGCGATTGTCGCCCAGCGCGATGTTGTACTCGATCGAGCCGCGCTCGTCGCAGTGTCCTTCGATGGTGAAACTGATGCTGGGATGTGCCTGCAGGAAGCGCGCGTCCTCTTGCAACACCGCGGTGTAGCGTCCGCCGATGTCGTAGCTGTCGTAGTCGAAGAACACGTCCTTCATGTTGTCCATGAACAACTCGGCGTCACCGGCATTGGACTTCAGAGGCGCCGGGGCGGACGGAGGATTCACCGTGACGCGCGCCGTCGCCTCCTGCGTTCCGCTCTGGTTTTTGGCGACCAGGCGATAGGTCGTCGACTCACTGGGCACCACCTGCACCGTGCCGCTCGGACCAACCTTCCCCAAGGTGTCGATGGAGACATCGGTCGCGTTGGTCGTGCTCCAGATCAGAGTTGAGGATTGTCCTGCGTTGATCGTGTTCGGATTGGCGGTGAGCGTTGCCGTGGGCGCGGGCGGTGGAGGCGGAGGAGGAGGTGTCGCTGTCGCAACCTTCTTCTTTCCGCATCCGCTAACTGCTAACGCGGCTGCCAACGCAACAATAAGCCCAAACCACTTCGCTCTGCTGAGTTTCACTTCTCGTCCTCCTATTTGTTTCCCCAGTTCGGCTGCGAATTTTCGCCGCTGGTGGTCAACTTCTTGTTTTGGGTTCCGTCAGCCAGCATCAGGTAGAGTTGGGTTCGGCCCGAGCGATTCGATTGATAAACGATGTGGCGTCCATCCGGAGCCCACGAAGGAAAGTCGTTATGGCCGCCGTCGTGGGTCAACTGCACCCACTGGCGGCTGGCCACGTCCATGAGGTAAATGTCGCTGGCGCCCGGCGCGCCGGGGCCGTAGTGCCGGACCCAGGCGAAGACCAGGAACTGCCCATTTGGCGACCACGACGGCGACACCGCGTAGCCTTGGTCGGTCACGCGCACAACGTTGGTCCCGTCTGAGGCCATGGTGTAGATCTGCGGCAGCCCGGTGCGCCCGCTGACAAACGCAATCTGCGCATTGGTCTTCGGATTCCACGAGGGCGAGACGTCGGGCCCGCGATCGTTGGTCAGACGGTGCGGCACGCCTCCGCTGCTGTCGATGCTGTACAGGTCGGAATGCCCGCTCCACGACGACGAGAACGCCAGCGTCCTGCCATCGGATGACCACCCCGGGGACTGGTTGGTCCCGTTGAAGCGCGGGAAGCTGACATTGCGTCCCAACACCAGCGACCACATTTGAATCTGCCAACCGTCCTTGGTCACGCCGGCGTAAGCGATGCGCGAGCCATCGGGCGAGACGTGGGGCGACAGAGCGATGCTGCCGTTGTGCGTGATCTGCTTCTGGTTCGCCCCGTCGTAGTCCATCTGCCAGACTTCCTTGTGACCCGAACGGTTGCTGATGTAGTAGATCTTGCTTTCGGCGATACCAGGAACGCCGCCGCCCAGCCGGAAGATAATTTCATCGGCGAAGCGATGAGCAATCAGGCGAGCGTTGGCATCATTCGCCTCCTCGTGATATTGCTTCCCGAGGACCTGAGGCGACTGCTCGTTCTTCACGTCGAAAAGCCAGCCCTGCACGTTCAGATATCCGCCCTGCACGCCCAGGTTGCCGAAGGCCAGCATGCTCGCGTTAGGCGGCGGCTGGTTCCAGTCCTTGAGGCGAACGTCCTGGGGTGTTCCTGGAGGAGCCATCGGATAGAAGCTCTTCCCGACCATGTCGAAGATGCCGGCCATTTCCAAGTCATTCCAGAGGGTCTGGTCGAACGTCATAGCCAGGCTTTGAGTATTGCCCTCGCTGGCGTTGACCTTGAAGTCGGGCACGGCCAGACGAATCTTTTCTACGCCGAGACCGGTTCCGGTTCGAATCCAGTCCTGGGCTGACGCGCTCAGTGTAAAGCTGCCGAGAATCAATACCGTGAAGATCGCGAATCGTTTCATGAAAAGTCCAAACGCAGCTAAAGCGGTCGCATTCTTTCCTGCGCCGCAAACTTCTTGTTGGGCTCCAAGCCGATTTCACTCGGCAACTCGAATGGCAGATGCCTCGCGGATTGCGTTCCGCTTGGCCGATTAGGAAGTTCGCTTCGATACGCCGCAGGCGCACCGCTTTCAAAGACTCACCTCACGCCAAGCGCTGTTGCAATATTCAACGCCGATAATCGAACCAGAATTCCACCGAGACGTAATTTCCGTTATACCCGGCAGGCAACGGCCCGAACGTATCAATCCGCTGCAAGGCCCGGACGGCTGACAGATCGAGGGACGGTATGCCGCTCGACTGCTCGACCCTGATACTCACCGGCTGTCCGGAGCGAGTGATCTCAAAATATATGTAGACGCGCCGCGCGTCGCTTACGCGAGGGTCTATTTCATATTTAAGCCAGTTTTCTGACACTTTTCGCCGCACGATATCTACGTAATATGCAAAACGGCTGCCAAAGTCTCCATTTCCGCCTTGGAAGCCAAAGCCTCCCTTCGTCGCTCCCGAGGTGAACGAACCATACGGGCCGCTGACCGGGCCGCCCTGCCCAAAGGGGATCTGGTTGTTGACTTCCTTCGCCACCTGCCTTGGCGGCGGCTTTTTCTCCGTCGACTCGCGCTTCTTTTCCGCTTTTCGCTGCGCGTTGCTTTCGGGAATCGGAATCGCATTCGGCTCCTCCACCTTTGGCTCTTCTTTTGGCTGCGACTGCGACAGGCCTTTGGATTCGTTGGCGAGAACGTTCTCCGTCGGCATCAGCGGCGCCGGCAACGGGACACTGCTCACCAGGGTGGCGCTCATCGCGCCACCTCCGCCGTCGGTGCCGCCCCAGTTCTCGCCGCGCCCGCTGGGAATCAGGTATCCGAACAGCGCCAGCACTACGATGCCTGCGTGCAGTGCGCAGGAGCCGAGCAGTGGTTTGCGGAGGCTGGTCTCGCCATCAAAAATGTCAGCGTCGGCTGCCATGCTCTTCCAGCGGCTGGGTGACGATGCTCACGTTGGTGATCCCCGAACTTTTCACCGCATCCATCACCGTGGCAAACGCCCCGAAGGGGACATTCTCGTCCGCCCGCACGTAGATGGCTTGCCCCTCGGGATCGCGTATTTTCTCGTGGATCTTCGCGGCAATCTCGTTGATGTTGACCGGATCGTTGTTGAGAAAGACCTGCTGTTCGCGATTGATGCTGATCACCAGCCGCTCTTCGGTGATCTGCTTCACCGTCCGCGTGCGCGGCACCTGGACCTCGATGCCCGATTGCAGCACTGGCGCCGTCACCATGAAGATGATAAGCAGCACCAGTACAACGTCCACAAAGGGTGTGACATTGATATCCGACAGCGAGCTCTGGGTGCGGCCTTGTGCGTTGGTAAAAGCCATTACCGCCGCTCCACAACCTCAGGCATCTGCCGCACACTGCCCGCCTGAGCGCGTTCAATCTCGTTCATCAGCTCCAGCCCGAAGTCGTCCATGCGGGCGCCAAACTCGCGAATGTGCTGTGTGAAGAGGTTGTAGGCGATGACAGCGGGAATGGCGGCGAAGAGTCCGGCGGCGGTGGTCACCAGCGCTTCGGAGATGCCCGGTGCCACCGCGCGTAGTGTGGCCGCCCCGGCGGTTCCCAGTCCATGAAAGGCGTCGATGATGCCCCATACCGTGCCGAACAAGCCGATGAACGGCGTGACCGCGCCTGTTGTTGCCAGGAAAGGCAAACGGCTCTCCAGGCGCGTCAGCTCCTCGGAGGATGCGATCTGTGTGGCACGTTGCACCGCCGGCATTCGTAGCGGGAGAGGGGCTTGTCGGCGCAGCTCCTCATAAGCGCCTTCGAAGACGGCTACCAGAGGACTCGGCTTGAACTGCTCTGCCACCGCCGAGATGTCCTGAATGCGCTGCGATTTGCGAAAGGCGCGCACAAAGCGATTACTCTGCCGGCGGGCACGCCGGAACAATCCCCATTTGGCGAAGATGACGGCCCACGACACCACGCTGAAGAAAAGCAGAATGACCAGGACCGCCTTGGCAACCAGCCCGCTGGTCTCGATCAGACTGGTGATTTCGCCGCCAATAGCGGAGGCAAGCAGGGGACATAAAGAATTCATTCGTGTCAATCAGCCTTCGTTCGATTATAAGGTTTTGACGCAGGCTGGAAAGGAAGGTGTTGCGAGGTTCCTTGAGAGTAACGCGGCAACGTCACTGCTACCTTTGGATGAGAACACTGGTGATGAGCCGCTCGGAACTAGGGCAAGCTCGCTGTCACGGAGTCCGACAGGTGGCTCCCCTCCGGATTCAATTTCTCTGGAGCTCCGCTGGCAGCGGCTGTGGTTTCGCGGTGACGCCACGCGTGAAAGCCCATACGTAGCACATCGTAGGTGGCGTAGATGATGTTGGCACGCCAGATGTCGCTTCGCACGGTTAGCACTTCGCGACGGAAATAGCGGAACACAGCATTGCCGGGCTTGAACGGAGCGGGCTCGGGATCAGAGGCGAGCTGGGGAACGGCAGCGTGACACTCCTGTAGCTGAACAACGGCAACCGCCCCGTCAGTGGTGATGGGGTCACCAATTGAATTAAACCCCGACGGGGCAACATCACGGCGTGGCACCACATAAACCGACTGAACACAACCCGCAGCCCGCAGATCGCGAATGATCTTGCTGCGCTCATCATCGATCTTGGTGTCGATGTGGTGAACAAATTCATGGTGCCTCAGGGAAATGCCGGCGCTTCTATCGTG
>Ga0335082_10007126_pt1 | contig 12171 bp, 16 predicted proteins | sample Lox_Sample_41_FD_206718 | JGI IMG/M metagenome (GOLD analysis project Ga0335082, IMG submission 206718) | Soil microbial communities from Loxahatchee National Wildlife Refuge, Florida, United States - Lox_Sample_4.1 | ecosystem: Environmental > Terrestrial > Soil > Wetlands | place: USA...
CCCCGTTCCGTCTAAGGATTTCCTCGATATTCGCATACGCCTGTCGCATTTGGGCCTCCATCTCCGTTCCCTGGATTGCCCCCTTGTCATCGAAACTTGGTTGAGCCGACACATAGATCATCCCTCTGGTCTTTACAGCTGCGGCGTACCCAAAGTCCTTCTCCCATGGAACGCCGATAATCATCGTCTGCTTGCTGAAGTCATACGTCCCCCCAGCGGAGTTCCTATGCCTACCGGGCTCCATGCTCGCGCACCCCAGCGGCGCGACGAAAAGCCCGGATAAGATAAGGCCGATAGTAACTTGAGGAAAAGAAAAGTGAGCACTCTTAGACATTTTGATTGCCTCAATGAAGCAATTAATTCAGAGGCCGGTTTTCAGCGGCCTTCAGTTGGCTTTTCCGGTCCTGCGTTCCGTATAAACGGAAATTGAAATGGTCGCCGCCGTTCGGATCGCCGGAATCTGTGGGACCCACTGCATGTTCAGGCCCCGTTGCCATGGGTTCACACCTAAGTGATCGAGATCGCATACGTTATAAACAGGCAGATACCGGCCATATAACACAAGGCGGCAATGAATATGATATCCGAAACCCGTTCCACTCGATGCTTCCTGGCAACATGGCGTGTGCGAAGCGCCCAATACGACAAAAGACAGGAGACGAGAAACAAAAATGCATCTCCAGCGACAAGATCATCCGCGAATGTATCGATCTTCCGCAGGGTAATCACGAGGCGCAGTAATCCAATCACCGTCATGCACACTCCCACCATCGCCGCGGATACCGTGAAAATATGAATGATAATATCTTCATCGAGATGCATCCTTCGGATTGGCTCTTCCATGTCAGACACCATTATTTGGGCCCCTTCCTTCATCGTCCGTGCGTCCCCTTTGCGTGCTCCCAGGTGGGCCGTTCCGAGCGTCTGGCCCAATCGCCCGACCATAAGAGACGGAGGCGATCGAGATAGACGTAGACCACTGGGAAGGTTTCCATTTCAGGATGTCGTTCTTCATCGAACTCCTAAGCGGCCTTTTTGTGCTGGCTAAATCTGTTCGTCTTTCCCATTGCGAAGGACCCCAGTTGACGGTTTCGGAGAACGACAGGGTCCACGAGGTCCCCGCACTGTACACAACGTTGCACCCGAAAATCGTAACACGGTTCTGTCACCATGAATCCCCCGCAGCGTGAGCAAACCGCGGCGTCGTGAAGTCCGTTCAAAATAGGGTCATCCACCATTTTCATCCGCTCTATCGAAAAACCGACTCTTGCACCCATCGAAGTCTCCTCCTTCCGTTCTCCTCTTGAACAGGGCCCGATAAAATTCCTTGATCGCCTTCCGGCTCGACCAAAAAGGTTGGGATCCGATCAATTCTTTCGAAGATACCGACACAATAATGGCCCAAGTGCCAGATCGCCTCCCGAACCCGTCGATGGCATTCTTCGGCGACCTCGACCACGATTTGCCATGACTCAAGAGCGATATGCACCTTCGCACCGTAATTTCCTGTTGTCTCGATCAGCTCCAACAAATCTTCGCATGTCAACTGTCTTGCCGTGCTGATCAGAACCAGATAGGCGGGGGACGGTTCCCGAATCATAGTTGTTCGCGCCATTGATTTGGACTCCTTTCCTTTGGTAAGCCTAAAGCCTCTCATGATTGTTGACGAGAAAAAACAAGGAAACAGTGGTGCCCTTCTCCGGGGAGCTGTCCACCTCGATCTTTCCTTGGTGCGCCTCCATCACGGTCTTGCAAAGGCTCAGCCCCAGACCATACCCCCCGGTGTCTTTGGAACGTGATTTATCGACACGGTAAAACGGCTCAAAGATGTACGGAAGTTCATCTTCCGGTATTCCAACGCCGTTATCCCGTATCTGGATCATCCAATACGGGTCGCGCTTTTCCATTGAAATTTCCACGGCCTGGCTGGTTTTGAAAGAATATTTGACGGCGTTGTCCAACACATTCTTCAACACGGTTTTAACCCGGGCGGGGTCCAGATTTAGGTCGACGCGATCCGGCAAGGCACCCATCCGAATACGGGGAAGACGGCCCTCGAACGTAGAGACCACTCCCTTAAGAAGGTCGACCAGATTGACCGGCTGGAGATTGAGCTGCCCGTGGGTAAAGTGCGACCGGGCCGTCTTGAGGACTTCGGTCACCATCTTCTCCATCTCTTCCAGATCCTCCCGGATGCTTTTCTTCGCGGAGCTTTCGGACAAGGACTCCAACGCGACCTTCATCCGTGTCAATGGAGAACGCAATTCATGGCTCACGTCCAGCAGCAGTTGCTCCTTGGCCCGGAGCATGTTTCGCAGCCGTTCCGTCATGGCGTTGAACGCACGGGCCAATTCTCCCAGTTCATCGGACCGCCGTAGCCGAACGCGATGGTCGAGGTTCCCCCGGCTTACTTCTCTCACGCCTTCCGTCAATGCCCTCACGGGGTTCAAAATCCGACGAATTAAAAGAAAGGTCCCCGCGAGAATCGCCGTGAGCAGGGCGACCAAACGGCCGACGGCCTCCACGTTCACGGCGGTCCAATTGAACTCGTGGCCCAATTCAAAGATGAAGCGTCCCCGCCCTTGGTCCACCACAAAGATATGGCGACCGCGGTCCTCTCCGATCAGGACATTCGGGTGCCTCCGCGACGGCCGTAATTTCATTTGAGGCGAGAGGGCAAGGGTCTCCGAAGTGGACCAGTTCAGATCCGGGCTTTGGTAGCGGATCTGGATCAACGCCTCTTGCGCGATCTCCTTGGCCCGCTCCAGGTCGGGCGGATCGCCGAGATCTTTAACAATGTAATTCAGGTGATTGATAATGGAATTGCGCATGGCCGGCTCGTTTGTTTCATGCTCGTGCCGGATGAAGGAGGTCACGGACAGGTTGATGCAGAAACCGGCCACGATCAGGACAAGCAGCAGCTTCGTAAAAATCGAATTGAAGATCTTTGTGATCCAGTTATTCCTCATCGTGATCTTCACCCTCGATAAAGACATAGCCCGTCCCCCATACGGTCTTGATGAAGGAGGGGTTTTTGGGATCGTCCCGCAGTTTGTGGCGCAGCCGGCTCATGGTGATGTCCACGGAGCGATTGAAGGCATCGTATTCAAGTCCCCTCAACTCCTCGAGGATCCGATCCCGGCTCAACACCTTTCCGCTGTTTTTCACCAGCAAGGCCAAGGCCGCAAACTCGTTGGTGGTCAGATCGACGACCGCTCCGTCCAACCGGACGGTCCGTTTGGGAAAATCGACCTCCAATCTACCGAACGTCTTGACTTGAGGCCCATCGACCCCGTGGGTTCGACGAAGGACGGACTGAATACGAGCCACCAATTCCCTCGGCTCAAACGGTTTGGGAAGATAGTCGTCCGCACCCAACTCCAGACCGACGATCTTGTCGGTCACCATGCCTCTGGCCGTCAACATGATGATCGGGACGGCGCTGGATTGACGGATCGCTCTGCAGACCTCGAAGCCGCTCATTCCGGGAAGCATGACATCCAAGATGATCAGATCCGGAGGCTGCTGTTTGAGTTTTTTCAAACCGTCCTCGGGACGGGCGGCCGTGAGAACCTTGAACCCGAAATCTCCGAGAAACTCGACCAGCAGCTGGCTCAGCTTGACGTCGTCATCGATGATGAGAATCGTTGCGTTCATCTTGACTCCCGACAATGATCCAATCCCCTCGCTTTGCATTACCTTAATCCAAGCCCTTTCTCTAAAACAAGTGGCGACCCCCGCCTACTGAAGCCAATCCTACCAAAGTTTTAAAGGATAAGCTTTTCTCAGATGTAAAAAGTTGTAACAATTTGTATCCGGCGATCGGCAGGATCTCCGAGTCGATTCGGGGTCGCAGCCTCGTCCGAGAAGAACAACGAAAAGGGGGGGGTGAAAGGATCGAGAACTCGATCGACTCCGGTCGGTTTAACCGGAACGGAGGATCGCCACCAGATCGGCCGTCGCCCGCGTCACGTCGGACTGGGAGAGAATCGCCGAAACCACCGCAACTCCATTGACCCCGGTCGTCATCACCTGACGGACGTTGAGCAGGGAAATTCCGCCGATGGCTATGATGGGAATCCGAACCGGCCGGCGGAATTGTCGCAGCGCCTCGCAACCGAGAGGGGGCCGGTCCTGTTTTGTGGTGGAAGGGAAGATCGGCCCGATCCCGAGGTAATCCGCTCCGCCGGCCTCAGCCTCCTTGGCCTGGTCCAGGGTATGGGCCGATATCCCGATGATCCGGTTTGGACCGAGGAGGGAACGCGCCGCCGACAACGGAAGGTCTTCCTGTCCCAGATGGACTCCGTCGGCCTCGACGGCCAGGGCCAGATCCACCCAGTCATTGACCAAAAACGTCACGCCTTTTTGACGGGACAACTCCCGGAGCCGAAGGGCGTTGAAGTAGGCCTCCCGTTTCGAAAGGTTTTTCGCTCGGTATTGAAGGGATTTCACCCCACCGGCCATGGCCTGCGCAGCGATGTCCGTCAGGGATCTTCCTTCCAATAAATGGTGATCCAAGATCAGGGTGAGACCGGAAGGAACGCGGGGTTTCATTGTCAACCGGAGACTCGCGCCTGCTCCGAGGAGAGAAATTTTTCGAGATAACCGGTCGAGATCCTCCCCTTTTGAAACACGGGATCGTCGAAGATCCGCTTGTGAAGGGGAATCGTTGTTTTGATTCCTTCAACCACGAACTCATCCAAAGCCCGTCTCATGCGGGCGATCGCGGCATCCCGGTTCTCGGCATGGACGATCAGTTTGGCGATGAGCGAATCGTAATACGGCGGGACAACGCTGTCGGACATCACCGCGGAGTCGACCCGAACACCCGGTCCCCCCGGAGGCCGAAAGGTCGTGATCGTTCCGGGAGAAGGGGTAAAGGTGTCGGGACATTCGGCGTTGATCCGACATTCAATACTGTGACCGCGCAATTTGATGTCATTCTGACGAAATTCCAACGGTTGCCCCGCGGCAATCTTGATCTGCTCCTTGATCAAATCGATTCCGGTCACCATCTCGGTCACCGGATGCTCGACCTGGATCCGGGTGTTCATCTCCATAAAATAGAACCGCTGATCCTTGTCCAGGAGAAACTCCACGGTACCGACGTTGCAATAATTAACCGATCGGCCCACCTCCACCGCCATGAGCCCGAGCTCCCTCCGGAGCGCTTCACCGACCGCCGGGGAGGGCGATTCTTCAACGAGCTTTTGGTGCCGACGCTGGATGGAACAGTCCCGTTCGCCCAGATAGACCGTCCGGCCCTTTTCGTCCGCCAGAATCTGGACCTCGATATGACGGGGCTCAAGAAAATATTTCTCCAGATAAACCCCGCTGTCCCCGAAGGCGGTCTTGGCCTCGGCTTGGGCCGTCTGGAACGCCGACAGGAAGTCTTCTTCCTGCGTCACGACCCTCATCCCCCGTCCTCCGCCGCCCGCGGTGGCTTTAATGATGACCGGATATCCGATGCGCTTCGCCGCCTCCAGGGCCTCCTTTTCTTCCGACATCACCCCTTGGCTGCCCGGCAAGACCGGGATTCCCTTCTTGACCATGATCTCCCGCGCCTTGGCCTTGTCGCCCATCATGGCGATGTTCTCCGACGTCGGCCCGATGAATTTGATTCCGACGGACTGGCACACCTCCGCGAAATGCGCGTTCTCGGCCAGGAATCCATACCCCGGATGAATGGCTTCCGCGCCCGTAATCTCGGCCGCGCTGAGGATGTTTGGAATATTACGGTAACTCAATGCCGCATCCGCCGGGCCGATGCAGAGATGTTCATCCGCCAATTGGACATGAAGGGCCTGCGCATCGGCTTCGGAATAAACGGCGACCGTCTTGATTCCGAGCTCCCGGCAGGCCTGGATGACCCGAACCGCGATTTCACTACGATTGGCCACCAATATTTTTTTAAACACGGGTGCTTCCTCGATTTCCGATGATGATTTCCGAAACGGTATCGTACGACAACACGCTAGGTCGGTGCGAGCGGCTCGATGCGGAAGAGGGGCGCGCCGTACTCAACCGGTTGGGCATTCTCGACCAAGATCTCGACGATTTTTCCGTCCCACTCCGACTCGATCTCGTTCATCAGTTTCATCGCCTCAATCACGCAAAGAATCTGTCCCTTCTTCACCGGATTCCCGATCTCGACATAGGGATCCGAATCCGGCGCCGGCGCACGATAAAATGTCCCCACAACGGGGGCCGTCAACGTCAGCCACCCGGCCGGAACGGCGGAGGGGAGCGGGGACGCTTGTGGAATCGGAGTTTCCACCGGGACCGCCGGAGCCGGCGGCGCTTCCTCGGAGACGGGGACCGGAACGATGGGGCCACGGTCTCTCTTGATCCGAACACGCACCCCGGATTTCTCCAGCTCCAGTTCAGCGATCTGGCCCTTCTGGATCAATTCGATCAATTCTTTGAGCTCCTTAAGATTCATACCCTCCCGTTTCTTTGCTGAAAAACTTCGCGTCTCTTCAGGCTGCTAAAAAAGCTACAGATGCAAGGCCGCAGGGACCGAGGAGACCGGAGCGTACTAGTATAGGTACGTGAGGACTCCGAGGGACCGAGAACGAAGCAGGTGGACTTTTTCAGCAGCCGGTTATGCCCGTTCCACATAGGCTCGCGTCCGGGTATCAACCTTGATAACCTCCCCTTCTTCCAAATACAGCGGCACCTTGATCGTGGCCCCGGTTTCCAGGACGGCCGGCTTGGTCCCGCCGCTGGCCGTATCTCCGCGCACGCCGGGATCCGTCCGGACGATCTTCAACGCCACAAAGGTCGGGACCTCCACGGTCAACGGTTTACCTTTGTAGATCAGAATTTTTACCAGCATGTTCTCCTTCAAAAAATCCCGGCTGTCACCCAGCTGATCCTGGTCGAAGGCCAACTGCTCATAGCTGGCGGTGTCCATGAAATGGTACTCTCGCCCCTGGGCGTACAGAAACTGCATCTCTTTTTCCTCGATATCCGGTTCATCCAACGTCTCACCCGAACGATACGTACGCTCAAGGACATTTCCGCTTTTAAGGCTCTTCAACCTCGTTCGGACGAATGCCCCGCCTTTTCCAGGTTTGACATGCTGAAACTCAACAATGACGAACGGCTCACCGGAAATTTCCACTTTGGCGCCGTTCCGAAATTCCGTCGTTGAAATCACACCGACTCCTCCTTCACAATTCTTAGGGTTTATAGATAACCGGTCAGGTCTTTTGAGGTTTTGATCTCAAATGGTGGATCGCGGCCAACAGACCCAATTGATAACTGTAGGCGCCGAATCCGCTGACTTGTCCGACGGATACTTCCGCCATGTAGGACTGTCGACGAAACGCCTCGCGTTGATATATGTTCGACAGGTGAACTTCAACGGCGGGCAGACCCACCGAAGCGACGGCATCGCGCAACGCGATGCTGGTATGGGTATAGGCCGCGGGATTAATCAACAACGCCTGATACCGGCCGGACGCTTTTTGGATCAGGTTCACCAGTTCTCCTTCGGAGTTTGACTGCTCGATGGTCAGGTCCACCCCTTCTTTGTCGGCCAGTGTCTTAAGCTGCCGGTCGATTTCGGACAACGACGTGGTCCCGTAGACCGAAGTCTCGCGAGTTCCAAGAAGATTCAAATTCGGACCATGCAGCACCAGAATCCGATCCACGGTTTTCCGATACCTTTCTATTTATGGGGGCTCACGTCGCCCCCTCCGCTGGCGGAGCCAAACGGAGCGACTCGACTGAGCTCGTCGAAGTCCTCCCCCTCTCGCTCGCGTTGCTCGCTGGACATTTAAACTTTGGACACCCACGGGCAAAGTCCGACGGCTGCCTTACAACTCTGTTTTGAGCAGCGTGGCGGCCCGTCGGAGAAGGAACCGAGCCTTCCCCAAATTTCCATCGGCCTGGATCACAAAGATCACGAAGTAATCGGCCGCGACCTGTCGGAGGATCATCGTGGAGCGTTCGGCGCTCGTCACCAGTTCCACGATCCCTCCAAACCCTACCGAGTCGCTCAGCTTCCCGACTGTTTTAAGCAACCCGCTGAACTCGGCGCCGAGCGCCTGAAGATCGAGTTGTTCATCCCGCTTCCGTTCCTCGACCACGATCCCGTCCATTCCGACGAGGGCCACCCCTCGCGACTCCTCGAGATCGTCGATCACCTGCTGCAGCGTATCGGCCAGGCTCATCAGCCTTGTCCTTTTTTTATGCTGTCCAACCAGGATTGAAGCCGCTGAATCTTTAACATCTTTTGTTGATCCCGTTCGCTCCCGGGATCCGTTTCCGCTGGGGGTGACGTTTGGGGGGCTTCCGGTGGCGATGCAGGAGCGGGCGGAGAGGCTTCGGCCGCCGGCTTCGTATTGGTCTTGAGTTGCGGACCCTCATTCAGCAGCCGGGCCAAGTCGACGGTTTCATCCAGTTTTTTGAACAAGGCCTGATTGGTAGGATCGTTCGCCAACAATCGTCGATAGATCGCGATCCCCTTTTCGTAAAAACCCTGCTTGACATACAGATCGGCCAACGCCTCGGTGGTGATTTCTTCCGTTGGGGTAGAAGCGACCGGCGGCTGTTCAACGGACGGTTTTTGAGAAGACACCGCCCCAGTTTCAAGGACCTCTTGCGCCTTTTCCATGGCCGGCGCTTCCGATATGGGCGCGCCCAAAATTTCTTCCAGGGAAGGCAACACCTCTTTCCGTTCGACCGCCGCGGGTTCGGGTGCTGTAACGTTTCCCTGGATCTTTTGCGCTTCGACCAACGGCGGCGGAACTTCGACCGGCGCGGGCGAAACTTCCGCGGGTGCCGGCTGCGCCTCTATCGGTGACGGTGAAATTTCGGCCACGGCCGGTTCACTCATCGGCGTCGCCTGGATATGGGCGGTCGGCTCCACCGGCATTTTGACGGACTCCGATTCGGCTGAGACGGTCATTTGTTCCTGGGTTCTTTGCTTTTTCGACGCTTCGATACGATCCAGTTCGTCCAGGATGAGCTTCATCTCGGTATCTTTGGGATTGGACAACAAAACCGCCTTGCAGGAGGTCCGCGCTTTGTCCATCTGACCCGCTTCCTTGTAAAGTTTGGCCAGCTTCCGGTGGGCGAGGAGGTTTTCGGGATCGGCCTTGATCACCTGTTCAAATTCCGCTCTCGCCTCGGCGACCTGACCCATTTCAATATAAACTTTTCCCAGAATCGACCGGGCCGTATGAAAGTTTGGATGAATTTTCAATCCGTCGGTCAACACGATCAGGGCCTCCTGGGGCATTCCGGACTTCAAGTACTCTTCGGCCAAGGGCACAAAGAGCCGCGACTTGGGATCTTTGCTCAATTTTTCCGATAGCTTTATAATTTCGGGGGAAAGAGGTTTTTCCTGTCCCTTTTTCTTATCCATAGACCTCCCGGAGAGATTGACATTCGGGCCGCTTCATCATAACAAATCCCGAAAAAAAGTCAATGAACTGGCCGGTTTCCCGTTCCCACACGAATTTTCAGTTCTTTTATCCGATCCAGGATCCTCTCGGCCACTTCGGCCTTCGATAATTTAGGCAGGGCGGTCTTCTCACCGCGGGCATCGATGAACGTGACAATATTGGTGTCCAGGTCAAAACCCGCCCCTTCTTGCGTCACGTCATTGGCCACGATCAGATCGAGCCCCTTTTGTTTCAGTTTAGACTGCGCCCGGTTCAACACGTCCTCCGTTTCGGCCGCGAAGCCGATCAGGACTCGATGGCCCTGCCGGGATCGGACCTCCGACAGGATATCCGGGGTGGGTTCAAGTTCAAGGAAGAGAGCTTCATTTTCCTTTTTCATCTTTTGTTCCGCCCGCCGTCGGGGACGGTAATCCGCAACCGCGGCCGCCATGATCAGTACGGTCACCTCGGGCCAGCATCGCAAAACCGCATCGCGCATTTCCTCCGCGGACTGGACCGAAACCCGTTCCACCTTCGCGGGGGTTGGAAGATGAGTCGGACCGCTGATCAGAATGACCCGCGCCCCGCGCCCTTGAGCCGCGCGCGCCAGGGCATAGCCCATCTTACCCGAGGATCGATTCGTGATGTACCGCACGGGGTCGATCGGTTCCCGGGTCGGGCCGGCCGTCACCAAAACCGTCTCCCCTTTGAGGTCTTCCTGTTTTTTCAGTCGGCTCAGGACGGCCTCCACGATCCGGCTCTCGGGAGCCAACCGGCCCATCCCATCCTTGCCGGAGGCCAAAGAACCTTCTTCGGGAGAAACCACATGAACCCCGAGGCCGGTCAACACGGACAGATTGCGCTGCAGGACGGGATGAGTCCACATATCGCCGTCCATGGCCGGGGCGATCACGATCGGAGATGAACTCGCCACCACAAGCGTGGTCAGGAGATCATCCGCGATGCCGTTCGCGATTTTGCCGATGATGTTGGCCGTGGCCGGGGCGATCAGAATCAAGTCGACCCGCTCGGCCAAGGTCAGATGGCGGATTTCATCGCTGGGATCAAACAGACTGGTGAAAACGGGACGACGGGAGAGGATTTGGAACGTCAGCGGCGCGATAAATTGTTGGGCGGAAGCAGTCATCACCACCGTCACCTGCGCCCCGGCCTGGACCAATTGCCGAAGAATCAGGACCGACTTATAGGCCGCGATGCTGCCCGTGACGCCCAAGAGGATATGTTTGCCCTGAAGATCCATTTCGATCCAGGTTTCCGTATTACTCTTCCGGCTCGACGACGGTCAGCTCGCCCTCTTTATGACCGCTCAAATAGATGCTCAAATCCTTTTTGATTTCGCTTTCATCCTCCTGCGGCAACAACGCCTTGGCCCTGGCCTTGGCTCTGGCCCGGTCCTCGATCTCTCGGGCCACCATGGCCTCTTTCATCGCCACCTTGGCCTCCTTACCCGTCATGAATTCCGTTTTGCCCTGCAGGACCTCATCCAAGGCGATCGTGGTTTCCTTGGTGAACTTGCTCGTGATCAGGGACTTGGACCCCTGCATCAGTTGGCGTGCGCGTTGCGCGGCGATGATCACCAGCCGGTAGCGGGTGTCGATCTTCGCATCATCAAAATCCGTAATCAACGACATAATATCCATCTTCCCGTTCCCTCCCTTTTATGTTTCTCCGTGCTCCCTTAAAAACTGCTCGCGAATCCAAACTTGATCGGCATGAGTGATCCGGATGCGTTCGGCCAGAATGACCGATTCCAAGTCACGGATGGCCTTTTTAATTTCATCATTGACGATGATATAATCGTAATCGCTGAAATTTCGAATCTCTTCCCGAGCCACACGCAGGCGTCGCTCGATTTCTTCCGGCGTATCCGATCGCCGTTCCCGAAGCCGCTCCATCAAGACCGACATGGAAGGGGGGAGGACGAAGATGAAAACTCCCTCCGGGAACCGCTTCTTTAATAATTTGGCCCCTTGAATATCGACATCCAGCAGGACGTCCGTCCCGCCGGCCATCGTCCGTTTAAGAAAACCCGCATGGGTTCCATAGAAGTTATTGTGAACCCTCGCCCATTCGGCGAATTCGTTCCGCTCGACCATCCGCATGAATTCGGCCTCTGGAATGAAAAAGTAATCCTTTCCATCCACCTCGTTCGCGCGGGGTGAGCGCGTGGTGTATGAAATGGAATACTGCAAACCGGGCATCGTATGCGCCATCTCACGGCACAACGTGGTTTTCCCCGCACCGGAGGGCGCGGACACGACCAAAAGAAGCCCCGTTCTTCTGGATGCAATGCTTCCTTCGCCTTTGGGTTCTACAAAGTCACCCATGAGCATTTTCCCAGCGAGCACGGCGAGCGAGAGGGGGAGGACCTCGACGAGCTCGGTCGAGTCGCTCCGTCTGGCTCCGCCAGCGGAGGGGGCGACGCGAGCCCCCACAAGTTAACCGCCGGCGCGTCATTCGATGTTTTGAACCTGTTCCCTCATTTTTTCCAATTCACTCTTGATGCCGACGACCTCCATCGCGATCGAGGCGTCGCTGGACTTGGAGCCGACCGTGTTAATCTCCCGATTCATCTCCTGGATCAGAAAATCCAGGCTTCGCCCGACGGCCTCTTTGCCCTGGATCATGGTCTTGAACTGATTCAGATGGCTCTTGAGGCGGGTCAACTCTTCGCTCACGTCCGATCGCTCGGCAAAAAGCGCCACTTCCTGGGCCAAGCGGCCCGGATCCAATTTTACGCCTTGGGTGAGGCGTT
>Ga0335082_10007128_pt1 | contig 12170 bp, 10 predicted proteins | sample Lox_Sample_41_FD_206718 | JGI IMG/M metagenome (GOLD analysis project Ga0335082, IMG submission 206718) | Soil microbial communities from Loxahatchee National Wildlife Refuge, Florida, United States - Lox_Sample_4.1 | ecosystem: Environmental > Terrestrial > Soil > Wetlands | place: USA...
GAGCGTGAACGCGACCCTCGATCACCGGGTGATCGACGGCTTTCATGCCGCACGGCTCGCGGAGGTGCTCCGGGCGTGGGTCGAGGATCCCGAGGCGCACTTCGACCGCCTCGAGGCGCCCGGGGAAGCGCCCGCCTGACGGAGGAGCGAGCGGACCGGGTCCCAGCACGTCCCGATGAAAAATAGGCCAAAACAGTCATTGTCCTATTGATTATTCGACAGGAAGCCACATCATGTGGCTTCCATGGACGACGTCGATGCCGCCATCGTGGACCTGCTCCAGGCCGACGCACGGCTGACGCAGGCACAGATCGCCAAGAAGGTTGGCCTGTCCCAGCCCTCGGTCGCCGACCGCATCCGCAAGCTCGAGGAGCAGCGGATCGTCACCGGCTACGCGGCGAAGGTCGATCCCCGGAAGCTGGGCAAGGACATCACCGCCTTCATCGGGGTGAGCATCGAGCACCCGAAGTACTTCGACGCCTTCGCCCGGAAGGTCCTGGGGCTGGAGGAAGTGCTGGAGTGCCACCGGGTGGCGGGCCAGGACAGCTACGTCCTGAAGGTCCGGACCGAGAACACCGGCACCCTCGACCGGCTACTCACCGAGGAGCTGCGGACCCTTCCTGGCGTCACCAGGACCCACACCACCATCGTGCTGTGCCCGGTGAAGGAAGAGACCCGCATCAGCCCCCGGAGGGAGCCCGCGCGATGACGATCCAGACTGCGAGACGGATGCGAGGGGTGGCCCCCTCGGCGGTCCGGGAGATCCTCAAGGTGGCGGAGCGTCCGGACGTCCTCTCCTTCGCCGGTGGCCTTCCCGCACCCGAGCTCTTCCCCGCGCGGGAGCTGGCCCAGGCGTTTGCCTCGGTGCTGGCGACGAATCCCGGGGCCGCGCTGCAGTACGGCATCACCGAGGGATACCTTCCGCTGCGCGAGTGGGTCGCCGAGCAGCTGCGCGCCCGGGGCATCGCCGCGGACGCGGAGAGCGTGATGATGGTCAGCGGCAGCCAGCAGGGCATCGACCTGGTCGCCCGCGTGCTGCTGGACCCGGGTGACACGGTCCTGGTCGAGAACCCGAGCTATCTCGCCGCGCTCCAGGCCTTTGCGGCCCACGAGGTCGACGTGGTGGCGCTGCCCGGCGACGAGGAGGGCCTCCGCACCGACCTGCTCGAGGACGCCGTGCGCGAGCACCGCCCCGCGCTCCTCTACGTCGTCCCCGAGTTCCAGAACCCGAGGGGAACCACGCTCGCTCCGCAGCGCCGGAACGAGCTCGCCGAGGTCGCGCTCCGCCACGGAGTGCCGGTCCTGGAGGACGATCCCTATGGGGCCCTCCGCTTCCGGGGAGCGCCCTGCACCCCGATCGCCGCGCTCGCCGGGGACACCACCTTCCACCTCGGCACCTTCTCCAAGACGCTCGCCCCCGGGCTGCGCCTCGGCTGGGTGCACGGGCCGAGGCCGCCGATGCGGACGATGGCAGTCGCCAAGCAGGCCTGCGATCTCCACACCGCCACGCTGACCCAGCACGCGGTGGTCGAGCTGCTCCGGAGCTTCGACTACCAGGCGCACCTCGGGCGGATCCGCGCCGAGTACCGCCGGCGCTGCGAGGCGATGCTCCGGTCCCTGGAGCGATACATGCCCCCCGGCACGCGGTGGTCCACGCCCGACGGCGGCCTGTTCCTCTGGCTCGGGCTCCGCGACGACGAGGTGTTCCGCGCCGCGATCCAGCACTCGGTCGCGGTGGTGCCCGGGAGCGGGTTCTTCGTCGGCCCGCCGCAGCACGGCTTTCTCCGCCTGAACTTCTCCAACCAGAGCGTGCCGAGCATCGAGCTGGGCATGGCGCGGCTGGGGCGAACGCTCCGCGAGCTGCAGGCGCGACCCGCCGCGCTGGACGCGGCCTCGAACGGCTGAGCGTGTAACCGGGGGCGCGCCCCCCGCGTAGGTCGGCCAGGAGACACCCTCATGGACTCGACCTTCCTCGACCCGCGCCGCGGGCAGCAGCTGCAGACCCTGGGAGCGGGCGTCCTTCGCTACGGCCTGACCTTCCTCCTCCTGCTCTTCGGGACCTTCAAGTTCCTCCGCTTCGAGGCGGAGGCGATCCAGCCGCTGTTGACGCACTCGCCCTTCATGGCCTGGATGCCCGCGCTCCTCGGGGTCCGGGGGAGCTCGGCGCTCATCGGGGTGGTCGAGCTGGTCGCCGGACTGGGGCTCGCCCTCGGCCCCTGGTGGCCGCGGTTCGGCGCCATCGCCGGGCTGATCGCCACCGCGATCTTCCTCACCACCTTGTCCTTCCTGATCACGACGCCAGGGGTCCTCGCGCCGGGAAGCGACGCCGGAGGCTTCCTCCTCAAGGACCTGGTCCTGCTCGGGGCGGCCCTGCACGCCGCGGGGAGCTCCATCCTCGCCGCTGCCGGGCGGCGCAGCACCGCCCCCCACCCGCTCGCCGCTTCGGCCGTTCAGTAGGCGTTCCGGGAGAGGAACCCACCCAGCGCGGTGCGAACCAGGATCTTGAGGTCGAGGAGCAGGGACCAGTTCTCGATGTAGTAGAGGTCGTACTCGATCCGCTTCTGCATCGAGGTCTGCCCCCGCAGGCCGTTGATCTGCGCCCAGCCAGTGATGCCCGCCTTCACCTTGTGGCGCAGGTGGTACTTGGGGATCTGCCGCTTGAACTCCTCGATGAAGACCGGGCGTTCCGGCCGTGGCCCGACCAGGCTCATCTCGCCCCGGAGGACGTTGAACAGCTGCGGCAGCTCGTCCAGCGACGTCCGCCGCAGGAAGGCGCCGAACGCGGTGCGCCGGTCGTCGCCGGCTCTGGCCATCCGCGCCCCGTCCCGCTCGGCATCCGTCCGCATCGTCCGGAACTTGAGGATGGGGAAGACCGCGCCGTCCATCCCCATCCTCTCCTGGCGGTAGAGCACCGACCCCGGGCTGCTCAGCTTCACCGCGATCGCGACGAGCAGCAGCACCGGGGAGAGGATGAGGATCGCCAGCGCAGAGAAGAGGACGTCGAAGGCGCGCTTGGCCACCAGATTCCAGCCCTCCAGGGGTCCTCCCTGGAGACTGACGATCGGCAGCCCGCCGAACTCCTCCAGGCCGCCGTAGAGGGTCACGTACTGGAAGAGGTCGGGAACGATCTTCACGTCCACCGTCTGGAGGGCCAGCCGCTCCATGAGGTCCTTCATCAGCGGCATGTCCTCCGAGGGCAGGGCGAGGATCACCTGGTCCACCGGACGCTCCCGGAGGGCGCGGTCCAGCTCGTCGGTGGTGCCGATCACCGGCACGCCGCGCACGGTCGTTCCCGGCAGCAGCAGATCGCGGGAGAGCACGCCGACGACCCGGAAGCCCAGCTCAGCGTGGCGCTCGATGGTCTCCACCACCCGCTCGCCGAGCTCGCCCGCGCCCACCAGGAGGATGGATTTCAGGTTGAGGCCGCGCCGGCGCACGGCCTCCAGCCAGAGGCGGAAGGTGATCCGGGTCGCGGCGACCAGCACGAACGAGTAGCCGGCGAACAGGGCCAGGGTCAGCCGGGAGTACCGCTCGCGGCCGAAGTAGGTCAGGGCCACCAGCACCAGGCTCCCGGTGATGGTCGCCTTGAAGAGCTCGAAGACCTCCTCGAGGTGGGTGCGGACCCGGTTGGTCGCGTAGAGCCTCGACTGCCGGTAGGCCACCGGGAAGACCACCAGCACCAGCACCAGGGTGATCAGCGTCTCTCGCAGCTCGGGGAGGGGTTGCCCGTGCAGCGCGTCGAAGCGGGTCCAGTAGGCGATGAGGAACGCCACGGTGAGCACCGCGACGTCGACGGCCACCTTGATCGAGGTCCAGAACCGCTGGAGCCGCTTGAACACAGCCCCTCGCCCTACCACGGAAGCCGGTCGCGGAGGTCGCGCCGGTCCACCAGCATTGCCTTCACCCGGGCCCGGACGGCGGCGCGGAAGCGCTCCTCGGAGAACTCCTCGGCCCGCGCCCGGGCCCGCCGCGGGTCGAACCCCCGCTCGAAACCCTCGAACCGACCCAGGGCGGCGATCAGCGACCCGGGCGCTGGCTCGTCGAAGAAGAGGCCGGTCTCGGGAGTGAGGGTCTCGACTGCGCCTCCCCGCGACAGGGCGATGACCGGGCGGCCGGAGGCGAGCGCCTCCAGCGGGGCGATGCCGAAGTCCTCCTCCCCGGGGAAGACCAGCGCCCGGGCCCCGCGGTACAGCTCGGGCACCTCGGCATCCGCGACCTTCCCCAGCCAGCGCACGTTGGGGGGGAGCCCGGAGCGGAGAAGGCGGCGATCCTGGCCGTCTCCGGCGATCCACAGTGGATACCCGGTCCGGCGAAATGCCTCCAGCGCGACGTCGAGGCGCTTGTAAGGGGCGAGCGCTCCCAGCCAGAGGAAGTACCCGCCCGGCGCCCCTGCGCGGGCGGGGGACTGCACCGAGAACCGGCCCAGCTCGACCGGAGGATGGACGACCTCCGCCCGTCGTCCCCAGAACCGGGCGATGCGCGCGGCGACGTGGTGGCTGTTCGCGACCAGAGCGTCCGGGCCGGCCGCCGTCCGGCGATCCCACGCCTGGAGCGCCGGACGCGCCGCCGCCGCCGCGAGCCGGACCGGAAGGCTCGCCCGCCCGGGACCGAAGTAGGCGTCGAACTGATCCCACATGTAGCGCATGGGCGAGTGCACGTAGGCGAGGTGCGGCGTGCCCGGGGGCACGCGGGCTCCCTTCGCCACGCAGTGACTGGAGGAGAGGACCAGATCGAAGCCGCGGAGGTCGAGGGACCCGAGCGCGGCGGGCATGAGCGGCAGCGCGCTGCGGTACCGGCGGGCGATCCCCGGCAGCCGCTGCAGGGGCGAGGTGTGGATCGGCCGCGACTCCACGTCGGGGCCCACGCTGCCCGGAACGTGGATCAGGGTGAAGATCTCCGCATCGGGGAAGAGGCGCACCAGCTGGGCCAGCACCAGCTCCCCGCCGCGGCGCCCGGTGAGCCAGTCATGGACGAGGGCAACGCGCATCGGACCCGGGTGCGTTCTCCTCGGCGGTGTAGCATGCGCCCCGGCCTTCATGCCCCCCCGGGTGCTGATCGATCTCCGGATGGTCGCCGGCCGGCTGCACGGGATCGCCCGGTACGCGCTCGAGCTCTCCCGGCAGCTGCCCGCGCTCGCTCCCGAGCTGCGCTTCGAGGGCCTCGGCCCCCCGGGCGGGCTGCCGGCCCTCGGGCCTCTGGAGCCGCCGTTCGAGGTCCACCGGGCGCCGGCCGGCTTCCTCGCCCCGCTCGAGCAGCCGGCCCTGGCGGTGGCGCTGCGCCGGTTGCGGCCGGCGCTGTTTCACGCGACCTCCTTCTCCGTCCCGCTGCTCTGGCGAGGCCCGCTGGTGGCGACCCTCCACGATGCCGCGCACCTGGTCCGGAGCGCGGACTTCGGCCCGCTCACCGCGATCTACTACCGGGCGGTGGTCCGGCCGGTGGTCCGGCGTGCCCGGGCCCTGCTGACCGTCTCCGGCTTCGCCCGGACCGAGCTCGCCGCGCGGCTGGGAGTGCCCGAGCGCCGCTGGACGGTGATCCCGCCCGGCGTCGACCCGCGCTTCCGGCCACCCACCGCCGAGGAGCAGCTGCAGGTCCGGGCGCGGCTCGGGCTTCCGGCGCGCTACCTGCTCGCGGTGGGCAACCCGAAGCCGCACAAGAATCTCGCGCTCCTCGCCCGCATCGCCGCGCGGCTCCCGGTGCCGCTGGTGCTGCTCGCCGGCGAGGGCCCGGAAAGGCTGTTTCCCCGGACGACCCGGGTGCTGGGAGCGGTCGACGAGTCGCTCCTCCCCGCCCTGTACGGCAGCGCAGAGGCCCTCCTGCTCCCGTCCCGGCACGAGGGCTTTGGACTGCCGGCGATCGAGGCCATGGCCACTGGCACGCCAGTGCTCGCGGCCCGGGCCGGTGCGCTTCCGGAGGTGACCGGCGGGGCGGCCGAGCTGCTGGACCCCGACGATCCGGAGGCCTGGCTCGCAGCAGCGTCCACCCTGGTGCAGAGCCCGCGGCTGCGCGCCCGCTGGATCTCCGCCGGGACGGAACGAGCGCGGGCCTTCGGCTGGGAGCGCTGCGCGCGGAGCACGCTCGAGGTCTATCGCTCGGCGCTGGCCTGAGCGTCGCCAGTTCCCGGACGGGTCAGCCCCACGCCCCAGACCAGGGCGAAGGCGAGCGCGACGCTGGGATGGAACGGCAGGTAGTGGGCCGCTCCGAGCGTCTGGTAGCCGATCCAGGACAGCACGGCGCCGAGCGCGATGGGATTCGCTCCGCGCGCTCGCCGGACGAGGGCCACCAGCAAGGTCAGGTGCAGCGCGGTCCAGAGGAAGAGGCCCACCACCCCGGTCTCGGCCCAGACGGTCAGCGGGATGGAATGCGCGTCGCGGGAGAGCTGGTCGGTGATGCCGGTGACGCTCCGCCGGTCGAGCGCGGCGCGGTGGTAGTTCCCGAATCCCACGCCGAGCCACGGGTGCTGGCGCACCAGGTCCCAGCCGGCGGCGCGGGCCAGCGCCCGCTCCCCTCCCACGAAGTTGTCGGATGCCGCGGCGAGCCTCGCCCGCCACCCGGGGCTCACCGCGGCCACGGCCGCGGCGCCGACGAGCAGCGCGACCACCGCCGCCCGGACACGGCCGCTCCGGGCCACGGCGACCGCCCCGACCAGCACCAGGAGAAAGGCGGTCAGGAGCGCGGCGCGGGCATAGGCCAGGACGATGCACACCAGGCAGGCCAGGGCGAGCGCGGTCGCGAGCAGCCGCCGGCGGCGAGGCTCGGCGGGGGCCAGGGCGGCGCCCAGGGATGGTCCCAGCGCGGCGATGGACGCATGCGCCAGGCGCAGGCGATGGAAGAAGAAGCCGCCGGCGGCGTAGCGCGCCTCTCCGCCGAAGGTCTCGTGCACCCGGTCCACCGGCACCCGGAGGAAGGCCGGCACCGGAACGGACCAGCGCACCAGGTGCTGTACCGTGGAGATGCCCAGGGAGAGCAGCCCACCGGCGAGGAAGAGCGCCTCGGGGATCGCCCAGCGCACGACCTCTGCGCCGAGCACCGTGGCGCCGGCGAGCGCTGCGGTGTCCAGGCAGTGGAGCCACAGTGCGGCGGAAGGGAGCGCCGTCCGGTGGAGGCCCGCGGCCAGCACCGGGGAGAGCCCCTGCCAGACGGCGAGCGCCAGCGCCCAGCGCACGACCGGCCGCGCCACGGCGGAGAGCCGGGTGCCTCCGCGGAGCGTCCAGAACAGGGCGATGAGCAGGGCGAGGTCCGCCACCGCCTGGAGCAATCCCTCCGCCAGCCAGAAGGCCGCGGCCCAGGCGGCGATCACCGCGGTCGCCACAGCCGCCCGCGTCACGCGCGCGCTCCGGCCCATCGATCTCGGATCGCCCGGCGGATCGCTCCCGGCGGCACCGAGCCGAGGAGCACCAGGGCCAGGGTCAGGACGATCAGCGGAAGGCCCGCGGCCAGCAGCGGAGCCATGCGCCCGGCCGAGACCAGCGCGCGCGCCACGACGGTCAGCCCCCACAGCCCCATGGTGACCGCCAGCCCCTCGACCAGGGCACCGGTGAGCGAGGAGCCCCGGCCGGGGCGGAGCGCCAGGGCCACCGCGAGCAGCGCCGCCGGGATGCCGGCGAGCGGGTAGGTGAACCGATTGCCGAGGGCGAGGACGAAGAGCCGGTCGGACAGGCCGAGATCGCTCCGGGCGCGGATCTGCTGCCGCAGGACCGGAACGCGCATCGTCTCCGGCCGGCCGGGGCGGATGCCCAGCACCGCACGTCGGATGCCGAGGTCGACCGTCTCCTCGGGCGCCGAGCCGAGCCGGAGGCCGCCGCGGCCGTCGAACGTTCGCCGGGTCACGCCGACGAGGCGCCAGGAGGTTCCTCCGGCGTAGGTCATCGCCCGGGCATCCACCCGCTCCCGGAGGCTGAACTCGGGGGAGAGGCGGAGCACGGTGATTCCCCGGAAGCCGGAGTCCACGTCCCCGTCCTCGAGGCGAAGGATGAGGTCGCCATGACGGAACCACTGCTTGCGGCCGTAGAAGGACCGCCAGTCGCCCCAGCGGTGGAAGCGCAGCGCGGTGATCTCGTCCACCCGCCGGCTGGCATGCCCGACCACGAACTCGTCCATCAGCCCGAGGGTGATCGCCGCCACCAGGGCCACCAGCCCCACCGGCAGCAGGAGCACCCGGCGCCCGAAGCCGAGGGCCAGCATCGCGGTGAGCTCGCCGCGGCGCCGCAGCAGGGAGACCAGCGTCGCCCCGGAGAGCAGCAGCGCCGCGGGGGCGAGCTGATGCGTGGCCACCAGGGCCTTCCACCCGTAGAGCTCGGCCACGTCGCGCACCCAGTTCGGCCCGGTGTAGACCCGTGCCCGGTCGACGAAGTCGGCCACCAGGAACACCACCACCACGCCGAGCAGCACCACGCCCACCACCTTCAGGTACCGCCAGAGGACGTGCCGGAGGAGCAGTCCGCGCATCAGGCCACCAGCCCCCGCCGGGTGAGCCGGAGGAAGAGCACGGCCCCGAACGCGCCGAAGAGCAGATTGGGCGCCTGGCCGGCGAGCAGCGGGAGCACCTTCCCCGCCGTGGCCCAGTTCTCGAACGTGCGGCCCACCAGGTAGTAGGCGACGTACGCCGCGAGCACGACGAGGTAGCCGCGGGTGCGGGCCGCCCGGGAAGTGAGCGCCAGCGGCACTCCGAACAGGGCGAAGGCGAGCGGGGTCAGCCCCTCGGACAGACGGACGTGGAAGGCGGTGAGGAACGGCGCCGCGCTGCGGCCGGTCGCCCGGGCCTCGCGCGCGGCACCGAGCAGCTCCCTCGGCGTGAGCTCCTCCTTCGGGGAGCGGAAGTGGTTCTTGCGGAGGATCGAGTCCTCCACGCCCACGGCGAGGTTCCCCTCGCGGAAGCTGAGGACCGCGTAGTCGGTGCCGGTGTGCTCGGCGCGGTGCACCTCGCCGGCCCTGAGGCCCACCAGGAGCGAGGCGCCCTGGCCGGAGGGATTCACCGCCCCCTCGTGAGCGAGGACCAGGAGCGGGGCCCGCGGATCGCGCTCGTCGTGGACCATGACGTGGGTCCACACCCCACGCTCCTTGTCCACCTCCTGGGCGTAGAGGGTGAGGTCGTCGAGCTCCTCGTAGAACACCCCCGGCCGCACGTCGCCGAGGACGTTCTTCTTGATCACCTCGCTCATCTGCACCTTCACCTGCTTCAGCCCCCACGGCTCGGCGGTGGCCGCGAGCAGCAGGACCAGGGCCCCCAGCGCCCCGCCGACGGCGAGCGGGATCCGGGCGAGCTGCCAGGGCGTGGCCCCCAGCGAGAGGAGCGCCAGCAGCTCCCGGTCCTCTCCCAGCCGCCCCAGCCCGAGGAGGATCGCCAGCAGGAAGCCCACCGGCAGCGACATGACCAGCAGATGCGGGCTGAGGTGGAGCACCAGGCGGAGGAAGTCCCAGACGGTGACCGCCGAGCCGAGGAGCACCTCCGTCCCCCGCAGGAACTGCATGACGAAGAGGAGGAGGAAGAGGAACACCACCCAGAGCAGCAGCGGCACCAGCAGCTCGCGCAGCAGGTAGCGGACCAGGAGCGTTCGCTCGGGCCACCTCACGCCTGCGCGGCCCCGAGCCCCCGGGCCCCGATGTCCCGACGGTACTGCATGCCCTCGAAGGAGATCCGGCTCACCGCGCCGTAGGCGTTGGCCCGGGCCTCGGCCAGGCTCGGGCCGCGGGCGCACACCGTCAGCACCCGGCCCCCCGCGGTCAGGAGTGTCCCGTCGCGGAGCGCGGTCCCGGCGTGGAAGACCTGGCAGCTGCCGCCGATGCGGTCTGCCCCGGAGATGGGGACGGCGGCGGTGGGCTTTCCAGGGTACCCGGCGCTGGCCAGCACCACCCCCACCGAGCAGCCGGGGAGCACGAAGAGTGGCCGCGGCTCGAGCCCACCCCGGGCGCAGGCATCGAGCCAGGGCAGGAGATCCTCGCCGACCTGCAGCGCCAGCACCTGCGCCTCGGGATCGCCGAAGCGGGCGTTGAACTCCAGCACCGCGGGGCCCTGCCGGGTGAGCATCAGGCCGGCGTAGAGCGCGCCGCGGAAGGGGGATCCCCGTCGCGCCATGGTGCGGAGCACGGGAGTGATCACCTCGTCGCCGACCCGGCGGAGCGCTGCCGCGTCGAGCACCGGGGCCGGACAGTAGGCGCCCATGCCGCCGGTGTTCGGTCCCCGGTCACCGTCGAGGAGCCGCTTGTGGTCCTGCGCCGGCGGCAGGAGCACGTGCCGCTCGCCGTCGCAGAGGGCGATGACGCTCACCTCCTCGCCCTCCAGCACCTCTTCCAGCACCAGGGTCCGCCCCGCCTCGCCCAGCGCGCTCAGCGAGCGCACGGCCTCCACCGCCTCGTCGGCGCCGTGCGCCACGATCACGCCCTTGCCGGCCGCCAGGCCATCCGCCTTCACCACCACCGAACCCCTGGCGCGGGCCCAGGCTTCCGCATCCGCGGCGGAGTTGAACGCTCGCCCGGCGGCGGTGCGGACCCCCGATGCGGTCATGACCTCCTTGGCGAAGGCCTTGCTCCCCTCCAGCCGCGCCGCGGCCGCACCGGGGCCGAACACCGCGACCCCCGCGGCCCGGAGCGCGTCGGCGACCCCGGCCACCAGGGGCGCCTCTGGCCCGACCACCACCAGATCCGCCTGGACCTCCCGCGCCAGCGCCAGCACCGCGTCGGGACGCTCCGGGACGACGGGGCGGTTCTCCCCGACCAGGGCGGTGCCCGGGTTGCCCGGTGCGCAGACCAGCCGCGACAGCCGTGGGCTCTGCGCCAGCTTCCAGGCAAGCGCGTGCTCCCGCCCACCGCTTCCCAGCACCAGCACCCGCATGCGCGTGATCAGCCCTCCGGCGGCAGAAGGTACAGGGCCCGCCGGGCCGAGGCGTACTCCGGATCGAGGACGATGACACGCTGGAGTCGTTCCCGGGCCGACACGATGGCGCCCGAGCGGGCCTCCGCCTCCGCCAGGCGGACCTGCGCGGCGAGCAGCCCCGGGCTCAGGGTCTGCGCCTCTCGCAGCGAGCGCTGGGCGCCCTCCAGGTCCCCGTTCGCCAGCAGCGCCGAGCCCAGCGCGAACTGGGCGAAGCCGCTGGTCCGTCCCCCCGTGGCCACCGCCTCCTTCGCCTGCGCCAGCGCCCCGGCCGCGTCCCCCCGGGCCCCGAGGAGGATGGATTTCCAGCCCAGCACCAGCGCCTGGTTGCCTCCGGCCTTGAGGATCCGGTCGACCAGCGCCTCCGCGCCGGCGAGGTCGCCCTGGTGGACGTGAAGGACCGCCTCGGCCAGCAGGGGCGTGCCGTCGCGGTCGTCGTGGCTGAGGAGGCTGAGCCGCTCCGCCGCGCCCCTCAGCGCCTCGCCCGGAAGAAGCGGGGGGATGCCCGGGCCGTCGCGGAACGGATCCGCGTGGAGCGCGCTCGAGGCGGCCTGGAGCGCACGATCGCGCGCGCCGGTCATCGCCCAAGCCGCGCCGCCCCAGAGCTGCGCGTCGGTTCGCCGGAGGTCCGAGGCTGCCGAGCGATCGAAGGCCTCTGCCGCTGCCTGCCAGCGCTGCTGTGCCGCCCTCACCTTGCCCTCGACCAGCGCCGCCAGCCCCGCATCCCCCAGCCGGTCCAGCACCGGCGCGAGGTGCGCCGCGGCCTGCTCCGGTGCGTTGCGTTCCAGCTCGACCAGCAATGCCTGGAGGTGGGCCTGGGGGTCCTCGGGCGCGATGCCCAGCGCCGCCGTGGCGGCCTGGGCTGCCCCCGCGATGTCGCCCGCGGCGCGCGCGACCCGGGCCAGGCAGATCTGTGCACGGAGCAGGTCCGCGCCGGTCAGCCTTCCGCGCGCGAGTGCGTGAGCGAGCAGCCGAGCCGCTTCCGCCGGGTTCCGCTCCGCCCCGGCCCGGAAGGCGGCCATGTCGATGACGGCCGGGCCGTCCTGGGTCGCGGCGGCGGACTGGAGGCGCTCGTAGATTCGCCTGGCCTGCGCCGTCTCCCCCACCTGCGCGAGGAGCCTCGCCAGCGTGCGCGAGGTGCGCGGCTCGTCCGGATCCGCCGCGAGCCGGGCCTGGAGGTCGGCGACGGCAGCGCGGGGGGAGCCCACGGCCTCATGCGCGGCCGCCCGGATGTTGAAGATCCGCCGCTGCGAGGGATCCAGCGTCCGGACCTCGTCGAGCAGCGACAGCGCGAGCCGGCCCG
>Ga0335082_10007130_pt1 | contig 12168 bp, 12 predicted proteins | sample Lox_Sample_41_FD_206718 | JGI IMG/M metagenome (GOLD analysis project Ga0335082, IMG submission 206718) | Soil microbial communities from Loxahatchee National Wildlife Refuge, Florida, United States - Lox_Sample_4.1 | ecosystem: Environmental > Terrestrial > Soil > Wetlands | place: USA...
GTAGTTGTCGGCGGCACCGCGGCAAGGGCTATTATCCTCAAGATGCACATGCGTCAAATATTTTATTGCCCTAATATCTGTGATCGCGATGGCGGCGCATCTGTTGCTGAATGGTGCTGGCATCGTCCTTTTTAGGACGCGCCTGATTCACGTTCATGCGCCGTCCGTCAATGATCGTTCCATTGAGGGCCACGATGGCAGCTTGAGCTTCGGGCTCGCTGCTCATCTCAATGAAAGCAAACCCCCGGGGAGCTGTCGTGTCTCGATCTTTGACGATATTTACGCTCAGCACTTGCCCAAACCCTTCGAAGAGAGTTCGCAGAGCCTGTTCTGTGGTGTCGATTGCAAGATTGCCGACAAAAATGTTCTGCATGTCACCCTCATTTCCATGTACTCATGCTGTTGCTCAGGCGGACCGAGTCTAGATATCGACCGCCAGCTGTAATCTGTGGAGGGAAGCGCGAGCTTTGCCCAGGCTGATGTCAGGGTTTATGCTCAGCTCCAGCGCTGAAGCGGAGGAAAGGTCGAACCTGTATTCTTCGCATTCTTCCGTTGTGTTCGGTGGGCTGAACTTCCATTGTTGACGAACGACATCTTTCCACGATCCGGCACCATAGGGCAGCCACCGCAGCACAAACTCCTGGGTGCGGGCAAAAGCCTCTTCTCTAAAAACCAGCCGAATGAGATGAATTGTCTGCGGCCGATCGAACAAGAGTCGAATAGTTTGAGAGCCGGGCGCGTCTGCCCGCCAGCCTCTTCCATCCGTCAGTAGCGCTTCCTCCACCGGACAGCCTTCAGCTTCGGAAGTGACTTCGATCGTGGCGGCCCGGTCTAGGTCCAGCCAGCCGCCCTCCCGCGCGGCGCCGGTACTCCGAATCGGAGAAATCAACCTTTTTCGCATATATGTGAGATGCTCTTCTTCCTGTTGGCGGCCAATGGCAAGTCCAGTGCGGGTGGCTAACTTTCCAGCTTTTCCTGACTCTTTTTTAGGCGGGCTTTCTCCATGGCCAGCCGGAACTGTGCTTTCTTTAGTTTGGCCTTGAGTTTTTCGTGCTCCTCCTCGGCCTTTGTTACCCGCTACTGAGCAGACTTAATTGCTGCGATCGCGTCTTTGTGTACTTTCAGCATTTTCAGGATGCCTGTTTCGGGAAATGAATCCGGCTTCCGGCACAAAACGGCGGATCCTCGTGCTCTGTTCCGGTGAATTATTGTAGACCCGCGAACGCGCCGCTGACCTGCAGTGTGGCATCGTTGGTCTGCTGCTCCGTCGGAACATCAATCTGAAGTGTGCCATTGGTATTCGGATCGCGGCCATGCATGAACAAGTTCGGGTTCATCAGAATCGACTGTACCAACCGACCGAGTCGACGCGAGTGATAGCCATTGGAGAAGCGCGGTCCGTCCGCCCAACCGACGTTGGGCACATAGTCGCAGATCAGGCTCCAGTATTCCCCGGTGCAAGCCCAGATTTTGAGGCATTCCACGGAGCCGTCACTCCCGACGTGATATTCGATTGTGACCGTGCCAACGGTCGTTGCCAGTCCTAAGGAGCTCCAGTTGAGGACAACAGAGCTGCCCAGGATTTGGTCGAGCGGAACCGCATTGCAGGCTTTGAGACCTATCTCGAGTTTCATACGTTCTCCGTTTCTGTTGAAGCGCCATCTCGAAAACCATCTTGCGGCGCAGCAGCGGTCGTCGACAAACTGCCAGAGTCATCACCTGGGTCGTAGATCACGTCCGGCGCATCCGTGGCCGGCGCTGTGGCTGGCGCATCCCCGGGCGGCAACCGCCTTGCCTTTTTCGACATGGCAATGCGAAACCCAACTTCTTCAAAACCATTTCGCTGCGGTAGTGACGTGCAAGCTTGCCGCACCGCGCGACGGAAGGAATCGCTCCATTCAGCCCCAGGCTCTTCTGCCACGCAGGAATTTGGGTCGGGTTCCAAATTGACGTACTCAGGGTGGCCTACGAGAAACGCCACGAGTTGTTTTGGATTTTCGCTCTTGATCTCATCTCTCCTGGCTAGACAACCATGGTAATCGCGACGAATATCAATCAGCACAAGATCATAACGGTCGCGTTCCCAGATGGAGCTGGCCTCGACCAGATCTGACGCTCCGATAACCTCGATCCCGTACATTCCCAAAACCTTTTGGCGTAACGATCGACGCTCAGCGTTGCTATCCAGCAAGAGAACAGTTTTCCTGGAGGGAGGTTCCGTCCCGGACAATGGATGTTGCATTTGGGGTGTCCTCGCGTGAATCGCAGCTTGGTAAGCGAGCCGCCGTTCGGAGAAACTCTCGTTGGTCGTAGCAGAGAGCGCGGGTGAGTGAACTGGTGGTTGCGCCTGCTTCCAATGTTTGCAGGAACGGCGAAGAAGCCATCTCGAAGGCGGCGAGATAACTTCATTATACGCGCCGCCGCTGGGCGAAGAGATGTCTAGCAAAAAACTTCTCCCGGCATGCGTGACAGAGTACGCGTCGGCAGCGTGTTCTGTAAGACTCGTGCCGGCGTTCGCTGATCGCGGTTGATCTGCTTGCGCGCGATCTTTAGTTTCAGCGCACGTTCGATCGAGCGCAACTCGCCGATCTCCGCCCCGGAAACCAGCGTCGAAGCCCGTCCAGCGGAACCCATGCGTCCGGTGCGACCGACGCGATGGATGAAGTCCTCCGGAATCTGCGGCAGATCATAGTTAATGACATGCGCGACGTTGTCGACGTGGATGCCGCGCGAGGCGACGTCGGTGGCCACCAGCACCTGGAACTTACCATCCTCGAATCCACTGAGCGCGCCGTTGCGCTGGGACTGCGAGCGATCTCCGTGGATCATGGCAGCGGCGAATCCGTCGCGCACCAGGTTCTTTGCCAGGCGCTCGGTTCCGCGCTTAGTGCGGGCGAACACCAGTGTCTGCCCCTTCTCCGCGTAGAGGAGTTGGCGCAGCACTTCAGCCTTATCCGCCTGTGGAACTTCGAATGCCTGTAGCTCGACCGTGTCGGCAGGCTTTGACGTAGAACCAAGAGCCACGCGCACAGGCTTGCTCATGTAGTCGTTCACCAGATTAGCGATGGAAGCTTCGAGCGTTGCCGAGAAGCATAGGGTCTGGCGCTGGCGCGGCAGCGCCGCCACGATACGCCGGATCGACGGCAGGAAGCCCATGTCGAGCATACGGTCGGCCTCGTCCAGCACCAACGTCTCCACCTGGCGAAGATCGACAAGTTTGCGACTGAGATAGTCCTCCAGCCGGCCGGGAGTTGCGACTACCACGCGGGCGCCGTTGCGTACCGCTTGGATCTGCCGTTGCTCGCTCATGCCGCCGATGATCAGCGCGGCGGGAGGAGCCTTGCGGGCGCGCAGCGCTTCGTACTGCTCATGCACTTGCATGGCAAGCTCCCGCGTAGGCACAAGGATCAGGGCCGAGATTCGGCGCTGCGATTCATCAAGCGCTAAGCGCTCGATGAGCGGGATGAGAAATGCCAGCGTCTTGCCGGTCCCGGTTTGCGCAGTTGCGAGTACATCTTTTCCTTCCAGCGCTGGAGGGATGGCGGACGCCTGGACCGGCGTCGGGGTGGTGAAATGGAATTGTGCCAGCTTCTGCTGGAGCCCAGCAGACAGAGGCAAGTCTTTAAATTGTGTCAAACGATTTTTCTTTCTTGGAGGGGCGTCTCGCGAAGTTGCATACGAGATGCGTGTCGCGAAGGTACTACTGAAGCCGCTCAAGTTGTATTCGGCGCTGAACGAAACGGAAGCAGGAGGGCGGGAACCAGATCGAATTGCGGATCGGATGTCGCTTGCAAGCGGCCGTAGCCAAAAGCGTCTACTTAGGACTATATCACAGTAGGTTTCCAATCCTCGGGCGTTACATTATTTCTTTAGGTGAAGACAACCGCGTTCTCGTGCCCGGTTTCAGACTGAGTGAGTCTTGTGTCTGATGTTGACATAAACCGTGCTACTAAACTGTTCCGAAAAAGCGCGTCGGAGTAACCGTGCAACCCTCCCGGCCAGCGTCGTCAACACAACCGCCGACAATACTGTGCGTGGACGATGAAGCCGGCGCTTTGTGCACTCGTAAGTCCCTCCTGGAACACGCCGGCTACTCTGTCTTAGCCGCACTGGACCCAGATGAAGCTCTCAGAATCTTCCGAGGGAATCACATTGACATCGTCGTCTCCGATCATCTCCTTCCCGGCGCCACAGGAACCGAGATGGCTTGCACCATGAAGCTGGCCAAGCCGGAGGTCCCGATTCTGCTCCTCACCGGGGTCGTGGATCGACCGCCTGGCGCAGAACACGTTGACAGGTTCATCAGCAAGGCTGAAGGTCCGGATATGCTGCTCCAAGCAATTGCCGAGGTGACGAGTGCGAAGGCGCCGGTCACATCAACTGCGCCATTGCTGCGAAAGGAGCACCCTACAGCGCCGCCCGAAGACTCGGATCAATGCGCCGCCACGATGGCGCACGAAATAAACAACCCACTCGAATCTTTGCTTAATCTCCTATACCTGGCGGACGCAGAGCCTGGGATGACGGCCGCCGCTCATGGTTATCTCGCGCTCGCCCGCGAGGAGGTTAAGCGTCTTGCCCAAATGGCGCAAGCGGCGCTACACGGGCATCGCGATGACAAACCCCGTGAGGACACAGACGTGCCGCAACTGCTGTGGTCCGTCATCGAGCTCTACAAACCGCGTTTCGAATCGCGAGGCATTTCGGTCGAAACACGCGGATGTTTAGGCGGAAACATTGCCGTATATTCGGGCCCATTGCGCCAAATGTTTTCAAATCTGCTGCTGAACGCTGCCGACGCGATGCCCAACGGAGGACGGCTGCATGCAAGGGTGTCGAATGCCTGCGAGTGGTCGGGGCAGCAACGACGCGGATTGCGAGTGACGTTTGCCGATAACGGCTGCGGCATACCCACGCAGAACCTGCAAAAAATATTCGAACCCTCTTTCACCACCAAGGGTGCACATGGTAGCGGTCTGGGCTTGGGCCTGGTCATGAAGGTGGTGCGAAGGCACGATGGCTCGCTTCGTGTCCGGAGCAGTACCGAGCACGGTAACACCGGCAGCATCTTTTCTATCTTTCTTCCTGCGCGGCTATTCGGTGCACCTGCATCATTCTCTGGCCACACCCGGCAACCGATAACGTGAGCGCCCATCCGTGAGAACCGTTTGGGTGTGCTCTCCGCAGTCCTGAGCCGCGGCTGAAATCTATCGGCGCCTGCGGGCTGCAAAGCGAAGCATGCCCCATGTCAATGGCTGGAATTCTATTAATAAGGAGAGGGCTTATGCGGTCGCAGACTTCCCCGCTGCTTCGTAAAAGGGATTGTCCGCCCACCGCGGGCGGTGGAAGCATTTCGACCAGCTTCGCCTGTCTCCGTGCAGTCCGTATCTATTTCCGAGTGATGAGAATCCGAGTGGGCACCAGAAAACTCTGAAGACGGTCTGGCACGCCACTCTGCGGCGGGCTGGTATTCCGTATTTCCGTATCTACGATCTGCGATCCACCTACGCGACGCGACTGAGTGCCGGCGGCGTTGCGGACGAATGGGTCACGCAGCTGTTGCCGCAAGGAGACGCCAAGGTTTTTATGAAGTATTCTCAGATGAAGCTGCAGATGAAGCGCGACGCTTTGTTCAAGCTGAATCGGCAGGTGAACGAACAGGACATCAGTTTTGACACAGCGAGGGTCAACTGATGGGGTTTTGGCACAGTTCTGACACAGCTTTGGCGGAGTTCGCACCGAAAGGTGGCGTAGCTCCGTGGTTCCGTTGGTTGAAGTGGTTTAGAATCAGTAATGCAGTAGAGTCGGGGCGTAGCGCAGCCTGGTAGCGCACCTGCCTTGGGCGCAGGGGGTCGGAGGTTCAAATCCTCTCGCCCCGACCAACTAACCTCCTACAACCATTGCTGATAGTAGCTTCCCTCCAGATACAGCATCGCTGCCGGTGTGACAGTGCGCCCAATTTAGTGTCCACCTAGCCGCGCTACTGTTGCCGCCACTCTGCTCGGAAGGGTGAACGTATCGGGCTCAGATCGCCATGGAGTTGTGACTCGCTATTCGCGCCAGCGTCCACACATCGCAGTCCGAGGCTCCAAGTCGCGTCAGTAACGTATGACTCATCACTGCAACAGACTGAAGTAGGAGACCAATTGTGACGTTCAGACAGAGGTGCGGAAATCAATACCAGAATCGTGATGATCACCCGCGATCGCCGCCCACGCCATGCGCGGAGTGTTGTGAGCCAGGCCATAGTGACCTTTGGTGTCGACCACGATGATGCCACCGTGCCCATTGAGGCGCTTCTTCATGTAAGCCAAGGCAAGTTGGGCTGCTTCCTCCGGCGGAAGGCCTTCCTGGACGCGGTCTGCCGTCCACTTGCTCAGCACCAGCTTCATCATGGGCTCGCCCCACCCGGTGGTGGACACCGCAGCGCTTTGGTTGTCGGCATAGCAGCCGCAGCCGATTAGCGACGAATCGCCCACGCGTCCCGGGGCCTTGTTCAGCGTGCCGCCGGTTGAGGTGCCGGCAGCGATGTTGCCCGTTGCGTCGACGGCAACCGCACCCACCGTGTCGTGGTACAGGGAGGCTGCTCCGAACTCCTCCGGCATTTGGAGGTAGCTCTGCTTCTTGGCCTCGCCCAAGCGCTGTATTTCGCGATCAATGATCAACTCACTGTTGGGCACCAACTCGATGCCGTGCTGCTCGGCAAAGCGCTCGGCACCCTGGCCGACGAAGTATACATGCGGGCTCTCGGTGAGGATCTTCTTCGCAGCGCGAATCGGATTGCGGATGTGCTCGACACATCCCACTCCGCCAGCACGCAGGGTCGCTCCATCCATGATGCAGGCATCGAGCTGCACTCGGCCGTCCATGTTGAGGAAGGACCCTCGCCCGGCGTCGAACGTCTCGTCATCTTCCATGACGATCACGGCAGCCTCGACCGCCTCGAGAGAGTTGCCTCCAGCACTGAGAACTTTCCAGCCCGCCTCGGCAGCGGCGCGTACTCCATGAAGGTGTGCGTCGATGGCGTCGTTAGGAATGGCCCAGGCGCCGCCATGGACCAGCATGATGGGTTTTACGCTCAATTAGAACCTGCCGGTAAGAATTTCGTTCGAGGCAAACTCGACAGGATACCATTACGTGCCGGACGGTGGACGAAAGCAACCGGCTGGGTAGTGCCCTAAAGGTGAGCACCGTCCTCGAGGTGCGCTGACGGCATCGAAACGATTTACGGGTGTAAGTGTCTGGAGACACGGATTGCCTGGAAGGCATCTGAAATCAGGCGATACAAGAAAACAAACAGCGGGTTATGCGTCCCCTCATCTCGCCCTTCTCCCGGAACTATCCTCTCCCGAGCAACGTATGCAACAGGTAAGAACTCGACGTCTGTCTAACGTCTGTCGTCACTGGAAATTCCTATGTTGCTGCAGGACCTGCGCATTGCCGTTCGCCGTCTACTGAAGGCTCCCGGCTTCTCTCTGGCCGCCGTTTTGATGCTAACGCTCGGTATCGGCGCCACCACCGGCATCTTTTCCATTGTCGAGAGCGTGCTGCTGCGCCCATTGCCGTTTCCGCAGCCGGACAAGCTGGTCGTGCTCTCCGACATTCTTCAGGGGGCAGAGATCGGTGGCAACAACGAGGCCGGGGTCACGCCCCCCGATATCCAGAACTACACGCGCGACATGCACAGCTTTGAAAGCCTCGGCGGCTTCCGGCAGGACAACTATGAGCTATCAGGCGTGGGCGAGCCGGCGCAGGTCAACGCCACTCGCATGACGGGTGGCGTCTTTCCCGCTCTGCGCGTCGTGCCCATGATGGGCCGCTACTTCACCCAGCCAGAGGACGATCAAAAGGAACAGGTGGTCGTCCTGAGCTACCCGTTGTGGAAGAAGCGTTTCAACAGCGATCCCAATGTCCTGGGCAGCAAGATCCTTCTCGATCGCAAACCCTATGTGGTGATCGGGATCATGCCACGCAACTTTGAGTTCCCGCTGTCACCGGGCCTGCTCAACCACACCGAGCTCTGGGTTCCCATGAGCTTCACACCAGAGGAGTTGGGACCGACCGGCGCAGCGTCGTGGAGCTACCAGATGGTGGGGCGCCTCAAGCCAGGCGTGACGGCGCAGCAGGCCCAGCAGGACGCAAATCGCGTGGCGCAGGAGACCATGCACAACTACCCGGCGTTCATGTCGAGTCTCCACATCACCGCGGTGGTGCACTCGCTGCATGACGAGACGGTGCAGGAGGCGCGCTCGCTGCTGCGCATCTTGTTCCTCGCCATTTCGGTGGTCATGCTGATCGCTTGCGCCAACCTGGCGGGGTTGCTGCTGGTGCGCGCCATCCGCCAGCGCCGCGAAATTGCGGTGCGCCTTGCGTTGGGCGCCGGAGCGAGAGCGCTGTTACGACAGGCCATCCTGGAAAGCCTGGTGCTCAGCTTCACCGGCGGCGTACTTGGGCTGATTCTGGCTGCGGTTGGATTGCTGGTCGGCAGGACCCTGTTACCTGAAACTTTGCCGCGCGTCGGCGAGATCGGCCTCGACTGGAAGGTTGTCGCCTTCGCATTCCTCCTTGCCGTGTTCACCGGAATCCTATGCGGTCTGGCACCGGCTTTTGCCGCCCTCCGCACCAGCGTGAACGAAACCCTGAAGCAGGGCGGGCGTTCCGGCCCGGCCGGCGGGCATCAACGGCTGCGCTCAGCGCTGGTGATCGGAGAAATTGCCATCGCGCTGGTGCTGCTGGCGGCTTCCGGTCTACTGTTGCGAAGTTTCGAAAAGATGCGTGAGGTCGAATTGGGCTTCCGTCCCGATCACACCTTGACTGCGGCGTATTCACTTCCACGAAATCAATATGGCACCCAGCCCAAGGTGGACGAATTCAACCACGAGCTGCTACAGCGGCTGCAACAGCTTCCCGGCGTGCAATTTGTCGGGCTGACGTCGCTGATTCCCGACGCAGGTTATAACAACAGTACCACCTTCGTTGTGGATGGCTATGTCCCACCCAAGGGTGCCGGCATGAACCTGGCCACGCCGATGCAGGTGGAAGGCAATTACTTCACGGCGATGGGCATTCCGCTGCTGCAAGGCCGCTTCTTTACTGAGGACGATACGGCGAGCTCGCAACTGGTTGTCATCGTCAACCACAAGTTCGCCCAGCACTACTGGCCTGGTCAAAATCCTATCGGGAAGCGCATGCGCTTCGGCACCCAGGAAATGCAGACTCCCTGGCTGACCGTCGTCGGGGAAGTGGCCGACGTGAAAGAGGGGTCGCCGGATACTCCCGATAAGCAGCAGTACTATCAGCCGGTCGCGCAAGCGGAAGCTTCTGCCGGCTCGTTCGCCTCTCCCACCGACCTCAATGGCAACGGGGGATTCATCGCGCTGCGCACTTCCACCCCTCCCGAGCAGATGGCCAACCTGCTGCAGACGACGGTGCGCTCTATCGATCCCCAACTGCCACTGTCGCAGGTGCAGAGTATGGAGCACGCTGTCTCGAGCAGCGAAGCACCACGCCGCTTCAACACCGCGCTCATCTCGTCTTTCGCAGCCGCTGCACTTCTGCTGGCGGCGCTGGGCATCTATAGCGTGATCGCTTTTTCCGCCGCGCTTCGCTCGCAGGAAATGGCAGTCCGCATGGCACTGGGCTCGCAGCGCTCAGGCATCCTCAATCTGGTGTTTGCGTCTGCAATCAAGCTGGCAATTGTGGGCTGCGCCATCGGCCTCGGGGCTACTTTGGCCGCCTCGCGTCTGCTGCATTCCTTCTTGTTCGGAGTAAGCGCCTACGATCCCGTGACGTTGTCGGTGGCGGTGCTGTTCGTACTCGCGCTGGCCATCGCGGCTTCGTGGCTGCCCGCGTACCGCGCCGCGTCGGTCGATCCCATGAAAGCCCTTCGCACGGATTAGCTGGCCAGCCGCCGCTGGACGGGCCCAAACCGCGATACAGTATTGCCATGGGCGACCTGGGCCGCATGCTGGTGTGGATTGGCGGACTGGTCCTGCTGTTCGGTGTCGTGCTGATCGTCGCCGGCAAGATGAACCTGCCCGTGGGGCGGTTGCCGGGCGACTTCACCTGGCGGGGCAAGAACACCACGGTGTACTTCCCGCTGGGAACGTCGATCGTGCTGAGCGTGATCCTGTCGCTGGTGTTTTATCTGCTGGGGCGGATCGGCCGATAGATAAAATAACGGTTGCGGTATGAAACGAATCTCGGCTTCTCTGCTCTTGCTGATGGCTCTTACGACGGTTGCACCGTCGGCCTACGCTCACAAGCACCATCAACACTCGTCGCATTCCCAAAAGAAAGCTCAGAAGGCCGCGGCCAAACAAGCCAAAAAGCAGGAGAAGGCCGAGAAGAAGCTGATGAAGCAGCAGAACAAGGCGGCCAAGAAGTACAACAAGCAACATCCCCACGTGTCGACCACAGGGTAAGCTCCTCGAAATCGCCCGCCAACCCCTCGCAGATGATATCCTCCCCACATCCTGCGACATTGCAACTGACATCGGTTACAGTCGAGGTTTCTTGAGTACCGAAGCAAAGACAATTCAGACGACACCCACCGCCGACAGCGAATTTGTCAAAGGTCTTGGTCCCATCAGCTCAACCACGCTGGTGATGGGTTCCATGATCGGCTCGGGCATCTTTATCGTCTCGGCCGACATCGCTCGCATGACCGACTCGCCCGCGCTGCTGATTGGCGCCTGGCTGGTCACCGGGTTCTTGACCATCACCGGCGCGCTTGCCTACGGCGAGCTGGCAGCGATGATGCCTCACGCCGGCGGTCAATATGTTTATCTGCGCGAATCGCTTGGGCCGCTGTGGGGATTTCTTTACGGCTGGACGTTGTTTTTGGTGATTCAGACCGGGACCATTGCCGCGGTTGGTGTAGCCTTCGGGAAGTTTCTCGGTTTCTTCTTCCCTTCTGTCTCTTCGAGTAACTGGATTCTGCATCTTTGGAAGGTGCCGCCGATCCCGATCGGGCCGATGGTGCTGGGCAATATGGACGTCGGCCTGAACACGCAAAACCTGGCTGCCATCCTGGTGGTGGTTTTTCTATCGGTGTTGAATATCTTCGGCGTGCGCACCGGTGCAGCGGTGCAAAACGTCTTCACGTTTGCCAAGACCGCAGCCTTGCTGGGGCTCGTGCTTCTGGGTCTTTTCGTTGGACGCAACGCGACCGCCATCGCGGCCAACTTCGGCTCCAACTTCTGGAGCAATGCCGGCTGGAGCGCCCTGCATCCGGTCCAGGTCGGAATTGGCGGCCCGATGGCCATGGTAGGCATGCTGACCATCCTGGCTGTGTCGCAGGTTGGCTCGCTGTTCTCGTCTGATGCGTGGAACAACGTAACGTTTACGGCCGGGGAAGTCCGCGATCCGCAACGCAACCTGCCGCTCTCGCTGGCGCTGGGCACTGGCGCGGTCATCCTTCTTTATGTGCTGGCGAACGTCGTCTACCTGAACGTGCTGCCTTTGCACGGTGATGCGCAGGGGGCAACGATTCTCGCGCGCGGCATTCAGTTTGCTTCCGAAGACCGGGTAGCTACAGCGGTCATGCAGCAGATCTTCGGCCCCGCCGGCGCCGGGATCATGGCCATCGCCATCATGATCTCCTGCTTCGGCTGCGACAACGGTCTGATCCTTGCCGGCGCTCGCGTGTACTACGCCATGGCGCGTGACCGTCTTTTCTTCCGTCGCGCAGGAGAATTGCACCCCAAGTACCGCACGCCGGCGCATTCCCTTTTTATGCAGTGTCTGTGGACCTGCATTCTGTGCGTTTCTGGCAGCTACAGTCAGTTGCTCGACTACATTATCTTTGCCGTATTGGTGTTTTACATTCTGACCATTGCCGGGCTGTTTGTGCTGCGCGTGAAGCGTCCGGACGTGCCGCGGCCTTATCGCGCCGTTGGCTATCCGGTACTGCCCGCGGTTTACATTTTGATGGCCGTGTTCATTGATGTAGTCTTGTTGCGCTATAAACCACAGTACACGTGGCCTGGGCTGATCATCGTTCTGCTGGGCATTCCCGTGTATTTCGTCTGGTCGAGGCGCGAGTCGCCAGAAAACGCAAGAGCCTGATTCCCAAGGAGTACTGAACGATTGTGGCCAACCTTCTAAAATGCAAGCCCCTGGACGTGCTGACGCGAGAGGCGTCGGAGGAGGGCGAACACAGCCTGA
>Ga0335082_10007131_pt1 | contig 12168 bp, 11 predicted proteins | sample Lox_Sample_41_FD_206718 | JGI IMG/M metagenome (GOLD analysis project Ga0335082, IMG submission 206718) | Soil microbial communities from Loxahatchee National Wildlife Refuge, Florida, United States - Lox_Sample_4.1 | ecosystem: Environmental > Terrestrial > Soil > Wetlands | place: USA...
GGGGGTGGTCTCGGATCCATCAAGGCCGATGTTGGACTTACTGAGCCGCCACTCTGGGGATAAGTGACGCCTGCTGCTTACACTTATCCGAACAGAAGCGCCGTGGTTTTATTGAAAGCCCGGTTTCCCGAAACCTGCAATCACATAGCATTGCATAAGCTCGTTAGTCCTTTCGCTTCTTCAGTAGTCTACTTCCAATCAGTGAAAAAATTCCGCGTGAACGATAGCGGGTTTCACGGCAGGCATTAAAAAACCCTGCCACCGGCAGGCCCGTAATAATTCCCGTAACAATTCGGGTGCAAACCGCGGTGAGTAGATCGGACTCTCGGCCTCCTCTCACCTACGCGTTTGCCGGCTACACAGCTAGCTCGGCCGCGGCTCTCCCGCGCCTAGAAGCTGTTCTAACGGTCTTATTCGTTCAATATTTTTTTCACCTTCTGAACGACTTCAGAAGGCTGGTCCATGATACGGTTTGCCAATGCCTGCAGCTCCTCGCCGGAAGAGGGTTGCAGTACGAGCTGCGATTTGTCAGCCTGAGCGACGAACGCCGGATCTTTCATCGTTTTTGCGTAAGCTTCTCTTAAGACTTTTACCCGGTCTGCCGGAGTTCCCGGAGTCGTAAGCATTGGACGGCCAAATTCAGCGCTCGCCGAGATGAATTCGGTCGTGCGCCGGCCGAGCTGAGGCGTTTTGTATTTATCCATGAGCTCGAAGATTGTCGGCGTATCCGGCAATTTCGGGTCCCGTTTTGGAGAGTCCTGAACGATGTGGCGGTCAAAGCCTCTCTCGTGCCAACCGCGATACGTCGCGCCGCTAAAGTGGTTGATGATGTCATGGCCGCGGCAGGCGACTTCTCCCCTTTCGACCGCCAAGTCTATTTCACTGGCGCCGGGATACCCCAACACAAACTCGAACTTGGCTCCTATTGTATCTTCGAGCAGCTGCGAGAGAGTGTAGCCCGCGCTGTTCGTTCCAGGCGCCCCGCATTTGGGCGGTACTTTTGCATTGATAATGTCGGTGATCGATTTGTAGGGCGCATCCGCGCGCATGTAGATGACGGTGTAATAGCGCTGCGGATTTCCAATCCATAGGAACTTTCGCACATCGAATTTGACTTCCGGGCGCCCGACAAACTGATCGATATAGAGTCTGTTGGCCGGCATGACCGTGGTCAATCCGTCGGGCTTGGCAACGTTGTACACGTAGTTAGCAGCCACCAGCCCGCCGGCTCCCGGCATATTCTGAACGATAATCTGGGGGTTACCCGGTAAGTGTTTGGTCATATGAGACGCGATGAGGCGAGCCCACACGTCATAAGCGCCGCCGGGAGAGACTCCCACCACGAATGTTATCATCTTGCCTCTGTAGAAGGATTCCGCTTGGGCGTGTAGCGAGGCAGTGAAAACAAGATATACGGGCAAAAACAGAAGCCAAAAATACATTGTGCGTAATCGTGAAAATTTGTTCATTCAATCCCTCTGCTGCTGAAACTAAAAACTTTGGAAGAAAAACTTTTCTTGTCGTTGAAAAGTTGTGAGCTATGGGAAAGCTATCCCAGGTCAATCCCAATTCCAATCGATCTTCTTGGTCACCAACCCCGATCCGGTTAATGAATGAGTACTGCCTCTGAAGTGATAGCACACATGGCTGCCGCCGAATCCTCCGGATACCAGAATGTGCAAATGACTGGGATCGGCAATCGTGTGGAGTATGGCATCGTCGTCGTCGGGACTGATGCGTTTCATCCAATAATAAACGCTCGTGGGAGAAGCTTGGCTGGCGATTTTTTTTATGTCTCCGACACGCATAGTGCATTGCTCATAGACGGCGTCCCGGAATCGCTCTTTGGTCCAACCTGCTTCCGCCAAGATTTTAGCCCCCTGCGGATTGAGAACAAAAACGTGGGGAGCGGCGGCCGTGCCATCGCCCTTGATGTCGTTTGCTATGGTCGAGATATTGTTTTCGATCGGCGACGCCGCAAAGCCGCACGACACAACCTTGCCGTTGGCGCCTAGCATCGAGACCGCGCTATCCTCCGGCTTGAGACCGGCATAATCGACGTGGAACTCGTTCCAAGGATTTCCTTCCTCCCGCGGCCTCTCAGCAATCAATGAATGCCAGCGCGCCGGTCCACCGAACACGGTCTTCGAAAGCTCCCCCGGCTTGCCCTGGCCGATGTTCCATAGAATCAAGCGGATCGCCCGACCAATTGTGGCGTTTGGCCTGTGACCCGAACCGCCGAGAGCTCCCTCGGAGTGATTAAATCCAAGCTTCCGAACCACAGGTCCGCTGATAATCGCCAGAGGCGGGCCGCCGAAGGTGCTGCACTGCGCGCTCAAGATATGGAAGGTTGGATCCAGCATCGCCTCCAAAGCGGTAAGCACGATCGGTACATACTCCGGCTTGCAGCCGGCCATGGCACAGTTGATGGCGACCTTCTCGATGGTCGCGACTCCTTCGCCTGGTGAGACAACGCCGAGTACCTCATCAGGTGAGCGCTTCACATAATCAATGATCTCCGTCACCTTCTTCGGCGTGGGTGGAAACACCGGCATGCCGTCGGTCCAGCCCTTCTCATATGCGAGATCGGCGAACGCGTCGATGTCCTCGACCTGGTATTCTTGCGAAGTCAGTTTGTAATTTTGCAGTCTCACGATTTTTCCTCCGTCATCAGCGATCATAGAGTGAGTGTGGCGAACACAACCACGCAGACCCTGCTACTGCGCCAAATTGTCTCGTAACGAGGCAAAGGCTTCGTTGATATTCATCGCGGCCGCTACTTGCCACGCGGGCGCCACTCCTGTGACGTCAGCAAATCAGGGATTCGGGAGACTTGGTCCTTGGCTTTTTCCCGGACCACTTCCGGCGAATCGGCGGAGGGTCGATCCACCGGATAAACCATCACGAAAGTCTTTGAATCTTCGATCCCCAACTGCCTCATCTGGGCTCTGGCGAGTTTTTCAAAAGGCTCATGCACGAAGACAACGGAGGGGATTCCCAACCGAACCATATTCACCGTGTCACGCACGGCTGCAGATGTGCAGGACCCTCAAGCCCCGACACCGAGCACTGCATAGTCGACTTTCGATGCTGTATCCTCGATCACGGGCAGCGGCGCCGGAAGCCACGTATTACCCTTCGCTCTCCCGTCAGTTTTATCGTTCTTATGGACACGGTGAACCTCCGTGGGCTTGAACGCATCGATCGCCTCTTCTTCTAAAACGGGCCAGAACTTGGTGGACAGCTCGTGCATGCCCCAAATAAAACCAACCCGTTTGCCTTCGATATTTTCCACCCGCTGTATCGCATTCCGGCTGCTCTTTTGCGGAACCCCCACAGGATCTAAAACAGTAAAACCACTCATTTGTCGTGCCTCCCTATTCTTTATTCTGTCTTATGACGGGCCACGCGCCGTCTCCGAGGTATCGGTGCGCTGCCAGCGCCGCCGCGGCGCCATCGCCGGAGGAAGTAATCGCAAGCCCGGCGGAATCCGCGCGTAAATCACCCGCCGCGAATAAACCGGGGAGCTCGGTTCTCATGCACGCATCGGTGGGTACGCGACCGTCTTGATCCAAGCGCAGCAGACTTTTTAAGAATTCGGTATTCGGCTGCAAGCCCGCGTAAATGAACATACCGGCGAGCTCGACTTGGGATTTTGCTCCGATCACGGCATCGCGCACCACCACTCCCGTAACTGCGTCCTCTCCCAGGATCTCATCCACCGTCGTGTTGTATTTCACATCGATTTTGGGATCTTCAAGCGCCCTGCGCCAAAACGTCTGTTTAGCCGGACATGCGCCTTCGCTGTGAAATACGATGACTCTGCCGGCATATTTCGCCAACGTCAGGGCTTCCTGTAGCATGTAGCTCGTCCCGCCCACAACTCCCACGACTCGGTCTGAATAAAGCGGGCCGTCACAACTGGCGCAGTTGGAAACCCCTTGGCCCCGCAACCGGCTTTCACCCGGCACGCCGAGATCTCTTAGCTCCGAGCCGCTCGCGACGATGACGGCTTTGGCGCGATACGCGCCTTCCGCCGTGTTCACTTGCCAACATGAATCGCTCGCCTCCAGGCTTTCGACCTCAGCCATTTGAAACTGTGCGCCTTGATTAGCGGCTTGCTCTTGCATGGACGGACCAAGCTCATAGCCCGCCACTCCGTTGGGGAAACCCGGAAAGTCTTCGATACTCTCGACATTCACCAGATGGCCGCCCAGAGAAAATCGCTCTATCACCACGGTAGAATGGCCTAATCGCGCTGCAAACAGGGCGGCGGTCAGCCCTGCGACTCCGGCTCCGATGATGGCAACGTCGTATTCGGAAGCTTCCGTCACTTCGCTCTCCCTCTCACTCTACCCAGTAAAATCTCCCCTTCCCCTCTTTTCCAAAGAGGGGTTTGAAAACGCGGAGAAAATTCCCCCTTTAAAAAAGGGGGATTTGATTTCGCTTGCGGCGGTTGACATCGGTTTGGATTCTAACTAGCTTCCGAGACACCAAGCTACCGTTAACAAATCAGATTCCTCACAATGGGCCGGACATCCTCCAGGTGTTCGATATTTTCCACCAACTCGACAATCTTGTCGGCCTTTTCTTTGGTCTGGACGAGCAATGCCTGGCTATAAAATTTTTCCTGCCGCTCTTCCCGCGTCATCGGGTTGCCGGGAAAACCCTTGGGAGATCCCGATTCGTCCTTCAACGTGCGGCCGTCTTTCGTTTTGATTTCGCATTTTGCCTGGCCGAAGATCGGACCGCGCTCGGGAATTTTCTCGTCATCATACACTTCCACTTTCTTGGCCATCTCGACGACCTCCTTCCATTTGCCAAACGGTGGGATATGTTGGTGATACGCTTTGATCCTATTTTCACCGACCACGAAGGCCAAACCGACGCCGTATCGGGCGCTAAATTGCGCGCCGAAAATATCCTTGACCTCTTCGCCTCTGATGGTGCCCACCATCCACAAATTTCGGACGCTGCCCCACAGCTTGATGCTTTCAATATCTTCGGTCTTGAGATTATATTTCGCCTTCATTTTATAGATCACGTCCAGCATGCCGAACTGGCCCGCGCAGCACGAGTACGGTTTCATCGCCGCCTTGGTCGTATACCAATCAGTTCCCAGCCCCCTGGTAATCGCCTCCATGTCATTCTCCTCTCCGGAGTGACACAGGATAAAACCTTTCTTGCCTTCCAAACTCTCCCTTGGACCAGTCAGTCCCTCCTTCGCCAATAACGCCGAGCGAACTCCACTCGATGCGGCAAAACCGGCATGGCATCGTTTGACCGCTCCGCCGGTGGTCTGGCTATGCTGGAAGGTCCCCGCGGCCTGGCTCACGGTTATCGCGATCGCGTTTTCTGTCTGCCAATCGTCTAACCGCAAGAGCTTACTTACAGCGCCGCTACCGGCGAAGGGGCCTATCGTCCCCACCTCGTGAAAACCGCGCTTCAAGTGGCCGGGCTTGGTCGCAGCCCCTATGCGGTTGGAGATTTCGTATCCCGTAATCCATGCCTCGAGAAAATCCCTCCCGTTAGTCAGCTCTTTTTCCGCCAACGCCAACGTCGCGGCGGTACAGGCGCTCACGGCGTGGCCCGCGCCGGCATTAATCATATCGTCAAATTCCCAACCGTGACCGAATGACGCGTTTAAGAAGGCGGCGTTGAAAGGACTCGTTTTGTCTCCATAATTGACGACTGTCGAATCCGGCGAGCCTCCCATGGCTCTCGTGTAACGAAGCGCAGATTTGTTACTGTCTTGAACCGATCCGCCTAACATGCAACCGAACGTATCAAGAACAAGGATCTTCGCGTAATCGATGACATCGGTTGGAATGTCTACCCATTTCAAATCGACCATCCATTTAGCTAGGTCCTTTGTTTCGTTCACGGTGGTTCTCCTTTTTGCTTATAGTGTCTTGGGACCCATAAGGTGCATGCGATGAAATTTTTCTATAGCCCATTTTTCGGATGCAGACAACGAAGAGATAGTAGTGCAGTTTAAATAGACCTTACTGTAACATCGAAGAAAGATTTCTCGCGCTGCGCTCGAAATGACACGCTAAATAGTCTGTCATCTCGAAACGAAATGAGAGATCTTGATCAAGCTGAACTACCACCCGGAGTCGATCAAATAGACATTCTTCGGCAACTAAGCTAAAGCTTCGATAAACATTGAGGAGAAAGAAATGGCAAGCAATAATGGACAGGATTTGTCCGTCGCATTGGTGGGGGACCTGAATCTCGGCACCCCGATCAACCCGCAAAACGTGCTGGATCTGATCACGGCAGACTTCGACTCTTTCGATATAAAATTTTGCAATCTCGAAGGTTGTCTGTTCGACCCCAAAGTATTGCTTGAGCATAAACCCGGCTGGCGTCATTGCGATCACGCTCTTTCAAAAGTCATTGCTGAATTGAAACTCAATGCGGCGGCATGTGCCAACAACGTCCATTTTGGCGGAGGTGCGATCAAGCATTCTCTCTCCGTCTTAGACAAACATAACATCGCCCACGCCGGCGCCGGCATGAACCGCAGCGAAGCACGCCGCGCGGCTATTTTCGAGTCGCACGGCACAACATTTGGAATGCTATCCTACACGTCGGTATATTGGCCCATTGGACAAGCGGCCACTGAGAGGAACGCCGGTGTTGCGACAGTCAAAGTTTATACTTCCTATGAGCCCCATCGCCGGCTTTTTGAGATGCCCGGCGCGCCTCCTACCACTCTCACACGCCCCGATGAAAAAGACTGTGAGGAGGTGACGAATGACATCAATGAGCTGCGGAAACAAGTGGATGTCTTGGTGGTGTATTTCCATTGGGGAGTGTCGGGCCAATACGAGGTTTGCCAGTATCAGACGACCTTGGGAAGGTTAGCAATCAACGCGGGCGCCGATCTGGTGGCGGGAAGTCATCCCCACGTTGTTCAAGCGATCGAAATCTACAAAGAGAAACCTATTTTCTATAGCCTGGGTAATTTCATCTTCGGCTCGGATTTCAAACCAGCGAGAGGATATCGAAACGGATTAGTCGCAATCGCGGAGGTGGAAAATCGTCAGGTGGTCCGAGTCTTAGTTGTTCCAAGTGCAATCAACGAAAAAGAACAGCCCGCGTTCTTAGGACCCGAGCAATCGGAATCAGTCGCACTGATGGATAATGTCAAGAGGTTGTCTTCCGCGTATGGCACTCAGTTCATCCGTGATGGCAATCGATTTTTGATAACGGCAACATAGTTCTACTGCGCACGGTGTTGGCCGCGCGCAACTACAGGATACACCAACCGCCATTCTTCGCGGCCCCTTGCGGAGCCAGAAGACGTCGATGCTGGTTTTGTAGGGATTGCTGAGTTCCTCGCACTTGCTACGCCAGCCGACGTGCATCAATACTAGACCTAACCCAAAAGCCCTCTGCGACCAAGAACAGGCCAACTGGCGAGAAGAAGCGGGCTATATTTCACAACTATTCGCGGGCCATCTGCAGAAGACAATTCGGAAGCGGGAAAGTTCTGTCAACTCAAGAGCACCCTATGAATCACAGGCCAGCATTTCATTTGGACATACCAAGAGTAGCTTCTGCTGAAAAACCCTCTATTCTTGAAACTTCGGGATGAAGAAAATGACTGAGGACCACCGCCTATAAGGCGGTGGGTTCCTTTCCGTCTAAAGACGGCTGAAGACCCGATGAAACTACTCTTCCACTTTAAAGTCCTCGTCGGCCTCGGAAGGTTCCCGCCCTTGTGTGGCTATGTATTGCAGGATCACTTCGTCCGTTACATTGCCGCTGCTTGCTGCAAAATACCCCCTTGCCCACAGGTGCCTGCCCCAAAATTGCCGACGCAGATGCGCGAACTCCAGCAGCAACTTGTGGCTGCTCTTACCCTTGAGATACTGCATCACTTTACTCACCGACAGATAGGGCGGCACCGACACAAACACATGAACGTGGTCTTTGCTTACATGTCCCTTCACTATCTCAATATCATTCGCCTTACAGATCTCGCGCACCAGTTCGCGCACCCGCGTCCCAACCGCCCCACTCAACACCGCCCGGCGGTATTTTGTAATCCAAACCAAGTGGTACTTGAGATCGTATTTCGTGTGACTCGTCGTCCGATACATCTGCACACGTATGTTTTACCTCAAGGCTTCGCCTAAAGGCGAGGGATTTTCTCCCATTCCCCGAAGCCTGTGGTGAGCCCACGTCGAACCACCGATAGAAGCGTTCGGGAATGACGGTCTCTAAGAGGTCCTGAATAACTCTTTACGCAACAAGCTGCGGGGAATCAAACCGCAGTGATTGGAAGCAGGAGAATTTGGGTTTAATCCGACGAGGCGCTACTAAACCTTAGAGTGCCGATTCCGCTCGGAGGATACGCGGAGTGATGTCCTAAGCACCAAAACTTGCGTCAGTTGGATCTCATGGGCACCAGCCAGTGCTTCTTCCGCGACATGTTCTGCGGACCTACCTGGTTGTTGCTGGAGGCGGCGGCGGGTGTTGCTGCGGGAGATGCAACAGGCTGGGTCCGTTTTTTGGAAGCTAGACCAGCGGGAGCTTGTTGCTCCAACGTTTGAAGTTCTGGGTTCGAAATTGCCGGAAACTTTCTTAGCAAGGCGCATCCTGATTGAGCTGCAACGATTTGCGACCTTGTTTTGGGGCCCATAATTCCATCGATCGGTCCCGGATCTAACCCAGCCGTTTTTAAGCGTACTTGGAGAAGCCGGATCTCATCTTTACCAGGAGTCCTGCTTTTAGTAGGAGCCCCGCTTGCGCCCGCGCTGAGTTTGGGTGCTTGTGAGTCCACGATCTTCTGAAAACCCTCTGTCCCAGCAGCATCTAGTAGATCACTAAGCGACTCGCATGCTGCTTGAAACCGACGCAGCGCCGTCTTTGTTTTAGGGCCCATAACTCCATCGACGGGTCCTGGATCAAACCCGACCACTTTCATCCGCGCTTGGACAAACCGGATCTCATCCTTGCTGATAGTTTTGTCTGCTAATGGCTCCGGTTGGGCACTCTGAACCGGGTCGGGCTCGACGGATGTGACAGGGCTAGTTATGTCGGTCCGTTTTTCAGTCAAAGTGACTGGAGGCGGTTTCGCCTCCTCTGTTTGAGGTTTCGGTTCTTCTGTCATCACACATCCGGAAATCAGTAACGGGATAAAAAACGCAAAATATGACTTGCTTGCCATAATACCAATCTTCCTCTGAAAAGTAGGTAACATCCCGCTTCAGGTCTAGACGAAAAAATGCGAAACCATTGCGCAAGATGTTCCTATCCAGTATTTTTTTCGAATTGCCGGCGCTTGCCGAACTGTTGATACGTAACGATCCCTAGCAGCGAATTGGCGTGCGACTGTTGATAAACAACCGCGCACTACCGATCCCTATCGGATTACCTTTTGGCAATTATTTGCACAACCGCTCACTCAGATGGACCAATCCTTTCTTAGAACCCCAATCGCTTCTCCCACGCGTCTTTGCTTCTGCCAGTCTTGCGCTTCCGTTTAGTCTCAGGCCCGACATAAATCAGCGCGAGCATCGACAGTAAAAAGAGCACTATTGCCATCCTGTCCTCCCGGCCAGCGAAGGAGCAATCGGCGTGCCCTCCCCTGTTTTAACAAAAACAATCGCTTACATCGCTCAGGCTGTGTCGCAAGTGGCAAACGTGACAGGCACAGTGTCAGTTGTGAATTCCCGACACAGGAATATAAGGGCTATTTCATTTTTTCTGCGGCAGAGGTGACAAGCCGAACGCGACGGGGTAGTGCCGCGCACAAGAGACTGTTCTCAGGCGTGGGCACCCTAGCTGAATCGCGGAGATCAACAGATTCAGGGCAGGATTTTCGAAACTAAAGAAGCGGCGGAGAAGCTCGTCCCGGATTTGAGAAAAGGTTCAAGTGGGCTATGTAATCCGTTCTGCCCCGCCCATGTACGGGCGGAGAACTTCGGGTATTACCACGCTACCATTCTTTTCCTGATAGTTTTCCAAAATAGCCACAAGCGTCCTCCCAACGGCCAGCCCGGAGCCGTTGAGCGTGTGAACAAAGATCGGCTTGCCTTTTTTCTCCTTGCGATAGCGAATTTGTGCGCGGCGCGCCTGGAAGTCTTCGCAGTTGGAGCAGGAACTAATCTCTCGGTAAGTCGCTTGACCGGGCAGCCACACTTCCAGATCGTAGGTTTTTGCCGCCGCAAAACCCATGTCACCGGTGCAAAGCTCTACGACTCGATAGGGTAACTTCAATTGGCGCAAAACCTCTTCGGCATCTTGGACCATCTTTTCCAATTCATCGTACGATGTTTCCGGCTCGGTCAACTTTACTAGCTCTACTTTGTTGAACTGATGCTGCCGGATGAGGCCGCGAACATCCTGACCATAAGATCCGGCCTCCCGTCGAAAGCAGGGGGTATAGGCAACGTAGCGAATGGGCAAGGATTCCTGCTCGAGCGTCTCATCGCTATGAATGTTTGTTAGCGGCACTTCTGCCGTCGGAATTAGAAAGAATTCCGGATTCTCGATACGAAATAGATCTTCTTCGAATTTGGGTAGTTGTCCGGTGCCTATCAGCGCCGCACGATTGACCAGAAACGGCGGCAACATCTCCTTGTACCCTCGCTCACCTGTATGCAGATTGAGCATGAAGTTTATAAGTGCCCGTTCGAGACGCGCACCCATACCCGCGTACAGCGCAAACCGAGCGCCTGCGAGCTTTGCGGCGCGGGTAAAATCCAGGATACCCAGTTCCTCACCAATGTCCCAATGATTTTTGGCTTGGAAGTCGAAATTCGGCGGTTCCCCCCAGCGACGGACTTCTCTATTGTCTTCAGAACCTTTGCCCACCCAAACCCCAAGGTTAGGCAAGTTCGGCAGCGTGAGCATGAATTCTTCAAAGCGCGCTTCGATTTCCGCAAGCGGTCTCTCACCCTTCCGAATCGCATCGGACACCTCTTCAACTTCCCGCATCACTGAACCCGCGTCGCCGCCGGACTTTTTCAATTTTCCAATCTCTCCGGATAACCGGTTCTTTCTCTCCTTCAGTCGCTCCAGGTTGGCCAGCGCGTCGCGACGCTCGCGATCTAAGGAAACGAATTCATCCCAGTCAATCTTCGTTCCGCGCGTCTCCATTCGCTCCTTCACCGAGGTGAGGTCTTCACGTAGAAGTTTTACATCCAACATAAAAATCCCTTAATTCAGCTCGAACGCGTTCTCGATGTGTTCCACGGCCGGTTTTTGACCGCGCCATGAGATCCCGACGACATCGAATCTCGCGTCGCGGCTGTGAAGTTTCTTCTCGTGCAAAAAAAATTGTGCCGCCCGGATCATCTTTTGTTGCTTCTGGGTTTCGACGGCCTCCAGGGGACTTCCGAACCGGTGATCGGAACGGGTTTTCACCTCGACGAAAACAATGATCTTCCTGTCCAGCACGATGAGATCGACTTCTCCTCCCCGACAGCGATAATTTCTTTCGACGATCTTGTAGCCTTTCTGTTGCAAATAGCGCTCCGCAAGTCTCTCGCCTTCCTTGCCGAACAGTTGCCTAACGTTCGCCACTATCACCTCTGGGAAAACAAAGAGCCGGCATCCGATCGAACCTGCTCCTCGCACACGTCTCGGACCGGCTTGAAACTTCGACGATGAAACGGCGATGGGCCGAAGCGCTGCAAGGCTTCCAGGTGCGCCGCACATCCGTAGCCTTTGTGACTCGCAAATCCATACTCGGGATAGTTCTTGTCAAGTTCCGCCATGATCGCGTCCCTTGCGACTTTAGCCACAATCGAGGCGGCCGCAATAGAAATGCACAGGCGATCACCCTTGATGATGGCTCTCTGGCGAGGTAAAAATCCTGCCGCCGTCTTTCCTAATCCGAACAACTCCGGCGGAATCATCTGATTTCCATCAATGAGGATGCAATCGGCGGCCGGCAGGAGCGTTTGGTAAGCCTGCACCATCGCCAGAAAACTGGCCGTGAGAATATTGAACCGGTCGATTTCCTCGACTTGCACGACACCCAAACCCCAACTCACCGCATTTTGCTTGATCACCGGCGCCAACGCCTCACGGCGACTGGATGTCAGCAACTTAGAGTCTTTAATATCCGGCGACAAAAATCCCCGGGGCATAATCACTGCGGCAGCAACTACGGGGCCGGCCAGCGGCCCCCGGCCAACTTCGTCC
>Ga0335082_10007133_pt1 | contig 12165 bp, 7 predicted proteins | sample Lox_Sample_41_FD_206718 | JGI IMG/M metagenome (GOLD analysis project Ga0335082, IMG submission 206718) | Soil microbial communities from Loxahatchee National Wildlife Refuge, Florida, United States - Lox_Sample_4.1 | ecosystem: Environmental > Terrestrial > Soil > Wetlands | place: USA: Florida...
GCGATGGATGAATTGCGTCATCTTACGGAGAACATCGGTCCACGCCTGAGCGGGTCTCCGCAGGCGCAGCAGGCCGTGAACTACGTTGCCGGAGAGATGCGCGCTCTGGGGGCGGACGTAAAGCTGGAAAAAGCGATGGTGCCGCACTGGGAGCGAGGAACGGAGACCGCAGAACTGGTTGAGTGGCCGGGCCAGACGCCCAGGACGGAGCAAAGGATAGTGCTGACGGCACTTGGCGGCAGCGCTGCGACGGCGCCCGAAGGGTTGACGGCTGAGGTTGTGGTTGTCGACAACTGGCAAGCGCTTCACGCTCTTCCTGCGGATGCGGTGAAGGGCAAGATTCTGGTTTTCAATCACGCTTTTGATAAGCAACTTGCGGCGCAGGGAGGCGGCCTGGATGCTTACATCGGCACAGTAGTGTATCGGGGTGCAGGACCTGCCGCGGGGGCGGCCGCGGGCGCAGCGGCCGTTCTGGTGCGTTCGGCAGGCGGGGCGGATTTTCGCCTGCCCCACACGGGAATGACGGACTATGCACCCGGCATGCCAAAGATTCCCGCAGCAGCTTTGACGGCAGAGGATGCCGAGATGTTGAAGAGCCTCAGCAGCCAGGGGCGAGTAAAGCTTCATTTGACGCTGACTCCGCAGACATTGCCCGATGCCGAGAGCTACAACGTGATCGCGGACTGGAAGGGAACGGAGCATCCGGAGCAGGTGGTCGTGGTTTCAGGGCATCTGGACTCCTGGGATCTGGGAACGGGAGCACTGGATGACGGAGCGGGGATCGTAGCATCGATGCAAACGATCCAACTGATGAAGGAACTTGGAATCCGGCCAAAGCGGACGGTGCGCTTCATCGCGTGGATGAGCGAGGAGGAAGGCTCTGAAGGTGCGGCGGCCTACATGGTGGACCACAAGGCAGAGTTTGCCAACCATATTGGCGCGATCGAGAGCGACCTGGGCGCGGACCATCCGACAGGAATCTACTATGCGGGACGAAAGGAACTCGGCCAATGGCTTCGGCCTGTGTCGCAGGTACTGGATGCGATTGGCGCATCGACACTGGTCAGCGCTCCGCAGACCGGCGAGGACATCGACGGGCTAAGGCAAATGGGTGTTCCGAGCTTTGCGCCGGTTCAGGACAGCCGGTTCTACTTCAACTACCACCACACGGCGGCAGACACGTTTGACAAGGTCGACATGCGGCATCTGAATGAGAATGCTGCGGTGGTTACTGTGCTTGCCTATGCACTTGCGGATTCAGCAGAAGCGGCCCCGAGGTAGCGCAGGGGAAGTCAGCGGGACAGCGAGTTCTTGGTTTCCCACCTTTCCGCTCTGCCACCCCACGGACGAAGAGCTGACCTCACCCCAGCAAGTAAAGACCGCCTGCCGGGGACCCCGAAAGCCCGAGGGGACCCGGTGGCTGCGGAAGGATGGGCGCCCATTCGCTTGCTCGCCAGAAGAGCCCTATCTGCTACGGTGCTTCGCGAATGGGATAGACGGGAAGAGCTGAATTCCGTAGCCACGCAATGGCCTGCGCCTCAGCTTTGTGATCATCGGGCGTGCCTAGGATGACATGAGCAAGCTCGTGAGCCATGATGCGCGCCGGTGACGGAGCGCCTGACGTGAGGTCAACGTGCGTGAGGGCCCAGCCGCGGATGTACGTGATTCTGCCGCGGAGATTAGTTGAGCCGTAGACCTCTACGCCTGCGCGGTACTGGCCGCTCTCGCGCACAAAGCGCTGCCAGGTGAAGTCATCGCAGACCAGAATGAAATGCCAGTCGTGGGGAAGAGGGAACGCCTGTGTGAGCCGGAGGAATTCCTGTGCCTGATTTGAGCATTCCGATGAGATTGCCGTGTCATGGCCGCGGAAGGTCCAGATTGTGAGGCGATTGTCCTGGGCGTGAGCGAGAGACAGGAAGAGCAGAAGAGGCAGAGCTCCAGAAAACAGGCGCGAATGTAAAGAAGTCCGCATTCGCAGGCTCCTCCGTTGAGGAAGCACTCGTACTTATGCACTTGTTTGAGTGCACCAGGCTGTGACGGCCGTCGCACCTCTTAAATCCCGTGGAATGTGGTGGGAGTGCTGCGAGAAGAGATCAGGCCGGGGAGAGAATCAGGCTTCGTGTGCAGAAGGGACATGGGTTTGCGGAACGAGTTCGGTAAGAGCAATACCGATGAGAATGAGGATGGCGCCGGAGGCGGGACGAAGTCCGAGGCGTTCGCCAGTGAAGAGAAAGGAGGTGATCCAGGCGAAGACGGGCTCGAGTGTGAGGAGCAGGGCAATATGCGTAGACGGCAGGATGGACTGAGCCCAGCTTTGAATGGAGAAGGCGGCAGCAGTGGCGAGAGCCGCAGCGATGAGCAGAGCAGTGACGAGACGCGGAGACCAGTGGATATGAGGGTGCTCGATGAGCGGCAGGCTCAGGGCCATGAAGAGTGAGCAGAATCCGACCTGCAAGAGTGCGAGGGGCTGAAACGAGATGCGTGGAGAAACGTGGCTCAGAGCGATGCAGTGAAATGCAAATCCAATGGCGCACCCGAAGGTGAGGATGTCGCCCGCGTTCATGGAAGTGAGGTCGGGGAGCAGACCTGCGACACGCGTGTTCATGGAACCGGATGAGCCGGCAACAGGCGGCGCGGTGAGGAGGAGAATTCCGATTAAGGCAATGGCCGCGCCAAGAAATGCATTCCAGCGTGGACGCGCTGCGCCGGGCGGATGGATGCCGGGAATCGATGATAGGAGCGGCACGAGAACGACGACGAGGCCGGTGATGAATGCGGACTTGGATGGAGTGGTGAGCGCGAGGCCTGTTGTCTGGAACTGATACCCGGTGGCAAGGCAGAGGCCGACGAGTGCTCCTGCGGCGAGGTGGCTGCCACGGATTGTGTGCCAGCAGCGATGGTAGGCGACACCCAGCAGCGCGAAGGCAAGCGTCATGCGAACGAGGTTGAAGGCTCCGGGCGACGCGTCGGCGAGCGCGCCCTTGATGAGGACAAAGGTTGATCCCCAGACCGCCACAACAAAGACCATCAGCAGGTAGGCGCGTGGCTTCATCTGAGTGAATTATTGCAGCTACTTCGCGTGGAGATTGATCCTCCCACTTCTCAGAATCGAGAGGTGGTGCACCCGCTGGATCAACGAGCGGTGGGTGTGTAGACCTGTTTGCCGGCGACAAACGTCTGCAGAACGGTCGTGCCGAGAAGATGCGGAGCGGCCACGGTGTAGAGATCGCGATCGACGAGAATGAAGTCGGCATCGTAGCCGGGAGCAAGTCTTCCTTTGCGCTTCTCCTCGAATTCGGCATAGGCGGAGCCTTGCGTGTATGCGTAGAGGGCTTGGCCACGCGTGAGTCTGTTCTCAGGAAAATACGATTTTGTGCCGGCTTCGTTCACGCGCGTTACGGCCGCGTAGAGGCCGCGGAACGGTGTGATGGGCTCGACGGGATAGTCGGTGCCGAAGGCGAGAGGAACTCCGGCGTCGAGGAAGGCCTTCCATGCGTAGGAGTAGGCGGCGCGCTTAGGTCCGAGGCGGTCTTCGGCCCAATTCATGTCGGTGAGAAGGTGATTGGGCTGCATGGACGCGATCACGCCGAGTTGTTTGAAGCGCGGGATGTCGAGGGGATCGACGACCTGGGCGTGTTCAATGCGATTGCGCGCAGTTCTGGAGACGCCGGGCTGTGCGAAGGAGTCGAGAGCCATCGCGGCAGCCTTGTCGCCAATGGCGTGGAAGCCGAGTTGAAATCCCGCGGTGGAACGTGCAGCGGCCAGCTTGTTCAATTCGTCCTGGGTGAACTGAGGCAGGCCGGTATTGGCAGGGTCGTCTGTGAAGGGAGCCTTCATCGCGGCAGTACGCGAGCCGAGCGAGCCGTCCATGAATCCTTTGAGCATTCCGGTGTGAAGCAGAGGGTCATGCAGGTCGTGGTGCGCGCGCATTTTTTTCAGATCGTCGAGGGGGTCCTTGAAGGGGAGCCACTCGCTGATGCGGATGTGAAGGCTGCCCTCTTTCTCCATCTCTTCGAAGACAAGGAAATCATCCCAAGTGCTGAAGTCCTGAACGCTGGTAACGCCGTGAGCGAGGGCGTCGTTGATGGCGAGTTCATCTCCCTGGCGGCGTTCGTCGTGGCTGGGCGGGGGAATGACCTTGTAGACCAGGTTCTGAGCCGATTCGCGGAGGATTCCGGTGGGCTCGCCGGCGTCGTCGAGATCGATCGCACCTCCCTGGGGAGGATGCGTCTTGCCGGTGATTCCCGCAGCGGCGAGTGCGGCAGAGTTGGCGATGGCGATGTGGCCGTCGATGCGATCGAGGAATGTCGGATGGCCAGCGGAGACGCGATCTAGGTTCTGGCGCGTGGGAAGGACTTTTTCAGGCCAGAGAGTGTGGTCCCAGTTGCCCCCGGTGAGCCAGCGGCCAGCGGGCGCGGTCTTGGCAGCTGACTGAATCTGATCGAGCATGGCGGAAAGGGACTTTATGCCGGTGAGGTCGATGTTGAGCCTGGTGCGACCGGCGCCGCCGAGGTGGGTGTGCGCGTCGTTGAAGCCGGGAAAGATGATCGCTCCGGTGTGTTGGGAATCGACGTCACGAAGAAGGGTCTTTGGCCCGGCGAGGCGCGTGATCTGATCGGTTGTGCCAACCGCGAGGACCTTGCCGCCGCTGATCGCCATTGCCTGCACGACCTCAGGTTTGTCCTGCGCGAGTCCGTTTCCCGTGTAGATCGTCGCGTTGAAGAGGATCAGGTCAGGAGGCTGAGCCGCACCGGAGGATGCGGGCTTCGGCGTTGCGTGCGAGGAGGAAGATTTGGCGGGAGTTGTTTGAGCGAAAGACAAGGTGGATGCGGTGACGGCCGCAGCAAGGAGAGCAGAGATGGCGCGCATGCGCGCAGTGTAACAGAGCAAGGATCAAAGCCCCGCCGCCCACTCAGCCATCGCAAGAGTCACGAGAAGAATGCGGCGGAGGCCGGTTTCGCGGTCCTTGTCGCTGTACCACTCGGCAAGAGTATGAGCGCCGCCACCGTCACCACCGGCGCCCATGGAAAGCGCAGGGATGCCGAGGGCAATGGGAATGTTCGCGTCGGTGGAGCCGAGGCGCAGATCGGTTTGAATGCCGAGATGACGGTCGACTGCGCGCAGGGCCTCGAGCATCGGAGAGTCCTGCGCGAGTTGCGCGGCTGGGCGGTCGCCGATCTTCTCGATGGAAAAGGACAGTACGGCACGCCCGCGCGAGATTGCGGGCTTTGCTGTGGCGTTCCAATGGTCGACAGCGTCTTCGACGGCACGGTGGAGGGTGACTTCGAGGCGGAGCAGTTCAGCAGGGCTCGTGGAGCGAAAGTCGACGGATGCGATGGCGTACTCGGGAATGGAATTGACACTGGTGCCGCCGTGCATGGTGCCGAGGTTAAGCGTCGTAACGGGCTGATCGGGAAGAGGCGTCTGCGCGAGGTCGGAGAGAGCGGTGGCCATTGCGGCGATGGGATTGGGTGTTCCAGCGTCGGTGAAGCTGTGGCCTCCGGGACCGTTGATGGTGACCTGGTAGCGCCGGCTACCGAGGGCCTGCGTCACGGCGGAGTCCGCGCCCGCACCATCGAGAACGACGTGTGCTGCGATGCGGCCCGCGAGAGCCTGCTGTTCGTAGATATGACGGATGCCGCGGAGGTCGCCTTCACCTTCTTCGCCGACGTTGCCCAGAACAACGAGTGGGACGGCGAGTTTGACCTTTGCGTGAATCAGGGCCCGGGCGATGGCAAGGATTCCAATGACACCCGCGGCGTTGTCGCAGGCGCCGGGGGCGCTGAGATGGTAGCTGCCGTTCGCGTGGGCGATCACGGGCTTCAGCGGAGTTTCGGCGGGGAAGACCGTATCGATGTGAGCGGACAGTACGACAACGGGGCCGCTACTCTCCGGCGGCAGTCCTGATGCCGGTATGAAGCCGAAGACATTGCCGACCGAGTCGGTGCGGATGTCTTTCAATCCAGCATCGGCGAATTGCACAGCCAGCCACTTGGAGCGCTCTTCCTCGCCGAACGGCGGCGCGGGGATCGCGACCAGTTCGGCCTGGAGATCCACGAGAGTTTTGGGGTTGTTGTGGAACCACGAGAACGCGGCATGGACCGGGCGCAATGCTGCCAGAGAGGTTACGCGGGAGAATGCCGTGCTGCGCGAGAAGATCGCCATACCGTTGAGATCAGGTTAGCAGGAGGCGGGTGAAGAGCCGGATGCGCAGCGCTTGCGAGCATGCCGCTATTCATATTCGACCGAGTGGAGGAAGAGGCCACGCGCAGGAGCGGTGGGACCGGCCGCGCAGCGATCGCGCGCAGCGAAGATGGCGGGAAGGTCGTCGAGGCGGGCGTATCCGCGACCGATGTCGAGCATCGTGCCGACAAGGTTGCGCACCATGTGGTGCAGAAAGCCATTGCCACGAACCCGATAGACAATCAGAGTCCCGGCTTCGCGGGACTGTTCACTCCATTCTGAGGAGTAAATCGTTCGGATTGCGCTACGCACTTCGGTTTGAAGCAAAGACGGATCGCTTGAGGCCTCGGTGCGCGTGGCCAGGTCAGGGTCGGATGCGGCGAAGCTGCTGAAATCGCGTTCTCCGAGGAAGGCCTGAGCGGCGCGTTGCATAAGGGTGAGGTCCACTCGCCACGAGAACGGGTAGACATAGCGAGCCATGAACGGAGGGCATAGCTGGTTCATGGCCGGTTCGACGGGGAAGACGCGATACTCGTAAGTTTTTGCGAAAGCAGAGTGGCGTGCGTGAAAACTCCCGGGCACTATGCGCGATTCGAGGACACGGATGGAGCCCGGCAATGTGCGATTGAGCGCGCGGAGGAGATTTGATTCGGGGATGCGCGCCTGGAGCGGGAAGCTTGCGACCTGTGCAAGGGCATGGACGCCCGCATCGGTGCGGCCGGAACCCTGCGGCAGCGGGGACTCGCCGACAATGCGACAGAGCGCGGCCTGCAATTCGCCCTGCACGGTGCGTTCGCCGGGCTGAACCTGCCAGCCGCGAAAATCTGTCCCGTCATAGGAGAGGATGAGTTTCCAGTTCTGAGCGGGAGAGCCGGGTTGGGCGATGTTGGACACAATGGAACGCAGGTATCTGCTTAGTAACAGGGTAATTGAAGCCTGGGGCAGACGGGGGACAGGAGATCCGTTGGGATATACTCAGGTTTCGCACCTTTTACGCGTGCAGCCCGTCGGGTAAGCCAAAGAAATCGCCGGCGAGGGAACGAATTGTGCATCGCGCGCGTATTGCCTGAGTGACCAATGGTCAAGTCAGAGAGGGAGCGAAAAACGCCTTCAAGGCTCAACAAATCTGCGTCCGGCGCCGTTCATCGGACGTCTTGAAGAATGGCACCCCACATGCCTCAGCAACTCGTGGAGAGGAAACATGCAATCGTTCGCTATTCGTATGTTTGAGGATCAGAATCTGACCGCGCGCCCGGAAAAACGGCGGCCCGCCGGCCGGCTGCGCGCAGTGGCCGCGGTCATGCTGACATTGGCAGGGGGAGTGCCTTCGGGATGGGCACAGCAAGCTCCGCAGCAGGCGGCACAGACCGTAACACAAACGTCCGGCGACAAGGCCGCGTCGGCTCTTCCGGCGGCGCCAGCTCCGCTGCAGACGCAGCCGTTGAATTTGCGGCAGTCGGAACGCGATTACACCAAGCCGGCTGGACGCATCCTGGGCAATCCGCTGAAGATGTACAGTCCGACATCGATTCCCAAGGCGAGCTTTGTGAACCAGGTGCGACCCACCGAACTGGTGAAGGACGGGAAGGTCTACCTGAGCCTGTCTGATGCGATCGCCCTGGCGATCGAGAACAACTACGATATTGCGATTGCGCGGTACAACCTCGACATTGCAGATACCGACATCCTGCGCACCAAGACGGGCGCGCTTCCGCTTGGTGTTCCGACCAACCTGGTGACCAACACGCTGGGCGGGACGGTCTCAACCCTGGCCACGGGTGGCGGTCCTGGTGGCACGAGCGGTGGCGCGGCCGGTGCAGGCACAGGCACAGGTGGCCTGACGTTAACCACTGCCGGCGCCGGTCCGCTGCCTGAGCACACGGAGCCCACCGTGAGCGGAACGATTCAGTTCGATCGTGCGCACGCGCCTTCGACGAGCTTTTTCACGGGCGGCACCAGTACCACAAACGACTACAATTTTGCCTGGGATCAGGGGTTTGTCACGGGCACTTCGTTTAATTTCGCATTCAACAACAGATACGCGACCACCTCCAATGGCGTCACCCTCTACAGTCCGCAGTTGACTGCGAGTTACAAGGCGACCCTGACTCAGCACATCCTGCAGGGCTTTGGCATCTGGGTGAACAAGCGCTTCATGTACCAGGCAGTCAACGACAGGCGCATCGCCGATTCCTCGTTCCGCCAGCAGATTCTCTATACGGTCAACCAGGTGGAGAGCATTTACTGGGGCCTCGTGAGCGCATACGAGGATGTTCAGGCCAAGCAGCGGGCGCTGGATCAAAGCACGAAGCTGTATGGCGATACTCAGAAGCAGCTGGAGATCGGGACAATGGCGCCGCTGGATGTGGTGCAGGCCGAATCGACGGTTGCGACCGACAAGCAGGCGCTCATCAGTTCGCAGAACGTCTTGAACTACCAGCAGCAGATCATGAAGCAGGCGGTTGCGCGGAACCTGAACGATCCGGCTCTGTCGCTTGCCCCGGTCATTCCCACGGACCGCGTGAGCCTCGAGGAGCTGGAGGAAGAGAAGCAGCCAGTCGAGGAGCTGGTGCAAGCCGCCTTCCAGAAGCGTCCGGAACTGGAGCAGGCGATGCTGACGCTGAAGAACGACGCAATTACGCTTCGGGGCGCAAGGCAGGGTCTGTTGCCGGTATTTGATGCTTACGGCTACATCGGTGGAACGGGCATCGGCGGTGCGATCAATCCGAACTGCAATGTCAATTTCTACGACGGGCTTTGCAGCTCGAACAACAACACGGGATACGGAACAGCGTTGCAGAATGCGTTCAACAATTCGGCACCGGACAAAGGCGTTGGTTTTACGCTGCAGATTCCGATCGGCAACAAGCAGGCACAGTCAGTGCAGGCGCGTTCGCTGATGGAATACCGGCAGGCCGAACTGCGGCTTGAGCAACTCTATACGCAGATCCGGATGCAGGTCGTAAACGCGCAGTTTGCGCTCACGAACGATCGTGCACAGGTGATGGCAGCGAGAGCGGCGCAGAGCTATGCAACGCAAAGCCTCGATGCAGAGCAAAAGAAGCTGAAGCTGGGTGCGTCAACGACGGCGAATGTGCTGTTGCAGCAGCGCAATCTGGCGACGGCGGACAACAACCTGATTGCGGCCAACGCTGCCTATGCAAAGGACCGTGCAGGACTTTACCAGACATTGGCGACGACACTGGAGCACTACGGGATCAACCTGGGCGACGCCGCGACGGGACAGGTGAAGGCAGTTCCACTTATTCCGGGGGTGCAGCCGGTGAATCCGGGGACTGCACCGACATCGGCGCCGTCAAGCCGGTAGAAGCAGTTTCCAGCAAGAAAAGGCCCGGCGAGTGCCGGGCCTTTTCCGTTTGCGTGCGGTTATCGCTCAGCGACGCGATCGAGCAGATCAAAGAACTCGGGAAAGCTGATTGCCGCAGACTCTGCACCTTGGATGAGCGTGTCGCCGCTGGCACGGAGGGCGGCTACGCTAAAGGCCATCGCGATGCGATGATCGCCGCCAGAGTCGATGACCGCGCCGTGCAGCGTCTGCCCGCCGGGAACGTCGAGCCCGTCTTCGAATTCGTAGACCTCGGCTCCCATGGCGCGGAGATTGTGAGCGACGAGGGCGATGCGGTCTGACTCCTTCACGCGGAGTTCTTTTGCGTCGCGGATGCGGATGCCGCCGCTGGTGTAAGGAGCGATTGCAGCCAGGACGGGGAGTTCATCGATGAGTTGAGCGGCGAGGGCGCCACTGACTTCGGTGGATCGCAGACCGCGCTCGCCGGCGGAGATCTGGACGGTTCCGACAAGTTCTGAGTGTTTCTCTTCGAGATTGAGAACGGCAATGCGCGCGCCGAGAGTTGTGAGCACGTCGAGCAGTGTTGCGCGCGTGGGATTCAGGCCCAGCGAGTCGAGAAGAAGGCCGGAGCCCGGAAAGAGAGCGGCAGCACAGAGGAAGAAAGCGGCCGAGGAGATGTCTCCGGGGACGGCGGCGTCGATCGCGTGAAGGCTTTGCGGGCCGGTGACGGACACGAAGTCGAGACCACGCGTGACGGTGGCGCCGAATGCGCGCAACGCCAACTCGCTGTGGTCCCGTGTGCGCACGGCTTCGCGCACGGTTGTCTTGCCTGCGGTCTGGAGACCTGCCAATAGAACACAGGTCTTCACCTGAGCACTAGGAACCGGGGTGGTGTAGTCGATGGGCTCAAGCGCACCGCCTTCAATGAGGACGGGCGCGTGGCCATCGGTGAGCGTGAGACGCGCGCCCATTTCGGCGAGCGGTTTGCGAATCCGTTCCATGGGCCTGCGCGAGAGGGAAGCGTCGCCGACGAGGGTAAAGGTTCCCGGCTGCGGAGCCAGCAGACCGGAGATCATGCGCATGGTGGAGCCGGAGTTGCCGCAATCGAGAGGATGGCTCGCGGGCGTCACATGGCCGCCGACACCGTCCACTTCAACCACGCCATCGCCGAGCATGCGCACGCTGGCTCCAAGAGATTCCATGCAGGCCAGCGTCGACGCGCAGTCGGCTCCCGAGGAGAAATTGGAGAAGCGTGATGTGCCTCCGGCGAATGCGCCGAGCATTCCATAACGATGGCTGATGGACTTGTCGCCGGGAAGGCGAAGGCTCCCGATAATGTTGCGCGCGGGCCGGATGATGCGCTCATGCGTGGCGATAGACAAAGGCTCTCCAATGAACTGACTCTTCAAGTTTAACGTGGCCAGAAACGCGATGATTTCAGAAGCGCCCTACTTCACCCGCAAAGCGATGATGGTCTCGTCATCGAAGCGATCCTGGCCACCCTGGAACTCAGTGACATCAGCGAGGATGGCAGATGCGATCTGAGAGGCGGGCTTGTCACGAAGGCTGCAAAGGAGGACTGAGAGCCTCTCTTCGCCGTACATCTCCTGTTTCTCGTTTTCGGCGTCGAGGATTCCATCGGAGACGAAGACGATGGCGTCTCCCGGCTGGGTGGCGATGTTGAATTCCTCATACGTGACATTGGGAAACAATCCGAGAGGAAAACCCTCGGCGCGGATGGGGACCGATTCTCCAGACCGGCAGAAGATGGGCTGCACCGCACCGGAGTTGGCCAGTTGCAGCGTCATGTTCTTGTCGTTCCACAACGCGAAGAGCATGACAACGTACTGCGAGTCGAGCCGTCGCTCCTGGAGCGCGTCATTGAGGATAGCCAGCATAGCGGCGGGCGAGGGCAGTTGCGTCGCCTCTGAGCGCATGATGCCGCTGACGAGCGCGGCGAGCAAGGCGGCGGGCGCGGCTTTGCCACTGACATCGCCCATCACGATCGCAGTTTGGTTCGGGCCGTATTCAATAAAGTCGTAGAGGTCGCCACCGATCGATCGGGCGGGGAGAAAGCTTACGGCAAACTCCGCGTGTTTCTGTTCGGCGGGCGCCGGCGGAAGGAGCCGGAGCTGTACTTCGCGGGCCATGGCGATGTCGCGCTCGAGCTGCTGCTCCTGGCGTTTGACGGCCTGATAGAGCCGTGCGTTCTCGATTGCGATGGCAATCTGCGCCGCCATAGTGGTTAAAACGCGAACGTGCTCGTCATTGAAGAAGCCGATGCGCGTGTGCTCGAGATCGAGGACCCCGATGCTTCTCCCCTTGTAGAAAAGCGGGACGACGAGCTCGGAGCGTGTTTCGGGGTTCATCGGAAGATAGCGCGGATCTTTTTGAACGTCAGGGACATTGATGGGACGCCATTCGCGGACGGCGGCGCCCACCAGCCCTGTCGTAACCGAGATGCGCCGCGCCGGAGCGTGGGTGTCCCCGAATCGCCAGGCGTAACGCGTGATCAACATCTGACCTGTTTCGTCAAGGAGCATGATGCTGAACATCTGGTAGTCGATCAGTCTACGCAGCAGTTGACCCACCTTTGCCAATAGAGGGTCAAGGTCGAGGATCGAGGTGAGCTCAGTCGCAATTTCGTTCAGGACTGTGAGTGTTTCCGCCTGCCG
>Ga0335082_10007134_pt1 | contig 12165 bp, 9 predicted proteins | sample Lox_Sample_41_FD_206718 | JGI IMG/M metagenome (GOLD analysis project Ga0335082, IMG submission 206718) | Soil microbial communities from Loxahatchee National Wildlife Refuge, Florida, United States - Lox_Sample_4.1 | ecosystem: Environmental > Terrestrial > Soil > Wetlands | place: USA: Florida...
GGGGGGCGGAACGCCCCCCAGCAGGAATGTTGGACATGACTGAACGCGCATGTCAGGATACGTCCGTTCAGTCCAGGAGGGCTTCGCCATGATGGGCCTCACCGATCGTCAGCTGGAGGTGCTCCGCTTCATCGCCCACCAGATCGAGGAGTGCGGTTACCCGCCCACCATCCGCGAGATCGGCGAGGCGCTCGAAATCCGCTCCACCAACGGCGTGAACGACCACCTGAAGGCGCTCGAGCGAAAGGGCTTCCTCACCCGTGATCCGGTGAAGTCCCGCGCCCTCATCCCCACGCCCAAGGCGCGCGACCTGCTCGGCGAGGGCTCCCGGGAGACCTCCAACGTCATCCCCATCAACCGCGCCTCGCCCCGCACCGCGAGCCGGCTGGTGGAGATCCCCATCGTCGGGCGGGTGGCCGCCGGCCAGCCCATCCTCGCGCAGGAGCGGATCGAGGACACGGTCCAGGTCGACTCCTTCCTGCTCGGCACGAGCAAGAAGGTCTACGGCCTCCGCGTGCAGGGCGACTCGATGATCGGAGACGGCATCCTGCCCGGCGACTACGTCTTCGTGAAGAAGCAGCTCCACGCGCAGGACGGCGAGATCGTGGTCGCCATGATCGACGACGAGGCCACCGTGAAGCGCGTCCACTACGAGGGCGACCGGGTCCGCTTCCAGCCCTCCAACCCTCGCATGGCGCCGATCTACGTCCGCGAGTCGGACTTCCGGAGCACCATGATCCTGGGCGTGGTGGTGGGCGTGTACCGGAAGCTCTCCTAGCGGGGCCTCACCTCGTCTTGGCCTGCTTGATGTAGCGGTCGAGGTCTTCCCGGTCGATGAGGGAGAGGATCTCCACCGTGTCCTGACGCTCGCCGCGGCGGTAGAGGAGCCGCACGTCCGTCGCGACCCGCACGCGGTAGTAGCCGGGCAGCCCTTCGAGCGGGAGCGCGCGCAGGCTGGGGTGGCGGTGGTCCTGCGCGAGCAGGAACGCCTGCTTGAACGCGGCCCGCTGGACGCGCCGGTCCCAGCCCGAGAGCGAGTCGTAGAACTCGCGCGTGAAGACCGGCATGAGCCACGTCCCCGGCGCCTCCTCGGGCTCTCCGTCGTCGGGCGGCGGGGCGGCCGGCTGCGGACGGTCCGGCGCGGGCCGCTCGCGCGCCTCCCGGACGGCCTCCTGCAGCTCTGCCTCCCGCTCCGCCGCGCGCGCGAGCCGCGCCTCGAGCGAGGCGGCCTTGCCCTCCAGCTCGCGGGCCGCCGCCCGGGCCCGCTGCGCCTCGGCGGCGGCGTCGGTCGCCTTCGCGGCGGCGAGGGCCGCCTCCGCCTTCTCGCGGGCGCGCCCCGCCTCGGCCGCGGCGTCCCGGGCGCGAGCGGCCTCGTCCACCGCCTGCGCCTCGCGCGCGCGAGCCTCCTTGAGCTGGGCCCGGAGCTTCTCGCGCTCGCCCTCGGCCCGGGCGCGCGCCTCCTCGGCCCGGGCGCGGGCCCGCTCCAGCTCGCGCTCCAGCTCGCCCATGCGCGCCTCGACGGCTGCGCCCGCGGCGCGCTCGGATGCCGCGGGCGCGGGCCGCGCCCCGCCGCCGTCGCGCGGGCCGTAGTACTCCGCCGCCAGCCGGTCGAGGGCCGGTGTCGCGCGGGCACGGACCTCGGCCGCCGGATCGGCCAGGACGCGCCAGAGCGCCAGCGTCAGCCCGTGGTCCGAGCCGCCCAGGTCCAGGATCCCGTCGGCGCCCTCCGGGTCGAGCGCCACGCTCGCCAGCGGGAGCGCCTCGAACGCCTTGCGCAGGGCGTCGAGCACGACCTCGCGCGTCCCGGGCGCGGCGCGGATCTCGTCGGCGAGCACGTCGCACCGCTCGACGTCGCCGAGCGCCTCGGTCCTGAACCCCGGCACCGAGACGCCGAGCTGCTTCACGATCGCGCGCGTCTCCTCCGGGAGGAGCGCCAGGAACAGGAAGACCGACAGCGCGTCGCGCGAAAGCTCGTGGAGCGGCGCGTCGCCGCCCGGATCCGGCCGGGCCGCGGCGGGGCCGCGCTTGCCCTTCGGCGGCGCCTTGGCGCTGCGTCGCGTGGCCACGGGCGCCTAAACGAGGATTCGCGATTCGCGATCGCGAATCGCGCCCTCGTTTAGCCCCTTTCTCACGGGGGCTGCGCCCCCGCCCCGTCGAGCAAAGCTCGCCGGGGCCCCACCCCGCTCGCCGGGTCCCGTGCGCCACCGCGCGCGGCTTGCGCCGCTCCCGCGGTGGCGCCCCGGCGCGCTCGCTTCGCTCGCGTATTCGAGAATCATGATAGGTCGTTCAGGGGGACGCCGGGCCCTCGCGGACCTCGGCCTGGAAGGTCGCGCCGGGTGGAAGCTTCCACGCGTCGGGGACCGGAAGCTTGAACTGGAAGGCGGTCCCCCGCTCGGCGCCGGCCGCCCCGCGGGCGCCTGCCTCGACCGTCAGCTCCGCCGTCTGCGTCTCGCGCGGGAACGGCTCCACCCACCACGTGCCGAAGAGGATGGAGGGCGGGAAGTCGTCGCTCCAGCGCTCGGGATCGGCGAGCTTGAGGTAGGGCTCGCCGGAGCCGCTCATCTCGCCGTAGACCTTCCCGCGCTCGTCCAGGAACCTGAAGGCGATCCGCTTCAGGACCACCGGGACCACGTGGCGCGTCGTGGTGCGATCGCCGGAGCGGTCGCGCTCGACGAAGTTCGGGGCGCCCCACAGCGCGAAGTCGATCCGCAGGCCCGGCCCGCCGCCCTCCGGCGAGGGGCCCGGCTCGACGCGCAGGAGGTCGAGGCGGAGCCCTCCGTCGGCGGCCGACTGGGTCGCGGCGTAGCGGCCCTCCCGGACGAGCGCGAGCCGCTCGTCGGCGTATCGCTGGAACTCGGCGAACGTCGCCTTCTCCTTGTCGCCGAGCGGCTTTCCCTTGCGCTCCGCGGCGGCCGCCTCCAGGGCGGTGGGCCGGGGTGTCTCCCCGGGGTGCCGGTTGCGGATCGCGGCCAGCTCGTCGAGGTACCAGCGCAGCAGCGCCGCGCTCTCGTCGCGCCACTCGGCGCGAGCGTCGGCCGGGAGGCCGCGGGCCAGCGCCGCGCGCTCGGCGAAGTCGCGCTTGAGCCGGGCGCGCTCGGCGCGCGCCTCGGCCGTCTCGCTCCGGGACTGGAGGACGTTGGCGGCGAACAGGACCGCGGCGATGGCGATCGCCGCGGGCAGCGCGACCGCGAAGAGCTTCTTCATGCGGCTCCCCTACTCGAGCCCGGCGACCAGCGCCTCGACGCCGCGCAGGCCGGACCGGTCGATCTCGTACAGGTAGGCGCGGGCGCGCCGGACCGGCTCGTCGGCCACGCGCGACGCCGAGCCGGCGCACAGCACCGGCGTGGGGCCGCGCGCGCCGGGCAGGTCGATCCGGAACGCGGTGTGGCGGTGACCGTGGAGGACGGCGGCGACGGGAAGATCGGACACGAGCCGCACCACCTGGTCGGCGTCGGCGAGGGGCATGCGCGCCACCCGCATGTCGGAGGGCACGCGCTCGGGCGGCAGGACCACGTGGTGGTGGAAGGCGAGCAGGATCGCCCTCCCCTGCTTGCCGTGCTCGCGCGCCAGCTCGCGGGCGGCGCGGAGCTGCTCCGACCCCAGCTTGCCGGCGGTCGTGTACGGATCGGCGCCCCAGCGCGCGCTGTCGAGCGCGACGAGGACGGCGTCGTCGCCGAGCGGGACGACGTGCGGGTAGGAGGGCTGCGCCCGGCGCATCCCCTTCCCGTCCGGGCCGACCAGCCGCAAAAAGCGCGCGGTCTCCACCGCGTCCTCCGTCCACACGTCGTGGTTGCCGGGGAGGACGGTGAGCTTGCCGGCCTCGGCGAAGGGACGGAGCAGGTCTGCGGCGCGCTCGAACTCGCGGGTCTCGCCCGAGAGCGTGAGGTCCCCCGTGACGACGAGGTGATCCACGGCGACCTCGCGGAGCGCGTCCAGCAGCCCCTTCGCGAGCTTCGCCGAGTAGCGCTCGCACTCCTTCGCCGCGAACCCGTTCCGCGGGTAGCGGCTGCGGTCCGCGATGTGGACGTCGCTGATGTGGCCGAGCCGGACGATGGCGCCGATGCTAAGGGCGCCCTCGGCTCCCTGTCAACGAAGTGCGCGCGGCGACGCTTCCCTCGCCGGCGATCGGCTGCCCGCGGCGGAGCCTGGACCACGCGCTTGCCCTGGCGCGAAGAGACCTTATTGAGAGGGCATGACGACCACCCCCGCCTGGTCCCCCGCGGACGGCCCCGCTGCGGCCCCCCAGCAGCTTCCCGGTCCCTGCTCGAGCCACTACTCTGGCTCGGGCGACGCCGAGAACGAGCACCAGGGGCTCGTCACGCCGAGCGAGGGTCCCATGCGGACCGATCCCGGTGGTCCGGGCGGCGAGCCCGACGGACACACGATCTCGAAGCCCGGCCTGAACGCGCTCAACGAGTACGACTGAACTCCCAGGGCCGGGGCGCCCGCGTGCGGACGCGGTCCGGTCTCGATCCCGGTAGGGAGAAGTGCACCCAACCGCCCGGCAGGCCGGACGGTTTTAGTTGATAAGCTCGCCTCGTCCGGGTATCCGAGATCGACAGGGGCGCAGCCTGGAGAGGAGACGGCGATGTCCGAAGAGAAGAAGAAGGGCGCAGCCGGGGCGCAGGTCGCCCCCGCCATGGGCGTGCCCGGCCTCATCGCCAGGGAGGACATCCCCCAGGTCCTCCCCATCCTGCCGCTGCGCAACTCGGTGTTCTTCCCGGGCGGCGTCCTGCCGCTGGCGGTGGGCCGCCAGAAGACCATCGCGCTCATCAAGGACGCGGTCCGCGACGAGCAGGTGATCGGCGTCGTCACCCAGCGGCGCGCCGAGGAGGAGGACCCCGGGGCCGCCGATCTCTACACGGTCGGCACGGTGGCCCGCGTCGTGAAGCTCCTGAAGATGGGCGAGGACAACTACTCGCTCGTGGTCCAGGGGCTGGCGCGCTTCAAGGTGCTGGAGCTGGTCCAGGAGACGCCGTACCTCAAGGCGCGCGTCGATCCGGTCGAGGACAGGACCGCGACCGACGACGTCGAGGTGGAGGCGCTCGCCATCAACCTCAAGAAGCTGGCCCGCGAGGTGATCGAGCTCATGCCCGAGCTCCCGGCGGCGGCCACCGAGCTGGTCGAGTCCATCACGCACCCCGGCCACCTCGCCGACCTCATCGCGGCCAACGTCGACGTCCCCATCGAGGAGAAGCAGCAGGTCCTCGAGACGATCGACCTCAAGAGCCGCATGAAGCTGGTGCTGGAGCTGCTCAACCGCAAGCGCGAGATCCTGAAGCTCTCGAACAAGATCGACTCCGCCGTGAAGGGCGAGATGTCGAAGACGCAGCGCGAGTACTACCTGCGCCAGCAGCTCAAGGCCATCAAGGAGGAGCTGGGCGAGCTGGGCGAGGAGGAGGAGGAGCTCGACGAGCTGGCGGAGCGGCTCAAGAAGGCCGGGCTCCCGCCCGACGTCGAGAAGGTCGCGCAGAAGGAGCTGAACCGCCTCAAGTCCATCCCGACGGCCAGCTCCGAGTACACCGTCGCGCGCACCTACCTCGACTGGATCGCCGACCTCCCCTGGTCGAAGCGCACCGACGACAACCTCGACATCGAGAACGCCAGGGGGATCCTGAACACCGACCACTACGCCCTCGACAAGATCAAGAAGCGCATCCTCGAGTACCTGGCGGTCCGCAAGCTCAAGAACGACATGCGCGGCCCCATCCTCTGCTTCGTGGGCCCGCCCGGCGTGGGCAAGACCTCGCTCGGCCAGTCCATCGCGCGGGCGACGGGGCGCAAGTTCGTGCGCCTCAGCCTGGGCGGGGTGCGCGACGAGGCGGAGATCCGCGGCCACCGGCGCACCTACGTCGGCGCCCTCCCCGGCCGGATCATCCAGTCCATGAAGAAGGCGGGGGCCATCAACCCCGTCATGATGCTCGACGAGATCGACAAGCTCGGGGCGGACTTCCGCGGCGACCCCTCGGCGGCGCTCCTCGAGGTGCTCGATCCGGAGCAGAACAACTCGTTCTCGGACCACTACCTGGACGTGAACTACGACCTCTCCAAGGTCATGTTCATCGCGACGGCGAACCTCCTCGACCCCGTCCCGGGCCCGCTGCGGGACCGCATGGAGATCCTGGAGCTGCCGGGCTACACGTTCGAGGAGAAGGTCCACATCGCCCAGAACCACCTCATCCCCAAGCAGCTCAAGGAGCACGGGCTCGACGCGGCGGCCATCGCCTTCAGCGACAAGGGGCTCATCAAGATCATCGTCGGCTACACGCGCGAGGCGGGCGTCCGCAACCTCGAGCGGCGCATCGCCGACGTGTGCCGCGCGGTCGCGGTGGAGGTGGCCTCCGGCAAGGTCCAGCCCGGCGCCAAGCGCAGCGTGGACGAGGGCGACCTCGCCGAGATGCTGGGGCCCGAGAAGTTCTACAACGAGACCGCCGAGCGCACCGAGATCCCGGGCGTGGCGACCGGCCTCGCCTGGACGGCGGCGGGCGGCGACATCCTGTTCATCGAGGCGACCCGCATGCGCGGAAAGGGGTCGATGACCCTCACCGGCCAGCTCGGCGACGTCATGAAGGAGTCGGCGCAGGCCGCGCTCTCCTACCTGCGGTCGAAGGCCGACAACCTCGGCATCGATCCCAACTTCCTCGAGAAGACCGACATCCACCTGCACTTCCCGGCGGGCGCGATCCCGAAGGACGGGCCCAGCGCGGGCGTCACCATCCTCACCGCCCTGGTGTCGCTCCTCACCGGCATCCGCGTCCGCTCGGACGTGGCCATGACGGGCGAGGTGACGCTGCGCGGGCTGGTGCTGCCGGTCGGCGGCATCAAGGAGAAGGTCCTCGCGGCGCACCGCGCCGGCGTGAAGCGGGTCATCATCCCGGCGCGCAACGAGAAGGACCTCATCGACGTCCCCTCGCAGGCGCGGACCGAGCTCGAGTTCGTCTTCGCGGCGCACATGGACGAGGTCCTGGCCGCGGCCCTGGAGGAGAACCCGCTCGGCCGGAAGGCGCCTCCTCCCGCGCCCGAGCCCCCGCCCGCGAAGCCGCCCGAGGTCCGGGCCTAGCAGAGGAGTACTCCGGGCGTGGCCCGCCTCGCCCTGGTCACCGGCTCCACCGGCGCCCTGTTCGACGCGATCTCGGCCGCCATGGCGGGCGCCGGGTACGAGGTCGTCCACGTCCCGGTCGCGACCGACGGGGCCCTGCGGCTGCGCGTGGACCCGCGCGGCGCCGACGCCGTCGTCCACGTGGGGCTGCGGACGCCCCGCGATCTCGACGAGCGCCTGCGCGCCGCCGCCGAGGCCGGCGCCGCGCGCGCCGCCGGCCAGCTCGCGCAGGACGCCGGCGCCCGCCGCTACGTCCACGTCTCCACCGCAGCCGTGTACGGGCGCCCCCGGAACCTCCCCTGCCGCGAGGGGGAGCTGAAGGCGCCGCGCACCGAGAACGAGCGCATCCGCTGGAGGGCGGAGCAGGCGAGCTGGAGCGCCTTCCGCCGCGGTGCGCCCCTCACCGTGCTCCGCCCGGCGCTGCTCTACGGTCCGACCTTGCGCGGTGGGCCCGTCCGGACGCTCGCGTTCGTGGCGCTCTTCAACCAGCGCCGCAAGAACATCCCCATCATCCGGCGCGGACCGGTCGCCCACCTGGTGCACCTCGAGGACCTCGCGCGCGCCGTGGTCCACGTGCTGCGGCACCCGGACGACGGGGAGGTGGTCGGCCGCGCCTTCAACGTCGCGGACGAGGCGCCGCTCCCGCTCGCCGAGCACGTCGCCGCCGCCGTCTCGGCCCTCGGGTACCGGCCGGGGCGCGTGCTGCCCACCCTGCCCCGGCTCACCGGGGCGCTGCTGTGGCTGTTCCGGCACGTCCCGGATCGCGCCCTGCTCGACGCCGTCAACCGCCGACTCCTGGCGGGCTGGCGCCGCGTCGTCCCGGGCGCCGGGACCCTGTGGCCGAGGATCGACCGCGAGGCGCTCCACTGGATGAGCGCCGACCACTACTACGACACCTCGCGCCTCGCGGCGCTCGGGTGGCGACCGCTCCACCCGATCTCGACCGCCGCCCTGCCCGACGTGATCCGTGCCCTCGTCGCCGGCGGGCTCATCCCCGGCGCCCGCGCCACGCCGCTCCCCGCCTGACCCGCGCTCCCCGAGCGACTGGAGGCCCCCACCTCCGAGTGGTGGCCATCGCGGCATCCGTGTCATAGTGCAATGTTCCACCGCGGCGCAGGTGTCGCGGTTTCGCGAGGTGAAGCGTGGGGAAAGGTGCGCCCCTTCCCGGCGGCGTCGGATGATCAGGATGCTCGGGCGATACGAGCTCCTCGAGCAGGTGGGGAGCGGAGGGATGGCGGTCGTGTACCGCGGCCGTGACACGGCCCTCGCTCGCGAGGTGGCCGTGAAGCTGCTCCACCCGCACCTGGCGTCGAGCGCGGAGTCGCGCGCCCGGTTCGCGCGCGAGGCCCGTGCGGTGGCCCGGCTCTCCCATCCCAACGTGGTCGAGATCTACGATTACTCCGGCGACGCCGCGCCCGAGGCCTACCTCGTCACCGAGTTCATCCGCGGGCGGACGCTCCGTGTCTTCGCCCGCGAGGAGGGGTTCGGGTTCCCCGAGGTCGCGATGCTGGCCGGCCGCGCGCTCGCCGACGCGCTGGTGCACGCCCACTCCGCGGGGGTGATCCACCGGGACCTGAAGCCCGAGAACGTGCTCGTCGAGGTGGGGGCACGGCCGGCGCTGAAGCTCGCCGACTTCGGCATCGCCCGGATCCTGGCCTCCGACGAGCGCATGACGATGACGGGGACGCTGGTGGGCTCGCCGCACCACATGGCCCCGGAGATCGTCGAGGGGAAGGAGGCGGACGCCCGCAGCGACCTCTTCTCTCTCGGCACGCTCCTGTACTGGCTCGCCACGGGACACCTTCCCTTCGCGGCAGCCAACCCGACCGCCATCCTCCGGCGCGTGCTGGAGGGCGACTTCGAGGACCCTCGCCTGGCCGAGCCGCGCGTCCCGGACGCGCTCGCCACGCTCGTGGCCCGCTGCCTCGCGCTCGATCCTGCCCGCCGCCCCGCCGCCGCCGCCGAGGTGCGCGACGCCCTCGACCGGATCCTGGCCGAGTGCGGGCTGGAGCGGCCCGACGACGAGCTGACCGCGTTCCTGCGCGATCCGGCCGCCTTCCGGGCGGCGTTCCCGCCGCGCGCGGTCGCCTCCCTGAAGTCGTGCGGCGACGCCGCCCTCCGCCAGGGCGCGTCCGCCCGCGCGCTCGCGTTCTACAACCGCGTGCTCGCCATCGACCCCTCCGACCGCGAGGTCCCCGAGCGCCTGGCGCGCCTCTCCCGCCGCGCCCGTGCCGGGCGCGCCCTCCGCGCCGCCGCGGTCGTCGCCACCGCCGCGGTGGCCTTCGGCGGCCTGGGGCTGGCGCTCCGCGCCCGGCACCCGCCGCCGTCCGCGGGCGTGGTCTCCGCCGGAACGCCGCGCGCGGATCTCCCGGCCGAGCCCGGCCCCGAAGCGCCCGCGCCCTGGAGCGCGATCCCCCCGGCGCACGCTTCCGCCGAGTCCGCCTCCTCGGCGGGCCGGCCCCCGCCGCGCGCCGCGCGCCCGCCCCCGCGCGCCGTCCCGCCGTCGGTGGTGCTGACGGTCCTGGTCCGTCCCTACGCGCAGCGGGCCCTCCTCGACGGCGTCGAGGTCGCCAGCGGCGAGCAGAGCGTGCGCTTCGAGCTCACCCCCGGACGGTCCCACCTCATCCAGATCGAGCACGCCTGCTGCGTGCCGTTCGTGAAGGAGCTGACCGCGGACGACGCCCTGCGGATCGGAGAGCTGCGCGTCCCCCTCGAGGCCAGGCCGGCGCGGCTCCGCGTCGAGGGCGATCCCGCCACCCGCATCTCCGTCGGGGACCGGTTCGTCGGCACGGCCGGCGACTCCCAGCACGCCGCGCTCCCCGTCCCCGTCCCGGCCGGCGGGGAGAGCCCGTACGAGGCCGCGGCGCGCGTCCTGCTGGAGCCGCCCGGCGCCGCGCCGCGCACCGTCCAGCTCCGGTTGCGCGCCGGCGGCGAGGTGGTGATCGCGGCGCCCACCGACGAGGAGGCCCCCTGAACCTCGCCTCGCTGCTGCTGGTGCTGGCGATCGCCGCGCACCCGCCGGAGCTGAAGCGCGCCCGGGATCGGTGCGAGTTCGGCGCCTGGGCGGATTGCGCCGGCACGCTGCGCCCCTGGCTCGCGAAGGAGCCCCCGCTCGCCGACGAGGACGCCGTGGAGGCGTGGCGGCTCCTGGGGATCGCCGAATGGCACCTCGAGGACCACGACCAGGCGCGGGCGGCGTTCGTGAACCTGCTCTCCGTGGACCCGGACTACACGCTCGACCCGTTCCTGGTCCCGCCCCCCATCGTGGAGTTCTTCGACCGCGTGAAGCGCGAGCACGAGGAGGCCCTGGCGCCCCTGCGCGAGCGCAAGCGCGAGCTGCGCGAGCAGCTGCGTCTCGCCGACGAGGCGAAGCGGCGGCTCCTCCTGGAGGAGCAGGCCAGGACCGGCCCGCCCACCAAGGTGGTCCGGGTCCAGGAGCGGCTCTACGTCTTCAACTGGATGCCGCTCGGCGCCGGCCAGTTCCAGAACGGCCAGCGCGCCAAGGGGACGGCCATCGCCGCGGGCCAGCTGGTGGCCGGCATGGTGAACCTCGGGGCGATCGTCTTCCACAACCAGATCGCCGACGACCGCGGGCGCCTGTGCACCGCCGGCCAGCCCGGCTGCTCCCGCCCGCCCTACACCGACTCGGATCGCGCCCTCCTGGCCCGCGTGGACGCCGTGAAGTACGTGTCCGCCGCCCTGTTCTGGGCGCTCTACGCGTACGGCGTGTGGGACGCGCACAAGAACTACGTCCCCATCGTCGAGACGGAGATCTCCCCGCGCGGAGGCGGCGGCACGCTCAAGCTGGGCGTCGAGTTCTGAGGACCCCTTGGCCACGCTGATCGTGAAGGCACCGGACGGGAGCGAGCGCGCCGTGTCGCTCGTGAAGCGGCTCACCAGCGTGGGCCGGGATCCCGAGAACGACGTGGCGGTGCCGGACCCGGCGCTGCCCGGGACGGCGCTCCACATCCGCTTCGACGGCACCAGCTGGGCCGCCGCCGCGCACGACGGCGGCATGACCGTGAACGGCCGGCGCCGCGCCGCCTGGAAGCTCGCCCCGGGCGACCGGATCCGGGTGGGGGGGACGGAGCTGGCCTTCGACCTCGCGCCCGCGGAGCCGGCGCCGGCAAGGACGCCGCCGCCGGCACCGAGGCCGCTCGCGCTCGACTCGGTGGTCCGCTTCTCCGAGCGGTTGCTGGGGACGTCCGACCTGCCGCGCCTGCTCGACGAGCTGCTCGACGCGGTCGTCGAGGTGACCCGGGCGGACAAGGGCTTCCTCATCCTGCTCGAGGACGGGGGGAGCTCGGTCCGGGCCGCGCGCAACGTCGCCCGCGAGACCATCGAGGGCGCCCTGGACAGCGTCTCCGACTCGATCGTCCGGCGCGTGGTCGAGACCGGCAAGCCGCTGGTGGTGGCCGACGCGCTCCACGACGCCGACTGGTCCGGCTCCTCGTCGGTCGTGAACCTGAAGCTCTGCTCGGTGATGTGCGCGCCGCTCATGCAGCGGGGCGAGGTGTTCGGCGTCATCTACCTGGGCAACGACCGGGTCGCCTCGCTCTTCGACGCCGCCGCGCTGGAGCTGATGACCGTGTTCGCGGCCCAGGCCTCTCTCCTGGTGCAGAACGCCATGTTCCTGGACGCCCTGCGGCGCGAGAACGTGGCGCTCCGGGAGGCGGTCGCCGAGCGGCGGTACGGCGAGCTCATCGGCGCGGGCGCGTCGATGCGCGAGGTCTACCGGCGCATCGAGAAGGTGGCGGCCACCGACATCAGCGTGCTGGTCTCGGGCGAGACCGGCACCGGCAAGGAGGTGGTGGCGCGGGAGATCCACCGCCGCTCGCCGCGCGCCGCGGGGCCGTTCGTGGCGGTGAACTGCGGCGCCATCCCGGCGGACCTCCTCGAGAGCGAGCTGTTCGGGCACGTGAAGGGCGCCTTCACCGGCGCGATCGCGACCCGGGCCGGGCGCTTCCAGGCCGCGCAGGGCGGCACCCTGTTCCTCGACGAGATCGGGGAGATGCCGCAGCTGCTGCAAGTGAAGCTGCTGCGCGCCCTGCAGGACCGGGCGGTGA
>Ga0335082_10007135_pt1 | contig 12165 bp, 14 predicted proteins | sample Lox_Sample_41_FD_206718 | JGI IMG/M metagenome (GOLD analysis project Ga0335082, IMG submission 206718) | Soil microbial communities from Loxahatchee National Wildlife Refuge, Florida, United States - Lox_Sample_4.1 | ecosystem: Environmental > Terrestrial > Soil > Wetlands | place: USA...
CGCCCCTGGGTGAAGACGTCGCTCGCCCCCGGCTCGAAGGTCGTGACCGAGTACTACGAGCAGGCCGGCCTGACCGCGTACCTCGAGGCGCTCGGCTTCCACACGGTCGGCTACGGCTGCACGACCTGCATCGGGAACTCCGGCCCGCTGCCCGAGGCGATCTCGCGCGCGGTCACCGAGAACGACCTCGTCGTCTGCGCGGTGCTCTCCGGAAACCGGAACTTCGAGGCGCGCATCCACCCCGAGGTGAAGGCGAACTACCTCGCCTCGCCGCCGCTCGTCGTCGCCTACGCGCTCGCAGGCCGAATGGACCTCGACCTGTCCACGGAGCCGCTCGCGCACGACCGGGACGGCGAGCCCGTCTACCTGCGCGACCTCTGGCCGAGCGCGGAGGAGGTCGCCGACACGATCGCCGACGCGGTGCGCAGCGAGATGTTCAGCCGCACCTACGCCGACGTCTACACGGGCGACGACGCCTGGCGCTCGCTCGACACGCCCGAGGGCGACCTGTTCGCCTGGGAGCCCGGCTCGACGTACGTGCGCCGGCCGCCGTACTTCGACGGGATGAGCCCCGAGCCCGGCACCGTCGCCGACATCGCGGGCGCCCGCTGCCTCGTGATGGTCGGCGACTCGGTCACGACCGACCACATCTCGCCCGCCGGCTCGATCAAGCCCGACTCGCCCGCCGGCCGCTACCTCGTCGAGCACGGCGTCGAGCGCGCCGACTTCAACTCGTACGGGTCGCGTCGGGGAAACCACGAGGTGATGGTGCGCGGCACCTTCGCGAACGTGCGGCTTCGCAACCAGCTCGTCCCCGGCAGCGAGGGCACCTGGACGGCTCACCTGCCCTCGGGCGAGGAGGGGACGATCTTCGACGTCTCCGCCCGCTACCTCGTGGAAGGCGTGCCGACGATCGTGATCGCCGGCAAGGAGTACGGCTCCGGCTCCTCACGGGACTGGGCGGCGAAGGGGCCGAAGCTGCTCGGCGTGAAGGCGGTGCTCGCGGAGAGCTACGAGCGGATCCACCGCTCGAACCTGCTGATGATGGGCATCCTCCCGCTCCAGTTCCGGAACGGCGAGACGCCCACGACCCTGGGCTTGACGGGGCGCGAGGAGTTCTCGGTCGAGGGCGTCGAGAACGGCGAGGCCCGCGAGGTGACCGTCCGGGCCGACGGCAAGGAGTTCACCGCGCGGCTGCGGCTCGACACGCCGCGCGAGCGCGAGTACGTCCGCCACGGCGGGATCCTCCCGTTCGTGCTGCGGCGGCTGCTCGCCGGCTAGCCGGACTGCTGCTGCTCTTTCGCCGCGCGCTCCTCGGCGAGCTTTCGGGTGTGGTAGTCGATCCGTTCCTGGAGCTTGCGCATCACTTCCTCGGTGCGGGCGATCTGCTCAGGCGTCCTCTTCCGCTTCTTCTTCACCGTCGTCCTCCAGTAGGCGAAGGATCTCGACCACGTTCCTGTCGATGTCGAACAGCGTTCCCAGGATAACGTTCACATCATCGCGATCGAGTGGCAGCTCCACGCGCGAATGCTCCTGCCACGAGCTCGACGCGGCAAGATGTCCGGCCCGGACTCGGCGCTAGCGGTCGATCATCATCGAGGTCGCCTTGACGACCGCGGCGGCGCTCATCCCCGGCTTGAGCCCGAGCTCCTCGGCCGATTCGCGCGTGATCACCGCGACGAGGCGCGCCGGCTCGGTGACGTCGAGCTCGACCTGTGCGAGGAGGCCCTCGACCTTGACCTCCCGCACGACGCCGCGGAACCTGTTGCGTGCTGACAGCCCGTGCCGCTCTCCGCCGAGCAGCCGCTCCACCTCCTCGGCCGGGACGAGGCGCCGATTCGCGGAGTCGCGCTCCACCTGGATCCGCCCCTGGCGGTCCCAGCGTCGCAGCGTGTCGAGGCTGATTCCGAGAGCCCTGGCGGCCTCGCCTGCAGAGAGTTTGCGGCCGTTCACCGCCCCCAGAGTATCGCATAGGTGCTGCCTATGCGGACAGTTCTCTTGGTGTCCAGTGCTTGTCTAGTTTATGATTCGCGGTCGTAGGCCAGCCCGAACGCGCGTTGCGTATTAAAGGCCTATCCCAGAGCGGGGGCTCCGGGATTGGAAAGTGGGGGGCTCCGGTAGGGGACACCGGAGACCCCCACTGTTTCTCTGCGGTCGAGGCGCGCGCTACCCTCCCGGGTACCGGGGTGCCCCCCGCTGGGGGCTGAGAACACACCCGCCGAACCTGATCTGGGTCATGCCAGCGAAGGGAGCTGCGTGAGCGAGAAGACGCCCGCCTGGGGAATCGAGCCGGTACCGGACCGCCTCCGTGTGCTCGGCGGCGTCGACACCTTCCTGCTCTGGTTCAACCTCTCGGTCTCGCTGCTCGTGATCGTGGCGGGGACGCTGCTCGTGCCGGCGCTCTCGCTCCGGGACGCGCTGCTCGCGATCCTCGTCGCCGCGGTCGCCGGCAACCTCATGCTCGGGCTCGCCGGCCTGATCGGCGCCGACGCGCGGGTGCCCGCGATGGTGCTGCTGCGCGCGCCGCTCGGGCAGCGCGGCTCGTACGCGCCGACCGTGCTCAACATCGCCCAGTGCCTCGGCTGGTCGGTGTTCGAGCTCCTGATCATCGCCACCGCGGCGGCGGCGCTCTCCCAGCGGCTGTTCGGCTTCGAGGCCCGCTGGCTCTGGACGCTCGCGTTCGGCGCGCTCACCGTCGTGCTCGCCTTCCTCGGGCCGGTCGGCTTCGTGCGCCGCTACGTGCGGAAGTTCGCCGGCTGGGTCGTCCTCGCCTCGCTCCTCTACCTGACGTGGTGGACGCTCCACGGTGCGCACCTGCACGGCCTCTGGGCGCGGCACGGCCAGGGCGGGCTGCCGTTCTGGGCCGCGGTCGACCTCGTGCTGGCGAGCATCGTCTCCTGGACGCCGCTCGCCGCCGACTACACGCGCTTCTCGCGGAGCCGGCGAAGCGCCTTCTGGGGCGTCGGCCTCGGGTACTTCGTCCCCACGCTCTGGCTCTTCGCGATGGGCGCGCTCCTCTTGCTCTCCCGGGACCTGTCCGATCCGGCCGCCCTCCCGGCCGCGGTCGCCGCCGGGGGCCTCGCGTCGGTGCTCGCGCTCGGCGCGCTCACGGTCGACGAGTCCGACGAGGCGTTCGCGAACGTCTACTCGACCGCAGTCTCGATCCAGAACCTCTTCCCGCGCGTGTCGCAGCGGCTCCTGATCGTGATCGTCGCCGCCGTCGCCACAATCGGCGCGCTCGCGGTCGACCTTCGCGACTACCAGCCGTTCCTGTTCCTGCTCGGCTCGTTCTTCGTGCCGCTCTTCGGCGTCCTCCTCGCCGACTGGACGCTCGCCGGAAGGCACTACGCCCGGGACGACGTGTTCGACGGGCCGTCGGTGCGGCCGGGAGGGATCGTCGCCTGGCTGGCCGGCTTCTCGCTCTACCAGTGGATCCAGCCGGTCGGGCCCGGGTGGTGGACCGGGATCGTCGCGCACGCTCATCCCGGCGGGCTGCACACCGGCGCCTCGCTGCCGGCCTTCGCCGTCGCGTTCGCGTTGACGGCCGGGTTCACGCTGCTCGAGCGGGTCGTCGCGAGCCGGGAGGCCATGGCCGACTGACGAACGGGGTCAGGCCCTCGGACCTGTCTCGACGGGACAATTCGCGAGTCCCCACCTGGGTTCGCGGGACAGCGCGACACCGGGGCCACCGGACAGAACGGCCATGTCCCGGGGTCAGGCACCGGGACCTGGCCGTTCGGGGCGATTAGGCTCTCCCGATGCGCCCGATCGCAGTCGTCGGCAACCTCGCGATCGACATCGTCGAGGGCGCGCCCGAGCGCGTCGGCGGCGGCACCTTCCACGCCGGCCGCGCGCTCCGCCTCCTGCATACGCCCGCCCGCCTCGTGACCAAGTGCGCCACCGCCGACCGCGCCCGGCTGCTTCCGCCCGTGGCCGCGCTCGGCCTGCCGGTCTCCTCGCACGGGGGCGACTCGACCGTCACGTTCGGGATGCACTACGACGGCGACGTGCGGACGATGGAGGTGCTCGCGCTCGGCGACCCGTGGACGCCGGAGGAGGCGCGCGGCTGGGTCCAGGACGCGCTCGCCCGCGTCGAGTGGGTGCACGTCGCACCCCTCCTGCGCAGCGACTTCCCCGCCGAGACCCTCCGCGAGCTCGCGCGGGGACGCCGCCTCTCGTACGACGCCCAGGGGCTCGTGCGCCCGCCGCGGACGGGGCCGCTCGTGCTCGACGACGACTACGACCCCGAGGTGCTCCGCCACGTCTCGGTCCTCAAGCTCGCCGACGACGAGGCGGCGGCGCTCTTCGGCGGCGAGCCGAGCCGGGCCGACCTGGAGCAGCTCGGCGTGCCGGAGGTGCTCGTCACCCAGGGCTCCCGCGGCGTGCTCGTCTTCGCCGGCGGACGGATCGAGCACGTCCCGGCCCGGCCGCTCGCCGGCGACGTCGACCCGACCGGGGCCGGCGACGCGTTCTCGGCCGCGTACCTCTCCGCGCGGAACAGCGGCCACGCCCCGGTCCCGTCGGCGCGGCGCGCCGGCGCGCTCGTCGCCGGCCTGATCGCGGTCCCCGAGCCGGATGAAGGCTGAGCTCCAGACCGAGCACGGCGTCTACACGGTCGACCTCGACACCGACGAGGTGCTCGAGCTCGACGAGGGAGCCGAGCTGCCCGAGCCGCCGGAGCTCGAGCTCTCGCTGCCGCTCCTGCTCGCGGCGGCCGCGTCGGGGCCGACCGTCGTCGCCCTGCTCGAGCGGCGCCCCCCACTCGCGATCTCGCACGACGGCGGTCTCACCTGGCACGAGGCCGGCGCGGGGCTGCCCCGGGGCGTCGCCGTCGCGATCTCCGACGACGATCCCGACTACGTCCTCTTCGCGGCGCGCAACCGCCTCTTCCGCTCGCTCGACGGCGGCCGCTTCTGGCAGGCGCTCACGCTCGAGCTGCCCGAGATCACGGCAGTCCGCGTCGTCGACTAGGGCGGTGATCCGAACCAGGCGATCAGCGCGTCGCGCAATCCGGCAGCCGTGCCCTCCCCCACCCAGGCGACGTATCCGTCGGGCCTGATCAACACGGCAGCGGGGGCCGCAACTCGGCCCAGGACCGGAAGCTCCCAGTCGCCCGCATATTCGGCGTCGATCGCCGACACTCGGTTGGCCCACGGGGAGGCGTCGAAAGCCAAGGCCTTGCCGAGGCTCAGGAGGACCGGGCGGGCGTCGTGGAGGAGCGTGAAGACTCGCACCGATCCAGCGGGGGTGACCAGGTCGAGATCGGGCATGCGACGCCCGAGCAGCGGGTGTCCCTCGCCGAGGTCGTAGTGAATGTCGAGGCCGGACAGCATCGCCGCGAACCGCCTCCGCGGCTCGTCCATGCTCAGCAGCTCGGACATGGTCTCGCGCAAGGCCCTGATGCGGTCGTCGGGGCGGCGAAGCGCGACTGCAGCCATCGTGTTGCGCAACACGCGGGCAGCGACCGGGTGGCGCTCGGCATGGTAGGTGTCCAGGAGGCTCTCCGGCGATGTCCCCTCGACCACCTGCGCCAGCTTCCATCCCAGATTCACCGCATCCTGCACACCGGTCTGGAGGCCCTGTCCACCGTCCGGGGAATGCACGTGTGCGGCGTCGCCGGCCAGCAGGACGCGCCCCGCCCGGTAGGCCGCGGCCTGCCGGGTCATGTCGGTGAATCTCGAGATCCAGGTGGGACTGTGGATCCCGTAATCGGTCCCGTAGACGGCGACGAGCGCCTCGCTGAGATCGCCCAGCGTGGGCTCGGTCGTAGGCCCGACGTGCCGTTCGGTCACCATGACCCGCAACGGCCCCCCATCCAGGTAGACCACCTCGCCGTCGCGGATCTCGTACTCCTCCTTGCCGAAGGCATGGATGCCGAGGGCGTCGTGGCGGATGCCCAACTCCGGCTCCTCGGCCACCTCGACCTCGGCGATCAGGGCGCTCGTTGTCGGATCCCAGCCGGGGAACTCGATGCCGGCTGCCTTGCGGACCAGGCTGCGTCCTCCGTCGCACCCGACGAGATATCCGGCCCGTAGCGACTGGCCGTCGGACAGCTCGACGTCGACGCCGGCGTCGTCCTGCCCGAAACCGATCACCTCGCGTCCGCGATAGAACGGAACCCCGTGCTCGTCGACCCATCCGGCCAGGATCCGCTCGATGTGGTTCTGCCACAGTCCGAGCCCGTAGGGGTGACGGGTGGGAAAGTCGCTGATGTCCAAGGGGGTCATCGCGAACTGCGCGACCTGGGCCACCTGCCCCTCCGAGAGGAACCGATCGGCGATCCCGCGCTGGTCGAGGACCTCGATCGTTCGCGCGTGCAGACCGCCGGCGCGCGAGCCCGCAAGGTCCTGGCCCGCGCGCCGCTCGACGACGGCGACGTCGACCCCGGCCAACGCCAACTCGCCCGCCAGCATCAGCCCCGTCGGGCCGCCTCCGGCTACCACCACCGCGTGCTCGGCCATGCGCCACCCCATCCCCTAGATTCCGGCTTCGGCCGGAGATTCTGCAGCACGACCCGGGTCTTGCCGCAAGTGCCCGGTGCGCCGTACACTGAGAGTGGAGGGGAGCGTTTACGCCCTAGTTCGCGTTCGGCTTCGGCTTGGGCTTGCGCTTGATCAGCGCGGCGGCCGACTGGAGCGCCTGCCAGGTCGGGTCGCCGACCTTGCCCGTCGGCTGGATCCCGTTCGCCTTCTGGAAGGCCTTGACGGCCGCCGTCGTCGCGGGTCCGAAGCTCGGCGTGCTCGCGAGCGGCTGCGGGAGGGCGTGGCTGAGACCCCAGGTCGTGAGCAACGCCTTGAGCCTGGTCACGTCCGGGCTGAGCACCCCCTCGATGAGCGTGTCGCCCCTCGCGTCGGCGGCCTTCTGGAGGACCCCGACGAGGCCGCTGAACCGATCCCAGCCGTTGAGATGACCGTTCACGCCGCGGCGGACTCCCTCCCAGTCGCCCTTCCGCGCAAGCGCGGGGAGCCCGCGGTCCTTGAAATACTGCGCGAGGATGTCGGTGGCGACATCGGCCTTCAGCGCCAGGTCGGGGTCGTCCTCGAGCGGAATCCCGAGCGCCTTGCCGTACTGCGCGTAGTTGGCCCGGCCCGTGAGCTGGATGAAACCCCGCCCGTGGAACCGCGCGCCGTCGCCCGGCTGGGTGTTGCCCAGCTCCTTGCGGCCCTCGTACATCCTCGTGAAGTACGCGGTCCCGCCGAACTCGTTGATCGGCGCGAACGCGCTGACCTCGGTGCCGATCGTGGCGACGACCGCGATCACGGTCGGGCAGTCGGTGAGCCCGTTCGCGGCGCACGCTGCGTAGACCCCGGGCCAGTTCTGCTGCACGTTTGCGGGCGGGCTCCCGAGCAGCCCGGCGATCTCGGGCGCGGTGAGGTTGAAGAACTTGGTCATGACGGGATTCTGAACTCTCCGCGCGCGACGACGACGGCGCCGCCGCCGACTTCGACGCGGTCGATCGACTCGGCCGTCCCGTCCGCCCTGGCGAGAAGCGTCGAGGGACGACCGATCTCGACGCCCTGCGTGAGCTCGATCTCGTCGCACCACGCGATCAGCCCGTTGCGTGCGAGGTGACAGGCGATCGGCCCGGCCGCCGAGCCTGTCGCCGGATCCTCGTCCATCCCGAGCGTCGGCCCGAACATCCGCGTCTTCCAGCTCGCGCCCGACCCGGCGAAGCAGTTGACCGCGTCGCCGGGGAGACGCTTCACGGCCGGAATGTCCGGCGCGAGCGCGGCCACCTCTTCGGGGCTGCCGAGCAGGACGAGGACGTGGCGGACACCGTTGTCGTAGAGCTCGACCGGCGCCCGCGCCTCGACCCCGAGCACCGCGAGCAATTCGTCGGCCTGGGGATAGTCCTCGATCGCGGGGATCGGCTGCGTCATCCGCCCCAGCTCGAGCCGGCCCTCCTCGCCGCGCTCGAGCGTGATCGGCACCGTCCCTTTGCCCGTCTCGAGCCGGATCTCGGGCAGCTGCATGGGCGCGCCGAGCACGAACGCCGTGCCGAGCACCGGATGCCCCGCGAACGGCAGCTCCGTCGCGGGGGTGAAGATGCGGATGCGCGCGTGCCCGTCCGCCTCCGGCGGATAGACGAACACGGTCTCCGAGAGCGCCAGCTCCTTCGCGAGCTGCTGGAGCCGGTGCTCGGGGATCTCGCGCGCGTCGGTGAACACCGCGACCTGGTTGCCCTCGAGCGGGCGGCGCGTGAACACGTCGGCGACGGCGTAGCTGAACGAGGGCACTAGAAGGCGCCGCCCTCCTGCTTGCCGGGCAGGTAGTAGCTCGTTACCACGCACTCAGTTGCAGGCGCTGTTCGGGCCGGTCCCGATCGGGTAAGCGACCGGCCTGAGGGAATGGGAGCTGTGCTGACAGGTCCGATCTGTAGTTTCCTTCGCGACCGTTAACGGAGCCTGGGTGGCATTGTAGGCCACGTCGTCGAACGGTCGGACTCGCCGCACGGGAGTATCCGTGAGCGTACTCCTCAACTGAGGGGGCAGCTGTCGTTTACGGCGGTGGCTGTCCCCTCTTTCCTTCCCCCAGCGCCTCTTGACTGAAGCGTCAAGATAGTAGACACATCGGACGTACAAAGGTTCGAGTGCAACGGGTGTTCGTCTCTAGTCGGCAGTAAGCGCGTTCCGACCGCGGTAATCGACACTCAGTTAGAGGCGCTGTTCGGGCCGATCCCGGTCGTCTAGCGCCGTCAAGCGAGTGTGCACTCGCCGTTCGCGACGCTCCAGAGCGCCTCGACGAGAATAGCGTTACGCTCCGTGTGTCGGATGACACTTGTTCCCCTAACTGTGGTGCTCGATGAGCCGGAGGCTGAGATGCTCTGTGGGCTACTGCGTGCATCGGGGATCGTTTGCGAATATGAGGTCAACGACGTCGGCGGGCTCCTCGGCGGTGGCGGGCTCCTCGGCGGTGGCGGGCTCCTCGGCGGTGGCGGAGGAGGATGGAACGGCCCGTATGCGAGCGGTAGCGGGGAGGTTCTGGTTCTCGTACGCGAGACGGACATTGACGCTGCGCGCGGAGTGCTTGAGCGGGTTAAGAGCGACGGTGCCGACGGCGCCGAGGATTCCTGAGCACTAGGGCACGCCAGGGCCTATAGCCTTTCCTTCACGTACCCTTCTCGACGGGCTGTTCGGACCGATCTCGGTCCGGTAGGCGACGGCCGGTTAATCGGCCAGTGTTGCGACGACCGTTCGCGTCCATGACCTGAGAATGGAGGCGCTCTTGAACGGCCGCCTCGTGGGGCGCCCCCTATTCATACCGAACTCGACCACCATTCATACGGAACTCGACCACCATTTGAACCCCGGGGGGTGCGCTGGGCTGGCCGCAGCCTCTGCGCCCCCACGGGTATTCAAGACAGGACGATCAAGGACCTCCGCGGGAGAGAAAGGGCCCCATGGTCGCACCGATGAGCGGAGACGGACCTCTCCTCGCGTTCTCTTAGACGCGCGCCCACATGATCATCGGCTCGGCCGGCGGATTGCCGCGATGCCAGGCCGCGCGCTCGTGCGCTATCACGGCGGCGACCGCGGCGTCGATCTTGCGCGGGCTGTCCGGGTGCGCCTTCGTGATCGTCGTCCCGAGCGGCGTCAGCTTCGCCACCGCGTACCCGACGTGGCGCGCGAGCACGGGGTCGCCGTCGTGTACTAGTTCCCCTTCCATCACCGCCGTTCGGAAGCGATCGCAGGCGGGCGCCATCCGCTGACGCGACGCGGTCGGGAACTCGACCACCCGATCGCCGTAGGTCTCGACCCAGCGGTCGATCTCCGCCGCCCAGCCGGGCGGGTCGACGACCAGCTCGACGACCTCGAACCGCTCGAACGCGGACGCGATCTCGGCTTCCTCGCCGGCCAGATCGAAGGCGAGCGGTACAACCATCTCCGCGACCGAGCCGAGTCAGAGCACGCCGCTGCCGTCGCCGAAGCTGCTCGTCTTTACGATCGTTACGACGAGGTCGAGGCCGAGACCGATCACGTCGACGCCGAGGAGGAGCTCCTGTACCGGCTTACCGACCTTCGCGCAGCCGTCGTTGGGCGCGTCAGGAGCGCTGAGGGGATAGCCGCCCTGCGCGCCGCACTAACCGCCACGTTCGAGCGGATCGACCTCCACGTGGTCGACGGCAAGCACTTCCTTCTGCCGTACTTGCGGGAAGGCGCCCTGGTCTCTACCGACCCGGATGCGCCAGTCGAGCCGGTTCGCCTGCCGCTTCACTGGGTTTCAAGTACATCGGCGTGATGAAGCGGAACGCGTGTGCAACGTGCTGCGAGCGCTCGAGCTCCGCCTGCGACTTCGCGTGCTCCGTCGCGAGCTCGGGGCCGAAGACCTCGGCGAAGTACTCGTCGGCCGCGGCCTCGCGCGCCTCGTCCGTCGGGAACTCGGTGCGAATCGCGCGCAGCTCGCCCGCGTCGAGCCAGATCCCGCCGCACTCCGGGCATTCGTCGATCGTGACCTTGCGCTCGACGCTCGTGAAGTGGCGCATCGTCACCACGCCGTCCGTGCATTTCGGGCAGAGCCGCCGCCGGTCGAGGTCGACGGCGACCGACTTGTCGCGCGCGACGTCGAGCAGCCCTTCGCCGGCCGGCTCCGTGGCCTCGTTCACCTTGGCGAGCTCGTAGTGGTCGAACCAGATCCCGCCGCAGCCGCCGTCGCAACGTCCACCTCGAGCACGGGCGACGTCCAGCGGGTCAGCTCTCGGTCGCAGGCGGGGCAGTTCACGCCCCGAAGCGTACGCCTATGCTGGGGAGCGACGTGCGCCTGTACCTCGTCCGCCACGCGAAGGCCGCTCCCGGTGACCCGGACGAGCTGCGCCCGCTCACCCCGGAGGGTCGGAAAGAGGCACGTCGCCTCGCCGAGCGCCTCGCCGCGGAGCGGCCGGACGCAGTCGTGACGAGCCCGCTCCTGCGTGCGCGGGAGACGGCCGAAGTGCTCGCCCGCGCCTGCGGCCTCGAGGCGGTCCCGGACGAGCGGCTCGCCCCGGGCGCGACCTCGCTCGACGCCCGCCACGCCGCGGCCGAGCGCGGCGAGCGGGTCGTCCTCGTCGGCCACCAGCCCGATTTCGGCCGCATCGCGGCCGCGTTCACCGGCGGCGAGGAGCCTCCGTTCCCGACGGCCGGCATGGCCGTGATTGACTTGCCCTAGTGGCGGCGATCGACGTCAAGGACCTGCGCAAGTCGTACGGCGCATCCGAGGTGCTGCGCGGGATCAGCTTCTCGATCGCCGAGGGCGAGGTGTTCGGCCTGCTGGGCCCGAACGGCGCGGGCAAGACCACGACGGTCGAGATCCTCGAGGGCTACCGGGCCCGCGACGCCGGCTCGGTGAGCGTGCTCGGGCTCGATCCGAGCCGCGCCACGTCCGCCTGGCGCGAGCGGGTCGGAGTCGTGCTCCAGTCGTCCTCGCTCTACCCGAACCTCAGCGTGCGCGAGAGCCTTGCGCTCTTCGCCGGCTACTACTCCGCACCGCGCCCGGTGGACGACGTGGTCGAGATCATCGGCCTGGCCGAGAAGCGAGACGCCCGCGTGCGGACCCTCTCGGGCGGCCAGCAGCGCCGGCTCGACCTCGGCCTCGCGCTCGTCGGCGACCCGGAGCTGATCTTCCTCGACGAGCCGACGACGGGATTCGACCCGAGCGCGAGGCGCGCCGCGTGGGAGACGATCCGGGCCCTCCGCTCGCTCGGCAAGACGATCCTCCTCACCACGCACTACCTCGACGAGGCGGCCCAGCTCGCCGACCGCGTCGCCGTGCTCGCGAAGGGCGAGATCGTCACGGTCGGCTCGCCCGCAGAGCTGACCTCGGTGCGGCCGGAGGCGCAGATCCGCTACCGGCGCGGCGGCGAGGAGGTCGTGCTGGTGACCGAGGAGCCGGGCCGGGTCCTCCACGACCTCTACGAGGCCGAGGGCGAGCCCGAGGGCCTCGAGGTGCGGCGCGCGACGCTCGAGGAGATCTACCTCGAGCTCACCGAGGACGAGGAATGACCGCCGCCGCCTTCCTCCCGACAACACCAGCTCCTTGTGCTCATGAGCACAAGGAGCTGGTGTTCGGCGCCGCGTGAGGCTGTTCTTCCACGAGCTGCGGGCCGGGCAGCGTCTCTTCTGGCGCAACAGGGAGGCCGCGTTCTTCACCTTCATGCTGCCGGTGATCTTCTTCCTCATCTTCGGCTCGATC
>Ga0335082_10007137_pt1 | contig 12163 bp, 8 predicted proteins | sample Lox_Sample_41_FD_206718 | JGI IMG/M metagenome (GOLD analysis project Ga0335082, IMG submission 206718) | Soil microbial communities from Loxahatchee National Wildlife Refuge, Florida, United States - Lox_Sample_4.1 | ecosystem: Environmental > Terrestrial > Soil > Wetlands | place: USA: Florida...
CGCGATGGCCGAGAGCATCCGGACCAACCGGCTCGCGCAGGCGGCGTATGCCGGTGCCGCGGCGAACAACAACTGCGATCCGACCGGCGGCGGCGGCGTCGACTGCACGCCGGCGCAAATGGCCGCGCACGACCTGTTCCTCTGGACCCAGGACATACAGGCTCAGCTTCCGAACGGCGTCGGCCAGATTGTGTTCGCGGCCGGCGCGCCGCCGACCTACACGATCACGATCACCTGGGACGAGGTCGGCCTCGGCCAAGTCCAGCAGCAGATGGTCGTGCAAGTCCCAAGCACCTAGACGGCGGACTCAGGAATCATGCGCACGCTACATTCGACACGCACGCTTCGCCGGCACGCACGCGGCGTCACGCTGATCGAGCTCATGGTCGCCGTCGCGATCGGAGCGTTCCTGATGATCGGCGCGATGAACGTGTTCATGCAGAGCCGCACTACGTTCCGCATCAACCAGTCGGTGGGGCGGCTCCAGGAGAACGCGCGTTTCGTGCTCGCGACGCTGGAGCCGGACATCCGAATGGCCAGCTACTACGGCCTCGAGACGCGCGGCTCGCGCATCGCCGGACGCGCGAAGATCACCGCAGCGAACGGGATCGGCCCGGGGCTGTGCGGAAACAATTGGGCAATCGACCTCGACAACCCGCTGGTCGGCACGAACGCCCAATACTTGTGGGCTTGTGCGCCGGCGGCTAACACCGGCGGTTATCGGGCCGGCACCGACACGTTGCTGGTGCGGCGGGCGTCGGAAGACGCGATCGCGCCGGCCGCGCTCGTGGCCAATACGCTGTACATTCAGAGCTCGCGCGCGCAGCAGGGGCAGCTGTTCGTGGGCACCGTGGTCCCTGCCGGCTCACCGGCGTCGAGCCAGAGCTTCCAGTTGATCGCGAACGGCTACTACGTCGCGAATCGGTCGCCGAACCTCGGCACGAAGGGCACGACGATCCCGTCGCTGCGCCGCAGAGTGCTGCAAGGCAATACGATCGTGGATCAGGAGGTTCTCGCGGGCGTCGAGGACTTTCAGGTCGAGCTCGGCGTCGACACTGACGTCCCGGGCGCGGCGAACCGAGGCTCGATCGACCGCTACATCAACGCGGACGACCCGATCATCAACCCGGCGAGCCCGGGCTACAACCCGAACGCCGTGATCCTCTCGGTGCGCATCTGGCTGCGGCTGCGCGCGGAGGACCCCGAGAACGGGTTCTCGGACACGACGAACTACGTCTACGCGGGCGTCAACTACACGCCGGCCGCCGCAGAGCAGCCGTTCCGGCGGCTGCTGATCTCGAAGACGATCTACTTGCGCGACATGCGGCCGATGTCCTGAGGCGAAGGAGAGAACAACCATGAACCGAGCGATGAATCTCAGGGCGAAGCAGACCGGCGCGACGTTGATCGTCGGCTTGATACTGCTGCTCGTGCTCACCGTCGTCGGCGTCTCGGGCATGAATACCTCGACGCTCGAAGTTGCGATGTCTGGGGCCGCGCAGTACCAGCAGGACGCGTTCCAGATGGCGGAGGACGGCATCGACCTCGCGATCGGGACGCGCGGCTTCACGACCGTCGGCGCGACCACGATCAACTTCACCGGCGACCCGAACTACGACCGCAAGTCGGTTACGACCTTTAAAATCGCGACGCCGGTCCCCGACGCCGCCTTCAGCGGGGGCGTGACCGCCGGGTCGGTGCAGGCGTTTCACTTCGACGTCGTTTCAGTGGGCAAGGGCGCGCGCAACTCGAGCTCCACGCACACCCAAAGTTTCTACGTTGTTGGACCGGGCGGCAGCTGACCGCCGTCGGGATCAGGGAGATCAACATGCTTCGCAAAGCCATCGTCTTGTTCGCCGCGCTCGGCTCGTTCCAAACCGCGTGGGCCGTTCGGGTCCTCGAGCAGGTCGAGTCGTCGTTTGAGCTTTCGCTCGCGCTCGCGAACTTGCCCGCCGGCGGCGTCGGCGACGTCTCGTTCAAGACCTGCGACAAGTGCACCGTTCAGAGCCGCCTGCTCACGCCGAGCACGCGCTTCTTCTTGAACGGCCACGAGGTCACCGCGACGGCCTTCGTCGAGGCCGCGGCCGACGCGCGTAGGCAGGAGAGCGCGAACCCGCGCTCGCTGCTCATGATCTACGTCGACAAGAAGACGCAGAACGTCACTCGGGCCGCGCTCATGCGGCCGACGCGTTAACACTTTCTCGAAGCCATGGAATGGCGAGTTTGGATTCTTGAGGGAAACATCATGAAGCTCATCACCAAACGGGCTGCTTGGATCGGCGTCGGGGCGCTCCTCGCGCTCGCAACCATCTTGCCCGCCGCGGCGGACGACACGGAGTTGTTCCTCGGCGTGCCGAACGCCGTGAACTCGTCACAGCCGAACATCCTGTTCATCATCGACGACTCCGGCAGCATGGGCGACCTCGTCAGGACCCAGCCCAACTACGACCCGTCGCAGACCTACGGGGGCAGCTGCAACCCGAACCAGGTCTACTGGCGCACGGGCACCGGCAGCGAGCCGGCGTGCAATACGTCGCGGTGGTTCAACAAGACCGCGTTCAAGTGCCGAGCGGGCGTGAACTCGCTGGCCACGACGGGCTTCTACATCGCGGATGCCGCGATCCAGTACAACGACGCCAGCACCACCAAGGCCTGGGGCACGATCTCGTCCAACCAGAAGAATCGGCTCGTCGAGTGCCATGCGGACGACGGCGTGGACGGGGACGGCAGTCCCGCGACCGACGTCTATCCCAAGAACGGCGTGACGAACGGCTCGGACGCGTGGGCGTCGACCCCGAACCAGGGCGGCTTCAAGTGGTTCCAGACCGGCACGAGCCAGGCGTACACGTTCTACGACGGCAACTATCTGAACTGGCTGACGGGCCCGACCGCGCTCGCGCCGAAGATCCAGATCGTGCAGAGCGTGGCGACCAACCTCTTGCAGTCGATCACGGGCGTGAACGTCGGCCTCATGACCTTCAACGTCACCCCGAACAACGATCAAGGCGGCTACGTCGTGTATCCGATGGAGGACATCGCGACCGCGCGTACCAACATCATCTCGGCGGTCAACTCCCTGCAGGCGCTGACCTACACCCCGCTGTCGGAGACCCTGTACGAGGCGGCCCAGTACTACATGGGTGGCGCAGTGGACTTCGGTAATCCGAACAGCGTCGCGAACTCGCGCGTTGCAGGTAATCCGAGCGTGTACAAGTCGCCGCTGACGGCGAGCTGCCAGAAGAACTTCATCGTCTACCTCACGGACGGCGAGCCGACTCGCGACTCCGACGCCGACGCGAAGATCAAGGCGATGATCGACGCGAGAGGCCAGAATTTCGCGGCGCTGACCGGCAACGCGAACTGCCCGCCCTATACGTATCCCGCGGGCTTCAACCCGTCGGGCGGCGACTGCCTCGGGCCCCTCGCGCAATTCCTGTACAAGGGCGACCTGACGTCGCTGCCGGACCAGCAGAACGTGATCACCTACACGATCGGGTTCACGGTCGACCTGCCGATTCTCGCCGACACCGCCGCGCGCGGCGGCGGTGCGTACTACACGGCCGACGACACCGCCTCGCTCACGAGCGCGTTGACGAACATCGTGACCTCGATCCTGAACACCCAGACGACGTTCGTCTCGCCGACGGTTTCCGTGAACAGCTTCAACCGCACGCAGAACTTGAACGACCTGTTCATCAGCGTGTTCCAGGCGTCGGGCAGCGTGCATTGGCCCGGTAACTTGAAGAAGTACTCGCTGCATGCGGGCGACGCGACGATCGTCGACGCCAACGGCAACCCAGCCGTCGATCCGAACACGGGCTTCTTCAAGGATACGGCGCAGAGCTTCTGGTCGCCGACGGTCGACGGCTCGACGGTGACGCTCGGCGGCGCCGCGAATCAGATTCCGCCTCCCGGCGCGCGCAACGTCTACACGTACCTCGGCAACTCGAACCTGACGGACACGTCCAACAGGATCGTCCAGTCGAACACCCTGCTCACCGACTCGACCTTCAACTCCGGTTTGCCCGGCGATCCGACGCGCGCCGACGTCATCGACTTCATCAACAACATGGACGTCGGCGACGTGAATCAGAACAACATCACCAACGAGCCGCGCGACCAAATGGGCGACCCGCTGCACTCGCAGCCGACGACGGTCATCTACGGCCCGACGCTCCTGGACGCGGTGGCCTACTTCGCGACCAACGACGGCTTCCTGCACGCGATCGATACGAAGACGGGCGTCGAGAAGTGGGCGTTCATTCCGCCGGAGTTCCTCGCGAACCAGATCCAGCTGTTGCTCGACCCGTCCACCACGAACAAGACGTACGGCATCGACGGCAGCTTGCGGGTCCAAACGGACGCCAACAGTGACGGCGTCATCGGTGCGGGCGAGCACGTGTACCTGTTCTTCGGGCTGCGCCGCGGCGGGACCACGTACTACGCGCTCGACGTGACGAACCCGAACGCGCCGCAGCTTCTGTGGCGCAAGGACAATACGTCGCTGCCGGGCGTGGGCCAGACCTGGTCGACGCCGGTGCCGACCAAGGTACTGATCCAGGGCGCGACGCAGAACGCGAAGCAGTTCGTGCTCATCTTCGGCGGCGGCTACGAGGCCGACCAGGACAACTACACGACGAGTACCGACACGACCGGCAACTCGATCTACATCGTCGACTCGGTCAGCGGAGCCTTGCTCTGGCAGGGCACCAAGAACGGCGGCAACAAGTCGTTCAATGCGGCCGGCAAGTCGATGGACTACTCGTTCCCGAGCGACCTCAAAGTGATCGACTTCGACGGCGACGGCTACGCCGACCGGATCTACGCGGCCGACATGGGCGGCCAGGTCTGGCGCTTCGACATCTTCAACGGCGCAACGGCCGCCAATCTCGTCACGGGCGGAGTGTTCGCGCAGCTCGGTGCCGCGAGCCTCGCGCCGCCCGCGCCGATCAGCCAGACGCGCCGGTTCTACTACGCGCCGGACTTCGCGATCGTGAACAACAAGGACTTCGACTTCATCCACATCGGGATCGGCTCGGGCCATCGCGCGCATCCGCTGTCGCTCGCGAACCAGGACCGCTTCTACGCGCTGCGCGACTACGGTGGGCAGGGCAAGCAGAGCCAGGCGACGTACGACGCGTTCACGCCGATCAAGGATAGCGACTTGGTCGACATCACGGACAACGTGAGCGCGTCGGTTCCGCAAGGCCAGAAGGGTTGGCAGCTCCAGCTCCGCGACGGCGGCTGGATCGGCGAGAAGGTGCTCGCCGAGGGCAAGACGTTCAACAACGTGATCTTCTTCACCACGTTCCGTCCTGCGCTCGGCGGCTCGACTTGCGAGCCGCAGCTCGGCGTGAACCGGCTCTATGCGGTCAGCCTGTTCAACGGCTCGCCGGTCACGAACCTCGACGGCTCTTCGGACGGCAGCCCGCTCGGCACGACCGACCGCTGGACGGAGTTCAAGGGCTCGATCTCGAGCGAGGTCGTATTCATCTTCCCGAGCCCCGACGGCTCGACCCAGTGCGTCGGCGACCAGTGCACGCCGCCGCCCGTCGCGTGCGTGGACCTGTTCTGCTTCCCGCCGGGCTTCAGCAACAACCCGGTCCGGACCTTCTGGTCCGAGGAAAGCGCCGACTAATCGCGTGACCTGCTCCCTCGCCAAGCGGGGGAGCAGGTCGCATGATGCAGGCGGAGGAAAGACCCATGCACAACCCTGAACCCAACCGCGCGGGCCGTAGATCGAGCGCGCGGCTCCGCCGCCAGGCCGGCGTCACGCTGCTCGAGCTCATGGCCGTCGTGATGGTGATCGGGATTCTCGGCATCATTGCGATCCCGAGCTACCGCCAGTACACCGTCCGTGCGAACCGCACGGAGGCGAAGACCGCGCTGCTGCGGCTCGCGACGAACCAGGAGCGCTTCTATTTGCAGAACCGCACCTACTCCCAGACCGTCGACGCGGGCGTCGGTTTCAACGGGCCGACGAGCGAGAACGGCGTCTATTCGATAGCGCTCACGACGAACGCCGGTTGGACGCAGGACTACACCGCAACCGCGACGGCCGTCCCGGGCGGCGGCACGAACGGCGTCGACCAGAGCTCGGATCCTGATTGCACGACGCTCTGGATCACGTCGGCGGGTCAACGAGGCGCGACCGGCCCGAACCCCACCCGCTGCTGGTGACGCTCAGGCCCGGTCGCCGCGCGCCTCGCGCACGCGGCCGTGATCGATCAGGGTGTCGAGGATCAGTAGGCCGGCTCCGATCGTGATCGCGGAATCCGCTACGTTGAACGCGGGGAAATACCAGTCCGCGTAGTGGACGCGGATGAAGTCGATCACGTACGCCCAGAGCACGCGGTCGATCACGTTGCCGAGCGCACCGCCGAGCACGAGGGACAGCCCGGCCGCGAGTAGGCTCCTGCCGCGCGCGGGCAACCGCCGCAACCACACGAGGATCGCCGCGCTCACGAGCAGCGCGAGCGCCGTGAACAGCCAGCGTTGCCAGCCCGAGGCGCCGCTCAGGAAGCTGAACGCGGCGCCCGTGTTGTGCACGCGCATGAGCTCGAGCACCGGCAGAAGGATCACCTGCTCGTAGATCTCGAGGTTGTTCGTGACGAGGTACTTCGTCCACTGGTCGAGCGCGACGACGGCGAGCGACAACCAGAGCCAGTTCGAGGCGCCCGCCTGCAGGCCGAACCAGCGCCGCTCGCTCACGGCGCCTCCGGATCGCGCGCGAGCCGAATGACCCACCGCGCCTCGCCCTGGTCCTGTCGCGCGACGAACGCGGCAGCGGCCGGCGGGGCGCGCCATTTGCTCGCGAGCGTTTCGCTCATCACGTAGTCCCGGTGTGCGCGCAGCGCGGCGTCGACGAGGTCATCGCCCTCGACGATGAGCTCGATCCGATCGGAGATCTCGAGGCCCGCCTGCTTGCGTGCATCCTGGACGGCGCGCACGAGCTCGCGCGCGAGCCCCTCGCGCCTCAGGTCGTCGTCGAGCGCCGTGTCGAGGCCGACGAGGTAGCCGCCCTCCTCCGCGCACGCGAAGCCCTCGGCCGACGCGCTCTCGACGAGAAGATCGCCGGGCTCGATCGCGAGGTCGCGGCCGTCGACTTTGAACTGCTGGGTTTCGCCGCGCGCGACGGCCGCCGCGATCGCCGCGCCGTCCGCGCCCGCGAGGTACTGGCGAATCGCGGGAATGAGCTTGCCGTAGCGCTTGCCGATCACGGGCAAGTTCGGCTTGATCCGATAGCTCACGAGCGTCGCGTCGCGGGCGAGGAGCTCGAGCTTCTTGACGTTGAGCTCCTCCAAGATCTGGTCCTCGTGACGGCGCACGGCCGCGGCCGCGGCGTCGTCCGGCACCCGCACGAGGATGCGCTTGAGCGGCTGGCGAACCTTGAGCCTCGAGGCGTTGCGGGCGGCCCGCCCGAGACCGACGACACGCTGCACGACGTCCGTCTCCGCGAGCAGTGCGCGGTCGAGCCGCGCGGCGTTCGCGGCCGGCCACGCGGACATGTGCACGCTGAGCGGAGCGCCCGGCGCAACCGCGCGCACGAGGTTCTGGTGCACCTTCTCGGTGATGAACGGCACAAACGGCGCCATGAGCCGGTTCACGCCCTCGAGGCACTCGTAGAGGGTGAGGTACGCGGACTGCTTGTCGTCGCCGGTCGCGGCCTTCCAGAAGCGGCGCCGGTTGCGGCGCACGTACCAGTTGCTGAGCTGGTCGACGAAGCGCTCGATCGCGGCGCCGGCCGTGAGTGCGTCGTAGTCGTCGAGCGCGGCGGTCGCGGTCTCGATCGTCTGCTCGAGCAACGCGATCACCCAGCGGTCGATCTCGGGCCGAGCGGCGAGCGGCACGGCCCGCGTCGCGTCGAAGCCGTCGAGCCGCGCGTACATCACGAAGAACGCATACGTGTTCCAGAAGGTGTTGATGAAGCTGCTTGCGACGTCCGCGATGATCTCGACGGAGACGCGCTTCTGCACGTCGGGCGCGACGCGCGCGGTGAAGTGCCAGCGCAGCGCATCGGCGCCGACCGCGTCGAACACGTCGTACGGGTTGATCACGTTGCCGAGCGACTTCGACATCTTCTTGCCGTCGGCGTCGACGATGTGGCTCAGGCACACGACGTTGCGGTACGCGACGTCGTCGGACACCATCGTCGCGATCGCGTGCAGGGTGTAGAACCAGCCGCGCGTCTGATCGATCGCCTCGCAGATGAAGTCCGCGGGGAAGCTTCGCGCGAATCGCTCTTGGTTCTCGAACGGGTAGTGCCACTGCGCATACGGCATCGCACCCGAATCGAACCAGCAGTCGATGACCTCGGGCACGCGCCGATACTCGCGACCGTCGTGCTGGAAGGTTACGGAGTCGATCGCGGGCCGATGCAGGTCGACGTCGCGGAGCTTGCGGCCTGCACGCTGCTCGAGCTCGGCGACCGACCCGATGCAGATGTAGTCCTTACCGTCGGTCCAAACCGGCAGCGGCGTGCCCCAGAAGCGCTCCCGCGACAGCGCCCAGTCGATGTTGTTCTCGAGCCAGTTGCCGAAGCGGCCCTCGCGGATGTGCGCCGGCACCCACTTGATCGCCTGGTTGAGCGCGACCATGCGCCGGCTGTACTCGGTCGTGCGGATGTACCACGCGTTCTTCGCGTAGTAGATCAGGGGGTCGCCGGTCCGCCAGCCGAACGGATAGTTGTGCAGGTACTTCTGCTCGCGGAACAGCAGCCCGCGCTCGCGCAGGATCTCGATGATCGTCGGGTCCGCGTCCTTGAAGAACTTGCCTGCCACCGGCTTTACGGCCGGTAGGAAGTAGCCGTCCTCGCCGACGCCGTGCACGACGGGCGTAGCGTACTTCTGGCCGAGCTTCAGGTCGTCTTCGCCGTACGCGGGCGCGATGTGCACGATGCCCGTGCCGTCCTCGGTCGTGACGAAGTCCGCTGGCCGCACCCGGTGAACGTCGGCCCGCCCCGCCGGTAAGGTCGGAGGAATTGGCAAATATTCGAACAATGGCTCATAGCCCATGCCGTCGAGCTCGCGGCCGAGCGCCGTGCGCACGATCTCGTGCGGCTCGTCCTTGAGGACTGCCGGCACGAGGCCCTTCGCGAGGATCAGCGTCTCCGTTCCATGCCTGACCCACGCGTACTCGACGTCGGGGTGGACCCCGAGCAGGAGGTTCGACGGCAGCGTCCACGGGGTCGTCGTCCAAACCAGGAAGTAGGTGTCGTCTAGTCCGAGCGCCTTGAAGCGCACGAAGATCGACGGGTCCTCGACCTCGCGGTAGCCCTGCGCGACCTCGTGCGACGACAGCGTCGCGCCGATTCGCGGGTCGTACGGCACGACTTTGTAGCCCTGGTAGATCAGGCCCTTGTCCCAGATCTGCTTGAGCAGGTGCCACACGCTCTCGATGTAGTCGTTGTGCAGCGTGAAGTAGGCCTGCTTGAAGTCGACCCAGAAGCCCATTCGCTCGGTCATCGCCTCCCACTCGGCGACGTGACGCATCACGGACGCGCGGCACTGCGCGGTGAACTTCGCGATCCCGACCTCTTGCTCGATCCGCTTCTTGTCGAAGATCCCGAGCTCTTTTTCGATCTCGTGCTCGACGGGCAGGCCGTGGGTGTCCCAGCCCGCGCGCCGCGGACAGTGGAAGCCGCGCATCGTCTTGTAACGCGGGTAGAGATCCTTGAACGTGCGCGCGAGCACGTGGTGGATGCCGGGCCGCCCGTTCGCGGTCGGCGGGCCTTCGTAGAACACGAACAGCGGACGCGACGCGCCCTCGGCGACGATTCGGCCGAATACGTTCTCACGCCGCCAGAGCTCGAGGATCTCCTTCTCGAGCCCCGGCCCGTCGTAGCGGGCGCCTACTGCCTCGAACATAGAGGTTGCGGAAAAAGGGGCCGTGAGTGTACGCGATTCAAGAGCTTAGCGCAGCCCGCGCGGCCTCGACGTCGAGCTGCATCTGGCGCTGCAGCGCGGGCAAATCCGCGAAGTGTCGCTCCTCGCGGAGCCGCTCGATGAACTGCACGCTGATGTACTCACCGTAGATGTCGCGATCGAAGTCGAAGATCAGGACCTCGAGCAGCGGCGTGCTGCCGCCGATCGTAGGCCGCGTGCCGACGCTCGCGACACCCGCGAGCGGCTGCGCGCCGAGTCCGGTCACGCGCGCAGCGAAGATCCCGTCGACGGGCGCGAGACGGCGCTTGAGATTGACGTTCGCCGTCGGAAACCCGAGCTCGCGCCCGAGCCCGAGCCCGCGCACGACGCGTCCGGAGATCGAGTAATCGCGGCCGAGCATGCCGCGCGCGGTCGTGAGATCGCCGATTTTGAGCGCCTCGCGAATCGCCGTGCTGCTCACGCGCCGGCCGCGCCAGAACACGGGCGCGACCTCCGTCACGTGAAACCCGTGCCGCTCGCCCGCCGCGCGCAAATCGGCGACCGTGCCCGCGCGCCCCGCGCCGAAGCGGAAGTCGTCGCCGACGACGATGTGCCGCGCATGCAGGCGGCCGACGACGAGCGAGTCGATGAATTCGTCCGCACGGATCTCGCGGACCGCGCCGAAACTCGGGCACAGGAGCTCGTCGACGCCCAGCGCAGCGAGCCGCTCGAAGCGCTCGCGAAAGCGCGTGAGCCGAGGCGGCGGATTGGCGGGCGAGAAGAACTCCTTCGGCGTCGGCTCGAAAGTGAACACGAGGCAACTCTCGCGCAGCGCGTCGGCCTCCGCGCGCGCGCGCGCGAGGATCGCCTCGTGGCCGGCGTGCAAGCCGTCGAACACGCCGATCGTCACGACTCGAGCGGCTCGCGCGGCCGGGAGCGCCGAGATGCTTCGATAGAGTCGCATGCGCGGCGTTGCTAGGCTGCGCGCGCACGCAGGTCGCGTGGACGCAGGCCGAGAACGGCGCAGACGGACGCGTACACGCCCGCGCCGCCCGCGACGAGCAGAGCGAGCCTGCCGAGCCGCGCGAGCCTGCCGAGATCGAGCCAATCGCCGAGCGCGTGCAGCGCGCCGAGCAGCGCGACGGTCATCAGGAGGCTCGCCGCCGTGACCACGAGCACGAGCTCGCGCCAGCCAGGGCGCGGCCGGTAGACGCCTTGCTTGCGGAGGCCACGGAGCAGGAGCGCCGCGTTGAACAGCCCCGAGCACGCCGTCGCGGCCGCGATGCCCGCGTGTGCGGGCGCCGCACGCGTCGTGACGAGCGTCAACACGAATATCACGTTCAGCGCCATCCCGAGCGACAAGGCCTGCACACCGATCCATACCGGGGTGCGCGTATCCTGCCTCGCAAAATAGCCCGGCGCGAGCACCTTGACGAGGATGAAACCGACGACGCCCGGCGCGTAGGCGCGCACGCTCGCGGCCGCCATTCCGACGTCGCGCGCGCCGAACTCGCCGCCGTGGAACAGCGTCGCGAGCAACGGCTCGGCGATCAGCGCGAGACCGATCGCGGCGGGACAGCCGATGACCAGCACGAGGCGCAGCGCCCAATCGAGCGTCGCCGAGAAGTGCTCGGCCGAGGACGTCGCGTGTTGCTCGGCGAGCCGCGGCAGGATCACGGTGCCGAGCGCGACGCCGAACACGCCGAGCGGGAACTCGATCAGCCGCTCAGAGTAGTAGAGCCAGCTTATGCTGCCCGCGACGAGGAACGACGCGATCAGGGTATCGAGCAGGATGCTGATCTGCGCGATCGAGGAGCCGAACATCGCGGGCAGCATGAGCCCAAAGATCCTCCGCACGCCCTCGTGCGCGAGGTCGAAGCGCGGGCGCGGCAGCAGCCCCAGGCGCTTCAAGAACGGCAGCTGGAACGCGAGCTGCACGAGACCGGCGACGAACACGCCGGCCGCGAGCCCGGCGCCGGGCCAACGAGAGACGGGCTCGACCCAGCCCGCGAACACGATCATCACGACGTTGAGCAGCACGGGCGTGAACGCCGCGACGGCGAACCGCCGATGCGCGTTCAACACGCTGCCGGCGAGAGCCGTCAGCGACACGAACAGGATGTACGGGAACGTGATCCGCAGCATCCGCACGGCCATCGGGAAGCGCCCCGCGTCGTCGAGGAAACCCGGCGCGAACACGAGGATCACGAGCGGCGCCGCGAGCACGCCGACGGCCGTGATCGCGAACAGCACGAGCGCGAGCGTGCCGGTCGTGCGGTCGATCAGCTCGCGCGTCTCGG
>Ga0335082_10007138_pt1 | contig 12162 bp, 11 predicted proteins | sample Lox_Sample_41_FD_206718 | JGI IMG/M metagenome (GOLD analysis project Ga0335082, IMG submission 206718) | Soil microbial communities from Loxahatchee National Wildlife Refuge, Florida, United States - Lox_Sample_4.1 | ecosystem: Environmental > Terrestrial > Soil > Wetlands | place: USA...
GGCAGCACCTTGCAGAGCATGTAGGTACCGTCTTGGCTGGCCTGGCACCTCAGGTCCGAAACATCCCTCGGCGCTGTCAACGCCTCGACTCGGGCGTCGTGCTGCGAGCAGAGCAGCTCTCTGGGTGCTGGGTCGATGCATTTCAGCCAAGCCGCCTCGGACTCGTGCAATTCCAAGGACCCGCACGGCCAACGGCTAACGAGCGCGGAGCATTCGCCGCCGCCTTCAATGCTGCTGTCGAAGTGAAGCTCGTAAACTTGACGACCGTCCGAGACAACGGCGTGCACGATTTCCGAGTCGACGCCCGACTTGGGCAGAAGGACTCTAAACGGCTTCCCGCTGGCCACTGCATCTCGAACGCACTGAATCACCAAGGAGCTGGCTCCGTTGGTGGTGCCCGTTCCGCAGTCGCTTGGGCTCGGGCTGGTGCTTCGGAGTATCCAGGGGCCGAGTTGGCAGGGCTCGCACTGGCGGGTGACAACGCGGAACGTTCCGTGTGTGCGTGCACGAGGGCGCAACGATGGGAACCCCGCTTCCGTGAGGACCGCGCTGAGCTTGGCCGAGCATCCGTACAGCCCGAACTTCACGTTGGGCTCACAGAGCCTCTCTGGGAGCTGGAGGCCTTCAAGGTGATTCGTGGTGGCAACGTGGCGTTTACCGTTCTTACTGAACGCTCTGAGGACTGCAGTGCCGTTGAACCCGATCTTCATAGGGGGGTCTCCCTCGGAAGATTCCAGGAACACAAGTATCCGCTCACCGACGTTGGCGCTTGGCTGGTACTGCCCAATCGGCTCGGCCAAGAACGTGATCCATCCCGCGGGTTCGCCGCGGGCAACGTACTCGACACGCATGGTGGCAATGGACCGCCCGGCGCGTCGCTCGAGCCTCTCGACTTGGCCATAGGCGACGATCGATGCGCGTGCCGCTGCCTGGCTTAGCGTCGGCGTTCGCGTGTCGGCAGCTGCCATCGTGCTCGCACAGAGCGCGACCAAGAGAACCGATTGAAGACTGCGCGACCTACCGGGGACACGCGACTCGAGCATCTACCTACGGTACGACGAGGAGTCGCCTAATAGCACTTGACGTTGTCCCGCTTGAGGAAGCGCCACCGGCCCGTGTTGTCTCTTTGGTAGTGGTCCGTTCCCCAGCAACAGCAGGTCTGGATGCTGACTAGTTTGGGATCGTCCGGCGGCGGCGACGTGATGTCCACTCCTACTTTGAGAACCGCCCTATCTTGGTTGATAACAATGGCGTCGACGATAACGAAATAGACGGACTTCCGGGTCGTGTCTGCCTGCTGCTGGAGTCTCCTGTAGGGACGGATCGACCACGGCCCTGGCTCCTTGAGAGCGCGTTTGGTCACGACGAACCGGGAGCCCTCGATCTCCTCTCTCACCAAGATTGTTCCTTTTGATGGAAGAAGACCTCGACTCGGCAGGTACTCCTTTATGGTCAGGGTGCGGTCGAGAATGACCGCGAGCAGTTCATCCACGCTCGATTGCGTCAACGGCCCAGCGTCATCGACCGTAGCCAGGGGGTCCGAACTCAGAATGAGCCCGACGAGAAATAGTCGCGCGACCATCGCATGAGCCTAGCTCGTGCCGCTGCGTTCACGCCCGGGGAGAGGGTACAGGTGTTGAGGTACAGGACCAACACCAGAAGGCGCGACCAGGAGCCGTCCGGCTCCGGGGGTTGCTGTCGATACGCGTTGCGGCCCGGCCGGGGGCCTTAGCGTCCTCTGCAAGGCTTGGCCAGCAGCGCGTGGACTGCGCTCTCCGGGATGAGAATTCGTCCACGTGGGCGGGTGAAGGGCAGGGTGCCTCGGTGGCACCGCCGGTAAACCTCGTCGACCGACACTCCGAGCCGCCGAGCAGCCTCGGACACAAACAGGGTGGCATCAGACTCCGGAGCCCGCCCTTCTTGGTGCGCACTTTGGTGCGCTTTCGTCTCAAAACTGGTGCGCTTTCGCAGAAAAGGGGGGGTCGGACTGGTGCGCTCGCCTTCGTCATTTCGCGTGGATAGAGAGGAACGAACACCCGAAAACCCATCAGAAGCGGGCGGCGCAGACTTCGAATCCGAAGGTCGGGGGTTCGATTCCCTCCGGGCGCGCACCGAATCTCCCTGAGTTCTCGCGAGAGCTGGTGCTCGAGAACGACGTTCTGCGGGAGGCGACCAAGGACCGCCCTTGAAGACGTCCGACGGGAAGTCATCGGCTACGAGTTTGCGCTCCGAGGGCGAGCCAAGGAGGCCGAGCGGGCCACCGAGGAAGCCTGCATCGCTCGCTTCGGAACGCTGCGACCTGAGGGGCCGACACCGCTGCTCCGCAGCGACAACGGGCTCGTCTTCCAGAGTCGTCGCTTCCGAGCGGCGTGCCGCGACTACCGGCTCCAGCAGGAATTCATCACTCCGTACACGCCTGAGCAGAACGGGCTCGTGGAGCGTTTCTTTCGAAGCCTGAAGGAGGAGTGCGCGTGGCAGCACAACTTCAGCTGCTTTGCCGAGGCTCGATCTGAACTGATGCAGTGGATCGACTGGTACAACACCGGGCGGCCGCACCAGGCGCTCGGCTACAGGAGCCCCAGGGAGTACCGGCAGGAAGTCTCACGTGTGGCTTGACCTCGGGGGAGCACTACATAAAGGATCGGTCCCTGCGCGCAGCGGGCCATCAAGCGGCGGGAGGTGCTTCATCCCGGCTCCCGGGCGCGGAGCGCAGGTCGGGGACCGGGGCGAGGGATGGAAGACGAGCTCATCTTTCCGAAGCTCATCGATGGGCTCTCCGCGCCGGTTGCGACGACCACGCCCGAAGGTCGGCTCGATCTGGCCAACGGGCCCCTCCTCGAGTACCTCGGGGCCTCGCTCGAGGAGCTCAGGACGTGGGAAGCTTCGGGCCTCCTCCATCCAGATGACCTCGCACGCACCGGGAGCGGGTGGAGACGATCCCTCGAGCGAGGCGAGCCGTACGCGGCCGACCAGCGTGTCCGGCGCGCGGATGGTGCTTACCGCTGGGCTCATCTTCAGCTCCTTCCCTTCCGGGACGCCGCGGGGAACCTGCGGCGCTGGTGCCTGTTTCTGACCGACATCGATGATCGCAAGCGGGGCGAAGCGCTTCTGGATGGGGAGCGCAGCCTCCTCCAGATGGTCGCGTCCGGTCGGCCTCTGGTCCAGGTGCTGGACGCGATGTGCGCCCTCGTCGAGACGACCGTCTCCAGCAGTACCTGCTCCGTTCTCCTCACCGAGCCGGACGGGACGTTCAGCCTGGGGGCAGGTCCGACGCTCCCGCCCGGCTACGGGGAGGCGGTCCGGGGAGCGCCGGTCGCTCCCGAGGCCGGACCGTGCGGGACCGCGGCCTCCACGAACCAGCGGGTGGTCGTGCCCGACCTGGGAGCGGACCCACGCTGGGTCGGCCTCGAGTGGCGGACCCTGGTCCTGGACTCTGGCCTGAGGTCCGTCTGCTCCACGCCCATCGTCTCCTCGACCGGACACGTGCTGGGCACCTTCGCCATCTACCAGCAGGAGCCGAAGCCACCTGGCCCGCTCCTGAACGAGCTCATCAGCCGCTTCACCCACGTGGCGAGCATCGCCATCGAGCGGAGTGTGACCGAGAACGAGCTACGGGAGCGCGAGCACGAGAGCCGGAGGATCGTCGACACCATCCCGGGGCTGGTGGCGACCCTGACCCCGACCGGCCAGCTGGAAGCGGTCAACCAGCAGATCCTCGCCTACTGCGGTCGGTCCGCCGACGTGGTGAAGCAGTGGGAAAGGAGTGACATCGTTCACCCGCAGGACTTGCCTGCCGCCACGGCCATCATCTCCGCGTCGGTCAGGTCGGGACAGCCGTACGAGCTCGTGGAGCGTCTCCGGCGGTTCGACGGGGTCTATCGGTGGTTCCAGGCCCGGGGATGGCCTCTCCGGGATTCGACTGGGAACATCGTCCGCTGGTACGTGCTGCTCACGGACATCGAGGACCTGAAGCAGGCCGAGCAGCGTCTGGCCAGCAACGAGCGGAACCTCAAGCTCACCATCGACACCATCCCTGCCCTGGCCTGGTCAGCACGTCCGGATGGGAGCGCGGAGTTCTTCAACCAGCACTACCTCGACTACACCGGGCTCTCCTCGGAGCAGGCCAGCGGGTGGGGCTGGACCGGTGCAGTCCATCCGGACGATCTGGAACGGCTCGCGGCTACCTGGCAGCGGATCCTGGCCTCAGGCGCTCCCGGGGAGGCCGAAGCGCGTCTCCGGCGGTTCGACGGCGCCCATCGCTGGTTTCTCTTCCGTGCCAGTCCGCTGCGTGACGGGACCGGCGCGATCGTCAAGTGGTTCGGCGTCAACACCGACATCGAGGACCGAAAGCGAGCCGAGGCGGAGCTGGGAACGCTCAAGGACCAGCTCCACCGGGAGAACCTGGTCCTGCGCGATGAGGTCGATCGAACGTCGATGTTCGAGGAGATCGTCGGGGTCTCTCCCGCCCTGAAGTCGGTGCTGGCCCGTCTGGAAAAGGTGGCAGAGACCGACTCGACCGTGCTCATCACCGGTGAGACCGGTACCGGGAAGGAGCTCGTGGCCCGGGCCATCCATCGGCGGTCTGCCCGGAGCTCTCGGCCGTTCGTGAGCGTGAACTGCGCCGCCGTCCCTCGCGACCTGATCGCCTCGGAGCTCTTCGGACACGAGAGAGGAGCGTTCACCGGGGCGGCCCAGCGCCGGCTGGGTCGCTTCGAGCTGGCGCACGGAGGGACCCTCTTCCTCGACGAGGTGGGCGACCTCCCGATGGAGATGCAGGTGGCGCTGCTTCGTGTTCTCCAGGAGCGCGAGGTCACTCGCGTCGGAGGGAGCGCGGCGACTCACGTGGACGTGCGGGTCATCGCGGCGACGAACTGCGATCTGCACGAAGCGATGGAGGAAGGGACTTTCCGCAGCGATCTCTTCTATCGCCTGAACGTGTTTCCCATCGTCGTCCCCCCCTTGCGCGAGCGGGCCCACGACATCTCGCTGCTGGTCGAGTACTTCATCGATCGCTACGCGCGGAAGACCGGCAAGACGATCCGCGGGGTGAACAAGCGCACGCTGGATTCACTGAAGGCCTATCCCTGGCCGGGCAACGTCCGTGAGCTGCAGAACGTCATCGAGCGATCCGTGATCCTCTCGGAGGGAGAGGAGTTCACCGTGGACGAGAGCTGGCTATCGGCGACCCCGGTCGCGCGCAGCCGGGTGCTGTCCAGTAGCGTCGCCAGCCACGAGCGATCGATCATCGAAGACGCCCTGCGTGCAAGCGCCGGACGGGTCTTTGGCCCATCCGGAGCGGCTGCCCGCCTGGGCATCGCGCGGTCGACGCTCGAGTCGAAGATCCGGACTCTCGGGATCGACAAGAATCGGTTCCGCTCGCGCTCCGGCCCGAAGTAGTCGGTCTTTGGCGCCTGACCGTTCGCCAATTGGCGAAAGACCGGTCATTCGGGGGAAGAGCCGACTCGCCTGGATCCAGTGGTTTGGCCTCGGCCCCGCCTTTGCTGCCGGCCCGGAGCGGTGCTGAAGATCCTGCGCTCCGCGAATGGTGACGTCGTGCTGACGGTGAGCGGCCGCCTCGAGACCGAGAACGTCGGTGACCTGTCCGCCATGCTCGCCCTCGAAGGGAAGGGCCAGGCTCTCGTGCTGGACCTGAAGGACGTGGTCCTGGTCGATCGCGACAGCGTTCGTTTCCTGAGGGAACGCGAGCACGAGGGCATCACCCTGCGAAATTGCCCCCCGTACATCCGGGAGTGGATCACGCGCGACTCGGAGGAGCCCTGAATGGTCCTCGAGACGATCCGGACGAGACAGGAGGGGGCCGTCCTCGTCGCCGAGCTGGCGGCGCCCCCGATGAACCTCCTCGGGCCAGAGCTGGTGCGGGATCTGGTGGAGCTGATCCGGGGGGCAGAGGCGGACGAGTCGCTCCAGGTGGTCATCTTCCGCAGCGCAGACCCCGACTACTTCATCTCGCACGTCGACGTGACGCGGATCGTGGAGTACCGGAACGAAGCGGCGAGGCTTGTCGGGGAGCCGTCGCTGGGGCTGCTCCTTCGCCGCTTGAGCGCGTCGCGCCTGGTCACCATCGCGGTAATCGAAGGGCGTGTCCGCGGCGCTGGGAGCGAGTTCGTGCTGGCCTGCGACATGCGATTCGCCGCACGAGAGTCCGCCATCTTCGCGCAGCCAGAGGTCGGCTTCGGCCTGGTTCCGGGTGCCGGGGGCATCCAGCATCTCACGCGGCTCCTCGGTCGTGGCCGAGCGCTCGAGGTCCTGCTGAGCGCCGACGACTACGACGCCGACCTGGCCGAGCGATACGGCTGGGTCAACCGGACGCTACCCGCGGCCGAGCTCGGCCCGTTCGTTCGCGCGCTCGCCCGCCGGATCTCCCGGTTTCCTCCAGGAGGGCTGGTCACGGCCAAGGATCGGGTCGATCGGGTGGCACTCGCGCCGGTGGAGGATTTCCGCCACGACTCGGACCTCTTTCTAGAGCGGGCGCGAGACGCCGAGTCACAGCGCCGGAGCCGTGAGGCAATGAGACGAGGCTTCCAGACCCGCAGCGCGGAGATGCGCCTGGGCTGCATGGTGGACGAGCTTTCAGAAGCTTGAACCGAAGGGAGACGCGCGGTGACAGGGAAGAGGTTCTCGAGGGCAGCGCCGAGGTCGAGCAATCCCAGCAGGCAAGGAGGTGGGTGATGCGCAGAGCTCTCTTCATCGGTGTGCTGTGCCTGCCGTCGCTGGTGTTCGCGCAGCAGCGGGCGCCGGTGGCCGAGGCGATCGCCAAGGCCTTTGGACTGGAAGCCTGGGGTCAGGTCGAGGCTGTTCGCTACACCTTCACCCTCGACGGCGGCCCGAAGCTGAAATTCCACCGATCCTGGGTCTGGGAACCGAAGACCAACACCATCACCTACGACGGACCGGACGACCAGGGGAAGCCGGTCAAGGTGACCTACGCCCGGGCCGACCTCGCCAGCCAGAGCGCCTTCGTGAAGCAAACCGTCGACCCCGCCTTCTTCAATGATCAGTACTGGCTCGTGCTCCCCTTCCATCTCGTCTGGGATACCGGAGCGAGCGTGGAGGACGCCGGGATGCAGAAGCTTCCTTCCGGAAAGGGGAAGGCGCGGAAGGTGGTCATGAAGTACCAGCCCGATGGCGGCTACACGCCGGGCGACACCTGGACAATCTTCGTTGGCAAGGACATGCGCATCCAGGAGCTCGAGTTCCGTCATGGAGGCAGCGCCAAGCCGAGTCTCGTCAAGGCGGACTGGAAGGCATACAAGAAGGCCGGACCGCTGCTCGTGTCGACCGATCACCATGGAACGGCCGACGGCGGGAAGTTCCGTCTCTTCTTCACCGACGTCGCGGTGAAGCTGACCGGGTCGAGCACCTGGACGGAGGCGAAGTGACCTCGGCCTGCAGTCCAGGAGTTTCCCGATCCTTGAGGACGTGCCGTGTAGATGACTTGACGTCGAGAGGAACCCTCCAATGACCACACACAGCACTTTCATTGCCGCGTCTCCAGGCGAGACGGCCGGAGCGGCGTTCTGGGAACGCCTCTGGCGCCTGAGCGGAATCGGCTTCGTCGCCCTCTTCATCCTGACGTGCGTGGTCTATGGCGAGCTACCCGGGTTGCATCCGGGGACGGGCACGCTCGCCGCGTTTTACGAGGGCCACCGCACGCGGATCCTGATCGGCACCGCGCTCTCCGGCCTGAACCTCCTCAACCTCCTGTGGTTCGTGGCCGCGCTCAGGAACACCCTGGCAGACGCGGGGCGAGATGGCTGGGGCGCGGCGGCAACCGTGTCCAGCGCGGCCTTCGGAGCGCTCTTCCTCCTCCTGATCTCGATCGGGGCCGCCCTATCCCTTGGCGGCTCCGGGGCCGACCACCAGGCATTCACCGCGGGGCTTCACGACTTCGGGTGGGCCCTCATCGTCGCGAGCTCCTTCCCACGGGCGATGTTGATCATGTCGGCTGCGTTTGGCCTCTGGCGAGCCGGACTGATCTCCGACACCCTCTTTGCAGCGGGCGTGGGAGCGGTGGTCCTGGGCGTCCTCGGCGGCACCACCTGGATGAGCGACGGGATCTGGGCTCCGGACGGAGCGTACTCGCGGTTCATCGCGCCGCTGGTTGCCCTGGTGTGGATCCTGGTGGTGAGTCGGGTCCTGCTGACCCGGAGTCCCGCGACCCGTTCCGGATGGTGAGAGGACGATGGCGAGCCTCGACTACGACGTCGTGGTCATCGGCTCGGGCTTCGGCGGGAGCGTCGCCGCGCTTCGCGCCGCGGAGAAGGGTTACCGCGTCGGGGTGATGGAATCCGGCCGCAGATGGCGGGACGAAGATCTTCCGAAGACGCAGTGGGACCTGCCGCGCTTCCTCTGGCAGCCCGAGGCCGAGATGTACGGGATCCAGAGGATCGAGTACCTCGACGACGTCCTGATCCTCTCCGGCGCAGGGGTGGGCGGCGGGTCACACGTCTACGGAAACACGCTGTACGTTCCTCCCCGGCGCTTCTTCGACGCACGGGAGTGGGCGAGCATCACCGACTGGGGCGAGGAGCTGGCGCCTTCCATCGACCAGGCACGTCGGATGCTGGGCGTCGTCCGCTATCCGTACCTGCCCACCGACGTGGACCGATACCTGCAGCAGGCCGCGGTCGAGATGGGCAGGGGAGAGTCCTTCAACAAGGCTCCGGTCGGAGTTTACTTCGGTCAGCCAGGAGTCGAGGTCGAGGATCCCTACTTCGGCGGGGTGGGACCTCGACGGACCGGGTGCATCGGATGCGGGAACTGCCAGATCGGCTGCGGCCACAACGCGAAGAACAAGCTCACCGAGAATTACCTCTTCCTGGCAGAGAAGCTCGGCGCCGAGATCCATGAACTGAACGAGGTCCACGAGCTCGTCCCGCTCGATGGAGGTGGCTTCGAGGTTCATGCCCGGCACCCGGGCTGGGTGCAGAGAGCAGCCCACCTTCACCGCCGGGTCTACACCACGGAGCAGGTGATCGTCGCTGCGCACGCCTACGGCTCGGCGAAGCTCCTGCTTCACATGCAGCATGCTGGTCGGCTCCCGGGTCTCTCGAGCGAGCTCGGGAAGCGAGCCCGGACCAACTCCGAGCAACTCCTGGCGATCACCCGGAGCCACGGCGAGTGGGAGCTCGATCCGGAGAAGATCCGCATCACGCCGGGCTCCGTCGCCATCACCTCCGGGGTATGGCCGGACGCGGTGACGAGCATCGAGCCTGTCTACTGGGGTGTCGGCAGCGACGTCTTTGCCTTTCTCGTCACCTACCACCAGCGCGGGGAGCAGAAGCATCCCACCGCCTCGTGGCTCAAGGAGCTGGCCCAGCATCCAGGCGAGGTGCTCGGGTTCAGCGATCCGCGCCACTGGTCCGAACGCACCGTCGTCTTGCTGTGTATGCAGACGACGGACACGTCGCTCGAGCTGTTCTGGGGCGACGGTCGACTGCGAAGCCGCCCTGGCTCGGGGACGCCACCCTCGGCGCACATTCCAGTCGTCGAGGAGTTCGCCGACCGGGTGGCGAAGAAGATGGGGAGCCGTCAAGGCGCCTTGCTCTTCGAGGTCATCAATCGTACCGCCACGGCCCACTTCACGGGTGGAATCCCGATTGCTGAGAGCAGCAGCAAGGGCGCGATCGACCCCTACCAGCGTGTGTTCGGCCAGCCAGGGCTGCACGTGATGGACGGAAGCGTCATGCCGGCCAACACCGGGGTGAACCCGTCCCTGATGATCACCGCCCTGGCCGAGCGCGCGATGTCGCTCTGGCCGAACAAGGGGGACCGGGATTCCAGGCCGCCCCTGGGTTCCGGCTACGAGCGACTCGCTCCGGTGATGCCACACCGTCCAGTCGTCCCGGCCGGCGCTCCCGGCGAGCTGCGGCTCGACGCGAAGAAGTCGGACGTCATCCCCGAATATCCGTACTGAAAGGCCAGTGGCCTCGAGGAGAGCCGATGATCGAACTTGCATTTCGCGCCCTCGGTCCCGGCAGCGCCGTTGGCGACGACCTCGTCGTCCCTTACTACCTGGACGATCTCAAGCGCCGGATCTCGATCGCGCGGGTGAACGATCGTCTCTACGCCTTCGATGACCTCTGCACCTGCGCTCGACCCGCGTGCCCACTCTCCGGAGGGCTGCTCACGGGGACGACGATCATGTGCCAGTGCCACGGCTCGAGGTTCGACCTCGCCACCGGAGCCGTCCTGACCGGTCCGGCGACGCGTGCGCTCGGGACCTACGTCGTTCGAGAGCAGGACGGGATGCTGCAGCTGGAGGCCTGAGCGTGCAGCCGCCGTCAGTACGCCGCGGAGGTGGAGGTCGAGGCGAGGAAGGCAGCCGCCTGCCGGACGAACGACGGGTGGTACTGGAAGAGGGAACCATGTCCTGCATCCGGATACGTGAGCAGCACCGCGTCGGGAAGGTTCTCGGCCAGCCGGTACGAGTTGAAGACCGGGATCATCTCGTCCTTCACACCGTTCACCACCAGCGTGGGCTGCCGGATCCGTCTCAGTTCGGCGAACCGTTCGCCCTCCACGTGCTCCCACTCACGGAAGGCGGCGATCTGGGCCTGCGCCACGCTCGGTCCAGACGGCGGCTCTCTGTCCGTCTGTCGCTGCTGCAGACGCTGGATGAACGCTGCTCCGGCGGACTGGCCCGCCTCGGTCGAGGTGAAGAAGATCTTCTGGAGAATGGAGAAGCCCATGTTCCGCGGGTCCTGGAAGTGACGCGCCAGGCTCGGCTTCTCCAGATGCATGATGTCCTCGCCTCCCCTGGGGGCCGTCCCGATCAGGATCATCCGGCGGAAGCTCGCGGGTCGCTCCTGGACCATCTGCTGCGCAATCATCCCGCCGAGCGAGAAGCCGAGGACGTCACACTGCGTCACCCCGAGCGCCTCCAGGAATGCCGCCGCGTGCCTGGCCATTCCGGCGATGGTCGTCGGGACCGTGCCACTCGAGCGTCCGACGCCGGCGTTGTCGAAGAGGAGGACCTCTCGTTCTCGGGCGAGCGGGTCGGTGACCGCCGGGTCCCAGTTGTCGAGCGTTCCGGTGAAGTGCTGGAGGCAGAGCAGCGGTCGTCCCCTGCCCTCTCCCAGCCGCCGGTAGGCGTAGCGATGTCCCGCGGCCTCGATGAACCGCGTCGGCGCCGTCACGTTGCTCTCGTCCATGCGTCTCACCAGCGCCCCTTCCGGAAGACTTCGTGATGACCCGTCCTCCCCAGCTCCTGAGCGGCACGAGGTACAAGACCGTCGACGGGCTTTCGATCCGCTTTGCAGAAAGTGAGCCACGAGGGGTCGAGGCCTTGCTTCTCAGCCCGTGGCCAGAAAGCCTCTATGCCTTCGAGCCGATCTGGTCCCGCCTTGCAGAGCACGCCCGTCTCGTGGCGATCGACCTCCCGGGGTTCGGGCATTCGGAGGGGCGCACCGAGCTCTTCGGGCCGCGTGCGATGGGAGAGTTCCTCGTCCGCGTGGCCGATGCGTTCGGGCTGGAGCTGCCGCACGTTGTTGGACCGGATGTGGGCACGCCGGCGGCACTCTTCGCAGCCGCCAGCCATCCAGGTCGCTTCCGCAGCCTGGTTGTCGGCTCAGCCGGCGCCGTGTTCCCGCTCCAGCTCGGAAGCCCGCTGAAGGAGTGGATCGAGACGCCCGATCGAACGCAGTTCGTCGGCGCGGGGAGGACCGTGGTAGTCGTCGCGCTCGGGAAGCTCGTGGGGTTCGCCCCTTCGGAGTCGGCGAGAGAAGACTATCTCGCCTCCTACGTGGGGAACCGCTTCGCCGAGTCCGTTCGATACGTCCAGGCCTATCCGGAGGAGCTGCCGGCGTTACAGGACCTGCTGCCTCGGATTACGGCGCCCGTCCAGATCATCAACGGGCGACGAGACCAGGTCGTTCCGCTCGCGAATGCCGAGAACCTGCACGCGCGGCTGCCTCGGAGCCGCCTCGACGTTCTGGATGCGGGTCACTTCGTCTGGGAAGAGGCGAGCGGGGGTTACGCCGAGCTCGTCGTTTCCTGGTGGCGCGGTGGCCACGCCCCGCTCGGCACCGCACTGGAGCGAGACGGGTGAAAGGAACCACCACGGGGACGCGGCACCCCATCGCGACGGCAACCGTCGCCTTGCTGTCGCTCGTGCTGCTGGCGGCGGGTGGCGGTCCGTTC
>Ga0335082_10007141_pt1 | contig 12160 bp, 10 predicted proteins | sample Lox_Sample_41_FD_206718 | JGI IMG/M metagenome (GOLD analysis project Ga0335082, IMG submission 206718) | Soil microbial communities from Loxahatchee National Wildlife Refuge, Florida, United States - Lox_Sample_4.1 | ecosystem: Environmental > Terrestrial > Soil > Wetlands | place: USA...
ACTCGCTCGCCTCCTCGTCGGCCGACCGGCCGTCAAAGAAGTCTACCGGGATTGCCTACCGATTGCCTACCGTGGCCCTGTGAGCTGGGTTTTTCCGCCATTCACGAAGACTTGCCAGTTGTAGTACGCGTAGTAGGCGAGGGGGTCGAGGCGCATCTGCCGCGCGTAGGCCAGCACGGCGTCGACGTAGTGGTCGCTCGGGTTGTACGCGAACACGGCCCTGCGGTAGCTCGCCGGCGCTCCCGACGCGTGCAGGTAGTTGGCCGCACCCATGATCGCGTCGCGGGGGTCGCGGACGTCCCCGCCCATCCCGTACGCGCGCCACGTCGCGGGAAGGAACTGCATCGGACCCTGCGCCCCGGCCGAGCTCGCGGACACGACGCGCCCGAACCGCGACTCGACCAGGTCGATCGCGGCAAGCACCTGCCAATCGACGTGGAACCGTCGCCCTGCTCGCCGGAACTCGCGCAAGAGCTCGCTCGCGGGGAGCGGTTCCCGCGTCTTCAGCCGTGGTGCCGTGGCGGGAGGCGGCCCCGAAAGCGCGCCGAGCGCGCGGTCGGCGGCGACGTTCGCCGTGGCGGTCGCCGCGAGCTCCGGAGGGAGCTGCGCGATCACGGCTCGCGCCAGTGACGGGTGCGACGCCAGCGTTCCGTAGACGCGTTGCTGGTCGAGTGCGTCGAGGGCGACGCCGGAGGGCGTCGGCGGAGGCGCGCCGGCGGCGACCCACTGCCGCAGGCCCGACGCGAGCCGCCGATCGACCCGGACGAGCGTCCGGGCGAGCGCCCGGGGGTCCGTGGGGAGCGGCGCGCCGGGGGATGGCACCTCCGCGGTTGCCGGGAGGCCCGGCGTCGGCGTGGAGCCGCCTCGCGACGGTCCGCAGGCTGCGAGCAGCGGCAGCAGCGCCGCCAGGAGGACCGCCCCGACCGCCGCCCGCCGCCGCATTCCCTCATTGTGCCGCCGGCTCGTCCCGGCGGCGACGGCTGAGGCTCAGGCCGCCTGTTCGAGGATGAACAACGAGAACGCCTCGTCGCCGCAGTCGAACGAGGCCTCGAACACGCTGCGCCCGTCCTGGGTGTGGCTGTAGTCCTCCTCGTCGGTGACGTTGGGCGTCGTGAGCCTGCACAGGCCGGAGATGATGTTCTTCACGTTGCCCGCCGTCATGTTCGTGACCTCGCCCACGGCGTCGAAGACCGTCCCGAGCGTCATCTGGACGTCCTCGTCCTGCAGCATCGCCGTCGCCACCTTGCGGCCGAGCGTCTCCGGACAGTTGATGACGACCGCGCCGTCCCACTCGCCGGTGATGAGGACGCGGGCGGAGATCACGGACGACTCGTCGTCGAACGTGGCGCGCTCGCCCCTCGTTTCGATGGGGAAACCCAGCATCGAGGTCCAGATGCCGGTCACGATCTCGGTGATGTCCGCGCTTTGGAACTCCATGTCGCTCCTCCTGTGGTGTGCTCGCGCCGAGCGCCTAGCCGATGTCCTTCCGGTACCAGATGGTCTTGCCGATGGGTATGCGCTGCAGGTTCTGATCGAGGTGCAGGGCCGTCTCGGATGCGCCCAGCAACAGGTAGCCGTGGGGCCGCAGCGAGGTGGACACGCGTTGGATCGTCTCCTTCTTGCCGCTCTCGGAGAAGTAGATCGTCACGTTGCGCAGGAAGATGATGTCCATCGGCGGGGGGGCCCACGTCGTGGTGAACAGGTTCTGCCGCTCGAACGTCACCATTCGGCGGATCGACTCGTCCAGGTACCAGTGGATGCCGTCCTGCCGGAAGTACTTGACGAGCATCCGCACCGGCAGGCCGCGGTTGACCTCCAGCTGGCCGTAGCGCCCCTCCGTAGCCTGCGTCAGGACCGTGGCGTTGACGTCGGTGGCGATGATCTGCACCATCCACGTCGTCACGAGGGCGGGGAAGTACTCGCGCAGCAGCATCGCGACGCTGTACGGCTCCTGTCCGGTCGCGCAGCCCGCCGACCAGATCCGGAGCGTCCGCGTGTTCTTGTTGCGCTCGACGAGATCCGGGATGACGTCGGTGCGCAGGCTGTCCCACGGATGCCCGTCGCGAAAGAACGACGTCTCGTTCGTGGTCATGGCTTCGGCCACCTCGTCGTGCAGCGACGACCGCGGGTCGGCGCGCAGCGCGACGATGAGATCGGAAAGCGAGCGCATCCCGAGGCTTCGCCGGATGGGATCCAGGCGGGTCATGGCGAGGTACTCCTTGCCGGGCTCCAGCACGATCGACGTCCGGCGGAAGACCAACTCGCGGATGTACTCGAAGTCGGAAGCGACGAGGTTCATCGCGCGGCGCTCCGCGCGAGCCGGTCGGGCGCGCGCCCGATGGCGAGACGGCCCGTGATCTCCGTCGCCATCTCGTCGATGGGCACGACGGCGTCGGCGAGTCCCGCGCGCGCCACGAACCCGGGCATTCCCCACACGACGCTCGACGGCTCGTCCTGGACGACCACCTGCCCCCCGGCCGCGCGGATGCTCTCCGCCCCCCGCAGCCCGTCCTTGCCCATGCCCGTCAGGATCACGCCGAGCGAATGACGCCCGAACACGGCTGCGACCGAGCGAAAGAGCGGGTCGACCGACGGCCGGCAGGAGTTCTCCGGCGGTCCGACGTACGTGGCGACGTGAGCATCCTTGGCGGATCCCTCCACGACCATGTGCAGGTCGCCGGGGGCGACGAGGACCTCGCCCGGCGCCAGCAGGTCGCCGTTCGCCGCCTCCCGAACCCGTAGCGACGTTCGCGCCGTCAGTCGGTCGGCGAGCAGTCGCGTGAACAGCGGCGGCATGTGCTGCACCAGGACGACCGGGACCTGCAGCGACGAGGGGAGCCGCGCCAGGACCCTCATGAGCGCGTTCGGTCCTCCGGTCGACGCGCCGATCGCGAGCACGTCCACGCGGCCGGGGGCCGCCACCCGGCGAGTCGGCGAGGCGAGCGCCTTGGCCGCCGTGCGCGCCGGAGGCCGGACGGTCGCTGCGACCGACTGCGGCGTTCCGGGGCACAGGGCCAGGATGCGGGGCGCCACGTGCTCCTTGACGTACGCGAAACCCTCGGCCGGGTCGCGGAGACCCTTCGGCTTCGGCACGTAGTCCGACGCGCCGAGCGAAAGGGCGTCGAGCGTCGCGGCCGCCGCGCGCGTCGTCAGCGTGCTGAACATGATCACGGTCAGCCTCGGCCACTGCTTGCGGATCTCTCGCAGGCACGCGAGTCCGTCCATGACCGGCATCTCCACGTCGAGGAGCACCACGTCGGGAGACACCTGCGGGATCTTCATCAGAGCGATCCGGCCGTCCGCCGCGACGCCGACGACCTCGATCGACCCCTCTTCTTCAAGAGCCTTCGAAACGAGACGCCTGACGACGACCGAGTCGTCGACGACGAGAACTCGGGGCCTGGCGATGGCTATTCCCCTCCGGAAAGTCCAACCAGCCCCAACTTCTCAGCCAGCGCCGCCGCGGTGATCGGCTTGGTCGCGTACTCGTCCGCGCCGGCCATGAGCGCCTGGAAGATCTGTGCGGGATCGCTCTCCGACGTGACCATGACGACGAGGACCCGCTCGTAGTCGGGATTCGCGCGCACCTCCTTGAGGAAGGTGAGACCGTCCATCACCGGCATCGTCCAGTCGACCAGGGCGACGTCGACCGGGCCGAGCTCGGCCAGGCGGTTCAGGCCCTCCTGGCCGTTCGCCGCCTCGAAGACGTCGAACCCCAGGTGAGACATCTCCCTCTTCAGCAGGCCGCGGACGGCCTTGGAGTCGTCGATCACCAGTGCGCGCACCAATCTCCTCCTCGGATCCTCCTCGAGTCCCCGCGGCGTCAGGCCGCGACCTCTCCTCCCGGATGGTCGAGCCCCAATCCCTGGTGCCATTCGTCCATCAGGTCCGTCCCCATGTGGTCGTATCCGGGATGGCCGATGTGCCCGTCGTCCACGACGAACTGTCCGACGAGCCGCGTGAGCTCCTCGGCAAGTTGCGCCAGGCCCGATGCCGCCGACCGGGTGGTCGAAGCGCCGACGGAGCTGTCCTGCGCCGCCTGCGCGACCCCGGCCATGTTCGACGCGATCTCGTTCGCTCCGGATGCCGCCTCGGTGACGTTGCGCGTGACCTCGTTGGTCGTCGAGGTCTGCTGCTCCACCGCCGTCGCGATCGTGCCCTGGATCTCGTTGATCCTGCCGATCACCTCGCCGATCCGGCGGATCGCGTCCGTCGCGGCGTGTGCGTCGGACTGAATCGTGGTGACCTTCTCACCGATCTCCTCCGTCGCCTTGGCGGTCTGCTTGGCGAGCTCCTTCACCTCGTTCGCGACCACCGCGAACCCCTTGCCGGCCTCGCCGGCGCGCGCGGCCTCGATCGTCGCGTTGAGCGCGAGGAGGTTGGTCTGCTCGGCGATGGAGGTGATGACCTTGATGACCTCGCCGATCTCCGCCGAGGAGTCGCCGAGCTTCGCGACCGTGGAGTTGGTGGTCTCCGCGGCCATCACGGCCTCTGCGGCGACGACGGCGGCCTCGTTGGTCGACGACGCGATCTCGCGGATCGACGCCGCCATCTCCTCCGAGGACGACGCCACGGCCGAGACGTTGGTGGACACCTGCTCGGCGGTGGCGGACACCGCGCTCGCCTGTGCGGAGGTCTCCTCGGCCGACGATCCCAGTTGCGCCGACGTTGCCGACAGCTCCTCCGAGGACGACGCGAGCGTCACCGACGATTCACGGATCGCCCGCATGGTCTCGGCGGTCCGCTCGAGCGAGTTGTTGAGCGCGCTCGCGACCTGGCCCACCTCGTCTCGGCTCGTCACGTCCAGACGCACCGTGAGGTCGCCCGCCGCGACCTTGTCGAGCACCGCGACGGCCCTGCCCAGCGGGCGCGAGATGGAGCGGTTGATCAGCATCATCAACACGGCGCCCAGGGCGAGCGCGAAGAGCCCGACCAGCAGGATGAGCCGGATGGAGAACGACCGCGCCGTCTTCGCGACGGCATTCGCGCGAGTGGCGGCCTGGTCGGCGAGCGTGCTCATGTCTGCCGAGGTGGCCCGCATCGAGTCCACGACGTCGGCGGCATGGCCCACGGCAAGGGCGACGCCTCGTTCCAGGCCCTGCGGGGTTCCGGTCTTGAAGTCGGCGACGATCTGATTGTCGAGGCTCAGGAATTCGGCGAGCCCCGTCCGTAGCTTCTTCAGATCGGCCCGCCCCCCGGGAGACGTGAAGGTCTTGGACGCCGAATCCAGCGCGTTCCGGAGGGCGGTGACCTCTGCGAGGAACTCCTCGCGGCCGCCGGTGGGGCTGAGCGCGTCCTTCGCCCCCCGGAACGCGTTCAGCGAGTACGACGTCTGCTCGGCGTCCAGTCCGTAGGAGGCATCACGCAGGTTGCCGGCCTGGTCGAGCTGGAGTCCCGCCCTGCGCACCTCGTTCGTCGCGCGGTTCAGGCGGCTCTCGCCCTGGAACGCCATGAACATGACGGTCAGCAGCATGGCGCCGATGATGCCCGACGCGATCCCCAGCCGTACCCCGACCCTCAGGTCACCGAACCACTTCATCGCTCCGCTCCTTCTTGCCACGATTGCGTATCGGTCGTCTTCGCTCTCATCCGTACCCACACGCCGAAGGTTGCCGTCATGCGGCGACCTCGAGCGCCCGGTCGGTGTCGAGCTCCAGCAGCAGGGCGCCGTCGAGCTTGTAGGCGCCGCGGATGAGCTCGCGGGCCGTCCCCCGCAACGTCTCGGGCGGTTCCTCGAACCGCTCCTCGTCGACCTCCAGGACGTCGCCGATGCGGTCGACCAGGAAGCTGACGAGTCCATCGTCGGTGCGAACCACCACGTTCATCGGGGGAGCGCCCTCGGTGTCGTCCTCGAGCCCGAGCCGTCGTCGAAGGTCGAGCGCGACCACGATGATGCCGCGCAGGTTGATGAGGCCTCGGATCTCACCCGGGGCGAGCGGCGCGCGCGTGATCTCCTGGTACCGGATGACCTCCTGCACGCGCGTCACCTCGATGCCGAGGAACCGGTCCGCCGCGTAGAACGTGGCGAGCTGCTTCGTGCTCACGCCACACCCGCCTTCTGGCGGCGCCCGCTCGTCCGGTCCCGGGCCGCGAGCAGCTCCGGCAGGTCGAGGACCTCCGTGACCCGGTCGTGGATGACGAGGGTGCCGGTGACGCCCGGCCGGCTGGCGGGCTGCAGGTCCATGGCGGACTCGACGATGTCGATGATCCGCTCGACGACCACGCCCACCCGGCCGGCCTCGCCCTCGTGCACGACGACCTGGATCGTCTCCTGCTCGCCCGCGAGGTCCGGCAGCGGCCGGCCGTCGTGGCGCTTCTTTCGGGGTTTGCGCCGGTACTCGGGCAGGAGGTCGGTGACGTTCACGAGCGGCAGGATCTCGTCCCGGTACTGGATGACCGTCTCGGGCCCCGACCGTTCCACCGCGCTCCGCGGGAACTCCTCCAGCCGGTCGACCAGGTCGAGGGCCAGCGCCATCCGGCCGCCGGTGGAATCCGAGAACAGCAGGAGCGCGGCCGTGTCCTCGCCGGTCGACTCGTCGGCCGCGGAATGGTCGATGGCCCCGTGGTCCGTGATCTGGTCGACGACGTGCGCCCGTTGCGCGAGCCCCATGACGTCGAGGATGAGCCCCACCCTGCCGTCGCCCATGATCGTCGCGCCGGCGAACACGCCGATGGTCTTCAGATCCCGCCCGAGCGGCTTCACCACGATCTCGGCGGAGTCGCTGATGCCGTCGACGATCAAGCCGAACCGGCGGTCGTCGGCCTGCAGGACGACGATGTTCACTGCGCCGTCGCCCTCGTCACCGTGCTCGGAGCGACTCGGCCCCGTCGGATCCGAAGGCTCGAGGGCCGAGTCCTCGCCCGGCGCGGGCCGATCGGGGAGTCCGAGCCCGGACTCGATGGCTCGTCTGCCGCGCAGCACGGTGTCGAGGTCGCCGAGCTCGCCCGCGAGCGACACGAGAGGAAGGAGCTGGCCGCGCAACCGGTACACGGGTGCGCCCTGGATCGACTCGATGGCCTGGTCGACGAACTCCGGAGCGATCCGGACCAGCTCGAGCAGGCTCACCTGTGGAATGGCGTAGCGGTCGCCGGCGGCCGTCACGAGGAGCGCGGGGATGATCGCGAGTGTGAGGGGGATCTTGATCTTGAACGTCGTTCCCTCGCCGGGGCGGCTCTGGACGTCGATGTTGCCGCCGACGCGTTCGACGTTGGTCTTGACCACGTCCATGCCCACGCCGCGGCCCGACAGCCTCGTGACCTCCCTGGCGGTCGAGAGCCCGGGAAGGAAGATCAGGTTGAGGGCCTCGCGATCGCCCATCTGGCCGGCGGTCTCGGCCGAGACCAGGCCGGACTCCACCGCTCTCGACTTGACGTCCGCGGGATCGATGCCGCCGCCGTCGTCGGTGACCTCCACCACGACCTGGCCGCCCTCGTGGTACGCGCGGATGGCGACGACGCCTTCCTCCGGCTTGCCGGCCTTCTTTCGCGCGGCCGGCCGTTCGATGCCGTGGTCCACGCTGTTGCGCACCAGATGGGTCAGGGGATCGCGGATCGCCTCCAGCAGCGAGCGGTCGAGCTCGGTGTCTTCGCCGTCCGTGTGGATGCGGGCCTGCTTCCCGCATTCGATGGCGAGATCGCGGACCACGCGCGGGTACTTGACCCACAGAGTCCCGATGGCCTGCATGCGGGTCTTCATGATGCCCTCTTGCAGCTCGGTGGTGATGACGTCGAGCCGCTGCGCGGTGGTCGACAGCAGGGGATCCTGCTGGATCGTGGTGCGCTGCAGGATCTGATTGCGCGCCAGCACCAACTCGCCGACGAGCGTCATCAAGCCGTCGAGCAGCCCGACGTCCACGCGGATGGCCGATTCGACGAGGCTCGGCGTGTCGGCGTGCGTCCCGACCGCATCGTCGGCCGTCACGTCGAGAGGCTCATCGGACTCGGAGGGGCCGTCCGTCGGCGACCTCCCTGCCGCGGGGGTCCTCGTTCGTCCGGGTCCGCTTCTCCGGGCCGCCGCCGTGCTCCGCGCCGCCGACCTGCCGCGAGGCCGGGCGCCCGGTCTCGCCTGCCTCCGCCGCACGCCCAGTCCGACGAGCGTCTCGATCAGGCGGCGGTGGTCGGTGGACCCCTCCGTGCCCGTCGCCTCGATCTCCTGCAGCAGGTGACGGATGGCGTCGCCGGTGGAGAGCAGTGCGGTGACGATCTGCGGCGTGATGGCGAACTCCCCGTCGCGCAGTCCGCCGAGCAGGCTCTCGGCCGCGTGGGCCACCGCTTCGGTCTTCGAGAAGCCGAGGAAGCCGCAGGTCCCCTTGATGGTGTGCATCGCACGGAAGATGCGGGCGATCGCTTCCGGCGAGCCCGGGTCGCGTTCCAGCGCGAGCAGGTCGTGATCCATGCGGTCGAGGCCCTCGTGGCTCTCCAAGAGGAACTCGCCGACCATCTCGTCCAGCTCGGCGTTCGCGGGCTCCGGAGTCGGAGCGCGCTTCTGCGTCATTCGGTCCCTCCGACGCGGGTAGGAGATGGCGTTGCCGCGGTGTGGTCCATCGGGACTAGCCATCGGGAGGGACGGGGGGGGACTTAAGTCCATACACGGTGAAATGCCCGGTGGACGGTTCGCCGTCGTCGGCCGGGTCTGGATTGCGTCTCGGCTGCTTGATCGGTTCGAGACATTTGCCGATTCGTGCTGGCGCGCACCGCCTTCCTTCCCCAAACGGGGAATGGGCGGCGGGGGAGATGGCTACTCGCCGTTCCATCCCTCGACCGGACCACGTCACCATCGGTCGTCCGAGGACCCTTCTCCCCCGATCAACTTTCCGATCCCCTGAGCCGATAGTTCCATTGGGTGATCGAACGGGCCAGTCGCATCAACCGAGAGGGCCTTGATTGAACGAGTCGACCAGAGACGGACAGCGTCCGGCCACCCCCGCGAAGGCCGTTCGCGGGGGCCGGGGGCGAGCCTCGGCACCCGGCGCCACGTCGGACTACCGCGCACTGGTCGAACAGATCCCCGCCATCACCTACACCGACGTTCCCGGTGAGGCGACGTCGTACATCAGCCCACAGGTCACCGCGCTGCTGGGCGTGACTCCCGAGGAGTGGCTCGTCGAGGCGGACCTGTGGCGAGCCCTGCTGCACCCCGAGGATCGCGAACGGGCGGTGGCCGAGTACCAGCGCGGCTGCGACTCCGGGAGGTCGTTCGCGCTCGAGTACCGAATGATGGGGCGGAACGGCCGCGTGGTCTGGTTCCGCGACGAGGCCGCCGTCGTCGCCGACGAGCAGGGCCGAACCCGGTTCGTCCAGGGGCTCATGCTCGACATCACCGCCAGGAAGGAAGTCGAAGAGGCGGAAGCCGTCAGCGCCTTCCACGACAAGCTCACGGGCCTGCCCAACCGGGCGATGTTCCAGGACCTGCTGGACCGGGCGCTCGCCCGCGCCCGGCGCCAGAACCAGGCGGTCGCCGTCCTCGCCATCGACGTCGACGACTTCAAGCTGGTCAACGACACGCTCGGCCGCGAGGCGGGCGACGAGCTGCTGCGCGGCGTGGCCGAGCGCCTCGGCCAGGCGACCCGCGAGACCGACGTGGTCTCGCGTCCCGGCGCCGACGAGTTCACGGTGATGCTCGCCGACCTCGACCGCGGCGGCGACGCCGCCAAGGACGACGCGATCCCGCAGATGGTGGCCGAGACGGTGTCCCTCCGCATCGGCGAGCTGCTGCAGGCGCCGTTCTCGCTCGCGGGCCAGGAGGTGTTCGTCACGGCGAGCATCGGCCTGAGCTTGTTCCCCGGGAGCGCGCGCAACTCCGCGAGTCTGCTGCACACCGCGGAGAGCGCTCTGCACCTCAGCAAGCAGTCGAGCCGCGGCGGGTTCACCACGTTCTCCAAGGCCGACATGGACCCGCGCGTCAACCGGTTGTCGCTCGCCAGCCGGCTTCGCCGCGCCGTCGAGCGCCAGAACTGGCTCTTGCACTACCAGCCCATCGTGTCGCTCGACACGGGCACCATCCGCGAGGTCGAGGCGCTGATCCGATGGCAGGACCCGAACGGCGGCTTCGTGCCGCCCGGCGAGTTCATCCCCCTTGCCGAGGAGATGGGCCTCATCGAGGCGATCGGCGACTGGGTCCTCCACGAGCTGTGCCGTCAGCTTCGCGCCTGGCGCGCGGACGGAATCAACGTCAAGGGCGGGTTCAACCTGTCGCCGCGCGAGCTCCTGCGGCCCGACCTGGCGTCGCGGATCCTGCAGGCGATGGACGACGAGGGCGTGCCGACGAGCGACGTGCTCGTCGAGGTCACCGAGTCGTCGATGATGGTCGACCCCGACCGGACGCTCCCGCCGCTGCGCGAGCTCCACGCCGCCGGCGTGCGGATCGCGATCGACGACTTCGGCACCGGCTACTCGTCGCTGGCGCGGCTGCGCAGCATGCCGGTCGACGTGCTGAAGATCGACCAGTCGTTCGTGCGGGACATCCCCGCCGACGCCGACTCGTGCCGGATGGTCAAGGCGATCGTGCAGATCGCGCACACGCTCGGCGTCACGCCGCTGGCGGAGGGCATCGAGACCGAGGCCCAGTGGAGCTTCCTGCTGGAGAACGAGTGCCGTCTCGGTCAGGGGTACCACTTCAGCCGCCCGGTTCCCGCCGCGGAGATCGAGCTCCTCGCGGCTCCGCCGAAGGACGTCTCGGAGCGCGCCGCCGGCTGAGGCGGAACCCCCCCCCATATCTCCTCGCCGGTCGACGGCGGCCGTCCCTTCGGCCAGAATGGGCGCATGGCTTCCGTCGAATCGCAGGACACGTCGCTCTGGTCGATCCGCTCGACGCGCTCGCTCCTCTCGGTCGCTTCGAAGGATTCCGTGCTGTCGATCTGCTCGGTAGGCTCCGCGTTGTCGATCGGCTCGGTGTGGTCCTTCGCCTCCGTCGTGAGCGTCGGCTCGTTCGCCTCGCTGGGCTCGGCCTTGTCGGCGGTCTCTCGCTGGTCGCTCCTCTCGTGGCGTTCCGCAACGGGTCTGAGGGACGCCGGCAAGCGCTGAGGTGCGACTTCATCCTCTTTGGTCGATGCGCGGAGGGGAGTCCCGAGGTTGAACAGACGGGCTCGAGGCGTGCCGGAGGGTCCGGCCGCTGCGGGAAGCCGCTCCGATCTCCGGAGGAACTGATGGCCGACACGACGACGAGCACCGGGACGTCCACCGCGCCGAAGCGCGCCGGGCTCGTCCTCGGGACGCTGATCATCGTCGCGGCCGTCGCCAACCTGAACCTGGCCGTCGCCAACGTCGCGCTTCCGGACATCGGCAAGGCGTTCGACGCGTCGCAGACCGCGCTGAATCTGGTCGCCGTCGCGTTCTCGCTCGGCCTGGCCTGCTCTGTCCTGTACCTCGGGGCTCTGGGCGACCGGTACGGCCGCAAGATGCTGCTGATCCTGGGCCTCCTTCTGTCGATTCCCGCCTCGCTGGTGGCGGCGTGGGCACCGAACATCGGCGTGCTGATCGGCGCACGGTTCGTGGGCGGCATCGCCGCCGGCATGGCCTACCCGACGACGCTCGCTCTGATCGCGGCGCTGTGGTCGGGGCCGGGGAGGACGCGTTCGATCGCGCTGTGGTCGGCCATGGGCGGGGCCATCGCCGCGCTCGGGCCCCTCCTGTCGGGGCTCTGCCTCGAGAACTGGTGGTGGGGGTCGGTGTTCCTCATCACGCTGCCCCTCGCGGTCGTCGCGCTGGTGATGGCGTACACGCTGATCCCGGCGCACGTGAACGAGACGACGGATCCGGTGGACAACCTCGGCGGGATCCTCACCGTGGTGCTCGTGGGATCGCTGATCCTGGCGATCAACTTCGCACCCGTCCCGAACGCCGAAACGGCGGTTCTGGTGCTCGCGGTCGTGGCTCTCGCGGCCGTCGTCGCGTTCGTTCTGCGAGAACGGCGGGCGACGAACCCCTTGTACGACCTGCACATCGCGGCGAGACCCACGTTCTGGGTGGCGGCGTGCGCGGGGATCATCATCTTCGGCTCGCTGATGGGCGCCATGTTCATCGGCCAGCAGTTCCTGCAGAACGTCCTCGGCTACTCCACCGTCGACGCGGGCCTCGCGATCCTGCCGGCGGCGGTCTGCATGGTGTTCGTCGCCCCCAGGTCGGCGAAGCTCGTCGAGAAGCAGGGAGCCCGGCGCACGAT
>Ga0335082_10007146_pt1 | contig 12158 bp, 14 predicted proteins | sample Lox_Sample_41_FD_206718 | JGI IMG/M metagenome (GOLD analysis project Ga0335082, IMG submission 206718) | Soil microbial communities from Loxahatchee National Wildlife Refuge, Florida, United States - Lox_Sample_4.1 | ecosystem: Environmental > Terrestrial > Soil > Wetlands | place: USA...
CTTATCGTCTCGCCGGAACCTCCGATAAATGCTTGACGTCCTCAACCTCGCGCTGCCGTTTTTCGGTTTGATTTTCATCGGCTTCGCCTGCGGCAAACTCAAGCAGATCCCGGATACCGCGTTGGCTTGGATGAATTTTTTCATCCTCTACGTTTCGCTGCCGGCGCTGTTTTATCGCATTCTCGCGCAGACCCCGCTTGAAAAGCTCGCCCAGGTCGATTTCATCTTCGCCACAACGCTGGCGACGTTTTGGGCGTTTTCGGTGGCCTTCGCCATCGGCATGACGATCCGGCGCGGCAACATCGCGGAATCCGCGATTGCCGGCCTCGCCGGCGGCTACGGCAATATCGGCTTCATGGGCCCGGGGCTGGCGCTGGCGACGCTCGGGGCTGCGGCGGCGGTGCCGGTCGCGCTGATCTTCTGCTTCGACAACATCATCCTGTTCACGATGGTGCCGTTCCTGATGGCGCTGGCAAAACCCAAACAGGTAAGCCTGGCTGCGACCGCGCTGGAGGTCGTCAAACGCATCGTTCTGCACCCGCTGATTGTCGCCAGCGCATTGGGCGTTGCTTCCGCCGCCGTGCATTTCCAGCCTCCGGTCGCGCTCGACCGCTTGATGCAGTTCCTGCAGAATGCTGCGGCGCCTTGCGCGCTGTTCACACTTGGCGTCACGGTGGCGCTGCGGCCATTGAAGAAGATGCCGTGGGAGGTTCCGTTCCTCACGCTGGTCAAGCTCGCGCTGCATCCGATCTTGGTGTTTCTGCTGATGTCGCTGTTCGGGCCGTTCGACCAGATCTGGGTCGACACCGCGGTGCTGATGGCGGCGTTGCCGCCGGCGCTCAACGTCTTCGTGTTCGCGCGGCAATACGACGTGTGGGTCGAGCAGGCGTCGAGCGCTGTGTTGATTGGCACGTTGGTTTCGGTGGTGACCCTGACCAGCGTGATGTGGATGGTAAAAAGCGGTACGCTACCGCCTTTGCTCTTCAGGTAACGCAATGCAGCCGCTGTCCGGCCTCCTCGTTCTCGATTTCACCACGCTGCTACCCGGGCCGCTGGCAAGCCTGATGCTAGCAGAAGCCGGCGCCGAAGTGGTCAAGATCGAGAAGCCGGGCGGCGAGGATGCGCGTCATTTTCCGCCGCTCATCGACGGCGAGAGCGCTGTTTTCGCCATGCTCAACCGCGGCAAGAATGGGCTCGCCCTCGATCTCAAGAGCGATGCCGATCGCGGGAGGCTCAAGCCGCTGATCGAGCGCGCCGACATCGTATTGGAGCAGTTCCGCCCGGGTGTGATGGCGCGCCTTGGCCTCGGCTATGACGACATGCGCGCGATCAACCCGCGGCTGATCTATTGCTCGATTTCCGGTTACGGCCAGAGCGGACCGCGCGCCGAGGAAGCTGGGCATGACATCAATTATATCGGCAATACCGGGCTGCTCGACCTACAGCCGGGACCGCTTGCGGCGCCTATCGTGCCGCCGATGCTTGCTGCCGACATCGCCGGCGGTAGCTTCCCGGCGGTGATCAACATCTTGCTGGCGCTGCGCATCCGCGATCAAACTGGACAGGGCTGTCACATCGACATCGCCATGACCGACGCCATGTTCACTTTCGGCTGGGCGGCGTTGGCTATTGGTGCGGCAACCGGAAAGTTTCCCAAGCCGGGGGAGTTGTGGTTGGTCGGCGGTTCGCCGCGCTATCAGCTCTATCTGACCAAGGACGGTAAACTGGTCGCCTGCGGCGCGCTCGAACCAAAATTCTGGGCCGCCTTCGCCAAAACGATCGGATTGCCGGACCAATTCGCCGACGATATGCGCAATCCCAAGGCGACCCGCGAGGCTGTCGCCATTTTGATCGGTGCGCGCACTGCCGATGAATGGCGGCCGATTTTTGCCGCCGCCGATTGCTGCACCACCATCGTCGTGCCGTTGGAACAGGCGATACGAGATGCGCATTTCGTTAACCGCGGACTATTCGATCACCACATCGAGACCGCTTTGGGCAAGAGTCTGCCGGCGCTGCCGCTGCCGATCGCCCCGCAGTTCCGCGACAAACCTGGCGCGAAAAAAGCGCCGAAATTGGGCTAGTCAGAGCGCTTCCCCGCGCATCAGCCGCGGCTCCGCGGCGGCCGGCGCAACGCCTTCACGCATGATCGCGCGGCGCAACGGTCCGATGCGGTCGATCATATAGAGCCCGAGTCCCCGCAGCCCTTGCATCGGCAAGAAGTCGGTAAGCAGCGTCCGGTTGAGAAGATCAATCGCAACAGTGCGGCTGGTGACGTCGGCGCGTCGCATTTTTTCGTAACGCGAGAGCACATCTTCGCCGCCGACATCACGGCCGTCGCGATGCGCGGTAACGGCGATCTCGCCGATGGAGGCGGCGTCGCGCAGCCCGAGATTGAGTCCCTGCGCACCGATCGGCGGGATAACATGCGCAGCCTCGCCGATGAGCGCGATGCGCCGCGCACCGAAATGTTTCGCGGTCATCACCGACAGTGGGAACAGGCCGCGCCCCGGTTCGACCGTGACTTTGCCGAGGATCGAATGTGAAGCGCGTTCGATGTCCATGGCGAGTGCCGCATCATCTACCTCGCGAACGGCGGCGGCCTGCGTCGGATCGAGCACCCAGACCACGCTCGATCGCCGGCCCGGCAGCGGCACCAGCGTGAAGGGTCCAGTCGAGGTATGGAATTCGGTCGACGTATCGTGATGCGGCCGCGTGTGCTTAAGGCAGACGGTGAGCGCGGCCTGCGGATAGTCGCGCGTGTCGATTTCGATTCCCGCCGCCGCCCGGCACAGCGAGCGGCGGCCGTCGGCGGCGACGACAAGCGGCGCGCTCAGCTTGCCGCCACTCTTGAGCGTCAGCGTCACCACGTCGTCGCCCGGCGTGACGGCGCGTACCTCGTCCTCGACGATCTGCAAATGAGGCAGCGTATTGGCGCGTTGCTCCAGCGCAGCGACCAGATGGAAATTTTCGATGTTATAGCCGAAGGCGTCGAGGTCGATTTCGTCGGCATCGAACTTCACTTCTGGGGCGCGCCAGAGCCGGCCGGTGTCGTCGACGATGCGCATCGCTCGCATGGGCGCCGCTTGCCCCCTGCAAAGCGGCCAGACCTCCAGCGTCTCCAGCGCTGTGATCGAGCCGGCGAATAACGCCGTGGTGCGGTTGTCGGGGCGGGCAGGGCGCTTGCCGACCAGTACTGTTGGCAAACCCGCGCTGGCGAGGGTAGTGGCCGCGGTCAGGCCCGCCGGCCCGCCGCCGACGACAATTACCGCGGGCTGTTCGGCCGATTTGTTCGACATCAAGGCGCTTGTTCCTGTAGCGGCCTAGTCACCTAGCATGAGCACCGATGCTACGAAAACCGTCGCTTGCAGTACACCGCTGGCGCCCGATGCGCTATGCCTGACGCCACCGATGACCGAGACCGCCCGCCACGATCTGCCGCATCTGCCGCCCGCCGCGAGCCGTCTCGGTGCCATGATCGCGCGTCCGAAAGCGCTGGCGGTCATTTGTATCGTGGTGTTGACTGCGCTCGGGTGGCTAGCGCTCGGCCTGATGTACGCCGGCACAAGCCCATTCGAGGCGATGTGTCGCGCGCTTGTCCCAAGCAGCGCCGCATGGGGCGTGACCAGTTTCGCCATCGTCGCCCTGATGTGGGCAGCGATGACGCTCGCCATGATGCTGCCGAGCGCAGCGCCGATGATTCTCACGTACGCCGAAATCGCCGACACCGCGGCGCGCAAAGGCGAATCGATCGTCTCGCCATTTATACTCGCCGCGGGCTACACGCTGGTATGGCTCGGTTTCGCCGCGGCAGCCACAGTCGCGCAATACGCTATCACGCGTGCCGCGCTGCTCGACAACGGCATGGTCTCGGCGAGCGGCTTGTTTTCCGGCGCGATCTTTATCTGCGCCGGCGCCTACCAGTTCTCGGCGTTTAAGTACGCCTGCCTCAGACAATGCCAGAGCCCGTTCCCATTTTTCTTCGCCAACTGGGTGACCGCGCCGCGTGGCGTGTTCCGGCTCGGCGTCAAGCAGGGCCTTTATTGCTTCGGCTGTTGCTGGGCGATGATGCTGGTGATGTTCGCGGTCGGCGTCATGAACGTGCTGTGGATGGCCGGGCTCGGCGTTGTGATGACGCTGGAGAAGATCGGCGCTGGCAGGCGTCTAACCTACGCGGTTGGCGTGACGTTGATCGCCGGCGGCGTCGCTTTCATCATATCGGCGTTTGCGGCCCATTGGCCGGTGCACGCGAGTTGAGCTAGACAGTCGAAAGGCCGGGAGTGAGCCAGTGACCGAAGCGTGGACCTTGAAAGGCGAATTGGCGCTGTCATGCAGTTGCATGGTGTTCTGTCCTTGCGTGCTTTCGCTCGGCGAACACCCGCCGACCGAGGAGCGCTGCCAGACCTGGGCCGGTATCCGTATCGATGAGGGTTATATCGACGCCGAAGATCTGTCCGGTTTGCGTGTTGGCCTGATGATGGACCTGCCGGGCATCATGTCGCGCGGTAACTGGACCGCGGCGCTGTTCGTCGACGACAAGGCCTCGGCGCTGGCGGTGAAAGGCCTCACCCGCATTTTCACCGGCCGCGTCGGCGGCACGACGCATCTGCTGTCGATCCTGGTCGGCCAGTTCCTCGGCGTCCGCCAGGTGCCGATTACTTATGAAACGCAAGGCGAGACGCGCGTCGTCAACATCGATCAATACGGCGGCGGTGCGATCACACCAGTGCCCGGCAATGAGCGGGGCGAGAACGTCGTCATCCGCAACAGCCGATACTGGATCGGGCCGGACGTGATCGTGTCGCGCGCCGACAAGTCGCGCTTCCGCGGCTTCGGGCGCAACTGGAATCTGGCCGGTCGCTCGGCCGAGATCGTCAAGCTCGATTGGGGCAACCAGTAGCCTATGGCGGCGCCGACGCGTTTTGAGATTGTTCGCGCATTCGCGGTGCATGTTTTTACCGCCTGTGGCGCCGCACTCGCGTTTCTGGCCTTGATATTAGCGATCGGCGAGCACTGGGCGGCGATGTTCTTTTGCCTGGGGCTGGCGCTGGTGGTCGACGGCGTCGATGGGCCGATGGCGCGCGAATTCAAAGTGGCGGAGTTGCTGCCGCGCTGGTCGGGCGAAACGCTCGACCTCGTCGTCGATTTCACCACTTACGTCTTCGTCCCGGCTTATGTGATCGCCGCCAGCGGGCAATTGCCAAAGGCGTTGGCCGTTCCCGCCGGCATCGTCGTGGTCATTACGGGGGCACTTTATTTCGCTGACCGCAAAATGAAGACGGAAGACAACTATTTCCGTGGTTTCCCCGGCCTGTGGAATCTCGCTGCGTTCTATCTGTATCTGCTGGAACCGCCGGAGTGGGCATCCACCGCCATGATCGCCGCGCTCGCCTTGCTGACTTTTTTGCCGATCAAATTTCTGCATCCGCTGCGCGTCAGACGCCGGCGCATCCTCAACGTTGCGCTGCTTGCGGCATGGGCGGTGCTCGCTTTTATCGCCGTGATCTACAATCTTTCGCCTGGCCCCTATGTCGTATGGCCGCTGGTCGCCATTGCACTTTATTTTTTTGTTGCCGGCCTGTTGCGCCCGCCCGCTTGATCGTGCTGGTTTTCGTCTCCCATTGTTAGGAGTTGGACATGGCGCGACCTGTTCTTCTCATTGCCGGCGGCAGCCGCGGCATCGGCGCTTCCACTTGCCGCTTGGCCGCCGCGCGTGGCTACGATGTTGCGGTCAACTACAAGAGTAACGCCAAAGCGGCTGCGGACGTGGTCGAGGCAGTCATGGCCGCCGGAGGCAAGGCGGTCGCCCTCCGCGGCGACATGATCGACGAAGCGACGGTCGCGCGCGTATTTGACGAGGCGGCGAGGGCGCTTGGCCCGATCACACATTTCGTGCACAGCGCCGGCATCGGCGGCAAGAATTCGAAGCTCGAAGTGGCGACGGCGCAAACGTTGCGCGAGGTGATCGATGTCAACCTCTATGGCGGCCTCTTGTGCGCGCGCGAAGCGGTGCGCCACATGTCGACCGCGAGAGGCGGGCCGGGCGGCTCGATCGTGCTGCTGTCGTCGATTGCCAGCGTGACCGGTGGCGCCGGCGAGTACGTGTTCTATGCCGCCGCCAAAGGCGGCATCGACGCGCTCACCAACGGGCTCGCGCGCGAGGTGGTGAAGGAAGGCATCCGTGTCAATGCCATCCGCCCGGGCCCGACCCGGACCGACATCCATGAGCCGGGGCGGCTCGAGCGCATCACGCCGCTTTTGCCAATGGGCCGGCCCGGTGAGCCCGATGAGATCGCCGAGGCTATCTTGTTCCTGCTGTCTGACGCTGCGTCCTATATTACTGGCGCGGTGCTCAACGTTTCGGGTGGAAGATAGCCGCTTGCGCTCGCCGGGCGGCTGCCTATGATCGCGGCCCGAAACTTATCCAGATAATCCATGAGGGAGTGAAACGATGGTCGCGGCAGTGCGCGTTCACAAAACCGGCGGTCCCGAGGTGCTGACCTACGAAGACGTCGCCATCCCGGCGCCGGGGCAGGGCCAGATCAAGATCAAGCAGCACGCCTGCGGCGTTAATTTCATCGACTGCTATTTCCGCAACGGCAGTTATCCGGCGCCTTCGATGCCATTCATCGCCGGCAACGAGAGCGCCGGCGAGGTGATCGCGGTCGGCCCCGGCGTGACCGACCTTAAGGTCGGCGACCGCGTCGCCTATGTCGGGCCGCTCGGCGGTTACGCGGCCGAGCGCGTATTCAACGCCGACCGCGCGGTCAAGCTGCCCAACAATATCAGCTACGAACAGGCCGCCGGCATGATGCTCAAGGGCATGACCGTGCAGTATTTGCTCAACCGCACGTTCAAGGTCGGCAAGGGCACCATCTGCCTGATCCATGCTGCTGCCGGCGGCGTCGGCCTGATCGCCTGCCAATGGGCCAACCATCTCGGCGCCAACGTGATCGGCACCGTCGGCTCGAAGGACAAGGCGGAGCTCGCCAAGAAGAACGGCTGCCACCATACCATCCTCTACCGCGACGAGGATTTCGTCGCGCGGGTGAAGGACATCACCGGCGGCAAATTGTGCGACGTCGTCTATGACGGCATCGGCAAGACGACGTTCCCGGCCTCGCTCGACTGCCTGCGGCCGCTCGGCTATTTCGTCAGCTTCGGCAGCGCTTCGGGCCAGATTGCGGCCTTCAATATCAATCTGCTGCAGGCCAAGGGGTCGCTGTTTGCAACACGGCCGACCCTCAATCATTATGCGGCCAAGCGCGAAGACTTGGTCAGCATGGCCAACGATCTGTTCAACGTTGTCGGTTCCGGTGAAGTGAAGATCCCGACCCATTCATATGCCCTCAAGGACGCGGTGCAGTCGCACCAGGATCTCGAGGGACGCAAGACAACGGGGTCCGTCATCCTCGTTCCGTAGCCGGTGAACCGGCGCACGGAAACCTGCGGCCGCGCCGCTTTAACAGCGGCGCTGGCCGTTTGTTTTTCAGGCGTTTCTATCGCTGCCGGTAACGAGACGGTAACCGATGCCGAGGCATTGGCTATCGTGCGAAAACACTGCGTTGCGTGCCACGCGGCCAAGCCGACCCATCCCGCCTTCGACAAGCCGCCTAACGGAGTGGCGTTGGGAACGATCGCCGACCTGAAGAAATATGCTTCGCGCATCTACGCGCAGACGGTGCAGAACAAAGCCATGCCGCTCGGCAATCAAACCCATATGACCGACGATGAACGCGCCGCGCTCGGGCTGTGGCTGAAGGTTTCGCCATGAACGTTGAGAGCAGACCTTGGGGGCGCGGCGCGACTCTCGCGTTGGCAGTGCTCGCGTTGTTTGCGGGCCAGATCGTTGCGCTGCTGGCGCTGACGTGGTGGTACGGCCAAAATCTCGGGCATCTGCCGAACTTTAGCGGCGATGGCACCGCGATCACCCTGGTCATTGCTGTGTCGACGCCGGTCGAAGTGGCGCTGCTCGTGCTGTTTGCGGGCCGCACCGGTGCGAGCGCCGGCCAATATCTCGGGTTGGTCTGGCCGAAGCGTAGCGAGTTGCTGTTTGGGCTTGTCGCCACGACGGCAATGATCGTCTGCGGCAACCTGTTGAGCTGGCTGCTCGGCCGCAATCTGGTGACGACGTTCCAGACCGACATTTACACCACCGCAAACGCGTCTGGCTGGCTGCTGTGGCTGTTGATTGCCGTCGTCATTATAACGCCGATCGGCGAAGAGATTTTATTCCGCGGCTTTCTGTTCCGCGGCTGGTTGCGTACGCCAGGCGACGCCTGGGCGGTGATCGTCGCGACGTCGCTGCTGTGGGCGCTGATTCATGTGCAGTACGACTGGTACGTGATCGGGCAGATTTTCGTGTTCGGCCTTTTGCTCGGCTGGCTGCGCTGGGCAAGCGGATCGACCATTCTGACCATCCTGCTGCACGCGATGATCAACGCCGAAGGCATGCTCGAGACTGTGCTCGGCTTGAAATGGTTCGGTTAGGCATGCTTGCACGCGACTAGAGCAGCGCGGCGATCCTGGCGAAGGCCGGATGCTGATTGATTCCGGCTGGCAGCCGCGGCAAGCCGACCACGCCCGTGCCGTGGGCAAAGCGGGCGATGCTGGCGACAGTGTCGTCGAGTTCGACCGGATTGCGCTCGCTTTCGCTCACGACGATCGCGGCAATCTTCAAATGCCGCGTCGCCAAGACGTCGAGCGCGGTGAGCGTATGGCTGATGGTGCCGAGATAGCCGCCGACTACAAGAATAAGCGGCAGTTGGAGCGCCGCCATCCAGTCGAGCACCGTGCGTTCGGCGTCGAGCGGAACCATGATGCCGCCGACGCCTTCGATGAACAACATTCCATTCGCGCTATCGACAACTCGACGGCTGAATGAAATCAACGCTTCGAAATCGATGCTGCGGCCTTCGCGCGCGGCGGCGAGATCGGGCGACAACGGCGCACGGAAGCGCCACGGCGCGATGCGCTCGACTTCGTCGGCCGAAACCGGCCGGCCGAGCGCGCCGAGCAGCACAGCGGGGTCACTGGTTTCGACCACGGAAGGGTCGTAGCCGCTCACGACCGGCTTGAGAGCATCGGCCGCGTGTCCGGCCTCGCGCAGATAGCGGATTAAGCCGGCGGTGACGAAGGTTTTGCCGATGTCGGTGCCGGTTGAGGTGACGAAATAGGCGGCCATCAGCGTTGCAAAATCTTGTCGCGCACGATGTCTGCGAATCGAACGATCGCATCGTCCGGATGCTGCGCGGTGAAGGTAAGGCGTAAACGCGCAGTGCCTAAAGGCACCGTCGGCGGCCGGATCGGGACGACAAGGTAACCCTCGTCGGCGAGCAGGCGCGAGGCGGCAAGCGTCGCTTCTTCGTCGCCGATGACGACCGGCACAATTGGACTTTGCGCGTCAGGGACACCGGCGGCGCGCGTGAAGGCTTTCGCCTTTTGAACCGGCAGCGCAGCGTAGCCCGGTTCACGCTCGATCAAGTCGAGCGCGGCAATGGCCGCGGCGACGCATGACGGCGGCAAGCCTGTCGAATAGACCAACGTACGCGCGCGGTTGCGGATCAGGTCGACCACCGCGGTCGAGGCGCAGAGATATCCGCCATAGGCGCCGACCGCTTTCGACAGCGTGCCCATTTGCAAGGGAACGGGAATATGCGTGTTGCCGACGAAGCTCGAGCCACGCCCGCCGCCGACCACGCCGAGCCCGTGCGCGTCGTCTGACATCAGCCAAGCGTCGTGCTCGTTGGCGAGCGTCAGCAGATCGGCAAGCGGCGCCAGATCGCCATCCATGGAGAACACGCCGTCGGTGACGATCAGTGTGCGATCATATTGGGCTCGATGCGCGGCGAGCAATTCGCGCGCGTGCGCGACATCGTTATGGCGGAATGTCATCACGGTACCGCGCGACAATTGCGCGCCGGCAAACAGACAGGCGTGCGACAGCTCGTCCGCCAGCACCAACCCGTCGCGGCCGATCAGGACCGGGATAATGCCCGCATTGGCGAGATACCCGGAGCCAAACACGACAGCCGCCTCGGTCTGCTTTATGCGGGCAAGCCGCGCTTCGAGCTGCGCGTAGAGCGGATGGTTGCCGGTAACGAGGCGTGAGGCGCCGGAGCCGGCGCCGTATTGGTCGATTGCGGCCTTCGCCGCTTTTTTGATGGCCGGATGCTGGGTGAGGTTGAGATAATCGTTGCAGGAAAATGACAGCAGCCGCTTGCCGTCGCGCTCCACCCAGATGCCATCCTCGCGCACGGTCTCGGCCAGCACCCGGCGCAGATGGCGGCGCTGCAGTTCGTCGAGCTTTTGTTGCGCGTAGACATCGAGCGACGGCATGGTGACCATGCCTACCACAATAGGCTAAATGCTCGCCAAGGCCACGGCAGGAAAGAGTGCATGGCGGGCGAACAAAACGGCAAAAACGAGCCCGACCGGTACGGGCTGGACCACATCTGGCTGCCCTATGCGCAAATGAAGACGGCGCGACCGCCGCTTCCGGTAGTGCGCACCGAAGGCTCGCGCATTGTGCTGGCCGATGGGCGCATGCTGATCGACGGCATCGCCAGTTGGTGGACCGCCTGCCACGGTTACAACCATCCGCATATTCGCGCGGCTGTCGCGAGGCAGCTTGAGCAGATGCCGCACGTCATGTTTGGCGGGTTGATGCATGAGGGCGCGCTGACGCTGGCGCGGCGGCTTGCGGCGCTGCTGCCGGGTGAGCTCAATCGCGTGTTTTTTTCCGATTCTGGTTCGGTGGCTGTCGAAGTCGCGCTGAAGATGGCGCAGCAGTACTGGTGGAACCGTGGTATTGGCGGACGGTTCCGTTTCCTTGCGTTCAAGGGCGGTTATCACGGCGACACCACCGGCGCGATGGCGGTCAGCGACACCGAAGACGGCATGCACGCGTTGTTTCGTCCAGTCCTGCCGCAGCATGTCATCGTCGATCTGCCGCGCAGCGATGACGATTTCGACGCCCTCGACAAGATGCTGGAGGGAAAGGCGGAGACAATGGCCGCCATCATTATCGAGCCTCTGGTGCAGGGCGCCGGCGGCATGAAATTCCACGACGCATATGTACTTCAGCGCCTGCGCGCGCTCGCCGACAAGCACGATCTGTTGTTGATCTTCGACGAGGTGTTCACCGGTTTCGGCCGTACCGGTACGATGTTCGCCTGCGAGGCGGCCGGTGCCGTGCCCGATATCATTGCACTATCGAAAGCCCTGACCGGTGGCACGCTCGGGTTGGCGGCGACCGTCGCGAGTCAAAAAGTCTTCGACGCCTTCTGGTCGGACGATCCGAAGAAAGCGCTGATGCACGGCCCAAGCTATATGGCGAACGCGCTCGCCTGCGCCGCCGCCAACGCCTCGCTCGATCTGTTCGAGCAAGAGCCGAGGTTGCAACAGGTCGCGGCCATTGCTTCCGCTTTATTGCAGGGTCTCGCGCCATGCCGCAGCATGCGCGGCATCAAGGACGTGCGCGTGAAGGGGGCCATCGGGGTGGTTGAACTGGAACGTATTGACGATCTTGATGGTTTGCGCACGCGCTTCGTGGAGGAGGGAGTCTTCGTCCGCCCATTCGGCAATATCGTTTATCTGACGCCGGCCTTCACCATCGCTGCCGACGAGCTCAAGACGCTGACCGACGCCGTCGTTAAAGTCGTCGGCGCGCTATAACAAGGAATGCCCATGTCCATCTATACCGGCCCGGTGATCGATACCCACCATCACATCTGGCTGCGCAAGGACATCCCGTGGCTGGCCGACCCGCCGATCCCGCGTATGTACGGCGAATATTTCGGGTTGCGGCGCGATTATCCGATCGCGGAATTCCTGAATGACGTGACGCCGCAGAACGTCGTCAAATCGGTACACGTCACCGCCAATTGGGGCATCAAGCGCGCGCTCGACGAGACCCGCTGGCTGCAGGGGATCGCCGACAAGCACGGCTTCCCGCACGGCATCGTCTGCGAGGCGGTGATGACCGATCCCGATCTCGACGCCAAGCTGAAGGCGCAGAAGCAGTTCCCCAACCTGCGTGGCGTGCGCGAGCAGATTTTCTGGGACAGCCACCCGCTGCGTCAGCGCGTCAGCCGACCGGACTACTGCAATCTGCCCGACTTCCGTCGCGGCTTCGCACTGCTGGAAAAGTAAGATCT
>Ga0335082_10007147_pt1 | contig 12158 bp, 8 predicted proteins | sample Lox_Sample_41_FD_206718 | JGI IMG/M metagenome (GOLD analysis project Ga0335082, IMG submission 206718) | Soil microbial communities from Loxahatchee National Wildlife Refuge, Florida, United States - Lox_Sample_4.1 | ecosystem: Environmental > Terrestrial > Soil > Wetlands | place: USA: Florida...
AGAACGGAACGATGCGCACGTAGAGATTTGAGGAGTAGACCGCAAGCCGGGAACCATGGAGCAAGAAAAAGCCCACGTCCGTTTGTTGGTCCTGGCCGGCGTGGCGTTTCTGTGGATAACAGCGATATTCGGCCGGGTCGCCTACCTTCAGTTGTTCTGCCATAGCGAATACCTCGCCAAAGCGCAACGCCAGCAGCGACGCACGATCGAGATCACGCCGAAACGCGGTGCGATTTACGACCGCAACATGCACCCGCTGGCGATGAGTGTGCCGGTGCAATCGGCATTTGCCGTACCGGGCGAAGTGAAAGATGTAGCAATGGCGTCGCGCCTGCTTTCCCGGGAACTGGGAATGGAGCCCGAAGAGGTTCGGGAGAAGCTGGAATCAGGCGGGACGTTCGTGTGGTTGAAGCGGAAATTGGCGCCAGCCAAATCGGACGCGATCGCCTCGCTCAACCTGAAAGGGATCTACCTGCTGGAGGAGAACCAACGGTTTTATCCGAAGCGGGAGATGGCGGCGCACGTATTGGGATTCGTTGATGTGGACGAGCACGGGTTGGGCGGCATCGAGCACGAGTACGACAACCTGATTCGCGGCAAGGGCGAAAAGATCGTGGTGATGGCGGACGCCCGCCAGAGGATCTTCGATGGGGCGGAGGCGCAGCGCGACCGCGGCGTGAATGTGGTGCTGACCATCGATGAAAAAATCCAGTACATCGCAGAGCGTGAATTGGCCGCGGCAATCGCGAAAACACACGCTCCCGCAGGCTCGGTGATTGTGCAGGATCCGAATACGGGTGCAATCCTGGCACTAGCGAACTGGCCGAAGTACAACCCGAACGCACCCCAAGAAGTGACGCCGGACAAGAGAACCAACCGGGCGATTACCGAGATCTATGAACCAGGATCGACATTCAAGCTGGTTACGCTGGCAGCGGGGTTCGATCTGAACCTCATCCGTTCCGAAGAAGTGTTTAACTGCGAGAACGGCGCGGTAACCGTGGCCGGCCACATCATTCACGATCACAAGAAGTACGGTATGCTCACGGTGGCCGACATCCTGGCGAACTCGAGCGATGTCGGGGCGATCAAGATCGCGCTGCGGGTAGGCGAGCCAAAATTCTACGAGTATATTCGCGCGTTCGGATTCGGTTCTTTGACGGGCGTGGACCTGCCGGCGGAAAGCCGCGGAATCCTCCGGAAACTGGACCGCTGGGGATCGTACTCGATCGCGTCGGTTTCCATGGGGCAGGAAGTCGGCGTGACTCCGTTGCAGATGATCACCGCAGTTTCGGCGGTGGCGAATGGCGGGTCGCTTATTAAGCCGTACATCGTGCAGGAACTACGGCGAGGCGATCAGGTTGTGCCTCTCGAGAAAGCGACAGCGATGGCCGAGCCGAAAAGGATCGTACGGCCAGAGACAGCAGCGGTCCTGCGCCACTTGATGGAGGGCGTGATCCTGCATGGAACGGGAAAGAACGCCCGGCTGGACGGATGGACGGCCGCAGGGAAAACGGGAACAGCGCAGAAGATCGATCCGAGCACGGGGCGATACTCGCCGACGAATGTCATCGCATCATTTACGGGATTCGCGCCCATCAACAATCCGGTGGTGACGATCCTGGTATCGCTGGACTCGCCGGCCGGATATCCGCACGGCGGCGGCGACGTGGCCGCACCGGTATTCAAGCGAATTGCGGAGCAGGTTCTGCCATATCTCGACGTTCCGCGCGATGTACCAGTGACGCCGCAGTTGATGCAGGCGTCTTATCGCACGAGAAGAGCGGAAGCCGATGATTCACTGGACGATCTGACACCGGTGGACTTTACGGCGCAACCGGAAGCGGGTGAAGCGCAAAGCACACCTGCTGAGGTGAAGGACAAACCGGCGAAAGCACCGGAAGTGATGATGGCGCTGGATGAAGGCGGCGATATCGAGGTGCCGGACTTCAAGGGCAAGAGCATGAGGGACGTGTCGCAGATATGCATGAGGCTGGGGCTGGATCCCGTGCTGGTTGGAACGCGCCTTGCAGTTCAACAGACGCCGGCGGCCCGCGCGAAGGTACGCCGAGGGACAAAGGTGACGGTGGAATTCGGCGACACGCCCGCGCGCACCGGCAAGTCCCGGTAGGAAAAGGTCTTAGAGACGAATGAGAAAAGAGAGCGGGAATACGGCGGAACTAGAGCGAGAGAACGGAGAGGACGGGCGGAAACAGACTGTGGCCGAGCAGCGACAGTACGGCGACGTGAGGCTGGCGACCTTACTCGAAGGCGTCAATGTGCGCTCGGGTCTTCCCGAACGAGATCTGCGAATACAGCAGGTCACGAATGACTCAAGAAAAGTGAAGCCGGGCGCGCTGTTTGTGGCGATCCATGGCGAGGCGACGGACGGAAATCAGTTTGCGAAGGATGCCGTCGGCCACGGTGCCGCCGCGGTGTTAAGCAGCTCTCTCGCGCCAGCGGACTGGAACATTGAAATTCCCTGGATCGAGGTGAACGAACCACGAAAGGCCTTGGCGGTTGCAGCCAGGCATTTTTACGGCCAGCCAGCGAGTGCGCTCCGGCTGGTGGGAGTGACGGGCACGAACGGGAAGACCACCACAACATCGCTCATCGACTCAATCATTAAAGCCTCCGGGGCAAAAGCGGGATTGTTTGGAACGATCGCGTATCACACGCCGAAGGGGGACAAGCCGGCGCCCAACACCACCCCGGAATCGGTCGACCTGCAGAGTTTCTTTGCGGAGATCCGCGATGCAGGGGGCACTTTCGCAACTATGGAGGCGAGCTCGCACGCATTGGCGATGGATCGTTTGTGGGGTTGCCATTTTGCCGCGGCGGTCTTTACCAATCTGACTCGCGACCACATCGATTTTCACAAGACGTTTGACAACTACTTTGCGGCGAAGCGGCGATTGTTTGAAGGAACCGGAGCGGGCGCGCCGGATGTGGCCATTGTGAACACGGACGACGAATGGGGAAAGAAACTCACCGGGCTGGCAGGGAGAACGCTGACCTACGGTCTGCAGAACGGCTCGGACCTCAAGGCGAAGAAGTTCCAGCTCACTTTCAGCGGATTGAGTTTCGTCGCGCAGACGCCCAGCGGAACGATTCAGGTGGATTCGCCGCTGGTCGGGCGGATCAACGTATACAACATCCTGGCGGCGATCGGGGCTGGAATCGGCCTGGGCTTCTCAAACGAGGTCGTCGAGGCGGGCATCCGGAACCTGCACGCGGTGGCCGGGCGATTTCAGCGAGTCGACCAGGGACAGCCGTTTCTTGTGGTGGTCGATTACGCGCATACCGACGACGCGCTGGAGAACCTGATCAAGACGGCCCGCGAGCTCGTCAGCAAGGGAAGAATCATCACGGTATTTGGCTGCGGCGGCTCGCGGGATCGCACGAAGCGGCCCATCATGGGCGAAACGTCGGGAAGACTTAGCGATCTCTCGATTTTAACGAGCGACAACCCGCGGCAGGAAGACCCGTTGAAGATCATCAGCGACGTTGTGGTGGGCATGCAGAAGTCTGGCGGGAAATACATGATCGAGGCGGACCGCGCCAAGGCGATCAAACTGGGGATTGAAGAAGCCCGCGCGGGAGATATTGTCTTACTGGCAGGGAAGGGGCACGAGGACTACCAGATATTTGCGGACCGCACGATTCATTTCGACGATCGAGAAGAGGCGCGGAAAGCGCTGGTGGAACGTGGGTATGCGGAAACGCCGAAAACCGGCGGAGGGTTTGGCACGTAGTGCGCTTGTTGTCTCCGTGGAAGGGCAGCGAGGGCCTGCGAGCCAGAGCAGCACGTGGCGAAAAAGGAGGAACCCTCTGAGAACGCGCGGAGAAGTGCGATTAGCATTGGGACGAACCCTTGGGAAAGCCAACCTATTGAGGCAACTATGCGGTGGACGGTTACACAAGTGGCTGACGCAGTGGCGGGCAAGCGCGGGAGCGGCCTCGACGCCCTGGCCCGGGTGGCCGGTGTGTCGATTGATTCTCGCACGCTACGTCCCGGAGAGCTGTTCATCGCCATACACGGTCCGAGTCACGATGGACACGACTATGTGGCCAACGTTTTCGAGAAGGGAGCCGTGGCGGCAGTGGTGGCGGAGCCGCTCGTCTCGCGCTACCCGGGATGGATGCAGGACCGGTGCATCACCGTGGCCGACACGCTCGCGGCGCTACACGCTCTGGCACGAGCGGTGCGGAAAGAGTGGGGAAAGAAAATCTGCGGGATCACCGGGTCGGTGGGAAAGACCACAACGAAAGAGATCCTGGCGGCACTGCTTGGTACGAAGTTACGGGTCCTGAAGAGCGAAGGCAACTTCAATAATGAATATGGTCTGCCGCTGACGATCTTCCGTCTGGAGGCGGAGCACGACGTCGCGGTACTCGAAATGGGCATGTCGTTCCCAGGAGAACTGAAACGGCTCGCAGCCATTGCGTTGCCGGACGTTGCCATCGAAACGCGTGTGGCAGCAGCGCACTTGCTGAATTTCTCGTCGGTGGACGAAATTGCACTGGCCAAACGGGAACTGATCGAGGGGCTATGGGGGCCATCTTCGCTGGCGGTACTGAATGCGGACGACGCACGCGTGGCTGCGATGGCGAACGTGGCGCCGGGACGCGTAATTTTCTACGGCGTGGAGAAACCCGCGGAGTTTAAGGCGGAAGAAATCGAAGACCGCGGCGCACTGGGGGCATCATTTACGCTGGTGCACCAGGGAAAACGGGCGAGGCTCGAACTGGCCCTGCCAGGGCGGCACGTGGTCGCGAATGCGTTGGCGGCGCTTGCCGCAGCGAGTGAATGGAACATTGGCGTAGCGGATGCAGCGAAAGTGTTCCGCGAGCTGCGCACGCCGGCGATGCGCGGGGAACTCATCCGGTTCACAAATGGATTTGCATTGATCAACGATTCATACAACTCGAGCCCGGCGGCGCTGCAGGCGATGACAAGCCTGCTAGCGGCGACACCCGGATTTGAACGGCGAGTTCTGGCCGCGGGAGAAATGCGGGAACTGGGGCCGAGCTCTCCGAAACTGCATTACGAGGGTGGCGAGTTCGCGGGGAAAACGGGAAAGATCGATTTCGTGATTGGCGTGCAGGGTGATGCGGCGGAGATTGTGAAGGGCGCGACGGCAGCCGGCATGCCGCGCGACAGGACGCGTTTCTTTGCAACGCCGGCGGAGGCGGCCGCGTTCCTGGTTGATTTTGTGAGGCCGGGTGACTTGTTGCTGGTGAAGGGATCGCGGAGCGTGAAGATGGAGCGCGTGGTCGAGGCAATGTTGGGCCGGTTTGCGCCGATCGACGCGCCATCAAGCGCGGGAGTGGGGCACTGAGATGCTTTACTACCTGCTCTACCATGTGCTGCAGAAATATTTCAGCCCGCTGAACGTGTTTCGGTACATCACCGTTCGCACCGTGTATGCGAGCCTGACAGCAATGTTCCTGGCGCTGGTGTTCGGCCCGTGGCTGATCCGGAAATTGCGCGAACTACAGATCGGTCAATACATCCGCGAGGAAGGGCCGCAAGAGCACAAGAAGAAGGCGGGAACGCCGACGATGGGAGGCGTGCTGATCGTACTGTCAACGGCGGTGCCCGTGCTGATGTGGGCAGACCTTTCCAACGTGTTTGTGCTGCTCGCGCTGTTTTCGCTGCTAGCCTTCGCGTCGATCGGATTCGTGGACGACTACGCAAAGGTGGCGAAGCGCCGGAATTTGGGGCTGAGCGGCGGTAAAAAGATCGCGCTGCAAATCGCGGTCAGCACGTTCGCAGGTATCGTGCTGTTGGCGCTTGCCAGTTCGAGCGCGTATTCGACGCAGCTGATCGTCCCGTTCTTCAAGCGATTTCATCCGGACCTCGTGATTCACAGTCTGCAGCACACGCCGTATCTCTGGCCGCTGGCGTTCGTACCGTTCCTGCTGTTTGTGCCTATCCTGGTGATCACGGGAAGCTCGAACGCGGTGAACTTGACGGATGGCTTGGACGGATTGGCGATCGGGTGCACGGTGATCGCGGCGGGCGCGCTGACCGTGTTGACTTACGTGAGCAGCAATTACCGGTGGGCGACTTATCTGGAGATTCAGTACATCCCGAGAGTAGGCGAATTGACGGTGTTCTGCGGGGCGTTGGTGGGCGCGTCGCTGGGCTTTCTCTGGTACAACGCGCATCCGGCGGAAGTGTTCATGGGCGACGTAGGCTCGCTGGCGCTCGGCGGCACGCTGGGGACGATTGCGGTGATTATCAAGCAGGAAGTGTTGCTGATTTTCGTGGGCGGGATTTTTGTGGTGGAGGCGCTGTCGGTGATGTTGCAGGTGGCGTCGTTCAAGTTGCGGGGGAAGCGGATCTTCCGAATGGCGCCGATCCATCACCATTTTGAATTGCTGGGCTGGAGCGAGAGCAAGGTGATCGTGCGGTTCTGGATTGCGGCGCTGGTGTTTGCGCTGTTTGCGCTGACGACATTGAAATTGCGGTAGAGAGGGAGATGCCGGGATCGATTGAGTTACGGAGGATGCGCGTGCTGGTGGTCGGGCTGGCACGGACGGGAGTAGCGACGGCGCTGTTCTGCGCGAAACACGACGCGATGGTGACGGCGACGGACAAGCGGACGGAAAGCGAGCTGGGAGACATTCCGGCGCGGCTGCGCGAAGCCGGCGTGACACTCGAACTGGGCGGACATCAGGAAAAGACGTATCTGGCGCAGGACCTGATTGTGCCGAGCCCGGGAGTGCCGGCCGACGACAGATTTCTGGCGCTGGCGCGTTCAAAGAAAATCACGGTGTGGAGCGAAATTGAGCTGGCCTACCGGTTCGTGGAAGGCGAATTGATCGGCATCACAGGATCGAACGGGAAGACCACGACAACGACGCTGGTGTACCACATTCTGAAGTCGGCGGGAAAGAACACGATTCTCGCGGGAAACGTGGGGACGCCCCTGATTTCGTATGTCGAACAGATGAATTCACAAACCTGTTCGGTCGTCGAGTTGAGCAGCTTTCAGCTCGAACTGATCGACAAGTTCCGGCCGGACATCGGCGTCTTCCTGAATCTGACGCCAGATCACCTGGACCGGCACAAGACGATGGAAGCCTACGCGTCTGCAAAGAAGCGGATCTTTGAAAACCAGAACGAACTGGACGCGGCGGTGCTGAACGCCGATGACGCGCCCAGCGTCGCACTCAAGCCGAAGAAACCGCAGGTGTTCTGGTTCAGCCGCCAAAAAGAGGTGGCGCAGGGTGCGTGCGTCCGCGGGGAAGACATCGTCCTCATTCATCACGGGAAGACAGAGTTTGTGATGAAGGTGGCGGAGGTTCCGCTGGCCGGGGGACACAACATCGAGAATGTGCTTGCCGCGGTGACGGCGGCGCGCCTTGCGGAAGTGGACGCAGCCGGAATCGCGAAGGGCGTACGAAGCTTCGCTGGGGTAGAGCATCGGCTGGAATTTGTCGCGGAACTCGGAGGAGCGCGTTACTTCAACGATTCGAAGGCGACGAATGTCGACGCCACGCTGAAGGCTCTGGACGCATTTTCGGGACGCATCCTGATAATCCTGGGCGGGAAGGACAAGGGCAGCGACTATTCGGTGCTACGGAAAACACTGCACGACAAGGCTGTGCTAGCGCTCTTGATTGGCGCGGCGGCTGACAAGATTGAGTCGCAGATCGCCGGGAGCGTGGCAATCGAACGGGCCGGGACTATGGAGCGAGCGGTGGAGATTGCGTCGCAGGCGGCGCGTCCCGGCGACGTGGTGCTGCTGGCCCCGGCTTGCGCGAGTTTCGACCAGTTCGAGAATTACGAGCATCGGGGCAGGGTGTTCAAGGATTTGGTCAGGAAACTGAAGCGTGATCAGGAGTGATTCTCGTCGCGTTCGGAAGGGCAGTTCTAAGAGAAGGTAAACGATACAGGGGAAGGAAAACGTGGTGAGACGAAGCGAAACGGACAAATGGCTATTCGGCGTGACACTGGCGCTGTGCCTGATGGGCGCGGTGATGATTTTCAGCGCGTCCGCCGTAACAGCAAAGGCGCAATTCGGACACTCCTACTATTTCGTACTGCGACAAGCCGTATGGCTGCTGGCGGGACTGGCGGGAATGTTCGCGCTGATGAAGCTCGACTACCACAAGTTGCGCGACCCAGCCGTGGTCTACACCGTCATCTGCACGGTATTGGTAATGCTTGTGCTGGCACTGTTCATGAGCAAGTCGCATGCAACGCACCGTTGGATCCGTTTCGGGCCGGTCGGAATCCAGCCTTCGGAAGTGGCAAAACTGGGTGTAATTCTGTATCTCGCCTGGTTTCTGGACCTGCGTCGAAGGAGCGCCGCAACGCTGGAATTCCGCAAGGACGATCTTATTCAGACGATTCTCCCGGCAGTTGCGCCGGTTCTGTTCTGCGTGGGGCTGATTTTGATGCAGCCGGACCTGGGCACATCCGTGGACATTGTGCTGCTGATGGCAGCGATTCTTTTTGTCGCCGGACTCTCCTGGAAATGGCTTGGGATCGGGGCCGCGGTAGCCACGCCGGTACTGATCGTGCTGATCGTATTTGTGTCATACCGCTTGGCGCGGGTGTTGTCGTTCCTGCACCCGGAGTCGGATCCGCAGGGAGCGGGATTCCAGCTGATGCAATCGCTGATCGCAGTGGGCTCCGGCGGGTTCACCGGAGTGGGTCTGATGGAGAGTAAGCAGAAACTGTTCTACTTGCCTGAAGCTCACACGGATTTCATCTATGCGGTGATCTGCGAGGAGCTGGGATTTCTGGGTGCCATCGTGGTGATTACGCTGTTCGCCGTCTACGGCTATCGCGGAATGCGCGCGGCGTTCAACGCGCCAGACGGATTCGGGCGGATGTTGGCGCTGGGCGTTACCGCGATGGTGATTTTTCAATCGCTGATCAACTTTGCGGTGGTTCTGGGCATGATGCCGACGAAAGGAATTCCATTGCCGTTTGTGAGCTACGGTGGATCGAGCCTGCTGGTGATGCTGCTGGCGACAGGTGTGTTATTGAACGTGGCGCATCAGGGCAACAGCAACCCGGAATACGGAGCCTGAGAGGCGAGGCGTGAAACTCTTGATTGCGGGAGGCGGAACCGGAGGGCATGTATTCCCGGCGGTGGCGATTGCGATGGAATGGCTGTCGCGAGGGAATGACCGGGAAGTCGTACTGGTGGGGACGCAGCGAGGGATTGAGATGAAGCTGGTGCCGGCTGCAGGATTGCCGCTCGAAACTATCCGGGCGGCGGGATTGAAGGGTAAAGGCGGAATGACGCTGTTGAAAAACGTGTCGATGTTAGTGCCAGGCATGGTGGATGCTTTCGGCGTGGTGCGGAAGCACAAGCCGGCAGTGGCATTCGGTGTAGGCGGATATGCCGCCGGGCCGATGTTGCTGGCGACCTGGCTCAGTGGAGTTCCTAATGTGATCTTTGAACCGAATGCCGAGCCGGGATTCACGAACAAAGTGCTGGCGCGGTTAGCGAAGCGCATCGCGACAGGATACGGAGTTTCGGCGGAGGGGTGGGGAGCAAAGGCGGTAGTTACGGGCAATCCAGTGCGGGCGGAATTCTTTGAGATCGCGGCGCGCCAACCTCAGAAGCCGTTTCGGGTATTGGTTACCGGCGGAAGCCAGGGGGCACGGCCGATCAACCGGGCATTTTCGGGCGCAGCGGAGCTGCTGGCGACGCGAAGAGATGAGATGCGCATCGTGCACCAGACGGGCGAGCGCGACTATAATGATATCTCGTCCGCCTACGCGAGAAATGGAATGAGTGCGGAAGTAGTACCGTTCCTGACGAACATGGCGGAGCGGTTCGCGTGGGCCGACATGATCGTTTGCCGAGCCGGTGCGATTACGGCGGCAGAAGTAGCCGCGGCGGGACGAGCGGCGATTTTCATTCCGTTCGGGGCGGCGACGGACAGCCATCAACTGCGCAATGCGCAAGAGATGACGAAAGTGGGCGCCGGACGGCTGATCCCCGAACCGGAATTGACGGCGGAACGCCTGACAAAAGAAATATTCACTCTGCTGGACCAGCCCACAGAGATTGAAGCGTTAGCGACGAAAGCGCGCAGCCTTGCCCACCCTCGAGCAGCGCGCGGAATCGTTGATCTGATTGAATCGGTCGCACGGCGAGCGAGCCACGGAGTTCATTGAGGCAGACGATGGTATCGTTTCGTAACTTTCAGAAGATTCATCTCGTCGGTATCGGCGGGATTGGCATGAGCGGCATTGCCGAGGTGCTGCTGACCCTTGGGTATTCGGTTTCCGGCTCCGACGTAAAGCCGTCGACGATCACGGAACGGCTGCAGGATCTGGGGGCTACGATATTCGAAGGGCACAAGGCAGAGAACGTTGAAGGCGCGCACGTGGTGGTGTTGTCGTCAGCGGTCAAGAGCGATAACCCCGAAGTAATAGAGGCACACAAGCGAAAGATCCCGGTGATTCCGCGCGCCGAAATGTTGGCGGAACTGATGCGCCTGAAATATGGGATTGCCGTCGGCGGGGCGCACGGGAAAACCACGACCACGTCGATGGTGGCCTCGATTCTGGCCGCAGCACATCTCGACCCGACCTTTGTTGTGGGCGGCCGGGTGAATCAGGCGGGAACAACGGCGCGTGTCGGCAAAGGCGAATATTTTGTGGTAGAGGCGGACGAAAGCGACCGCAGCTTTCTGATGTTTGCACCGGTGGTGGCGGCGGTCACGACGATTGACCGCGAGCATCTGGATCAGTATTCGTCACTCGAAGATATTCAAAGTGCCTTCGTACAGTTTGTGAATCGCGTTCCGTTTTACGGAGCGGCGGTGCTCTGCTTGGACGAGCCAAATGTCCAGGCGATTATCCCCGAAGTGAAGAGGCCGATCATCACGTACGGAACCTCGAATCAGGCAGACCTGGTGATCAGCGACATCGATCTGAAGGGATTGGGAAGCGAGTTCCGCCTTACGTACAAGGGAGACGATCTGGGTTTGTTCGGACTGCGGCATCCGCCGGGAATTCACAATGTGCGCAATGCGGCGGCCGCGGCTGCGGTGGCACTGTATTTGAACATCGGGGCAGACCTGATTCGTGAAGGGCTGGCGAAATTTGCGGGTGTCGGCCGGCGCTTCGACGTCAAGGGAGAAGTGAACGGGATCACGGTGGTGGACGACTACGGGCACCATCCCGTTGAGGTCAAAGCAACGCTGGAAGCGGCGAAAAACTGCAAGTTCAACCGCCTGCTGGTGCTGTTCCAGCCGCACCGTTACACGCGAACGCAGCATTTGTGGAGCGAATTTGTATTGGCGTTCAACCAGGCGGATGTCCTGGCACTTTTGGACATCTATGCTGCCAGCGAGCCGCTGATTCCCGGAGTTACCAGTGAAGGGCTGGCGGATGCGATTCGCGACGCCGGACATAAGAATGTTCATTACTACCGGTCGATGCAGGAGGCGATCGAATTCCTTCTACGCGAGGCGCGGCCGGGGGACGCAATTCTGACGATTGGCGCGGGCAACGTGAGCCGAGCCAGCGGAGAGTTCATGGTGCTGCTGGGATCGGAACTACGGGTGAACGACAAGGTGAAGGATGCGCATTGAGAATCAGCGAGTTCTAGAGGTACTTCCCGCACTCGAAGTGCGGCGGGAGGCCGGGGTTTCGCTGGCAGATATGACGTCGCTTGGAATCGGTGGCCGGACAGACTTGCTGCGCATAGAGAGGCATGAATCGATTCCGGACCTCCTGGCACTGCTTGACGAAGAGGGAATTGCTCATATGTTTCTTGGCGGCGGATCGAACCTGCTGGTGGCCGACGGCGAGCTGCCGTTCGTGGCATTGCAGCTCGGGCACAAAGAGCCAGACGTGGTGATTGAGGGGAACATTGCATTCGTGGAGGCGGCAGCGGACTTGGGCAGAATGGTGACGTACTGCGCGAAGCAGAACCTGGGAGGGATGGAAGGACTAATTGGTGTGCCGGGGAGTGTGGGTGGTGCCTTACGGATGAACGCCGGGGCATACGGAATCGAAATCGGCACTTATGTTCGCGAGATCAAGGTTTACCGCGCGGCCACGCGGAAGATCGGAATGCTTCAAGGCGACGAGATTTCCTTCGAATACCGGCACACTTCATTTGCACCGGATGATATGATGCTGGCAGTGAAGCTCGAACTTCCCTCCAAGC
>Ga0335082_10007150_pt1 | contig 12156 bp, 8 predicted proteins | sample Lox_Sample_41_FD_206718 | JGI IMG/M metagenome (GOLD analysis project Ga0335082, IMG submission 206718) | Soil microbial communities from Loxahatchee National Wildlife Refuge, Florida, United States - Lox_Sample_4.1 | ecosystem: Environmental > Terrestrial > Soil > Wetlands | place: USA: Florida...
GGCGCGCGCGTGTGCCGCGTCGATCGCGCGAAGGGGCACGCCGCGTTCGACCGCGTCGGCGACGAGCCGGCCGACCGCCTTGTATGCCTCGCGGAAGGGGACACCCTTGCGCACGAGCGCTTCGGCGAGATCGGTCGCCTGCGTGAAGCCCTCGGCGAGAGCCTGCGCGCCGCGCGCGGCGTCGAACGTCACGTGGGGGAGCGCCAGCTGCATCACGCGCGCGCAGCCGATGGCGAGAGGCCCTGCCTCGAGCAGCGCGAGCCGGTCCTCCTGCTGGTCGCGGTTGTACCCGCTGGCCAGGCCCTTCATGAGCGTCAGGAGCGCGACGACGTTCGCGGTGGCGCGCGCACCCTTGCCGCGCACGAGCTCGAAGACGTCGGGGTTCTTCTTCTGAGGCATCATCGACGAGCCGGCCGCGATTGCGCCGCCGAGCTTCACGAGCGCGAACTCGCTCGTCGAGAAGTCCACGAGGTCCGAGGCGGCGCGCCCGAGGGCGAGCACCACCCGCGCCGCCGCCCACGTCCAGTCGAGGGCGAAGTCGCGATCGCCGACGGTGTGGAGCGCGTTGCGCGTCGGGGCCCAGGGTGCGAAGAGGCGCGCCACGAGAGCACGGTCGATCGGCAGCGACGAGCCCGAACAGGCGCCGCTGCCGAGCGGCATCTCGAGCCGGTCGAGCGCGAAGCCCACGGTGTCCGCCGCGCGCGCGAGGCCGACGGCCCACGCGCAGACGAGGAACGCGGCCGACACGGGCTGGGCACGCTGCCGGTGCGTGTACGCGGGCAGCAGCGTGTCCTTCTCGCGCGCGGCTCGCTCCGCGAGCGCCGTGAGCAGCGTCGCGACCTCGCGGAGCAGCGTCGCACCGCGGTCGCGCACGTGGAGGCGCAGGTCGAGCGCGACCTGGTCGTTGCGCGACCGCGCCGTGTGCAGCCGCGCCGCGGCCGCACCTGCGCGCCGGCCGAGCTCCACCTCGACGGCCATGTGCACGTCCTCCTCGCCGTCGGGGAGCACCAGCGTTCCGGCCGTGGCCTCGCCGTACATCACGCGCAGCGCCTCGCGCAGCACGCGCCCGTCGTGCGCCGGCAGGATCCCGGTGCGCGCCAGCATCGTGACGTGCGCCGCGCTGCCGACCAGGTCTTCGCGCACGAGCGACCGGTCCACCGCGAGCGACGACGACCAGGCGAGCAGCTCTGCCAGCATGCCCTCGTCCCCGGTCGCCCGCGTGCGCGCGATGCCGCTCATGCCGAGGGGGTGTGTATCACGTTCTTTCTGTTACACCTCCTCCCGAGCGAACCATGCCCCGCATCCACCGAACCCTACCGCCCAAGGGCACCCGAATCGGAATCGCCTACTCGGGGGGCCTCGACACGCGCACCGCCGTCGCGTGGATGTCCCGTCAGGGCCTCGACGTGTACGCCTACACGGCCGACCTCGCGCAGCCCGACGAGAAGAACCCGGCGGACATCCCCCCGTCGGCGCTCAAGCACGGCGCGAGGGTCGCGCGTCTCGTCGACTGCCGCGAGGCCCTCGTGCGCGAGGGCGTCACCGCCGTGCAGTGCGGCGCCTTTCACCTGATGTCGGGCGGCAAGCGCTACTTCAACACGACTCCCCTGGGACGCGCCGTCACCACGACCGCGATCATCCGCGCGATGCGCGAGGATGGCGTGGACATCTTCTCGGACGGCAGCACGCACAAGGGCAACGACATCCAGCGCTTCTTCCGATACGGGGTGCTCGTCAACCCGCGCCTGGCCATCTACAAGCCCTGGCTCGATCGCGCCTTCGTCGAGGCCTTCGGCGGCCGCAAGGAGATGAGCGAGTACCTCGTCTCCGTCGGGATGCCGTACACGATGAGCACCGAGAAGGCGTACTCCACGGACGCCAACGTCCTCGGCGCCACGCACGAGGCGAAGGACCTCGAACGCCTCGACGCGTCGATGCGCATCGTCGACCCCATCATGGGTGTCGCTCACTGGCGGCCCGAGGTACGCGTCGAGCCCGAGGAGGTCACGGTGGAGCTCGCGCGCGGGGTTCCCGTCGCGGTGAACGGCAAGAAGGGTGCGTCGCTCTTCGAAACGTTCGTCACGCTCAACGCGATCGGTGGGCGCCACGGCCTCGGCATGAGCGACCAGATCGAGAACCGCGTCATCGACGCCAAGAGCCGCGGCATCTACGAGGCGCCGGGCATGGCGATGCTCTCGATCGTGTACGAGCGTCTCCTCTCGGCGGTGCACAACGAGAACACGACGGACCTCTACTTCTCCCTGGGCCGTCGCCTCGGTCGCATCCTCTACGAGGGGCGCTGGTACGACCCCGAGGCGCTCGTCATCAAGGAGGCCTTGACGCGCTGGGTGGCCGGCGCCGTGACGGGCACGGTCACCCTCGAGCTGCGACGCGGCGACGACTGGACCCTGCTCGACACGCGCGCCGCCCGCAGCGCGTACGACCCGCACAAGCTCTCGATGGAGAAGACCGAGAGCGCCTTCAGCCCCGAGGACCGCATCGGCGCCCTCGAGATGCAGTCGCTCGGCGTCCTCGACAACCGCGAGCTGCTCCTGCACTTCGCCAAGGCCCTCGGCGCGGGCCCGACGGCGGCCGCGAACCCCCTGCTCGGCGAGGGCGGCGACGACTGAGCCGGCGCGACCTCGACCTCGCGTGTCCTTGATCGTTGCTTCCCGGGCGGCGGTCCCTACGTTTCCGCGTGTATCAGCGGATCGAGGACTACGGCGTCATCGGCAACATGCGCTCGGTCGCGCTGGTCAGCGTCCGCGGTTCGATCGACTGGCTGTGCCTTCCCGACTTCGACTCGCCGAGCATCTTCGCAGCGCTGCTCGACGACGCGAGGGGCGGGCGGTTCGCCATCGCACCGTCCGCGGCTGACGTCGCGTACAAGCAGCTCTACTGGCCGGACACCAACGTCCTCATCACGAGGTTTCTCTCCGCCGACGGCGTCGGCGAGATCGAGGACTTCATGCCTTGCAGGGCGGACACGCGCGAGACCGTCGTGCGCCGCGTTCGCGTGGCACGCGGCACCCTCGCCTTCGAAGCCTCGTGCGAGCCCGCCTTCGACTACGCGCGCGCCGCGACCGGGACGACGATCGTGCCGAACGGGGCCGTCTTCCATGGGGCCGGTCAGCGGCTGGCACTTTCGACGGAGGCGCCGCTGGCCGTCACGCCACGGGGCGTCCGAGCCCAGTTCACCCTGCGCGAAGGTCAGCAGACGACGTTCGTGCTGCAGCGAATGAGCTGCGACGCGTGCGCCCCGGCGCCGGACTCGGGTGAAGCCCAGATGCTCTTCGAGGACACCGTGCGCTTCTGGCGATCGTGGCTCTCGCGGTGCACCTACCGCGGGCGCTGGCGCGAGATGGTGCATCGCTCGGCGCTCGCGCTCAAGCTCCTCACCTTCGAGCCGACGGGCGCCATCGTGGCCGCGCCGACGTGCAGCTTGCCGGAGCGCATCGGCGGCGTGCGCAACTGGGATTACCGCTACACGTGGGTGCGCGACGCGGCCTTCACGCTGTACGCCTTCCTGCGCATCGGGTTCACCGAGGAGGCCGCGCGCTTCATGGACTGGCTCGAGGCACGCAGCCGCGAGGCGCTGGCCGACCGGCCGCTGCAGATCGTGTACTGCGTGCACGGTGGCGCCGACCTGGCCGAGTCGACCCTCGACCACCTGGAGGGCTACCGCGGCTCTCGCCCCGTACGCATCGGCAACGGCGCGTACAAGCAGCTGCAGCTCGACATCTACGGCGACCTGATGGACTCGGCGTACCTCTACAACAAGTACGGGATGCCCATCTCGTCCGAGATGTGGACGCACCTCAAGCGCATCGTCAACTGGCTCTGCGACAACTGGCGGCGCGACGACGAGGGCATCTGGGAGACGCGCGGCGGCCAGCAGCAGTTCGTCTTCTCGAAGCTGATGGCGTGGGTGGCGGTCGACCGAGGCATCCGCCTCGCCGACAAGCGCTCGTTCCCCGCCGACCGCGCGCGCTGGCTCGCCGAGCGCGACTCGATCTACAGCGACATCATGACGCGCGGCTGGAGCGCATCGCGGAAGGCGTTCGTGCAGACCTACGGCGGGACCGCGCTCGACGCGTCGAACCTGCTCATGCCGCTCGTCTTCTTCGTCTCGCCGGTCGATCCCAAGATGCTCGACACGCTCGCGGCCGTGATGAGCCCTCCGCGAGAGGGCGGCCTCCTCTCGGACAGCCTCGTCTACCGCTACGACACGGAGCGCCCGGCGGACGGCCTGCCCGGACAGGAGGGGACGTTCAACATGTGCACCTTCTGGCTCGTCGAGGCGCTGACGCGCGCGGGCCGCGCCGACCGCGAGAAGCTGGAGAAGGCTCGGCTGCTCTTCGAGCGGATGCTCGGCTACGCGAACCACCTGGGCCTCTACGCCGAACAGACGGGCAACACGGGGGAAGCCCTCGGCAACTATCCGCAGGCGCTCACGCACCTCGCGCTCATCAGTGCAGCGTACAACCTCGATCGCACGCTGAACGAGGTGCGCTGACAGGGCGAGCGAAGCTCCCGCGCCTGGTTGCCGTCTTGCAGCGAGCAACCTCGCGAGGCGGGCATGCCGCGAGCGGAGCACGCGGAGGTTCTGGTGCTGGGAAGCGGAGCCGGAGGAAAGCTCCTCGCTTCGCACATGTCCAAGGCAGGGCGTCGAACGGTCGTCGTGGAGCGCAAGTGGATCGGAGGCTCGTGCCCGAACATCAATTGCCTGCCCAGCAAGAACGAAGTGAAGAGCGCCGAGGTGGCCCACACGGTCTACGACGCCGGGCCGTTCGGGACGGTCGTGACGAACGCCCGCGTCGACATGGCCCAGGTGGTCTCCCGCAAACGCAGGATGGTCGAAGGACTGGTCGCAGCGCAGGTCGACACCTTCCGCACGGCCGGCGCAGAGCTGGTTCTCGGGCAGGCGCACTTCGTCGGGCCCAAGACGGTCGAGGTGGCGCTGAACGACGGCGGCACGCGGCTGCTGAGCGGTGATCGCGTCTTCCTCGACCTCGGGACGAGGCCGCACGTGCCGCCCATCCGGGGCCTGGCCGAGACGGCGCTCACGAACATCGAGCTGCTCGAGCTCGACCGGGTGCCGGAGCACCTGGTCGTCCTCGGCGGCGGATACGTGGGTCTGGAGTTCGCTCAGGCGTACCGGCGCTTCGGCAGTCGCGTCACCCTCGTCGAGCGCGGGCTTCAGATCCTCGCCCGCGAGGATCCGGATGTCGCGGAAGCGCTCCACCAGCTGCTGACCGACGAGGGAATCGAGGTGCTGGTGGACGCCTCCACGTCACGCGTGGACGGCAGGCGCGGGGAGCTCCGCGTGGCCGTGCAGACGAGCAACGGAGAGCGGGTCATCGAGGCGAGCGACGTCTTGGCGGCGACGGGGCGGACGCCCAACACGACCGGGATCGGTCTCGACGTCGCCGGCGTCGAGCTCGACGACCACGGGTACATCGCCGTGAACGAGCGACTCGAGACCACCGCCCCCGGTGTCTGGGGCATCGGCGAGTGCGCAGGCAGCCCCCAGTTCACGCACGTCTCCGTCGATGACTTCCAGATCATTCGCGACAACCTGGAGGGCGGTCACCGGAGCACGCGCGGGCGCGTGATTCCGTTCTGCATCTTCACGGATCCTCCGCTGGCGCGCGTGGGGCTCAACGAGGTCGAGGCCCGTCGTCGTGGCGTGAAGGTCCGCGTTGCGACGCTGCCCGCACGGGAGATCCTGCGTACCTGGACGACCGGCGAGACACGCGGGTTCCTGAAGGCACTCGTCGACGATCGGCGCGACGACATTCTGGGGTTCACGATGTTCGGCGCCGAAGCGGGCGAGGTCATGGCGGCAGTCCAGATGGCCATGCTCGCGCGGCTCCCGTTCACGACCGTGAGCGAAGCCATCCTCACGCATCCGACGATGGCCGAGGGGCTGAGCACGCTGTTTTCGAGCGTCCGCCCCTCCCGACGGAAGAGACTCCCCGCCCCGCTCGTTGCGGGCTTGGGCGCCGCGCTTGTCCTCGGGGCGTCGGCGCTGACCATGAGCGCGCTGCTGGGCCGAGAAAGGAGATGGGCACCATGGAGATAGGAATGGTGGGGCTCGGTCGGATGGGCGCCAACATGACGTCGCGCCTGCTGAAGGCCGGTCACCGCGTCGTGGCCTTCGATCGGCACCCCGAGAAGGTGGAGGCGCTGGTCGAAGAGGGAGCGGTCGGCGCCGCGTCGCTGCGGGAGCTCGTCGAGAAGCTCGCACCTCCGCGAGCCATCTGGCTCATGGTGGCCGCGGCTGGAGTGGACGGCACCCTCGCCTCGCTCGAGCCGCTCCTGGAGCATCAGGACACGATCATCGACGGGGGTAACTCTCACTACCGTCAGGACATCCGGCGAGCGGCGGCGCTGGCGCCTGCGGGCATCCGCTACGTCGACGTGGGGACGTCGGGCGGTGTCTGGGGAAAGGAGCGCGGCTACTGTCTGATGATTGGCGGTGAGCCGGACGTCGTGCAGCGGCTCGATCCGATCTTCGCCGCGCTCGCTCCTTCGGTCGACGCCGCGCCACGTACGCCTGGGCGCACCGGGACACCGACGCCGGCGGAGCACGGATACCTTCACTGCGGACCGAGCGGCGCCGGTCACTTCGTCAAGATGGTCCACAACGGGATCGAGTACGGGGTCATGGCAGCGTACGCGGAAGGCCTCAACATCCTGCGGCGGGCCAACGTCGGAAAGGAGCAGCGCACGACCGACGCGGAGACGGCGCCGCTCGAGGAACCGGAGCTCTACCGCTACGACTTCGACCTGCGCGACGTCGCAGAGGTGTGGCGGCGCGGCAGCGTCATCGCATCCTGGCTGCTCGACCTCACCGCCGCCGCGCTCGAGAGGAACCCGGAGCTCGCCGGGATTGCAGGGCGCGTTTCCGACTCGGGCGAGGGGCGCTGGACCCTCAAGGCCGCCGTCGACGAGGGCGTGCCGGCGCCGATCCTGGCGACGGCTCTCGCGGAGCGGTTCGCGTCCCGCGGCGCGGAGGACTTCGCGGACCGGGTGCTGTCGGCGATGCGCTTCGAGTTCGGCGGCCACCGCGAGAAGCACGCATGAGCACACCACAGCCATCGGACGCACTCGTCTTCTTCGGCGCGACCGGTGATCTCGCCTACAAGCAGATCTTCCCGGCGCTCCAGGCGCTGATCCGTCGCGGCGAGCTGAACGTACCCATCGTGGGAGTCGCCTGGTCCGACTGGAGTCTCGACCAGCTGCGCGCACGCGCTCGCGACAGCCTCGAGCATCATGGCGGGGTCGATCCCACAGCGTTCGACAAGCTGTGCGGGCTGCTCCGCTACGTCGATGGTGACTACGCCGACCAAGGCACGTTCGAACGCCTGCGCCACGAGCTCGGTGCAGCGCAGCGGCCGCTCCATTATCTCGCGATCCCTCCCAGCGCCTTCTCGGAGGTGATCGGCGGCCTCGCTCGCGCCGGCTGCGCGGCGAACGCCCGCGTCGCGGTGGAGAAGCCCTTCGGTCGCGATCTCGCGTCGGCGGAGGCCCTCAACCGGACGATCCACGAGTTCTTCCCAGAGCGTTCGGTCTTTCGCATCGACCACTACCTCGGCAAGGAGCCGGTGCTGAACCTGCTCTACTTCCGCTTCGCCAACCTGTCGCTCGAAGCGATGCTCGACCGGGAGCACGTCGACAGCGTGCAGATCACCATGGCCGAACGCTTCGGCGTGGCGGGCCGCGGCAAGTTCTACGAGGAGACCGGCGCCATCCGCGACGTCATCCAGAACCACATGCTGCAGCTCGTCTCCATCCTGGCCATGGATCCGCCGGTCGGCGACGACGTGGAGGCTCTGCGGGACGAGAAGGCGCGGATCCTCAAGGCGATCGCACCGCTCGACGCCGAGCACGTGGTGCGCGGGCAGTATCGCGGATACCGCGACGAGCCGGGGGTGGCGCGAGACTCGAGGGTCGAGACGTTCGCGGCCGTGGAGCTGCGCATCGAGAGCTGGCGCTGGGCGGGAGTGCCCTTCTTCATCCGCGCGGGCAAGTGCCTGCCCGTCAACGCGGTCGAGCTGCGCGTTCAGCTGCGGCGTCCCCCACGCGAGATCTTCGGCGAGAGCGCTCCCTCGTCGCAGTACTTCCGTTTCCGCGTCGGGCCCGACGTCTCGGCCTTGGCCCTCGGAATGCGCGTCAAGCGTCCGGGCGATGCGATGGTCGGCCGCGAGGTCGAGCTCCTCGCGTCCGAGGACATCGCGCGAGACATGCTGCCCTACGAGCGCCTGCTCGGCGATGCCATGCGCGGGGACGCCAGCCTCTTCGCCCGCGAAGACGCGATCGAGGCGCAGTGGCGCATCGTGGACCCCGTGCTCGATCTCGACTCCGCACCATATCCGTACGAGCCCGGCTCCTGGGGACCGACGGAGGCCGATCGACTCGTCGCTCGAATCCCGGGCGGCTGGCGCAAACCCGTCGTTCCGAACGGTGCGGGCGCCTCGAGCGAGAGCTCAGTCCTTCTTCACCAGGGTGCCCACGCCCTTGTCGGTGAATAGCTCGGCGATGACGGAGTGCGGGGTGCGGCCGTCGATGATGTGCACCATCCCGACGCCGCCCGCGATGGCGCGGAGCACGCTGCGCGCCTTGGCGACCATGCCGCCGACGATCACGCCCGTCTCGATCTTGCGCGTGAGCTCGCTGGCGCCGATCTCGCTCACGAGCTCCCCGTTCTCGAGGATGCCTGGGACGTCGGTGAGGTAGATGAGCTTCTCGGCGCGGAGGGCGATCGCGATCTCGGCAGCCGCAGCGTCCGCGTTGATGTTGTAGCCCTCGCCGTCCTCCCCCAGGCCCACCGGGCTGACGACGGGCACGTACTTCTTCTCGAGCAGCACCTCGAGGAGCTCGTGGTTGACGTGCGTCACCTCGCCGACCATCCCGAGGTCGCGCCCACCCTCGCCGACGAGCTTGCGCACGCGCAGCAGGCCCGCGTCCTTGCCGGACACACCGACGGCGTGCGCGCTCGTCTGGTTGAGCAGCGAGACGAGCTCGGTGTTGATCCGCCCCGTCAGCACCATCTCGACGACCTTGACGTCCTCGCGCCCCGTGACGCGCACGCCGTCGACGAACTGGCTCTTGCCGTGACCGAGCTTCTCCATCGTGTGCGTGATTTCCGGCCCGCCGCCGTGCACCACGATGGGCAGGAGCCCCGCGCTGCGGAGCAGGTTGATGTCGTTCGCGAAGCTCGCCTTGAGTGAGTCCTTGACCATCGCGGCGCCGCCGTACTTGATGACGGCGCGCTTGTTGGTGAAGCGCGAGATGTAGCTCAGCGCCTCCACGACGAGGGCGCGCTTGAAGCCGGGGCTGTAGTTGGTGAGGCGGTCGTCGCGCGCGACGGTGCCGTCGGGCGTCGCGTGCGTCAGGCTCGTGTAGTCCGCGTTGATCTTCACGTAGTCGTACGAGAGGTCGCAGCCCCACGCGACCGCCGAGGCGTTGCCCTCGGCGAGGCGCACGTCGATGGCCACGTGCGGCTCGCGCATCCTGGCGCGCAGGGCGACGCTGTCGGCTCCCGTCGGACCGCCCGACGTGTAGACGCACTCGCCCTGAACCTGCACCGTCGCGCGCGTCGGGTCGACGGCCCACTTGCGCGATCCCACGCGAGCGCCGATGGCGGAGAGGACACGGCCCCAGTTCGGATCGGCGCCGAAGATGGCGGCCTTCACGAGGCTCGAGTTGGCCACGGAGCGCGCGAGGTCGCGCGCGATGGCGACGTCGGGTGCGCCCGAGATCCGGACCTCCACGAGCTTCGTCGCGCCCTCGCCGTCCTCGGCGATCTGGCGCGCGAGCTCCACGCAGACGCCCTCGAGCACCTCGGCGAGAGCGGAGTGATCCGCCGTGCCCTCCTCGATGATCGGATTGCCGGCGAGCCCGTTGGCCAGCGCGAACACCGCGTCGTTGGTGCTCATGTCGCCGTCCACCGTGATCATGTCGAAGCTCGCGTGGCACGCGCGCGCGAGGGCGCTCTGCAGCGCCTTCGGCGAGACGGCGAGGTCGGTCGTGATGAACGCGAGCATCGTCGCCAGCTCGGGGGCGATCATCCCGCTACCCTTCGCGAACGCGGCGACGCTCGCCTCGACGCCACCGATGCTCATGGTGCGGCTCGCGAGCTTCACGCGCGTATCCGTCGTCATCACCGCCTGCGCGGCCTGCTCGATTGCCCCGGCGCGCGCGGCTGCCAGCGCCGGCGCCGCCGCGACCAGCTTGGCGACGGGGAGCGGCACCCCGATGACACCCGTGGACGCGGCGACCACCGCGTCGGGCGCGACGTCGACCGCGCGCGCGACGGCCTGGCACACGGCCCGCACGTCCGCGAGGCCCTCGGGGCCGGTGAGGGCGTTCGCGTTCCCGCTGTTGGCGACGATGGCGCGCATGCCTTCCGCGGGCAGGCGCTTCTCGGCATCGCGAACGGGAGCGGCGCGCGAGGCGTTCACGGTGAAGCACCCGGCGGCGGCGCAGGGCGCCTCGCTGTAGACGAGCGCCAGGTCCTTGCGGGCGGCCTTGATGCCCGCGTTGATGCCGGCGTACGAGAAGCCTCGAGGGATCTTCACGTCGCGTCCTCCTCAAGCGGCGAAGCGCTGCAGGTGCTCGAGGCCCAGCGCCTCGTCCCAGCCGTTCATCAGGTTCAAGTTCTGCACGGCCTGGCCGGCAGCGCCTTTGAGCAGGTTGTCGATCGCCCCGATGGCCACGACCACGTCGCCGTCGGCCGCGGCGCCGACGAGCGCGAGGTTCGTCCCGACGGCGCCCGAGAGGCGCACGTCGCCGGGGGGCACGACGCGCACGAACGCCGAGCGTCCGTAGGCTTCGACGAGGCACGACTGAATGCGCTCGCGCGTCGCCCCGGAGCGCGGCCGCGCGTAACACGTCGCCAGCAGCCCGCGCGGCACGGGCAAGAGGTGTGCGGTGAAGGTCACGCGGGCGGCCGACGCGACACGCGAGAGCGCACGCTCGACCTCCGGCGTGTGCTGGTGCGCGAGCACCTTGTAGGCGCGTACGTCGCCGTCGACCGCGAGGAACGAGTAGGCGTCGCCGCTCTGCCGGCCGGCGCCGGTCACGCCGCTCTTGGCGTCGACGACGATTCCCGTCGTCTCGACGAGCCCCTCGCGCACGAGCGGCGCGAGCGCCAGGAGCGCCGCCGTCGGGTAGCAGCCGGGGTTGGCGACGAACGATCCGCCCGGCGGCGCTCCGAAGAGCTCGGGTAGCCCGTAGTGTGCGCGCGCGAGGAGCGCGGGCGCCGTGTGCTCCATCGCGTACCAGCGCGGGTACTCCTTCGCCTCGAGGCGGAAGGCGCCCGAGAGGTCCACGACCTGCTTGCTGGCGTCCACGAACGCAGGCACCAGGCGCATCGACACGTCGGCAGGCGTCGCGAGCAGCACCGCATCGCACGCGCCCGCATGGTCGACCGCCGCCGCGTTCGGCGCGAAGCGCACGTCGTTCGCCAGGCGCATCCCGAGCGTCGCGGCGACGCTCTCCCCGGTGCGCGCGTCGCTCGTGGCGAACGCGAGCACCATGCGCGGGTGCGCGGCAACGAGCCTCGCGGCCACAGCTCCCGAGGTGCCCGACGCACCGACGACGCCGACGCGCAGCGGGGCCATCTAAGGATGCGGCTTGCCGCGCAGGTCGTTCAGGCGCTTCTGCACGTCCGGCGGGAGTGCCGAGGGAGCCGGGATGCGCGGTAGCGCGGCGCTCGCACCCGGAGCTGCGGGTTGCTGCGCAGGGAGCTGCGCGTGCGCCTGGGGATTGGGCGCGGCTGCCGCCGCGGCGACGGACGCCGCGGGAGCCGTCTCTGCCGGTGTGGACGCAGGTGCCGCGGGGGTCACGGCCCACCAGAGCGCAACACCCACGAAGAGCGCCGCGCCGACGGCCGTCAGCCACATCGGCGTCTTCGGCTCCTCCTCCTGAGGGGATGCCGCCCCGGCCGCGTGCTGGTCGCTCATCTCGCGGACCTTGTACCACACGATCGCCCTTTCTGCGGGGCCCCCTCCCCGGCGAGGGGGCGCGGGCGTCGTGCGGGATCGGCGCTTGCACCTCCCGAGCGCTATGCTGCTGTCCGTGAAGCCCGTCGCATTCGTCACCGTGGCTCTCGCACTCCTCACGTCGCCCGCCCTCGCGCAGCAGCAG
>Ga0335082_10007153_pt1 | contig 12151 bp, 8 predicted proteins | sample Lox_Sample_41_FD_206718 | JGI IMG/M metagenome (GOLD analysis project Ga0335082, IMG submission 206718) | Soil microbial communities from Loxahatchee National Wildlife Refuge, Florida, United States - Lox_Sample_4.1 | ecosystem: Environmental > Terrestrial > Soil > Wetlands | place: USA: Florida...
TGCCCAAAATCCAGTGAAGCGCGCAGTCCCGCCGTTATGGACGGCTCTCGGGCGCGGGCCGTCAGCAGTCGTTGGCGCGCATAACGAACATTCCGTCGCGGCGCTGGGCCGATCAGGCTCGAGGGCCGTTGGCCGTCTGCACACGGACTGGCCATCTTGGAGGATCGACGCACCCGAATCTCCGGCCTTCGTGTCAGAGCTGGGTGCATTTGTTGCGGGAAATCGTGTTGGCAAGCCGTTTGCGACCGACCCGGCTCGCCGACTGCGGAGCGTTCGGGTTCGATGGCGAGGATGCGGTGCGCCTCGGATGACATGAGCGTGTAGATCATGCGCCGTGCGGCTGGATAACCCAACCCTCGGCTCGGGTGAAGGCACGGTAGCTCGCCGGGCGAGATCAGCCCCGGCTCCTGGGGCCTGCGCGCTTCCAAGAGAAGGAGCCACCCGCTTCGGCGGCGTCCAGTCGCCGCATGGCCATCAGCATGCCAGATGAGATGCCATTCCCCTGGTGACCAGGCCCACCCAGCACGAGATGCTCTTTCTCGCCTGAGGAGTCCCGGCCGAAGCCCGAGGAGATCACGGTTGCCTCGTCAGGGTTTTTCTCCATACGATCCAGCCAGCCGTCGGCTGCGATGGGCAGGTGGGGGGACGCGCGCCGCGGTCGGCCCAATGGCCGTGGTTCGGGCGCTTGCTGGCCGGGTACCCGGACTAGATGGGGGATGGTGAAGGTCTTCCGGGCCGGCCGTCAGCCGTTTGGCCGCGGGGGGTACGAGCGCGGGGACGGCAGGCGGGCCGGGTGCGGTGAGGCGCATTCAGCGGGACCTGATCGTGCTGGCGGCCAGCCTGGCGGTGTTCGCTGGCTGCGCGGTGGTCGCGTCCGATGGGCGGGTCGGGCCGGCCGAGCGGGCGGTGTTCCACGCCGTCAACGGGCTGCCTGGCTGGCTGTACCGGCCGATGCTGGCCGCCCAGTACCTGGGGGTGCTGGCGATGCCGCTGGTGGTCGCCGCCTTCGCGCTGGTGTGGCGGCGCTGGCGCCTGGCCGCCGCGCTGGTGCTGGTGGTACCCCTGAAGCTCGTCCTGGAGCGGGTCGCCAAGCAGCTGGTGCAGCGGCAGCGGCCCGGGACGACGGTTCCCGGTGCGATCCTGCGCGGGGTGCCGCATCACGGGCTGAGCTTCACCTCCGGGCACGCCATCATCACCTTCGCGATCGCCGGGCTGCTGGTGCTGGTGTTGCCGCGCCGCTGGGGGGTGGTCGCGTTCGTGCTGGCAACCTGCAACGGGCTGGCGCGGGTGTTCCTGGGCGCGCACAACCCGCTGGATGTGGTCGGCGGGGCGGCGATCGGCCTGGCCATCGCCGCTGCGCTGGACATGGTCTTGGACGTCGCCCGCGACCGCGGGCGCCGCCCGCCCGGGAAGAACTCCCGAGCGCGGGAAGATCAGGCCACCTGAGGAACCGGTCACCAGGGCCACCGGGAAAGCAATTCACGATAAGACCGGAAATCAGGGCGCACTGCTCAAGCAGCACCCAGATGCACAGAACTGGACCATCTGCGCGCAGCCGCCCGAGCGGTCTGACCTAACGGTCAAGCGCCCCGAGTCGGCGATCTGAAATTGTTCGAGCCAAAGACAATGTGTCCGCTTATAGCGGTGCGTGACCGCGAGCAACGCTAGCCGGGCCTGGTCTGGCCATGCGGATCGAGGTCGATCTGACCTGCCGGTTACAAGCCGACATATACGCCTGAGACCATGGCGCCAGGAAATCGTTGAGGCGGGACAGGGCGCAGGCGTCGCGTAGCCGCCATCGCCGGGCAGGCGGGCCTATGCTGAGCCCCTGATCCCCGGCTGCTCCGTCGCCGGGGATCAGGATCCGGCGTCTGGGCCCCCCGGGCGGGCCGAGGGAGTGGCGGTCGCCATGTTCGGGTTCTCGCTCGTTTGGGCATGTTCATCTGACCCTATAAGGGCCGGGTCCCTTCCCAGCTCAGCCCGGTAGCAGGACGCTCCGGGTGAGAGATTCCAAGCTCGGGAGAGGAGACCTGGCAATGTCTGTCTACGTCGGCATCGATGTGCACCGCAAGCGCTCCCAGGTGGCGGTAGTCACCGAGGACGGCACGGTGGAGCTCAACAAGAACGTGGTGAACGGGTCCGAGCCGATGCTGCGGCTGATCGGGGACCTGCCGGCGGGGACGCCGGTGGCGTCCGGGGCCGCGTTCGGCTGGGGCTGGCTGGTCCAGCTGCTCGAGGACTACGGCTTCGACCCGCATCTGGTGCACCCGCTGCGGTGCAAGGCGATCGCCTCTGCGCGGCTGAAGAACGACAAAGGCCGGCGCCGCCATCTTGGCCCAGCTGCTGCGCGCGGACCTGCTCCCGGAGGCGTGGATCGCGCCTGCGGAAGTGCGCCAGCTCCGCGCGCTGCTGCGGCACCGGGCCAGCCTGGTCCGGCTCGGCACCCGGCAGCGCAACCGGATCCACGCGGTGGCCGCCGACCACGGCTATGACCGCAGCGCCAGCTATTGGACCGGGCCCGGGCGGGGCTGGCTGGCCGAGCTGGACCTGCCCGCGATCTCCCGGGAGGTCGTCACCGACTGCCTGGCGGTCATCGACGGCCTGGCGCCGGTGATCGACCGGATCGATGGCGAGCTGCGCCAGCACGCCAAGGCCGACCCGCGGGTCAAGGTCCTGACCACGCTGCCGGGGGTGGGCCAGTTCACCGCCCTGGTCATGCTCGCCGAGATCGGCGATATCACCCGGTTCGGCAGCGCCCGCAAGCTGGCCAGCCGGGCCGGGCTCACGCCGGCCGTGCGCGGCTCGGACCGGACCGTCCGGCACGGGCACATCTCCAAGCAGGGCTCGGCCTGGCTGCGCTGGGTGCTCAACCAGGCGGCGCAGACCGCCAAGCGCTCGCCGGAGTTCGCCGCCACCTACGCCAGCATCGCCAAACGCCGCGGGAAGAAGATCGCCACCATCGCGATCGCCCGCAAGCTGCTGACCCGCGCCTGGCACCTGCTCAACGACCTGCAGGCCGCCAGCGCGGACGAGCCGCTGCGGCGGCCGTGAAGACGGGAGGGTCGCTAAGCCCCCGGGCACGCTCGCCCATTCGGCATGAGCCGGCGCCCGCGCCGCGCTCGATCATCTGACTGAGCAGCCCGGTCCCGGACACATGGTCATGGCAGCCGCCCGCAACAGGCGGCGCCGGATGGGTGCTTGCGTGACCACTCCGCCAGCCACGCACCGGGAACCAGCACACGACCCCTGACAAGCCAACCGCAACCGGCCCTTCCTCGCTCTTGAGGATCTCCCGCCGCTTTCCAGGCGTCCAGCTCGTTCGTCCTCGCCGCCACGCGGCTGCGGGCGCTCCAGCTTGACCCCTGGCCGCGCGGCAGGAAGGACCGGCAGCTACGAGGAAGGATCCAGAAGAACAGTCAGCCCAGCCCGGCGGCTCGCGTAGTCACCGGGTCAGATTCGTACGCCCTCTTGACAATGGTGGCCCTTATGGGTGCCGAAATGAGCATTTCATCGGTGTGCATATCTATGCACGACATGGCATACTCACTCATGCTCTAGGCTTCGTGAGCAGCTTCGCCGGGTTGCACCGCAGTCCCCGGCGCAGGGTCATACGGCCCGGTCACCCGGTCGCCGTACCACGGGCCGCTGCTCATCGCGGGCACGAAGCCATGCCAGACGCCGCCATCGAATCCCGGCAGCGGCAGCCGGATCTCCGCGCCACCCTCTACCTCTGGTGACCATCAGCGCCCGCAGAACCGCTGTTTCTCCTGCAAGTCCCCCAATTCCGGTTCCTTGCTACTTCCCTCCATCCTGCTCTCTTATCGTCCGCACTCGAACTTCGGATACGACCGAACTCGGGACCGGCTGCAGCGCACGACCACGCTTGACGGGCCGATCCTGCTCACATGATGGGTCCTAGGTCCCGTCGATTGCTGGCCATTGGTACTGGCCGACCCGCTCGTCCCCAGGCCGACCTTAAGCATGAGGTGGAGGAGATGGCCGGCAAGGGCACTTCCGCCGTCAGAGGGAAAGATCAGGAGGTGATCCGAGGTGAAGCGCCAGGGAGAAACTGCACCTGATACGTTGCCGGACGACCGGAGAGTCCCAGTGCGGATCGCCGATGGTCCGGTGACCCATGGTTACCTATGCGGGCACATGCATGAGTCACGAGACGAGGCCCAGCGGTGCGCCGAGGCGCTAGCTGCCTGGCTCAGCTCAAAGCCCATGCCGTCTGATTACTATCTGGGCTGAGGCCGGGAAAGGGTATGTCTGGGTGACCGTTTCTAGACCGGCATCGGATTTGCCTGCGCGCAGTCTCCGTTAGCGGCACGCCTGCCTGACCACGGGGTCCGTCCGATCTTGTACCCGACTGCCGTGAGCATCACAAGCACCGATCGTGCTTTCCTATGACGATCGGTCACCGCCATGACTGCCTGCGCGGATTCAGGGTCGCTGTCGCTACGGCTCAGGAAGCCGGAGCGGGATTCGAGGGTCGGGCGCCGTGCCGGGGGTCATAGCCACAGGTTCGGCCTGCCAGATGTCGCGGCAGTAGTCGCGGACTGTCCGGTCGGAGGAGAAGAAACCCGAGCGTGCCGTGTTCAGGATCGACATCCGGGTCCAGCGTTCCTGATCGGCCCAGGCTGCCCCGGTCCGGTCGTGGCAGTCGATGTAGGACCGGTAGTCGGCGAAGACCATGTACTCGTCCCGGTTGAGCAGTGAAGCGATAACCGGCTCGAATGCCTGGCGGTCGCCGCCGGAGAAGGCGCCGGAGACGACAGCGTCGACGGCTGCCTTGAGTTCGCCGTCGTCCTCATAATAGGTGCGCGAGGAGTAACCCGCTTGCCGGAGGGCGGCGGCATCATCGGCGGTGAGGCCGAACAGGAAGAAATTGCTGGCGCCGACCCGGTCGCGGATCTCGATATTGGCGCCATCGAGCGTGCCGACCGTAACGGCCCCGTTGAGAGCCAGTTTCATGTTGCCGGTGCCGGATGCCTCCTTGCCGGCGAGGGAGATCTGCTCGGAGATGTCGCCTGCCGCCACCACGAGCTCGTTGATCGAGACGTTGTAATCAGGGAGGAACACGACCTTGACCCGGCCGGCGACGTCGGGGTCGGCGTTGACCACGGATGCGACCGAGTTGATCAGCTTGATGACGCGCTTGGCCTGCTGGTAGCCGGGCGCCGCCTTCGCGCCGAAGATGACCGTGCAGGGCGTGATGGCGGCGGCCGGATCGGCCTTGATCCGGTTGTACAGGGTGATGACGTGGAGCAGCTTGAGGAGCTGCCGCTTGTACTCGTGCAGCCGCTTGACCATCACGTCGAAAACCGAGCTAGGGTCGATTCTGACGCCGGTGACGGTGTGGGCATGGGCGGCCAGGTCGAGCTTGTTCAGCCGCTTGACCTCGCGCCAGCGTTCGCGGAACTCGCCATCGTCGGCGGAAGCCTCCAGCTCCCGCAGCCGATCCAGGTCGGTCAGCCATTGCTCGCTGCCCAGCCGGGCGGTGATCAGGGCCGACAGGCGCGGATTGGCCAGGCGCAGGAACCGGCGCGGGGTGACACCGTTGGTCACGTTCAGGAACTTCCCCGGCCACAGGTCCGCGAAGTCGCGCAGCGTTGTCTGGGCCAGCAGCCGCGACTGCAGCTCGGCCACGCCGTTGACGGCGCAGCTGCCGAGGGCTGCCAGGTTAGCCATCCGCACCCGGCGTTCAGGGACCTCCTGGATCAGCGACACCCGGGCGATGCGTTCGCTGTCGCCCGGGTACCGGGCGCGCACATCGTTCAGGAAGAAGTGATTGATCGCGTAGATAATCTCCAGGTGACGGGGCAGCAGCCGCTCCAACAGCGGCACCGGCCACGTCTCCAGCGCCTCGGGCAGCAGGGTGTGGCAGGTGTAGGCGAATGTGCGGCGGGTGATCGACCATGCCTGGTCCCAGCCGACCCCGTCCTCGTCGACGAGCAGGCGCATGAGCTCGGGTATCGCCAGCACCGGATGGGTGTCGTTGAGCTGGATGACCACCTTGTCGGGGAACGTCTCCCAGTCGCTATTGCGGAACTTAAACCGTCGGATGATGTCTCGGAGCGAGCAGCAGACCAGGAAGTACTGCTGCTTGAGCCGCAGCTCCCGGCCAGCAGGCGTGCTGTCGCTGGGGTACAGGACCTTGGTGAGGTGCTCTGAGCGCATCTGCGCCTCGACGGCCTCCGCGTACCGGCCGGCATTGAACAGGGCCAGGTCGAACGACTCCCGAGCCGCCCGCGCGTGCCACAGCCGGATGATGTTGACCGTCTCGGTGCCGTAGCCAGGGACCAGCATGTGACTGGGCTCCCCGCGTACTCTCTCCCCCGGCACCCAGCGGGCCCGCAGCCCTCCCTGATCATCGTCCACCGGCTCGGTATGGCCGTAGAACCCGACCACCTGGCGGTCATCAGGGGCGGGGAACTCCCACGGGTCGCCGTAAAAAGTCCAGTCATCGGGATGCTCGACCTGATAGCCGTCCTCGAAGACCTGCTTGAAGATCCCGAACTCATACCGGATGCCATAGCCCACCGCCGGAATGTCCAGGGTCGCCAGCGAGTCGAGCAGGCAGGCGGCCAGCCGGCCCAGGCCCCCGTTCCCCAGCCCCGGCTCCACATCCAGGCCCTCAAGGGCATCAACAGAGACACCAAAGCCGTCAAACGCCTGGCGGGCGAGGTCGGCGGTGCCGGTATACAGCAGGTTCTGACCGAGCTGGCGCCCCAGCATGTACTCCGCCGACAGGTAATAGACGAACTTCGGATTGGTCACATAGTGTGCCTCGGCCGTCCTGGCCCGGCGCTCCGCGAGGCGGTCACGGATGGTGACAGCCAAAGTCCAGTAGGCGTCGGCCAAACTCGCCGACTCAACCGTCGTTCCCCTCTCATAACACAGGTTGTCAGCAAGGTCCTGCGCGAAGCCGGCCACCGTACCGCCGGTCCGCCGGTCCCGCGGTCTCGGACCTGTAGTGCTCACCAACCGAATGTAACCCCCGGCACAAGGAAGACGACCCGCTACCAGTGGGAATTTCGTGATCGCCGACACCCACCAGCCTGCCGGCCGAACGGCCCGGCGACATGCCGTACCGTGCGCGGCTGGACAGTACAGGCGGACGCGGGAACGCACCGGGCCGTTGCTCTGCCTTTATGCGCGCTACACATCACCCCGAAGCCGGGGCATACCCTCCCCTCCCTGGTCCTCCGAAGACGAACGTCCCGCAGCCGGTAACCCGGCGAACTAGCCAGGCCACGCATCGGCTGGTCGGCACGACATATTGGGTTGATCTGTGTGCGCGGCGAGGCTTGGATGACGGGCCGCCTACCTGCCCGGCCTCCTGAGGATAGGGTCGGTCTGTGATGAGGGTTCCGCGGATCAGCTATGCGCGCGGCGCGGACGGGGTGAGCTTGGCTTTCTCGGTCGCCGGGTCTGGACCGGCCCTGGTCTTCGTGCCGTGGGTGCCGTTTAGCAATTTCCGGATGGAATGGCAAAATCCGCTGCTGAACGGGGTCTTTGAGCAGATGGCGCGGCGGCTCACGCTGGTGCACTATGTCGGGCGGGGGACCGGGCATTCCCAACGGGACGTTACCGACCTATCGCTTGAGGCGATGGTGTCAGATCTGGAGGCCGTAGTTGACCGGGCCGGGCTGATAGAGGTCAGCTTGCTGGGCCAGTACAACTCATGCACGCCATTGCTTATGCCGCGCGCCGCCCAGAGCAGGTCAAGCGGATGGTGCTGTTCGCAGGGTCGGCCCGCGGCTGGGACGCGATGAGCGCCAAGCAGACTCAGGCGATGCTGAGCCTGATCGAGCAGGACTGGGACCTGTTCGCCGACACGGCGGCGCACCAGTGGATGGGCTGGTCGGCAGGAGAGGCCGGACGTGCCATCGCCGATGGGATCCGGGGGTCGGTCACCCCGCAGATCGCCCGTGCCACGATGCAGGCCGCCAGCGCGGCCGACGTCACCGAACTACTGCCAAGCGTGGCCGCGCGCACCTTGGTGCTGCACCCGAGGGACATGGCCCAGATCCCGGTCAGCGTCGCGCGCTCTTTGGCGATGGGCCTGCCCCGCGGGCGGCTGATCCTGCTGGAAGGCACACAGCCGGTGCTGTTCGCCGAAGACCCCCGTAAGGTCGTGAGCCTGCTGGTGGGGTTCTTCAGTGATGGCATCGAGCCGGCCGAGGCGCCGCCAGAGGGCGCGGCGGCGGGCAGGCGTGCCACGTCGCCGTCAGATGGCCTGAGCCGCCGGGAACTGGAAGTGCTGCGGCTGGTGGCCGGCGGAGAGTCCAACGCGCAGATCGCCCGGCGGCTGGGGCTGAGCACGCATACCGTCGAGCGGCATGTCGCCAACATGTACCGCAAGATCGGTGCCCGCGGCCGGGCCGACGCCACCGCCTACGCCCTGCGCAGCGGCCTGGCTTAGCAGTCGCTGGCGGTTTTCCGCCAGTGCGGGCTGCACAGTTTCCGGGAAGTCAGGCCGTGCCCTGCACGCCTACGGTGGCCTCAATTCCGATTCCGGACAGGAGGCACGCCCATGACAAGAACGTCCCTGACCAGCGCGGGGGAGCGTGACCGGCCGTACTGGCTGTCCCGGTCGGTCTTCCCGTTCCAGATCCGCTTCGCCGACATCGGCGGCATGCGGATCCATTAGGTCGATGAGGGATCCGGGCCCGCGCTGCTGCTGGTCAGCGCCGGGCAGTGGTCCTTCATGTTCCGTGACGTGATCATGCGCCTGCGCGGGCAGTTCCGCTGCCTGACCCTTGACTTCCCGGGCAGCGGGCTCTCCCCGGATGCGCCGGGACACGATCACAGCGTCCCGGCTGGCGCGCAGATCCTGGAGGGGTTCATCGACGCCCTGGATCTGCAGGACATCACGATGGTCGTCCACGATGTCGGCGGCCCGCTCGGTTTCCTCGCCGCGACCAGGCGACCCGGGCGATTCCGGGCGCTGGTGATCACCAACACCTTCGGCTGGCCGCTGGCCGACTATCCGGCGGTGCGGCGGACGCTGGAGGTCGTGGGCAGCCGGCCGTTCGGCGCGGTCAACAACCTGACCAACGTAATGGCGTGGTTCACCGCGAGCCGCTACGGGGTGGGGCGCGAGATGAGCCGGGCCGACCGCCGCGCCTTCCTCGCCCCGTGGCGTTCTCGCAACAGCCGCCGGGCGACGCAGCAAACGCTCGCCGGGGTGCTGCGCATCGACCCGGTCATGACCGAGGTAGAACGGTCTCTCCGCCTCGCGCTCGCCGACCTGCCGGTGCTGACACTGTTCGGGCGCAAGAACGACCGCTACGGCTGGCAGGCCCGGTTCAGGCAGATCTTTCCCCAGGCCACCGCCGCCGCCATAGACCACGGGCACCATTTCCCCTTCGACGACGACCCCCGACGCCTACAGCGCCGCGATCTGCACGTGGTGGGCGCAGAAGGTCGCGCCCCAGGGCAATTCAGCCAATTCTTGAAAAGGAGTCAATCAGATGAGCACGTCCAATGTTCTGGGCACCGGCCGCACGGCCCTGGTCACCGGCGCATCCCGCGGCATCGGGCCGCTGATCGCCCGCGAGCTCGCCAGTCATGGCGGTCACGTGGTGCTGACCGGCAGATCCGCCGGAGACCTCAAGGCAGTCGCCTCCGAACTGGCGGCGGCCGGCGCGGACGTATCCGTCATCCCCGCCGACCTGACCCAGCCCGGCGCGGCCCAGGCCCTGGTCCAGGCCATCGAGGACAAGCACGCCGGCATCGACCTGCTGGTCAGCAACGCGGGCGGTGACCCGCTGCGCGAGTTCGACGCCATGACCATCGAGGAGAACCTGCGCACCCTCCAGCTCAACCTGATCGCGCCGCTGGCGCTGTCTCATGCGGTCCTGCCTGGGATGCTGCGCCGCGGCCGCGGCCACATCGTGAACATCTCCGCGATGGCCGGGCGGGTCTCCTTCCCATACACCGAGGTCTACGCCGCCGCCAAGGATGGCCTGATCGGCTTCACCCGCGTCCTGCGCGCCGACTACCACGCCCGCAGCGTCAGCGCCTCGGTCCTCATCCTGGGCGCCATCCGCGGGGCAGGCCAGGGCCAGCGAATGCTCGACGAGTCCGGCATGAAAGCCTCCGCGTTCATGGCCCCTGCGGAGTCCGTGGCGCGGGCCGTGGTCAAGGCGGTGAGCAAGGACCGGGCCGAGCTGGTCATCATGCCCGGCCCGGGCCGCCTGCTGCGGGCGGTCCTGGACTACTTCCCGGCGCTGGGGCCTGCCCTGAACCGGGCGGCCGGCGCAACCACCACGATGCAGAAGATCATCGAGGCGCGGGAGGCGGAATCAACCACAACGACATGCCAATGACTGCCAGCCCGCGTAATCCTCCCGGACTGACTGCCGCGACCTGGCCGAATCCAGCTCGCGCTGCCCAGCTTGCTCCTTCACTGATAGCCGAGCAGCCGGTCTGGCGGGACGTGCGAGGATCGTCCGTACAAAGGCTGCAAGCTGCAGTTTCGACCCGGCCACCGGCTACACCGGGCTGGTGCGCGGCACGAAGGCCATGGCACACTACACCGGCGTCTACGGCCCGGACACCCCATCGAGTACGGCACCGACTTCCACTCCAGCTTCCTCACCGACTAGCTGCGGTTCACCGGGGTCACTGACGTCACCGAAATCCACTTCCAGCCACCATCTTGACCGCCAGTCCGGCGAGGATCGCGACGCCGCGCATACCGCCGCCCGCAACACCGCCCCGGTCGTCTGATCCCGCCCCTGGCCAGCCCGGCCCGCCGACGGTGTGGATCGCCCTGCTGCGCTCCCCGCAGTTCGGCCGGGCCGACCTCAGCTCGCTGCGCAAGGGCTACTACGGCGCCTCGGCGATGCCGGGTCGAGGTGCTGCGTGAGCTGCAGCAGCGGCTGCCCGGCATCCGGCTGTGGAACTTCTACGGCCAGACCGAGATGGCCCCGCTGGCCACGATCCTCGGCCCGGGCGAGCAGGTCAGCCGGGCCGGCTCGGCCGGCCGGGCCGCGCTGAACGTGAAAACCAGGCTGGTTGATGACGCTGACAGGCCGGTGCCGCCGGGCACCGTCGGCGAGATCGTGCACCGCAGCCCGCACGCCACGCTGGGCTACTACCGTGATGAGGCGATGACCGCCACGGCGTTCCGCGGCGGCTGGTTCTACTCCGGCGACCTGGGCGTCATGACCGAAGACGGCTACCTCACCATCGTCGACCGCAAGAAGGACATGATCAAGACCGGCGGGGAGAACGTCGCCAGCCGCGAGGTAGAAGAGGCCATCTACCAGATGCCCGCAGTGGCCGAAGTCGCCGTTTTCGGCGTGCCCCACCCCCGGTGGGTCGAGGCAGTCGTCGCCGTGGTCGTCCCCAAGCCAGGCGCCACGCTCACCGAGGACGCCGTGATCACGCACACCCGCGGGCTGCTCGCCGGCTACAAGACCCCCAAGCGCGTCCTCATCGCCGACGCCGTACCGAAAAACCCCAGCGGCAAGATCCTCAAACGGCAACTCCGGCACGAGCACAACGACCTCGCCGCAGGCACATGATCCCGCCAGCCCGGGCAGGCTCACCTGACCGCCCCAGTCCCGGCCCGTACCCGCCGCCGCTGCACCACCGCACCGGTACCCAGATCGCGGCCGAGTCCCCAGGGATGTTACGACGTCGCCAGAAGCTCCGATCCGACCTGACCAGGCGCACAAGTAGCCGCCGTTCGGCGCGTATTCCGGATCATTGACGCTCGCCTGTGCGGGCATGCAGATCGGGTCGATCTGCGCGCGCTGACAGTCGAGGCTCCGAACCCGGTCTCCGTGTTATTGACGGACATGCCGGGCTGCGGAATAGCCGTCAGGCAGGGACACGAGATGATGGCCGCTACGGTGACCATGCGCCCGGCCGATGATCTTGCCGAGGTCGCCCGATCACCGTGGCACCGCGCCGCCGCGCGAGCTGCACGGCAGGCGACCCGACGCCGCCAGCCGCACCGGAGATGACGACCGTGTCGGCCGGTCCGGGTCCACCGCGAACACGGTGGCGTATGCGGTCGTGCCGGCCACGTACAACGAGCCGGCCACGTCCCAGGGCAGCCCCACCGGACGCGAGGTCAGCGCCACGTCGTCGACCACGACGAACTCCGCATGGCTCGCCCTGTCGTGAGTGA
>Ga0335082_10007155_pt1 | contig 12147 bp, 12 predicted proteins | sample Lox_Sample_41_FD_206718 | JGI IMG/M metagenome (GOLD analysis project Ga0335082, IMG submission 206718) | Soil microbial communities from Loxahatchee National Wildlife Refuge, Florida, United States - Lox_Sample_4.1 | ecosystem: Environmental > Terrestrial > Soil > Wetlands | place: USA...
CCTCCTGAGCTGCCGCATCGTCCCTACGTTCGGGCTCGCACCAAAGTCTATCGGATGGGTCGGATTCGCAGGTCACGGCGCGTCCCTCACGTGTGCCATCCTGCCGCGCGTGATCGACGCCGCCCACGCCGCGTACGCGCCAGAGGTCTGGCACGACTTCTTCCTGGCCACGGCGGGCGCGGCGGCCGCGCTGGCCGGCCTGCTGTTCGTGGCGATCTCGATCAACCTCGAGCGCATCCTCGCCTACCCCTGGCTCCCCGGTCGCGCCGGCGAGACGATCCTGCTGCTGATGTGCACCCTGCTGACGGGCGCGTTCGCGCTGGTGCCCGGACAGCGCGCCGAGGTCCTCGGCGTCGAGTTGCTGATCGTGGCCGCCGTCGCGCTCGGCCTGATCACGGCGACCGAGGTGCGGGCCTCCCCGGGTCCCGGGCAGGTCCCCCGGCGGTCGATCGTCGTCCGCGCGCTGACGATCGCCGCCGTCGCGCCGCTCGCCATCGCCGGCATCTCGTTGATCGCCGGCTCCGGCGGCGGGCTCTATTGGCTGGTGCCCGCCGTCATCCTCCAGCTCGCGGTCGCGGTGATGAACGCGTGGGTCTTGCTGGTCGAGATCGTGCGCTGAGAGGTGGGGCGGCCGGAGCCGCCCCACCCAGCGATGCATCAGCTCGCCGGTACGACCTCGCGGACCCGCCCGGTCCGCACGTCGTAGACGTAGCCCGACACCTCGAGCCCGTCGGGCAGCGACGCCGTGGTTCGGATCCGCTCGACGTCGTCGCGCACGCTCTGATCCAGGTCGGAGAAGGTCAGGAAGTCGGTGTCCCCGACATCGACGCCCTTCTCCTCCTTGATCTTCTGTCGTAGCGCGTCGTCCGTGAACTTCTCCATGCCGCAGTCGGTGTGATGGATCACCGCGACCTCGCGCGTGCCCAGGAGCCAGCTCGAGATCGTGATCGACCGCAGCGCGTCGTCCGAGGCACGACCGCCGGCGTTCCGCACGACGTGGGAATCGCCGATGTCGATCCCGAGCGCCTTCGCCGGGTCGATGCGGGCGTCGATGCAGGTCAGGACGACGGTACCGCGTGCCGGCGGGATCTCGAGGTCGCCCTTGTCGAAATCCTGCGCGAACGACTCGTTCGCCTGGATCATCTTCGCGACCTCGCCCATCGTCAGCCGCCCACCTCGACCGGCGCGCCGACCAGCGAGCCGTACTCGGTCCAGCTCCCGTCGTAGTTCTTGACGTTCGGGTAGCCGAGCAGCTCCTGCAGGGCGAACCACGTGTGCGAGGAGCGCTCGCCGATCCGGCAGTACGCGATGATCTCCTTGTCCGAGGTGATCCCCTCGCCCCCGTAGAGCGCGATCAGCTCGTCGGCCGACTTGAAGGTGCCGTCGTCGTTCGCGGCCTTCACCCACGGGATGTTCTTCGCCCCGGCGATGTGGCCCGGGACCTGCGACTGCTCCTGCGGCAGGTGATCGGGCGCCAGCTTCTCGCCGCGGTACTCCTCCGGCGAACGAACGTCCACGAACCCGGCGCCGTCCCCGACCTTGCCGAGCACCTCGTCGCGGAAGGCGCGGATCTCCGGCCGCTCGGCGCCGGTGATCTTCAGCCCGGTCGCGTCGTAGGACGGAACCACGTCGGTCAGCGCCCGGCTCTCGAGCTCCCACTTCTTGCGCCCGCCGTCCAGGAGCTTGACGTCGTCGAAGCCGCGCAACTTCAGGAGCCAGTACGCGTAGGCCGCGAACCAGTTGTTGTTGCCGCCGTAGAGGACGACGGTGGCGCCCGGTGCGACGCCGGCCTCCGACAGGAGGTCCGAGAAGCCGTCCTGGTCCAGGTATTCGCGGCCGACCTTCGTGTGCAGATCGGTCGTCCAGTTCCAGCCGACCGCGCCTTCGATGTGGCCCGCGTCGTAGGCCGCGATGTCCTCGTCGACCTCGATCACGCGGACGTCGGCGTCGTGCAGGTGCTCGGCCAGCCAGTCGGTGGAAACGAGAACGTCCGGGTTGGCGTACTCAGCCATCGGGAAGAACCTCCTTGCGTCGAGACGGATGCTGCGGGAACGGAGCGCGTTCGAGGAGATCGATCAGGGTCGACAGCACAGGCGGGAGGGGATCATCAACCCCACCAATCCCCTGCATCGCGTGCGGATCACGGACCCCACCCCTCAGGTCGGAACGTCGGCACCCGTTCTACTCGTGTTGCAGGTGCAACGTCAACACCCAGATGGTGCCCGGATGGGGACGAAAGGCTAGAAGATCCCCAGCGCCGCCTTGGCCTCGTCCGACATCAGCTCCGGCGACCACGGCGGACGGAAGACGAGCTCCGGCCGCACCTCGCCGAGCCCCTCGATCGGGGCAAGGAACGCCCGCATCTGATCCTCGATCAGCGGGCCGATCGGGCAGCCCATCGTCGTGAGGCTGTATCGGATGTCGACGTCTCCGTTGTCCTGAACATCAACCTCGTACACGAGCCCCAGATCGACGATGTTGATCCCCAGCTCGGGGTCGAAGACCTGGGTGAGCGCCTGCAGCACACGTTCACGCGTCGAACCGGCCTCGACCGCCACGGCCTCGGCCGGCTCGGTTCCCTGTGTCGCGAGTTCTTCGTCCACCATGAACTCCCCCCTGTCGGGGCATATGCTTCCCTCCACGATACTTCCCCGTCCGTCGAAGGAGACCGATGCCGCCGATCCGCGCGCTCATCGTGGATGACCACCCCGTCACCCGCGAGGGCCTCCGCACCGCGCTCGAACTGTCCGAGGAGGCCGTGGTGGTCGTCGGCGAAGCGGGCAGCGGCGAGGAGGCGATCGAGCGGGCGCGGGAGCTGATCCCCGATGTCGTCTTCATGGACGTCCGGATGCCGGGCATGGACGGCATCGAGGCCACGCGCCGCATCCGCGAGGCGTCCCCCGAGACGAAGGTGATCCTCATCACGATCGACGAATCCCGCGGGGCGATCTCCGAGGCGATCCAGGCCGGCGTCTCCGGGTACCTGCTGAAGGACGCCTCGCCGGATGCCCTCGTCGACGCGGCGCGGAACGCGGTCGAGGGCAACGCCGTGATCCACCCGCAGCTCACGAAGACGTTCATCGAAGAGGCGCAAGCCGCCAGCAGCGACGAGCCGCGACCCGCGCCACTGTCGAAACGGGAGCGGGAGATCCTGCAGAAGGTTGCCGACGGTGCAACCACCCGGCAGGTGGCCACCGAGCTGGGCATCTCACCGCACACGGTGAAGACCCACCTCGAGCGTATCTTCGAGAAGCTGGGCGCGAACGACCGCGCGCAGGCGGTCGCGATCGCGATCCGGACCGGCATCGTGCACTGAACGCCGCGGGCGTCCGCCGCTCAACCTTCACCCGCACGGACCGATATCGGAGGCAGATGACCAGCGTGCTCCTCTGCGACTCGCCGGACGAGGTCGCGCGCCTTCGGTACCACCTGCTTCGCGAGGCGCCGGACCTCCCGGTCGAGGTGACGTCCGACGTGTTCCGCGCGGTGGAGTCCACGGCGCGCACCCGCCCGGACATCGTCGTCGTCGAGCTCGGGCTCGAAGGGCTCGGGGGAACCGAGCTGGTGAAACGTCTCTGCGCCTCCTCCCCCACCACCCGTGTGGTCGCACGATCCTCGGTCCGCGAGCCACGACGGATCGCCGAGACGCTCGCCGCGGGGGCCCGCGGCTACGTCCTGCGGGTCGAGGGACCCGAGGCCGTCCTTGGCGCGCTCCGCGCGACCGCGGCCGGCAACGTGGTGCTCTCGCCCCAGGTCGCCGCCGTGTTCGGCGAGGAGGTCTCGCGCGCGGTGCTGCGCGCGAAGGAACTCGAAGCCGAGATCGCCGATCTCCGAGAGAACGTGACGCAAGGGACGTCGGCCAAGGGCGACTTCCTCGCGAACATCTCCCACGAGCTCCGGACCCCGGTGACGGTGGCGAAGGGCATCGCGTACGTCCTGCGCAATCCGAACGTGCCAGCCGTGGAGCGAGACCAGTTCCTGGAGCAGCTGAGCGCGTCCCTCGACAAGCTGATGGGCATCGTCGACGAGCTGATCACGATCGCGGAGCTCGAGCGCGGCACGTTCGAGCTCGAGCTCGCGCGCACCGACCTCGGCCCGCTCGTTCGGCACGCGGTCGACCAGGTGGCTCGGGAATACCCGTCGGTGCCGGTGATCTCCCAGGTCCCCGAGGAGCTCGAGGCGATCGCCGACGGCGCTCGGATCGGCGGCGTCGTCCGCGAACTGCTGGACAACGCGTGCCGCTACTCCCCCGCGGGACGGACGGTTGAGGTCGTGGCGCGCGAGCTCCAGGAGGGCGTGGTGGTGATGGTCACCGACCACGGGGAGGGCCTGGACCGGGCGGTCGCGGCGAAGGCGTTCGAGCAGCCGTTCTCCACCGGCGAGGCGACGTTGCGCAAGGAGAAGGCCGGCGTCGGCGTCGGGCTGCATCTGGCGCGGCAGATCGTGATCGAACACGGCGGCGTGATGTGGTCCGATCCGCTGCCCGGCGGCGGCACCCGGATCTCCTTCTGCATCCCGGCTCGCGAGGGGGAGCGACTCGAGATGCCTCCGGTGGGTGCCAGCTGACCGAGGACCTCCGCAGGTGGCGCGGCGGGGCGGCCGGGCGTATCCTGCGCCGCGGGAGACAGCACCGGGTGCGCAAAGTCATCGTCGGGATCGCCGTGTCGCTCGCCGCAGCGAGCTGCTCGGGCGTCGGTGCGCACCCCCTCGGTGCGGCGCCCCAGATCGAGTTCCATCCCACCTCGTCGCCCTACGTGCGCGTGACCGCCGGCTCCGTGAGCGGGCTCGTTCCCAACGGCTGGAGCGCCGTGGCCGTCGGCCCCGCCGGGTACCACGAGGGCTTCGTCGCCTCGCCGCACCCCCTCGGAGCGCCGGTTGCCCGGACGATCAGCCAGGGCATCTCGGCGACGTGGGTGGACGCCACGCAGATCGGGGTGTCCAGCGACCTCTACTACCTCGCGGCGACGGGGCCACTGTTGTCACGGCTCCAGGATGCGCCGGGCTGCCGCGCTTCCTCGCAGCGCATCTTCGCCGATCACGTGCCGACGTACCTCGACGGCAACCATCCGTCCGCCGGCGACTTCGTCGCGGAGGGTCAGGGCGTGTGCCGGTCGGACGGTCGCACGACGACCCGCTGGTCGTACTTCATCGCCGCGCCGGGTTTCGGCCCGGCGGGCAGGGTCGGGATCGCGGGCTCGGGGCTCTACGTCGTGGTCGCCGTGACCCGCGACTCGCCTCGTGCGCGATCGCTCCTGCACGGACTGCTGAACCACGTTCGGTTCGGAGCCGCTGACATCGGCGATTTCGAACGCGCCGTCGACACGCCACCCGCCTCGGTCTGAGGCTCACCGAGGGCTGCGGTCGACGAACGGCGGGCGGACCACCGTCGCGGCGCCGCGCCGCCCGCGGATGTCCACCTCCACCTCGTCGCCGACGTCGGCAGCGTCCGCAGGCCACAGGTAGGCGAGCCCGATCCCGGTCTCCAGCAACGGCGAGTACGTACCGCTCGTCACCTCGCCGATCAGCAGATCACCCGAGAACACCGGGTAGTGCGCGCGCGGGATGTGCCGGCGTTCGTGCATCCGCAGCCCCCGCAGGCGGCTGGGCAATCCCTCCTCGCGCTGCCGCGCGAGCGCCGCGCTCCCCCGGAACGGTCCCTTGTCCATCACGACCGCCCACCCCAGGCCGGCCTCGAACGCCGTCGAGGTTTCGAAGAGATCCTGCCCGTACAGCGGGTACCCCATCTCGAGCCGCAGGACGTCCCGCGCCGCGAGCCCGCAGGGCTTGCCGTCGAAGACCCCCGCCGCCTCGAGCAGCTCGCGCCACAGGTCCACCGCGATGTCCTCGTACGTGAACAGCTCGTAGCCGACCTCGCCCGTATAGCCGGACCGCGTCACGATCACGGGTCGCCGGCGGAAGTCGGACTCGGCGCACTGCATGAACCCCAGGTCGCTGGCCTCCGGGAACAGCTTCGGCACGACCTGCGGCGCGTCGGGTCCCTGCACGGCGAGGAAGCACCAATCCTGGTGATACATCAGATGGACCCGCTCCGGAGCCCTCGCCTCGCCGAGGATCTGGAGCACCCGCTGGGTGTTCGCGGCGTTCGGGACGACGAAATAGCGATCCGCCTCGAGGCGATAGACGATCAGGTCCTCGATCACCCCGCCACCCTCGTTCAGGACGAGGTTGTACTGCGCCTCGCCGACGGCGATCGACGAGACGTCGTTCGTCACGACGCCCTGCAGGAGCCCGAGCGCACCGGGACCCTCCACGTCGACCTTCCCGAGGTGCGTGAGGTCGAACAGCCCGACGCGCTCACGGACCGCGCGGTGCTCGGCGAGCGCGCCGGCGTACTCGATCGGCATGAACCAGCCGCCGAACGGGCCGAGCTTCGCGCCGAGCGCCACGTGATCGGCCTCCAGCGGCGAGTGCTTCAGGCCCTCGTCCTCCCCCATGTGCGCATCGTACGAGGCCGCGCCGGTGGGTCGCGACGGCGGCGGCTAGACTGGCTCACCGCATGAGGGACCCGTACGACGTCGTCGTGATCGGATCGGGAACGGGCGGTTACTCGACCGCCCTGCGCGCGGCCCAACTCGGCAAGCGCGTGGCGCTCATCGAGCGGGACGACCGCCTGGGCGGCACCTGCCTGATCCGGGGTTGCATCCCGACGAAGGCGCTGTTGCGGTCCGCCGCCGTGATGGACACGGTCGATCGGGCGGCCGATTGGGGCGTGAAGGCCTCGGGCGAGCCCGACTGGTCGGCCATCGTCGCGTTCGAAGAGTCGATGGTCGACAAGCTCGTCTCCGGCCTGACCGGGCTGGTCCGGACGCGCGGCATCGAGGTCATCACCGGTGCGGCGCGGCTCCTCCCGGGGTCGGCGGTCGAGGTCGCCGGCGAGCGGATCGAAGCGGCCGATGTCGTCATCGCGACCGGCTCCCGTCCGAAGCTGCTCCCCGGCGTAGAGGTGACGTCGCGCGTCATCACGAGCGATCAGGCGCTTCGGTACGACCGGCTCCCCTCCTCGGCGGTCGTGATCGGCGCCGGCGCCGTCGGCCTCGAGTTCGCGTCCTTCTATCGCTCCTTCGGGGCCGACGTCACGGTGCTCGAAGCGCTGCCGACCATCGCGCCGCTCGAAGACGCCGACATCTCCGCCGCCGTCGCGCGGGCGTTCCGCAGGCGCGGGATAATGACCGCAGCCGGCGCGACCGTCGGCGCGATCCGGGACGTGGGCGAGGCCGTCGAGGTGCGGTACAGCGTCGACGGCGCGGAGCGCACGGTGGAGGCCGACATCTGCCTGGTCGCGGTCGGACGAGGACCGGTCACCGACGGGCTCGAGCTCGACGTGGCCGGCGTCGCGCTGCACGAGCGTGGCTTCGTCGTCGTTGACGAACAGCTCCGCACCACGGCCCCGCACGTGTGGGCCGTCGGCGACGTCGCCGCGACCCCGCTGCAGCTGGCCCACGTCGCGTTCACGGAGGGCTTCGCCGTCGCCGAGCGGATCGCCGGCATCGACGTTCCGGCGATCGACTACGCCGTGATCCCGCGCGTCACGTACAGCACCCCGGAGATCGCAAGCGTCGGCCTCACCGAGGTGCAGGCACGCGAGACGGGCCGGGAGATCGTGGTCGAGAAGCTCGACCTCCGTGCGATCGGGAAGGCCAACATCCTCGGCGAGGGCGGCACGGTCAAGGTGGTCGCGGAGGCGGGCGGCGGATCGGTGCTCGGTGTGCACATGGTCGGCCCCCACGTCACGGACCTCATCGCCGAAGGGATGCTCATCACCGCGTGGGAGGCCACCGTCGCGGACGTCGCGGCGCTGATCCACCCCCATCCGACGTTGTCCGAAGGGCTCGGCGAAGCGATGCTCGCCCTCGCCGGCAAGCCGCTGCACACCCCGTGAGGAGACGACCGTGGCGACGAAGCTCGAACCCGACGCGGCACCGAGCGGGCGGCCGCTGACCGACGACCGCCTGAAGGAGATCTACTACTACCTCGCGCTCGGCCGGTACTTCGACGAGCGGATGGAGGCGCTCTACCGGCAGGGCCGCCTCCCCGGCGCGATCTACTCCGGTCGAGGCCAGGAGGGTACGCACGTCGGCGTCGCGTTCGCCCTCGAGCCCGACGACTCCCTGTTCCCCACGCACCGCGATCTGACCGCGCAGCTCACGAAGGGCCTTGACCTGAACCGCGTGATGGCGCAGTTCTGGGGTCGGATCGACGGCTACCTCCGCGGACGCGACGGCAACAGCCATATCGGCGACTGGTACGGCCACCGGACGTACGCGGTGATGTCCCATCTCCCCATCGCGTACCCGGTCGCGGTCGGCGCGGCCCTCGCGTACCAGCGCAAGGGCGAACGTCGCGTCGCGATGGCGATCTGCGGGGACGGCGCCACGTCGAACGGCCGCTGGCACGAGGCGATCAACACGTCGGCCGTCTTCCGGCTCCCCGTGGTGTGGGTCGTGAACAACAACCAGTTCGCGTACTCGACCCCGAACGCGAAGGAGTTCGCGGTGCCGACGATCGCCGAGCGGGCGGCCGCCTACGGGATCCCGGGAGTCCGCGTCGATGGGGCCGATGTGCTCGAGGTCTACGCCGCCGCCCAGGAGGCGGTCGACCGCGCGCGCGACGGCGGCGGACCGACGTTGATCGAGTCCGTGTCGCTCCGGTGGCGGGGCCACGCGGGTCACGATCCGGCCAAGTACGTGCCGCGGGAACTGCTCGAGCACTACATGCTCTCGAAGGACCCGGTGAAGAACTTCGAGACCTACCTCCGCGAGCAGGGTGTCGCCACCGACGACGACATCGACGCGATCACGGCGCGGATCGAGCGGGAGTTCGACGAGGGCTTCGCGTTCGCGCAGGCATCGCCGTTCCCGGAGCCGGGCGACGTCACGAAGGGCTGGTGGGTCGAGGACGGGTATTGGACGAGCGACCCCGGCCGCGGCGGCGGCACGGAGACCGGCTGATGTCCACGCAGACGGTCGAATCGGGCGCGGCGGGACACGGCGCCGAACCACGCGGCAAGCGCGACGACGACGGGCAGGCCACGTACCTGATCGCGATCGCCGAGGCGCTCTGGGAGGAGATGGAGCGCGACGAGCGCGTGTACATGCTCGGCGAGGACATCGGCGTGTACGGCGGCGCGTTCAAGGTCACCGAGGGCTTCATCGACCGCTTCGGGCCCGATCGCGTGATGGACACCCCGATCGCGGAGGAGACGATCGTGGGCATGGCGGTCGGCTCCGCGATGGAGGGCCTGCGCCCGGTCGCCGAGTTCCAGTACGCCGACTTCATGTCCAGCGGGTTCGACGAGATCACCACGGTGCTGTCTCGTTACCACTACCGCGCGGGCGTGCCCCTACCGGTCGTTCTGCGCGCACCCTCCGGCGGAGGGGTCCGCGCGTCGAGCTTCCACTCGATCAACCCCGAGCCGTGGTACGCGTACGCGGGCGGGATCAAGATCATGTGTCCGGCGTTCCCGAGCGACGCGAAAGGCCTGCTGAAGTCGGCGGTCCGCGACGACAACCCGTCGATGTTCCTCGAGCACAAGTGGATCTATCGGCGGATCAAGGAGCAGGTCCCGACCGAGCCCGACTTCCTGGTCCCGATCTCCTCCGCCGCCGTGAAGCGCGAGGGCACCGACGTCAGCGTGATCACGTACGGGGCCATGGTGCACAAGGCGCTCGAGGCGGCCGAGTCGCTCGCGCAGCGCGGCGTCTCCGCCGAAGTCGTCGACCTCCGGACGGTCTATCCCTACGACGAGGAGACCGTGCTGCGCTCGATCGAGAAGACGGCACATGCCCTCGTCCTCTACGAGTCCTACCGGTTCCTCGGGATAGGCTCTGAGGTGGCGGCGATGATCGCGGAAAAGGCGTTCGAGCACCTCGACGCGCCGGTGGTGCGCCTCGCACCCCCGAACGTGCCGGTGCCGTTCTCTCCTCCACTCGAGGACGCGTTCCTGCCGCAGGTGGCCGACATCGAGGCCGCCGTCGACCGGCTGGCCGCATGGTGAGGAGGACCCGGGGATGACGTCCATCCAGATGCCGCAGCTCGGGGAGACGATCGTCGAGGGCACGATCCTGAAGTGGCTGAAGCACGAGGGCGACGCCGTCGTTCGCGACGAAGCCCTGTTCGAGATCTCGACCGACAAGGTCGACACAGAGGTCCCTTCACCGGTCGCGGGCACGGTCACGAAGATCCTCGTGGACGAGGGCGCGACCGTGCCGGTCGGCACGATCGTGATGGAGGTCGCGGAGGAGGGCGCACCCGCCGTCGCCGCGGCTCCCGTCGCGCCGGCTCCCGCTGGCGCTGCCGCTGCGGATGCTCCGCCGGCGCCGGCCGCGGAACCGGTCGGGGTCGTCGTGGCGTCGAGCATCCCCGCCCCGGTCGCGCCGGTATCGCAGCCCGCCCAGGTCGCGGCGTCCGTGCCCGATCGCGGACCCCGCTCGCAGATCCTGTCGCCGCTGGTACGCAGGCTCGCGAGGGAGCACTCCCTCGATCTCGGTCAGATCGCAGGCACGGGGACCGGCGGACGGATCACGAAGAACGACGTGCTCGCCGTGATCGCCTCCGGCGGCAAGACCGCCGCCGCTCCGGCGGTGGCCACCGCGACCGCGCCCGACCTCGGCACCGCCGAGCCGGCGGCGCCCCCCGCCGCCGCTGCCCCGCCGATCCAGCTCGGCGTCGGCGACGAGGCGGTGCCGATGACGCACATCCGCCGCGCGATCGCCGAACACATGCTCGCCTCGACGCAGGCCACCGCGCGTGCATGGACCCTCGTCGAGGTCAACGTCGATCACCTCGTTCGGCTGCGGGAGCGCGTGAAGGATGACTTCGAGCGCAAGCACGGCGTGAAGCTGACGTACCTCCCGATGGTCGTTCGAGCGACCGTCGACGCCCTCCAGGCGTTCCCGGACGTGAACGCGCGCCTCGACGGCGAGAACATCGTCCGGCATCGCCTCGTCAACATGGGGATCGCGGTCAGCTACGACGCCGGCCTGATCGTGCCGGTGATCAAGGGCGTGGACGGCATGAACACGGTGGGGGTCGCGCGGGCGATCGCCGACCTGGCCGCGCGAGCCCGGGCGCACCAACTGACCCCGGATGAGGTGCAGGGCGCCACGTTCACGATCACGAACCCCGGTCCGTACGGGTCGGTGGCCAGCGTGCCGATCATCAATCAGCCGAACGTGGGCATCCTGTCGTTCGATGCGATCGTGAAGCGGGCGGTGGTCGTCGACGATGCGATCGCGATCCGCAGCATGGTGAACATCTCGATGTCCTGGGATCACCGGGTGATCGACGGTGAGCTCGCGACCCGGTTCCTCGCCCGCGTCCGCCAGAACCTCGAGACCTGGGACTTCGCCGAAGACCTCGGCCTCTAGCGATGCCGCGAGCCGCGTGGTTGCTCCGCCCACCCGGCCCGGTCCCGTACGACGCCGCGAACGCCGCGATGCACCGGCTCGCGGAGCGGCGGCTGACCGGTGAGATCCCCGACACGCTGATCCTGCTGGAGCATCCGCCGGTGTTCACCGCCGGACGCCGCGCGAAGGACGACGAGCTGCTGTGGGATCCGGCCTCCGTGCAGGCGCGTGGAGGCATCGTGCGGAAGATCGATCGCGGCGGCTCGTTCACCTTCCACGGCCCGGGCCAGCTGGTCGGCTATCCCATCATCGATCTGGGAACGACACCCGACGCCGGCGGCTACCTGCGCCGGCTCGAGGACGTGGTGATCGGCGCCTGCGCGGAGCTCGGGGTGTCGGTGGACCGGCGCGCGGAGGTCCAGACCGGCGTGTGGCACGGCGACGACAAGGTGTGCGCGATCGGGGTGCGGCTGCTGCGCGCGCGCGTCACGCTCCACGGCTTCGCGCTGAACTGCGACACCGACCTGTCGTGGTTCGCCGGGATCGTCGCGTGCGGGCTGCCCGACCGCGGCGTGACCTCGCTGTCGGAGCTGACCGGCCGTGCGATCCGGGTTGAGGCCGTCCGTCCGTCCGTCGAGCGTGCGTTCGCGTCGAGCTTCGACGTGGCGTTCGAGGATGCTCCGGACGAGATCGTGGAGGCGTTCACGGTCGCGGCCGATGTCGCCTGAACGACCACGCGTCCATCCGTCCGCGGCCGTCGGCTTCGAGCTGGCGGTCCCCG
>Ga0335082_10007156_pt1 | contig 12145 bp, 14 predicted proteins | sample Lox_Sample_41_FD_206718 | JGI IMG/M metagenome (GOLD analysis project Ga0335082, IMG submission 206718) | Soil microbial communities from Loxahatchee National Wildlife Refuge, Florida, United States - Lox_Sample_4.1 | ecosystem: Environmental > Terrestrial > Soil > Wetlands | place: USA...
CGGCGGGCTCCTCGCTCATGAACGCGAGTCTACGACGTTCTTCACGCCGCGCTCACCACGATCCCGAGGCTCTCGAGCGGCGCGACGATGTCCTCGCGGATCGTGCGGAGCGCGCGCTCGCGGAACGCCTCGGACTGGAGCCAACCGAGCTCGGGCGCGCCGCTCGACGCGCGCCGCCACACCGGGCTCACGCGCCGAATCGCGTCCGCGGCGACGCGCCCGAGTCGCTCGCGCTCGGCGTCGTCCATCGCGCGCGCCGCCCACTCGAGGTAGAGAAAGCCGAGCCGCGTGTGCCGCGACTCGTCGCGCGCGATGCGCTCGACGATGGCGCGCACGAGCGGATGCTCGACGACGCCGAGCGTCTCGACCGCGACCGCGCCGCTCAGCGTCTCGGCCACGCAGCCGACGCGCATGACGAGCTCGTTGCAGTGCTGGCGCGCCGTTTGACCTTCGCGCCGCGCGTTCTTCATCGACTCGCGGTCGACCGCGATGGGCGCGCCGCCGCCGAGCTCCATCGCGAGCCGCGCCGCGAGCTCCACGTGGAGCGTCTCGTCCGCGACGAAGTCGCCGGCCATGCCGACGAGATCGAGCGGCGCGTTCGCGACGAGCATCGCGCTCTGCACGTCGGCGAGCGCGACCGCCGCGCGATACTCGCTGATGGCGACGCTGGTCCACGCGACGCGCGCGCGCTCGACGACCTCGGGCGCGTACTTCGCAAGGTCGAGCGTTCCCCACGGGAGCTCCGCGCCGAAGGGCCGCAGCTTGCGATAGTGCTTCTCCGCCGCGCCGCCGCACCACTCGATCTCGAAGACCGACTTCATTCGCTGTCGCCGTCGCCGTCGGCCGACGCGTCGAGCGGATAAAAGCCGTAGTAGGCGTCCGGCTGCTGGGCGACGTCGGTCGTCGCGTCGCTCGCGTAGAAACCCATGCACCCCGTGCTGTCGTCGCCGCACGCGGCGAGCGAGGTCTGCGCCGACACGGCGCACGCCACGAGCAGCATGGTCTTGTCGCGCTTCGGTGCCATGACACAGCATGGCCGCGCGGCGCGCCGCCCGTCACCTCAATTCGCGCAGCGGAGCTTCGGGAGGCTCACCGACTGCGTCTTCGTCGCGGCGGCGACCGCGGCGTGCCACGACTTCCGCTCGACGGTCGGCTGCCCCGTCGCGTCGAAGCCGAAGAGGCCGCAGTGGTAGTCCCAGCGCTGATCGTTTCCGTCCCAATCGCCCACGTCCTGGTAGTTGAACCAGATCGTCGGCCCGATGTGCCACTCGGCGCGGTGCGCGTCCATCGCGTCCGCGAAATCTTGGAGGTGCTTCGCCTGGTGATACTGGTTCGGCGTCGTGAACGGCGTCTGCGCGATGAGGCCGCTCGCGTCCCGCTGCCACGGCCCCGCGACCGCCCACCCGACCTCGGTGATCCAGATGTCCACGTCGGGGAGCCCGAGCCCGTCGAGGCGCGTGCGCGTCGCCTGCACGCGGCTCACCGCGAGCGGCACCGTGCCCGAGTACGGGTGGACGGCGACCGCGTCGTAGAGACAGTTGCCGCCCTGCATGTTGGTGACCTGCGCCAGGAAGTCGAGCGCGTCGTGCGGGTGCCGGTCGGGGAAGTCGGTGACGCCGCCGAAGACGATGCGCGCGTTGGGGTCGACGGACCGGAGCACCTGGTGCGCGTTCTGGAGCGCGTCGAAGTAGTTCTCGGGCGAGACGACGCCGGGATCGCTGCCGCTCCAGAAGTACGGCGTGTTCTCTTCGTTCCAGATCTCCCACGCGCGCACCGGCAGGTACGGAAGCTCGGGGTGCTCGCGCCAGAACGTTCCGCTCGTGGCCGTCGTCTCCGGTCCGAAGCGCGTGACGGCGTTGCTGACGAAGCTGCGCCACGCGGCGCGGTGCACGCTCGGCTGGTAGCCGCCCGGGTAAATCGCGAAGACGATGGGGACGACCATCACGTGGTTCGCGGCGGCGTTGCCCATCATCTCGTCGAAGGCGTGCACGTCGTCCACGCGCGACCACCACGCCCGCTCGAGCCCCATGTTCGCGGCCGCGAGACGCTCCGGGTGGATGTTGGCCCAGTCGACGCCGCCGTAGTTCATACCGTACGCCGGGAGCTCGTCACTCGAGAGCGCCTCGGTCGACGTTCCGTTCGAGCTCCCGCACGCGAGCGCGGCGGCGGCGAGGACGGCGAGGATGACGTTGCGCATGAGAGGCGGAAGAGCACGGCACGTGCCGCGCGCGAACGCCGCGGAATCTCGCGGTGGGTGGTCGGCCCCCAGAGCGACGGGGCATCCAACCGGCTCGCCCGCGATCCGTTCCATCGCCGCCACGACGGCGCGACCGCGCGGCACGGTCCTTGTACGCTGATCGATCGTGCGGACCACTCTCTGGCTCCTCTGCCTCGCGACGACCGGCTGCGCGAACCTCCTCGGCATCGACGACGGGATCCCGCGCACCGACGCCGCCGCGGCCGACGTCTCCGCGGCCGACGTCTTCTCGCCGCTCCACTGCGGCGACACGACGTGCAACTTCGCCGCGCTCGAGAGCTGCTGCGCCGCCGACGACGGCGGGGCCCAAGCCTGCGCGAGCGCCACCACGGACTGCCCCGGCCTCTACATCCCGTGCGACCGCTCCTCGCAGTGCGAGCAGGATCCCGACGCCGGCCCCATCGTCTGCTGCGCCGACTACGACGTCACCGAAGCCGGCGTCGTCGCGACGGGCGTGTCGTGCGTCCCGGCGTCCGACTGCAACGCGGCGAGCGACCGCTTTCCCTTGTGCGGCGGCCCCGGCGGCGCCGCGGACTGTCCGGCGGACGCGTCGTGCGGCACGAGCACGTTCTCGCTGCCGTCCTTTCAAGTGTGCTTGGGCGGCGGCGTGCTCTGAGTCGATTCTACGCAACCGGCGCCGCCCTCGCGACGATGGGCGGCATGAAACCCACTCAGCTCGTCTCCATCGGTCTCGCGGTCTCGGCTCTCTCGCTCGTCGTCGGTTGCGGCGGCGGCGCCGAGTACACCTTCGTCTCGCGCGCGCAGCCCGCGGCGTTCGCGCGCCCGCGCTGCCACCTCGTCGTCGAGCCGCTCCGCCAGGACGCGCTCACGGTCGACGGCGTCCCCGAAGCGCAGTTCCTCGCGACGAAGAAGCCGAACCAGGTGATGACGTTCCAGCGCGACAAGCGCGAGAGCGAGGCGGCGTTCGTCGGCGAGCTCCGCGAGAAGCAGAGCAAGGTGCTCGAGCCGGGCAGCCCCGACGAGACGTTCGTGCTTCGTCCGACGTGGACGGCGTGGGAGGTCGGCGGCTTCACGATGTTCTCGCATCCGGGCACCGCGAAGCTCCTCGTCGACGTCGTCTCGCCGCAGGGCCAGGTGCTCGACCGCATCTCGCTCGAGGCCGGGACCAAGGCGTACACGGCGCAGGCGCGCATGAAGTCGGACTTCGTCGACCTCGGCAAGGGCGTCAGCCGCTACATCGCCGAGAACTGGAGCTGCGCCGCGCGTTGAGGATCAGAGGAGCCGCAAGATCGGCTCGATGAACATCGGGGCGAGCGCGAGCATCCACGCGACCGTCCACACGTGACCGGCGACGCGCGGCCAGCGGCGGACGCCGAGGCGCTGCTCGAGCGCCATCACGAGCGCTTGCGCGACGAAGTACGCGAACGTCCACGCCGCCATCGCCGCGCCCGCGAAGAAGCCGAGGCCGACCCAAATTGCGTACGCGTGGAACGCCGCGCTCACGGCGAAAGCGAGGAGCACGCCGACGAGCGGGCGGCGGCGCCGCGCCCACGGACGAAAGAAGGTCGCGCCGAGCCAATCGCTGATGGGGCGCGCCCAGCGCTCGCCCCAAAGCTCTTGCACCGAGCGCGCGCGGACGGGCGCTTGGTGCAGCGGCGGCGTGTCGAAGCCGAGCGCGGCGTAAAGCAGACGAAGAAAACGATACAGCGCGGACACGGCCGCGTAGACGGCGACCACGCCGGCGAGCCAGCGGGCGAACCAGTGCCCTTCGCCCGAGCGCGGCGCGCGCGCGACCGCTTCGAGCGCGACGGCGGCGAGCGCGACCCAGCCGACGAGCGCGAGCGCGGCGCGCGCGTCGAAGCGCGGCGCGCGCCGGACGAGGCGGCGCGAGTCGACGACGGAGATCACGTGGAGCACGCGGCGCAGCAGCGGCCAATCGACCTCGGCGAGGTCGACGACGCGCATCACGTTGGTGAACGCCACGAGCGCGCAGACGGCGCGAAAGAGCGCGGCGTGCGCGGGGATCAGCCACGGCGGGAGCAGCGCCGCGACGCCGAGCGCCACGCCCGCGCGGCGGCGCGCGCGCGAGCCGGCCGTGCACCACGTCGCGAGGAGCGCGACGAAGGAGCCGAGTAGGGGACCGAGGAGCAGCACGGGCGCGACCGTCCATCCTACGTCATGGGGTGGTATCCTCCGAGCGTGAGACGCTCGCTCGTTTTCGTCGCGGCGTTCGTGCTCGCGCGCGGCGCGCGCGCCGCCGACGTGAATGCGACGCCCGCGACGCTCGACGCCGTCCTCCCGACGCTCGCGCCCGGCGACACCGTGCACCTCGCGGCCGGGCACTACGCGCACTTCTCGGTCACGAACATGAACGGGACGCCGGCGCAGTGGATCACGATCACGTCCGACGTGCCGCAGGCCGCCGTCGTCGACGCCGACCCGGGGCCGTGCTGCAACACGATCGAGATCTCGGGCTCGAGCTACGTCGCCATCGAGAACCTCCTCGTCGACGGTCACGACGTCGACGGCGCGTTCGGCGTGAGCGCGTCGGACGGCGCGACGCCGACGCACGACATCCGCATCGAGAACGACTCGTTCGTGAACCACCACGGCTCGCAGCAGCACGACGCCATCTCGACGAAGACGCCGACGTGGGGCTGGATCATCCGCCACAACAGCATCACCGACGCGGGGACGGGGCTCTACCTCGGCAACTCGAACGGCGACGACCCGTTCATCGGCGGGCTCATCGAGGACAACCTCGTCGAGAACCCCATCGGCTACTGCATGGAGATCAAATTCCAGAACCCGCGGCCGAGCGTCGCGGGGATGCCGACCTCGCCGGTCACGACGATCATCCGCGACAACGTCTTCATCAAGAACGACGACCCGAGCCCGGACGGCGATCGCCCGAACCTCCTCGTCGGCGGCTTTCCCGCGTCGGGAAACGGCTCGCAGGATCGCTACGAGATCTACGGCAACTTCTTCTTCCACAACCCGCGCGAGTCGCTGATGCAAGCGTCGGGGCGCGTGACCATCCACGACAACGTGTTCGTCGACTCGGCGGTGAAGGCCATCGCGCTGCAGGATCAGGACCTGCCGCTCGAGCAGGCGTTCGTCTACGACAACACCATCTACGGCGTCCCGACCGGGATCGACTTCGCGAGCGCGGCGCCGCAAGGCGACGCGGTGTTCGGCAACCTCGTGTTCTCGGCGAACCCGATCGCGGGCACGATCTCCGACCAGCGCGACAACCTCACCGACTCGGTCGCGAACGCCGCGACGTACGTGAACACGCCGTCGACGACGCTCGGGTCGATGGACTTCTACCCGAAGACCGGACAGTGCACGGGCTCGGCGATGGACACGTCGAAGGTGAGCGCCGACACCGACTACGCGATCGACTTCAACGGGACGTCGCGCGGCTCGTTCACGTACCGCGGCGCGTACGCGGGGAGCGGCGCGAACCCGGGCTGGACGCTGCAGGCCGGCATCAAGACGGCGACGACCAGCAGCGGGGACGGCGGCGCGCCCGGCGACGCGAGCGCGAGCGCCGACGGCTCGGCGAGCGACGGCGGGACCGAAGGCGGCGGCGGCGGATGCGGGTGCAGCGTCGAGCCGACGCGGTCGGCTTCGTCGTGGCTGCTGCTCGCGCTCGGTGCGCTCACTTGGCGGCGGTCGCGACGCCGCTGAGCGTCTCGGCGTGGGCCCGGCAGATGCGCTCGAGCGCGTCGAGGACGACGCGGACGCGCGCGAGCTCCTTGCGCGCCGACGCCACGACGAGGAACACCTCGGTCTCCGCGACGACCTCGGGGAGGACGCGGCGCACGCTCGCGTCGCCGCGCGCGACGAAGCACGGGACCACGCTCGCTCCCATGCCGGCGCGCAAGGCCTCGAGGACCGCGTTGACCGTGCGGCCCCGCACGACGACGCGCGCGCTGGGCGCGTGCGCTTCCAGCCACTTCGCGCCCGGCGAGCGCGCCGCGGCGCCCTCGTAACCGACGATGTCGTGCGACGCGAGGTCTTCGGCGCGCGGCGCGCCGCGGCTCGCGATGTACGCGTCACTCGCGTAGAGCGACCAGCCGATGGTCGCGATCTTCCGAACGACGAGATCGCCGCTCGCTTCGCGAAACAAGCGGAGCGCGACGTCGGCGTCGCCGCGCGCGAGGTCGACGCGCTCGGGAGAGACGACGACCTCCACCTGCAGCTCCGGATGTTGCTTCCTCGTCTCGGCGAGGCCTTCGTAGATGAGCGGGGCCAGACCGTCCGTCACGCTCACCCGCACGACGCCGCGTGGCGTCTCGTCGGCGCCGGCGACCTTCGCCTCCATGTCGCGCACGAGCGCGTCGATGCGCCGCGCGACGGTCGCGACGTCCGCGCCGGCGGCGTTGAGCTTCGCGCCGTCGGGCGTGCGCGCGACGAGCTGCGCGCCGAGGGCGCTCTCGAGGGCGGCGAGCCGCCGGCTCACGGTGGACCCGTCCACCTTGAGCGCGCGCGCCGCGCCGGCGAGCGACCCCTCGTTCTCGAGCGCGAGCAGGACGCGGAGGTCGTCCCAGTGAATACCGGGCATTCGACCATCGTCGCCTCCGCCCCCGCACCCTTGCAAGGGGCGCTTGCACTTTTGTGCCGTCGCCCCCGGCCGCGGTCGCGCGTAGCTCTCGTGTCAGGAGGGTAGTCATGAACGATCCGCATCCGTCGCAGCTCATGTTCAAGATGATCACCGGGTACTGGGTGACGCAGCTCGTGGGCGCTTTCGCCGAGCTCGGCGTCGCGGACGCGCTCGCCGGCGGGCCACGCACGACGCGCGAGCTCGCGGAGCGGGTCGGCGTGGACGCGGGCGCGCTCGAACGCGCTCTTCGCGCCGCGGCCTCCGTCGGCGTCGTGCGTCTCGAGACCGATCGGTGGGCCACGACGCCGCTCGGCGACACGTTGCGGTCGGGCACGAAGGGATCGCTCCGCGACATGGCCATCGCGCAGTCGGCCGAAGGGCACTGGCTGCCGTGGGGTCGCTTCCGCGAGGCGCTCCGAACCGGCACGCGCCAGACGCTCGGCGCGCTCGGCGCCGAGATCTGGGACCACTACGCCAAGCACCCGTCCGAAGGTCGTGCGTTCTCCGGCGCGATGCGGGACCTCTCCGCGCTCGTCGCCGGCGAGGTCGCGAGCACGCTTCGCCTCGAAGGCGCCAAGCGTGTCGTCGACGTCGGCGGCGCGAACGGGACGCTGCTCGCCGCGGTCCTCGGCGCGAACCCGAGCGCGACGGGCGTGCTGCTCGACCTGCCCCACGTCGCAGAGGGTGGACGCGCGGCGCTCGACCAAACGCCGGTCGCGTCGCGCTGCGAGGTCGTCGGCGGCGACTTCTTCGATCGCGTCCCCGACGGCGACGTCTACCTCCTCAAACAGGTGCTCCACGACTGGGACGACGACAAATGCGGCGTCATCCTTCGCAACTGCGCGCGCGGCCTCGGCCGCGGCGGGCGCGTCGCGATCGTCGAGATGATCGTCCCCGACGACCTTCGTCCGTCTCCCGCCCAGCTCATGGACTTGAACATGCTCGTCATGCTCACGGGCCGCGAGCGGACGCGGGCCGAGTACGACACGCTGCTCGGCGCGGCGGGCCTGCGCATCGAGCACGTCCACGAGACGCACTCGCCGTTCCAGATCATCGAGGCCGTGGCGAGCTGAGCGGTCACTGCAGGATGCAGTCGGGGAGCGCGAAGTCGTCGCCGTAGCGGTGCTCGCACAAGTAGACGTTCTGCCGTCCGCAGCCGGTCACCATGTAGAAGTGCGTCTGGCGCTTCGCCTCGGTGTCGTTCCACACCGCGAGGCGCTGGGGATCGGCCGCGACGTCCGGCGGCGCTGGGCGTGGGGGCGCGTGTGAAACGGTCACGCGACCTTCAGGGCAGCTGTTTTCGCGCGCGAACTCGGACCGCGCGCTCGATTCGAGCGAAGCGCACGCGGTCGCGGAAAGGAGGAGGAGAGAAAGCAGCCAACGCGTCATGTCTTTGGAGATGCGGCGGCCGCGCGGAAAAGCAAGCGCGCGTAACGCGATGTAACGCTACTCGTACATCACGTACTCGGGCACCGGCGCGAGGCCGAGGACGTCGCTCGGCTTCATCAGCTTGCCGCCGCCGCGCGTGTCTTCGTCGAAGAAGAGCTTGAAGCCCGCGTGGACGCTCGGCGGGCGCGCGTTGATGAGCGCGTCGTAGGTGTGGACCTTGGCGCCGCGGACGCCGGCGCCGTCGACGCTCTTCACGATGACGACGCCGGGCGCGGGCCGGAGCGCGTCGTCGTGGGCGAAGACGTGCTCGTTCACCTGATGGAAGACGAGCGGCTTCTCCGGCAGGTCGTAGCGCTTCACGATCGTCGAGAGGTACGACGCGACCGAGCTCACGACCTCGCCCGTCGTGTGTCCCCAGTGCACGCCGGGGTGCCAGCGCGGGCCGGGCATCGCCCACTCCGGGTCGAGCGCGACGCTCACGTCGGGCTCGCGGAGCCAGGGCTCGAGCGCCTTCACCTCGGTGAGGAAGTCGGAGTGGCCCGGCTGGATGTCGAGCAAGAGGATGCCGCGCGCGGCACGCGCCGCCTTCAGGTAATCGGCGATGACCTCGTTCGGGACGCGGCGGCGCGAGAGGCCGTCGCGGCCGGGATCGCCGGTGACGACCACGGCGATGAGCTCGAAGACCGGAAGCACCTCGCGACCGTCGGCGTACTGCTTGCCGAGCGCCTCGATTTCGCGGCCGCGCGCGGCGAGGTCGCCGCGCAGCTTGCCGAGCGCGGGGGCGCCGGGGGTGCCGCAGAAGCCGACGAGCCGGTAATGCGGAAAGAGCGTGCGGCCGCCGCGCGGGAGGTGGCGCGGGGCGCGCCGGCCGGCGTGGGCGGGCGCGGCGAGGGCGAGGGCGAGGGCGAGAGAAGCCAAGAAGGGGCGCTTGGAGAAAACCACGATCGAAGCGTGCCTGGTTCGCGCGCCCGAGTCGAAATAGCTGCAAGCTCAGGGCTCGACGCGCAGCGAGCCGGTCGCGGTGCAGGCGGACGCGCACGTGCCCGCCGCGCCCTTCGGGGCTTCGCCGTACGTGAACCGCAGCGTGCCGCTCTCGATGGAGCCGCTCACCGTCTGCGCGCTCGTCCACGTGCAGCCGTCGGCCCACGCGAACTGCGTCCCCGTGCACACGCTGAGCTTGGCGTCGTTCTTCGCGCCTTCGAAGGACGCGCGATCGAAGGTGAGCTTGGCCGGGCCGTCGCCCGCGCACGGATACGTGAGCGTGCCGCGCTCGCCGACCGAGATCGCGTCGTCGGTGAAGCAGCCGGGCGACGAGCGCGTGAGCGAGCGGACGACGACCGTGCGCGAGCACATCGGCCCGGTCGAGGCCTGCGCGTGTGGCGGCGTGCACAGGGCGGGCGCGCCCGGCGTGGGGGAGTCGCCGCCTCTCATGGGGCGCGCGCGGTGAACGGGCGCGTGCGTCGCGAGCGGCGCCACGCGCGGCTCCGGCATGGGCGCGGAGACGGCGGCCGACGCGTTCTCTTCGGCGACGTGGATCTCCGGAGCCTGCGTGTCGCTCACGGCGAGCTTGGCGCTGTACGCGCGGAGCGCGGCCATCCGGTCGCTTTCGGCGGCGCTCGCCGGCGTCCTCCGCCACGACGCGAGCAAGAGCAGCGCCGCCGCGCCGTGCAGCGCGACCGACCCCAGACCGAGGAGCAGCGGCTTCCACGCGACCGGCCCGCGATACGACGCGCGCGCCGCGGTGACGTCGAGCACCTCGAGGCTGACGGGCGCCTCCGGAGGCAGCGCCGAGACGTCGGGGCTCTGGCCCTTGCCGAGCGTCTGGGTGGCGATGACGTCACCCTTCCACCGGACGAGGACGAGGCGCGCGGGCCGCATGTTCGTTGGACGTAGAACGCGCGCAGTCGTTCCATTCTTTCACTCGGCGACGAACGCGAACCACAGATTCGTGGTCGATCCCGCGGTCGACGTGACGGCGATCTCGGACGAGCCCGGCGAATTGCGCGTGATCGTGAGGTGGAGCGTGTCGCCGGCGTTGCCGGTCTGCGTGTCCCACGAGAAGGTGAAGCCGGACGGGTCGCTCGTGTCGATGGCGTCGACGGTCCAGTCGCTCGTCGGCGCGTCGGCGAAGAGACGCACGGCGATCGTCTTGGTCTCGCCGACCGCGAGATCGAGGCCGTCGGTCGTGAGGATCTTTCCGTCGAACGTGATCTGCTGCTTCGCGGTCAAGACGGGCGCGGCGTCGAAGTACGGCTGCGAGGGCGCGGGCACGCACGGGTCGTGACCCGCGAGGGCCGACGCGTTCGACCAGATGCGCTGCACGACGTACGACCCGACGAGCGGCTGAAAGCTCTGCGGCTCGAGATCGCACATGTCGGCGATCTCGGCGCCGGGCACGAACGCCCAGACGAGATGGTCGACGTCGGGGAAGACCCACGCGGGGGAAGTCTCGAGGAGCGGATCGGTCGCGGCCTCGACGAGCTCGTGCGAGACGCTCGCGCTGAGCGCGTCGAACCCCGTGAGCGCGCCGGCCGACGGGCAACGCGGGAGGACCGCGTAGACGAGCTGGGTGTCGGCGAGGCCTTGGTAGTGGAAGCCGTTGAAGTCGGCGCAGCTCGTGCCGAACGTCGCGTCGTCGACGACGGTGGACGACGGGTAGAAAATCGCGAAGACGTCGTTCGGGTCGCCCGTCGCGTACGCGCCGAGCCACGTCTCGATGCCGGCGGTGTCGATGGTCGCGGGCGGCGGGTCGGTCGCCACGATCGAGCTCGCGACCGTGAGCGGCCCGACGCCGTACTCCGCGGTGGTCGCGGCCCAGTATGTCGACGACGCGAGCTGATGGAGGAAGTCCTCCACCTTGCTCTGGTCGGCGTCGTTCGCGAAGAAGATCGGGACGACGCGCGGCGAGGCGAGCACGACGCCGTTCTGGTTCTGGATCTGCGGCGGCGCGGGCGGCGGGCCCGCGTCCGCGCCGGCGTCGGCGGGCGGCGTCGGCTGAGCGGCGCTGCACGCGAGGAGCGCGAACGCGACGAGGACGCGGAGCCATCGCCTCATTCGGGGTGAGCCTCGCTCTGCTTGCGGAGAGACGCGCGCGTGGTCGCGAGCAGGGATTTCATCGTGGGATCGTCGCGGAAACGGGTGAGCGCTCCGAGGGTGCTCGTCGGCCAAACGCCGAGCACCATCATGCCGACCGCCGCGGCTTGATGGGACGTCCCGGCTCGCTTCTGGCACCAGGGCACGAGCTCCGTCACGACGTCGAGCAGCTCGGGCGACGGGACCTCCGCGGCGGCCCAGATCGCGCCGAACAACGCGCGCACCTCGCCCTCGCGTGGCCGCTGCTTTCCCGCGGGCGTGAAGGGACGGAGCAAGAGCTCGATGGCGTGCGGACCCGGGACGAGCGCGTGGATCTTCGCGCGCCAGCTCTCCCCGGGGCGCTTGACGTGATTCGCGCGCGCGAGGTGCGCGAACAAGGACTCGGGGTCCACGCCGATGCGCCGAAGGTTCGCCGTCGCCGTGCGCTCCCAGTCGCTCATCGGCTCAGATGATGACACGAATCCCTTCGCGCACGTCCTCGACGAGCATCGCGACGCGATCGGCGTGCGTGCGAAACGAGAGGATGCAGACGCGGATCACGAACCGGCCGCGCAAGGTCGTCCCGGTCACGAAGACCCGCTGGCGGCGGTTGATCTCGTTCATCAGCGCGCGCGTGCGCTCGTCGCTCCCGCAGCGGAACGCGAACAGCGAGAGCTCGGGCTCGGCGACGACCTCGAGCTCGGGGATCGCGCGGAGCGCGTCCACGGCGTCGCGGGCGAGGTCGAGCTTTTCGTCGAGCGCGCTCTGGAACGCGTCGATGCCGTGCATCTTGATCGGGAGCCACACGCGGAGGCCGCGGAAGTCGCGCGAGAGCTCGGGGCCGAGATCGCCGAAGT
>Ga0335082_10007158_pt1 | contig 12143 bp, 14 predicted proteins | sample Lox_Sample_41_FD_206718 | JGI IMG/M metagenome (GOLD analysis project Ga0335082, IMG submission 206718) | Soil microbial communities from Loxahatchee National Wildlife Refuge, Florida, United States - Lox_Sample_4.1 | ecosystem: Environmental > Terrestrial > Soil > Wetlands | place: USA...
TGCTCCGCCGTCGCATCGCGGGCCGCGACACCATAGAGACCGGCGGCCGACACGAACCAGTCGGCATCCGCCAGCGGCGAAACCAGTGCGAACGTCTCGCGCCCCAAGCGGACGATCTTGCCGGCTCCGCGCACGCCGCCGCCGTCGTTCAGCCACAGCGCTTCGAGCGCCGCTCCCGGCGCCAGCGCCGACGGATCGCGGGTGAAGGCGCGCGAGACGAACTCGCCGGCGCGGGCACCCGACATCTCGATCCGCCAGTACCACGACACGTCGGCCATGACCGCGCCGAAGCGCGCCGCCACGGCCTCTTCATGCCCGTCGCCATAGGCGGTGGCCAGCGTGAAGCCGCCGCGGTTCTCCCACCGGTTCAGCCGGTTGGCTTCGGCGGCGCGGGCATGGAACGGCGTGGCCAGGAGTTCTGCCGTCATGGCACGGCCTCCTTCAGGCGCGCGGCAGCCATCGACGCCGCCATCCGCGCCGCGCGTCCCGACGCGGCGGGCACCGGCTCGGAGGATTCGCCGCACAGGAAAAGCCCCGCGACCGGCGTCGCGATGCGGGCGCGCCAGCCGGACACCAGATGCGGGATCGTCAACGGATCGCAAGGCTTCGGCGGAACGAGGCAGGTGCCCGCGACGCTCGCCGACAGCCCCGGCGCAACCCGATCCAGCGTGCGCAGCACGCTCTGCGTCAGCGGCGCAGAAAGTGTGTTCCACGCCTCCGCGGTGGCCAGGGGCACCGGCCGGATCTTCGCCGACAGCAGGAAGCGCCGTTCGGCGGCGCCCTCGGCGATCACCGCTTCGAGCGCAAGGTCCGACGGCAGACGGCCGGCGCGCGCCTCGGCATGGGCTGCGATGCAGCTTTCCATCCGCTCGGCGATCACGAAGCGGCCGGCGGGCTTGAACGCATCCGGCAGCGCCTTCAGCGCCAGCACCAGCTTGGCCTCGCCGGTCTCCTGCGCCCGTTCGAGCTGGCGCGCCGTGGCAAACCCCGCCGCGCCGGTCGGCAGGAACCCGGTCAAGGTGCGCCGCCGCGACACGGTGGAGAGCACGATGCGCGCCGCCAGCTTCTCGCCCGAGGCCAGCACCGCACCGGCGACCGCATCGCCTTCCAGGTTGAGGCCGACGACCTCCGACCTGGTCCTGATCTCGACGCCCGCCGCCTCGGCCGCCCTCAGCAGCACGTCGGACAGAGCCGCCGGTCCGCCTTGCGGAATGGCGGTGGCGCCCTGGAGGCCGCACATCTCCTGCGCCGCGCGCCAGGCCAGCAGCAGCGAACTGCCGGCGGAAGACGGCGACAGGCCGCCCGCCATGGCGTCGAACGCGAACGCCGCCTTGACCGGCTCGGATTCGAAAACGGCATCGAGGAAGCTGCCGGCGGAGGTGACGCGCAGGCGGCGCAACTCGGCGGCGTCGGCATCGTGTTCGAGCGCGCTCTCTTCCCACCACAGCGCGCGCGTCGCCCGGCCGAAGGCGAACAGATCGCGGCGGAAGCCGGCGTAGCGTTCCGCGTCGTGCTGCGAGACCGGTGCGATGCTGCGCTCGGCGGCGTGCACGTCGCGGCCGAGGATCAGCGGCGGGCCGCCGGCGCGCAGGCCGATGAGCGGCAGGTCGCGGGCGGCGAATTTCAGGCCGAGGCGCGCCAGCCTCAGCTCTCTGACCACGCGCGGATCGAGCGCCACGAATGCGTGCGGCCCGGCGGGCACGGCAACACCGTCCACCGGCACCCGGTTGGCGCAGCCGCCGCCGGGGGCGGCCTCGGCCTCCAGCACCGCGACATGCGCGCCGGCGCGGGCGAGGTAAGTCGCCGCGACAAGGCCGCTGGGACCGGCGCCGATCACCAGGACATCGCCGCTCATTTGAGCCTCCCGGCCGCGATGTCGGCCGCCACGGCGCAGGCCGCCGCAACGCCCGAGGCGCAGGTCGCCAACGGGCCCAGCGCCGAGGATGGCCCGGCAAGATAGACGCCCTCGACCGGCGTGCGCGTGCCGCGGCATTCGGCGAACGGGCGGAAGGCGAGCATCTGCGCCGCGGCGAGATCGCCGCCCCAGAGATCGCCTCCGGTGATGCCGAGCAGATTCTCGGTGTCGGGCGGGACGAGCAGCTCCGTCGCTTTCACCCGCGCCGCAGTGCCCGGCAGCGCTTCTTCGACGGCGGCGAGCGCGGCCTCGCGCAGCCTGTCGCGCTTGTCCTTGGTCCAGGCGCCGTCGAACGGCGCGTGCGGAACGGCGCCGAGCGTCACGGTGAGCACCGCCGCGCCGTCCGGCGCCAGGAACGGATCGACCGCCGAGACGACGCGCAGCACGGCGGGCGGGCGCGCGGGCACCGCGGCGCTGCGCCAGGCGTGGTAGGCCTCGCCGGGCGGATCGGACGTGAGGCGGATCGGGCGGCGAAGATCGCCCTGGCTTTCGGGCAGCGCTTCGAGCGCCACCAACAGGCGCGCCGTGCCGGGCGCGGGGCGGAAGCCCCCGACCCGCTCGACCAGCGGGCGCGGCAGGTCGTTCCAGGCGAACAGCGACAGGAAGGTGCGCTTGACGTCGAGCGTCGAGACGACGGCGCGGGCGGCGAACTCGTTGCCGTCGGCGAGGCCGACGCCCACCACGCGGCCGCGCCGGCGCCGGATGTCGGTCGCTTCCAGGCCGCAGGAGATCTCCGCACCGGCCTCTTCGGCCGCCTGGCGCAGCGCGGCGCCGAGCCGCCCGAGCCCGCCCGCCGGCATGCCGCTCGGCCGGCCCGCCAGCAGCCACAGCGCGCTGCCGGCCAAGGCCGGGTCGCAGACGCATCCGGACGCCGCCTCGCCGGCCAGCTCGGCGAGCGGGCGGGCGGCGAGGTCCTCGCCCGGCCACGGCCGGACCGGCGGCGGCGTGGCGAACAGCCCGCGGCGAGGCGGCGCGGCCGCATCCTCCATCGCCCGGGCGACGACTGCGGCGCGGATGGCGTCCGCTTCGGGCACGGGAGTCGGCTCACCGGGCGGCGCGAGGATGACGCCGCGGCGCGCCAGATCGAGCGCCCGAAAGATGTCAGCCGGAATGGCGGCAACCTCGTCGGCATAGGGCGAGGCGAAGAAACCCGGATGGAACTGGCGCGTGACGCAGCGCCCGCCGGGGCTCGAATCGCGCTCGGCGACGACGACCTTCAGTCCCTTGCGGGCAAGCATCGCGGCGGCGGCAAGACCGTCTGCACCCGCGCCGATGATGCAAACATCGTATCGCAACGAAGGCTGCCCCCGATCCACCTGCGCCCATTATCGCAGAGCGTCGCCCGGTTGCAGAGCGCCGCCCGGAACACAGTTAATGCTCCCGCCGGCGGCCGCACGCAAATGAAAGGGCGGAAGCGACGCTGCTTCCGCCCTCCGATTAACTATCCGGTGGCCGCGCTTCCTTGGGAGGCGCGCCCTGCGCTTTGAGGCTGATTACAGCACGCCGCGCTTATGTTCGCCGATGACAAGCCGGCCAGGATTGAAAGCTGCCTTGAAAACCGACAGCGCCTTACGGGGCTCGGCTTCGCCGCACATGAACACGTCGAAGGCCGCATATTTCCGTTCGGGCCAAGTGTGGACGCTGATGTGGCTCTCCGCCAGGACGGCAACGCCGGACACGCCGCCGCCGTCGGTGAAGGTATGCAGGTGAATGTGCAGCAGGGTTGCCCCGGCGGCCTTCACCGCATCGATCAGCGCCCTTTCGATCCTGTCGCGGTCGTCGAGATGCTCGGCGTCCCATAGATCGATTATCAGGTGACTTCCCGCATAGGTCAGTCCGTTACGCGTGATGAAGTGGTCCTTGCGGTCCTCATCCCCAGGGGGAATAGGAACCGGAACGGTCTTCGCCGAAGCGCGAGCGCGGGGCGCTTTTGCTTCTTTGATCGCCGCTACGAGTTCGAGTCGAGCCATTCTGGCACCTACCCTCTCAGAGCGTTGACACCTGTGTCCCCCGCCTCGCGACGAAAGACGCCTCAAGAAGAAAGCGGCCCGACGGAAGGCCGCCGTGCCGCTTGGTTCCTCGCAGGAACGCGCGAAATATAGGACTGCTGCCCCGCGACGCAAGAATTTTGTCACCTCACTGTAAAGTTTTTTGCCGCCAGCGTGGCGCCGGCGCTTCGCTCGGGCTGTCATAAACGCTCCGGCGGCGACCGTCCGCGGGAGCGTCGCTCGCTCGTTCGACGGCGACTCGTTCGGCCGCGTCGCGGGCTGGGGATAACTCGCGCCCCCGAGCCTGCCGCCGCGCTTGCCAGCCGGGAGCGCCCGAACTACAAGCCGCGCTCCTGTTTCGGATTCTCGCCTTCGGGGGAGCCCATGACGGCCCGTTTCAAAGAACGTCTCCACCGGGGCTACGCCCAGGCGATGGAGCTGACGGGCCGGCCGCTGGCGGACGAGCGGAGCCGCTACCAGAAGATCAAGATCTTCGACACCGTCGCCAACGGGCGCGTGCTGGTGCTCGACGACGTCGTCCAGCTCACCACGCGCGACGAGAGCGCCTACGCCGAAATGCTGACGCATTTGCCGATCCTGGAGCACGGCCGGGTCGAGAGCGTGATGATCGTGGGCGGCGGCGACCTTTCCATCGCCGACGAAGCCCTCAAGCACAAGACCGTCAAGGAAGTCGTGCTGGTCGACATCGACGGGCGGGTGGTCGAGCTGTGCCGCAAGCACTTCGCCGTGGTTAATGCCAGAGCCTTCAAGGATCGGCGGCTGACGATCAAGATCGCCGACGCCTTCGAATTCCTCGGCCGCAAGGAGAGCAAAGCCCGCTTCGACCTCATCATCGGCGACCGCCCCGATCCCATCGGCCCGGGCAAGGCGCTGTTCGGCGAGACCTTCTACGACCGCATCAAACGCGCGCTTCGCCCACGCGGCTTCGCCACCTTCCAGACCGGCGTGCCGTTCTACCAGCCCTGGGAGATCGCCGAGGCGCTCAACGAGCTGAAGGCGTTCTTCCCCCGGTCCGGCCTCTACCTGACGGTGGTGCCGACCTATATCGGCGGCTACATGGCGCTCTCCTGGGCCGGCAAGGGCGCCCGCCTCGGCACGCCGGCCGGGATCAAGCGCGCGGCGGCGGCCTACAAGAAGGCGAAGCTCAAGACCGACTACTACAACCCCGCCGTCCACGCGGCGGCGTTCGCGCTGCCGGAGTGGATCGTTCGATTGGTGCCGCAAGACGGCACCGGGCGGCTGGTGCCCTGATGCTGCCTTCCCCCGACGAACGCGAGGCAGCGCTCTACCAGCGCCTTGCCGCGCTCGGCATTGCCTGGAAGACTTACCGGCACGTGCCGGTATTCACCGTGGCCGAGGCCGACGCGGTCCATGCCAGCCTGCCCGGCGGCCACACCAAGAACCTCTTCCTGAAGGACAGGAAGGACGGGCTGTGGCTGGCGGTGGTGCGCGACCGGCTGCGCGTCGACCTGCCGGCGCTGGCCAAGCGGCTCGGCGCGCCGCGCTTCTCCTTCGGCTCGGCGGAACTGCTGATCGCCACGCTGGGCATCGAGCCCGGCTCGGTGACGCCCTTCGCGCTGATGAACGATCCCGGCCGCAGCGTGCGCGTGATCCTCGACGAAGGCATGCTGGGGCTCGACCCGCTGAACTTCCATCCGCTGCGCAACGACCGTACGACCGCGATCTCGCCCGGCGACCTGCTGCGCTTCGTGCGCGCCTGCGGCCACGATCCCATGATCGGCGCCTTGCCGGAGGTGGCTGCGTGACGCCGGTTCTGCCGCTCGGACCGAAATCGCTGGCGGGCCGCTTCGTGGCGCTCGAACCGCTCGAAGAGCGGCATCACGCCGACCTCGTCCGCATCGCCGACGCCGATCCCGCGATCTGGACCTACATGCCGCTCGATCTGTCGCGCGGTTTCGCGCTCAAGCTCGCGTTCATCGCGGCGGAGAACGCCAAGGGTGCTTGGCTCACCTACGCGGTGCGCCGGCTGGCCGACGGCGTCGTGGTCGGCTCGACCTCGTATATGGCGATCACGCCCGGCGACGCCAGGGTCGAGATCGGCGCCACCTGGTTCGCCGCCGCGGCGCAGGGCACGGCCGCGAACCCCGAATCCAAATACCTCCTGCTCGGCAACGCCTTCGCGGCGGGCTACCACCGGGTCGAGTTCAAGACCGACTCGAAGAATGCGCGGTCGCGGGCCGCCCTCAGGAAACTCGGGGCGGTCGAGGAGGGCGTCCTGCGCGGCCATCTGTGGATGCCGCAGGGCCATTTCCGGGATTCGGTGTATTTTTCGATACTTGCCGCGGAGTGGCCGGCCGTTCGTGCGGCGCTGGAGCGGCGCCTCGCCGGCTTCGGTTAGGCTCTTTTCTTTCCGGGCGCGGACGCCCATGTTGGGGACGAAAGACGGGATTTCAGGCATGCAGTTGTTCGGGTCCGGCGGCAAGACCGCCCAAGACGGCAAGAACAAGCCGGGCGCCAGTCCCCATGTCAAGGACGCCTCGCTGGCGACGTTCGCCGCCGACGTGCTCGACGCCTCGCGGCAGGTGCCGGTGATCGTCGATTTCTGGGCGCCGTGGTGCGGGCCGTGCAAGCAGCTCGGCCCGGCGCTGGAGAGGGCTGCGATCGCGGCCAAAGGCGCGGTGAAGCTCGTCAAGATCAATATCGACGAGAACAAGGAAATTGCCCGCCAGCTCCGCATCCAGTCGATCCCGACGGTCTATGCCTTCAAGGACGGCCAGCCGGTCGACGGCTTCATGGGGGCGATCCCCGAAAGCCAGGTGAAGCAGTTCGTCCAGACGCTGGCGGGCGGAGCGACGGGGGCCGATCATACGGCCGAGGTTCTGGCGATCGCCGACGCCGCCTTTGCCGCGGGCAACGTAGGCGAAGCCGCCCAGGCCTACGCCCATGTGCTGCAGGAGGAGTCGGGCCATCCCAAGGCGGTGGCGGGGCTTGCCCGCTGCTATCTCAAGAGCGGCGATCTGGAACGCGCCAAGACCACGCTGGCGCTGGTGCGCCCCGACGATGCGGGCGACGAGGCCGTGCGGGGCGTGGCGGCGGAGCTGAAGCTGCGCGAAAGCGCCTCGGGGGCGGGCAAAAAAAGCGATCTGGAGGCGAAAATCGCCGCCGAGCCGGACAATCTCCAGGCGCGCTACGACCTGGCGCTGGCGCTGGACGCCAAAGGCGACCGCGACGGCGCCATCGAGGCGCTGCTCGAAATCGTGCGGCGCGACCGCAAATGGAACGAAGAGACGGCGCGCAAGCAGCTGGTGACCCTGTTCGACGCGATGGGGCCGGCCGATCCGCGCACCGTGGCGGCCCGCCGCAAGCTCTCTTCGATCCTGTTCTCGTGACGGCCATGAGCTGGATCTACAACACGCTGGACGACCTGCCGAAGACGCTGGACGTGTTCCCGCTGACCGGCGTGCTGCTGCTGCCGCGCGGGAATCTGCCGCTCAACGTGTTCGAGCCGCGCTACCTGGCGCTGGTCGATGCGGCGCTGTCGGGAACGCGGCTGATCGGCATGATCCAGCACGCCCACAGCGAGGACAGCGTGCTCAAGCCGCCGCTTGCCGCCATCGGCTGCGCCGGGCGGCTGACCTCGTACCGCGAGAGCGAGGACGGGCGCTATCTCATCACCCTGACCGGCATCTGCCGCTACCGCGTGGTCGAAGAACTGGAAACGCAGACGCCCTACCGGCAGGTGCGGGCCGATTTCGCGCCGTTCGTCGACGATCTCGCCGTGGCGGACGAAAGCGACTTCCCGCGCGAGCGGCTGGTAGCGGCGCTGAAGGACTATCTGGCGCGGCGCGACCTCAAGGCCGACTGGAAGAGCGTGCTCGGGGCGCCGCCCGAAACCCTGGTGAATGCGCTCGCCATGCTGTGCCCGTTCGAACCGGCGGAGAAGCAGGCGCTGCTCGAGGCGCCGCGCTGGCCCGAACGCGTCGATACCTTGATCGCCCTGCTCGAAATGGCGAACGCCGGCCCGCACGGGCCGGTCTCGCTCAATTGAGGCGCGCGATGGAGCCCGATCCCAAGCTGCTCGACGTGCTGGTCTGCCCGGTGACGCGGACCACGCTGATCTACGACCGCGACAGGCAGGAGCTGGTCAGCCGCGCCGCGGGGCTCGCCTATCCGATCCGCGGCGGCATCCCGATCATGCTGCCCGAAGAAGCGCGCCCGCTCGCCGCAGGGGAGCTCGACGGAAGATGACCGGCGATCCCTGGCCCACCGAACTCAAGCTCGACCGCGCCAAGACGACGCTCACCGTCTCGTTCGACAGCGGCGAGGCCTTCGCGCTGCCCGCCGAGTATCTGCGGGTGGAATCGCCGAGCGCCGAAGTCCAGGGGCACAGCCCCGCGGAAAGGCGCATCGTCACCGGCAAGCAGCACGTGCAGATCGCCGCGCTGGAGCCGATCGGCAATTACGCCGTGCGCATCGTGTTCGACGACGGTCACGACACCGGCCTCTACAGCTGGGATTACCTGCGCGCGCTCGGGCGCGAGCAGGCCGCGCGATGGGCCGCCTATTGCCGCGCCGCCGGCAGGTCATAAGTTCCATCGCCGGGGGAGACATGGCGACAAAAGCCGGCAAATCCAGGAAGCGCGCGCCGCGGCGGCGGCCGGCGCTCATCAGGGGCCAGGACATGGGCCGCTGGACCGATCTCTACCACGCCGTGCTGACCGTGCCCTGGCCGCTGTTCTTCCTCGGCCTGGCGTTGTTCTTCGTCCTCATCAACACCGTTTTCGCGCTGCTTTACCTGGCCGATCCGCACGGCATTTCCGGCGCCCGGCCGGGCAGCTTCTGGGACGCCTTCCAGTTCAGCGTCCAGACCATCGTGTCGCTCAACTACACGCTGATGGTGCCGAGAACCGTTTATGCCGAGGTCCTGGTCATCTGCGAGGCGTTCAGCGGCATCCTCAATCTCGCGCTGGTTACCGGCATCGTCTTCGCCCGCTTTTCGCGGCCTTACGCGCGCGTGCTGTTCTCGGAGGTGGCGGTGGTCACGCCGCTCGACGGCACGCCCATGCTGATGCTGCGCGCCGCCAACCAGCGCGGCAACCAGATCCTCGACGCCAACATCACCCTGTCCTTCGCGCGCGACACCGTGTCGAGCGAAGGCATCGCCATGCGGCGCTTCGAGGAGCTCAAGCCGGTGCGCCCGCGCACGCCGCTGTTCGCGCTGTCGTGGACGATCATGCACCGCATCGACGAGACCAGCCCGCTCCACGGCGCCACGCCGCGCTCGCTGCGCGAGACCCAGGCCGAGCTGATCGCCCTGCTCTCCGGCACCGACGAAACGCTGTCCGACACCATCTTCGCGCGCCACGCCTACGGGCCGCAGCACATCCTGTGGAACCGGCGCTTCGCCGACGTGCTGTCGCAGACGCCGAAAGGCCGGCGCCTGGTGGACTTGCGGCGGTTTCACGAGACCGAGGAGGATGGGGCTACTTCCGCCCCATAGCCTTCTCCTCGAGCCCGGTGATCGGGCCGTCCTTGAACAGGTATTCGCGCAGCTCCTTGTCGAAGCGCGGCTCGTTGCGCCGCAGCCATTCGAGGATCATCGAGGCGTGCTCGATCTCCTCGTCGGCATTGTGCAGCAAAACCGCCTTGAGCGCGGCATCGTCGGTATCGTCGGCGCGCTGGCGATACCAGTCGACCGCTTCCAGCTCCTCCATCAGCGAGGCCAGGGCGTAATGCAGGTGCGCGGTCTTGCGCGACAGTCTCTCAAGTGGAATGTGGAATCCTTGGCTCGGCATGGTCGGACCTCTCGGTGGGACTATTGCGATTGCGCGGCCTGGTGGCGGGTCTTCAGCAGGCCGACCGCAAGCGGCAACAGCAACGTCGACGCGTAATACAGATAGACGTCGGTCTTGTAATAGCCGCCGCCCGTCTTGAACAGCTTGACGATGAACAGATAGTCCAGGATCACCGCCAGCGCCGTCCAGGCGACGGCGACGACGGCGAAGCGGCCGAAGCTCGGCCCCTTCACCTTCTCGATCAGCACCCACAGCGTGACGAGCACGCCGACGGGCATTACCACCCAGCCGATGACCGCCGGCGGAACAAGGAAGAAGAAAACGATGCCCAGCCCATAGCCGATCAGCCACAGGATCGCGCCCCAGCCCAATGCGTCCCGCAACAGCGCTCTGCCCATCTCGCCCTCCCGACTCTCGGCAACGATAACGCCGGCCGCCGGCAAAGCCCAAGCCCGGCTTGTGACGCGGGCGGCGAGCCGCTAAAACCGGCCGGTCATGGAGAAGTTCACGCAACTTTCCGGCGTCGCGGCGCCGCTTCCGATGATCAACGTCGACACCGACATGATCATCCCCAAGCAATTCCTCAAGACCGTCAAGCGCACCGGGCTCGGCGCGGCGCTGTTCCACGAGCTGCGGACGCGGCCCGACGGCGGCGAGAACCCCGATTTCGTGCTCAACAAGCCGGCCTACCGCAAGGCCGTGATCCTGATCGCGGGGGCCAATTTCGGCTGCGGTTCGAGCCGCGAGCATGCGCCCTGGGCGCTCGCCGATTTCGGCATCCGCTGCGTGATCGCGGAGAGTTTCGCCGACATCTTCTACAACAACTGCTTCAAGAACGGCCTGTTGCCGATCAAGCTGCCGCAGGCCGAGATCGACAAGCTTTTGGACGATGCCGGACGCGGCGCCAATGCCATCGTCTCGGTCGATCTCGAAAAGCAGGAAATCCGCGGGCCGGACGGCGGCTGCATCAAGTTCGAGATCGATCCGTTCCGCCGCCAGTGCCTGCTCAACGGCTGGGACGACATCGGCCTCACCCTGCGCCACGAAGGCGAGATCTCCGCCTTCGAGGCGAAGCGCAGACAACAGGCGCCGTGGCTGTGAGGTTCATGCGGCCATGGGCATAGCGCAATCAGATGGCTTATTAGCTGAGATATTGTCGCTTGCAGCCATATTGTTTGTGATCCTACTTGGACTAAGCAATGTTAGTTGGTGGGCGATCCCAATCGCTGCCATCGGGACTAGCGCGCTCTATCTCTGGACACGCTGGGCTTGGATGAGAAAATGGATCGCGCGCATCGGGTGGGCGAGAAATCTCGTTAACATATATGCGACACAGGTTCTCACTGTTTCGGCCTTCTTCCTAATCGGCCGAATAATCTACTGGACATTGCGGTGGTGGCACGGATGACCTACTCTTTGCTCCTCCTCCCCGGCGACGGCATCGGGCCGGAAGTCATCGAGCAGACCCGCCGCGTGATGGGCTGGTATGCGGCGAACCGCAACCTCGCCGTTGTGACCGAGGAAGACCTCGTCGGCGGCATCAGCTACGAGACGCACGGCGAACCCGCCACCGACGCCATGATGCAGAAGGCGCTCGCCGCCGACGCGGTGCTGTTCGGCGCCGTGGGCGGACCCAAGTGGGACAGGCTGCCGTTCGACAAGAAGCCGGAACAGGGCCTGCTGCGCCTGCGCGGCGATCTTGGCCTGTTTGCCAACCTGCGCCCCGCGCTGTGCTTCGACGCCCTCAAAGAGGCCTCGACGCTCAAGCCCGAGATCGTCGCCGGCCTCGACATCCTGATCGTGCGCGAGCTGACCGGCGGGGTCTATTTCGGCAAGCCCAAGGAGATCACGACGCTGCCCGACGGCGGCAAGCGCGCCGTCGACACCCAGGTCTACACCACGGGCGAGATCGAGCGCATCGCCCGCGTCGCCTTCGAGCTGGCGCCGCTGAGGTCGAACCGCGTCGCCTCGGCCGAGAAATCCAACGTGATGGTGACGGGCGTCTTGTGGCGCGAGGTGGTGCAGCGCGTCCACGACGCCGAGTTCCCGGACGTGCAGCTCTCGCACATCCTCGCCGACAACTGCGCCATGCAACTGGTGCGCAACCCCAAGCAGTTCGACGTGATCGTCACCGACAATCTGTTCGGCGACGTGCTGTCGGACGAGGCGGCGCAGCTCACCGGCTCGATCGGCATGCTGCCGTCGGCCTCGCTGGGTGCAAAGGGGCCGGAAGGGCGCCAGCCGGCGCTCTACGAACCGATCCACGGCTCGGCGCCCGACATTGCGGGGGAGGGCCTCGCCAACCCGATCGCCACCATCCTTTCCTTCGGCATGTGCCTGCGCTATTCCTTCGGCCGCGGCGAGGACGCCGCGCTGCTGGACAAGGCCGTGGAACGCGTGCTGGCCGAGGGCCACCGCACCGCCGACATCATGCAGCCGGGCATGACCAGGCTGGGCACTGCC
>Ga0335082_10007159_pt1 | contig 12140 bp, 11 predicted proteins | sample Lox_Sample_41_FD_206718 | JGI IMG/M metagenome (GOLD analysis project Ga0335082, IMG submission 206718) | Soil microbial communities from Loxahatchee National Wildlife Refuge, Florida, United States - Lox_Sample_4.1 | ecosystem: Environmental > Terrestrial > Soil > Wetlands | place: USA...
GCGGAACAGCTCGGGGAGCCCGTACACGGCCTTGTCCAGCCACGCCGGCGCCTCGTGCTCGAAGCCGTACCAGTCGGGGTACTCCTCCGCCGGCAGCCGGAAGTCGCCCGCCAGGTCGATCACGCGCGCTCCCGCCTCGAGCAGTTCCGGTCCGATGCGCGAGCTGGCGCCGTGGGGGAGGGCGAGGAACGCCAGGTCGCACCGCTCCGCGACGTCGGGCCCGAGCTCCTCGAACGTCATCTCGGCCACGCCCTCGAGGTGGGGGTGCACGTCGCCCACTGCGGCGCCGGCGTGTTCGCCGGCGCCCGCGGCGACCACCTCGGCGGCCGGGTGGGCCGACAGGAGGCGGAGCAACTCGCCCCCCGAGTACCCGGAGGCACCGAGGACCGCGACACGGACGGGAGGCGAGGCTGCGTTACGCATGTTCATGCAATGAGGACGCATGAAAATGTACCAGGGAAGAAGGCAAACCGTCCACGCACCGGGCCTTCGCGTGCCTTCGGGTACCCTTTCGCCCCGCGGCGCCGGCCGTGGAGGAGCCAGACGAGAAGAAGGAGGAGTTCGTGCCCGGAGAAGTGGACCGCATGCTGTTCGACAAGGCCGTCGAGGTGACGGCGACCGCCCTGCGGGGAGCGATGGGCGGGCAGGGGAGCCAGCCGCCGAGCTATGCCGCCGACCTGTTCAAGGCCGTCTACGAGGCGCTCAAGGACACGATGGGCGACCTGCCCGAGCCGAGCAAGGCCGGGTTCTGATCCGCGTCCGCGTCCGCGGGTAGCCGGCTACCCGCCGTCGCCGTCTCCGGCGCCAAGGTGCCGGTGGACGGTGTCCTCCGCGAATCGCGTCGCGTCCGGGTGGCCGGTCACGGCCTCCAGGAAGATCTCGCGTTCGAGCGCCGCGAGCGAGGCGGCGGTTCGCGCGACGACGCTGGCGGTCCGGGGAACGTCGCGGAGCAGCGCGATCTCGCCGAACCCTGCGCCCGCGCCGAGCGCGCCTGCCGGGCGGCCGTCGACGGCGACGTCGAGGTCGCCCGACCTCACGATGTAGAAGCGGTCGCCCGCCTCGCCCTGGCGGACGATCGCCGTGCCTGCCGCCGCCGCGACGGGGATGAGGTTGCGTGCCAGGCGTTCCACGACCTCCTCGGGGAGCGGAGCGAACATCGGGATTCCCCGCACCAGCGCGATCTCCTCGGCCGGCACGGCGAACCGTCGGTCGATGCGGCGCAGGTGGCGACCCGCCAGCAGGGCCGCGAGCGCGGGAACGACGCCCGCGACGGCCAGCGTCCACCGTGATCCCACGGCGGCCACCAGCGCCGCGGCGCCGACCGAGCCGGCGGCGAGACCCGCCATGTACATGCCTTCGATGACGCCGAACACGCGGCTGAGGACCTCGTCGGGAACGACGCGCTGCAGCAGCGTGCGCCCGGCGACCAGGCCCAGCTCCATGCCGGCCCCCGACGCGGCCATCATCGAGAAGGCCACGCCGATGCCCGGTCGCGCGCCGATGATCGCGACCGGAATCCCGAACAGCGCGAGCGCCACCCCGATCGTCCCCGCGAGGCCGCCGCGCCCGACCCGAAACAGCGCCAACGCCCCGCCCACGATGCCGCCCGCGCCGAAGCACGCCATCAGGTATGCGGGAGCCGAGGGACCGAGTCCGAGCAGGCCGATCGCGACCACCACCTGGAACAGGTCGAGGGCCCCGATGAGCATGGACTGGATCCCGCCGAGCGCGACGACGAGCCTCGTGTCGGGCTCGCGCGCGATCTCGCGGAAGCCGCCGACGGCCTCCCGGAACATCGCGGCCGCCGACGAGCCTCGCGGGGGTCGCGGTTGCGGCGCGATCCTCCACACCTCGGCCGCCGCGATCAGCTGCACGCCGCTCGTCACCAGGATCACGGTGCCGGGGCCGGTCGTCCCCATGATGATGCCGGCGACGGCCGGGCCCACGAGCGCGCCGCCGCTCTCGATGACGCCCGACGCGACGTTCGCCGCGGTGAGCTCGTCCGGCGTCGCCACGAGCGCGGGCAGCAGCGCCGACTGCGCGGGCCGCGTGAGCGTGATCGAGGCGCTCGCGGCGGCCGCCAGGGCGACGACCGCCCATTCGTCGGCGTTCGCCAGGATCGCCGCGCCCGTGGCGGCCAGGAGCGCGGCCTGGACGAGGTATCCCGTGAACAGGAAGCGGTCCCGGCGGTAGCGGTCGCCGAACACCGACCCGAGCGGCGCGACGACGGCCGACGGGATCAACTGGGCCGCCGCGACGGCCGCCGTGCCCGTCGCGCCGCCGCGCTGGTAGGCCCACACCATGATCGCGATCCAGGCGCCCCACTCCGTCGTGCAGAAGCCGGCGAACGAGAGGAGCACGCGGCGCAGCGACTGGTTCGCGAGCGCGGTGCCGAAGACGCGCAGCGAGTCGGAGACACGGGCGGCGAACCGGTGCATTCGGGGGAGCATCCCACAGGCTCCCGCGGCGCCCGCGCTCCCGGGCCGGCCGCTCCCCGAAGACGCGGGCGTGGGTAGGGTGGAGGGGTTCGAGTCGGAAGCGATCAGGCACACGAGCGGAGGCGGACGATGGACAAGGCGGCGTGGAACGAGCTGGCGGCGCAGCTCGCGGTCGACAGCATCCGGTGCTCGACGGCCGCCGGGTCGGGCCATCCGACGTCGTCGCTCTCCGCCGCGCACCTGGCCGCCGTGCTGTTCTCGGACCACCTGCGCTTCGACGTCGAGGACCCCGCGAACCTGGGCAACGACCGGTTCGTTCTGTCCAAGGGGCACGCGTCGCCGCTGTTCTTCTCCGTGCTGAAGGCGATCGGCGCGATCGACGACGCGCAGCTGCTGTCGTTCCGGAGATTCGATTCCCCGATCCAGGGGCACCCCGCACCGGCGCCCGGCATGCCGTGGGTCGACGTGGCGACCGGCTCGCTCGGGCAGGGACTCCCGATCGGGCTGGGGATGGCGCTCGCGATGCGCATCGACGACCTGCCCGGCCGCGTCTGGGTGCTGATGGGCGACTCGGAGGTGGCGGAGGGGTCGGTGTGGGAGGCGATGGAGAACGCCTCGTTCCACGGCCTGCGCAACCTGGTGGGCATCCTCGACATGAACCGGCTGGGCCAGCGCGGGCCGACGATGCTGCAGTGGGAGGGCGACGTCTACGCGGCGCGGGCCGAGTCGTTCGGCTGGAGCGCCATCCTGATCGACGGGCACGACGTCGAGGCGATCGACGCGGCGTACCGCGAGGCGCAGGACGCGTCGACGCCGACACTGATCGTCGCGAAGACCGAGAAGGGCCACGGGGTGTCGTTCCTCGCCGACAAGGAGGGATGGCACGGGAAAGCACTATCGGAGGAAGAGGCGACGCGCGCGATCGCCGAGCTCGGCGGTGAGAGGCACGTCGCCGTCACGCCGCCGAAGCCCGACGTCCGCGTCGACCGCGAGCCGTTCGGCGCGTGGGCGGAGACGCCGCTCGACCTTCCCCGCTACGAGGCGCCCGAGGCGACGCGCAAGGCGTTCGGCGACACGCTGGTGGCGATGGCGGCGCGCCCCGACGTGGTCGTGCTGGACGGCGAGGTCGGGAACTCGACGCACACCGACGAGTTCCTGCAGACGGCCCCCGATCGCTTCGTGCAGATGTACATCGCCGAGCAGGCGATGGTCGGCGCCGCGGTGGGGTTGCAGGCCCTCGGGAAGAACCCGTTTGCGGCGACGTTCGGGGCGTTCCTCACGCGCGCGTACGACTTCGTCCGCATGGCCGCGGTGAGCCGCGCGCACCTGCGACTGTGCGGCTCGCACGCGGGCGTGTCGATCGGCGAGGACGGGCCGTCGCAGATGGCGCTCGAGGACCTGGCGATGATGCGCGCGGTGCACGGCTCCACGGTGCTGTACCCCGCGGACGCGAACGCGACGGCGAAGCTCGTCCCGCAGATGGCCGACGTCCCCGGCATCGTGTACGTGCGGACCACGCGCGAGAAGACGCCGCGCCTCTACGCGCCCGAGGACGACTTCCACGTCGGCGGCAGCAAGACGGTGCGCGACGACGACGGTGCGCGGGTCGCGATCGTCGGCGCCGGCGTGACGCTGTTCGAGGGCCTCGACGCCGCCGATCGGCTTGCCGGGGAAGGCATTCCGTCACGCGTCATCGATCTGTACTCGATCAAGCCGATCGACGGCGACGCGCTGCAGGCGGCCCTGCGGGAGACGGGCCTGGTCGTCTCGGTCGAGGACCACTGGATCGAGGGCGGCCTCGGCGACGCCGTGCTCGCGGCGCTCGCGGAGGACGGCGCCGATCTCTCCGGCCGCGTCGAGAAGATCGGCGTCACCAGGATGGCCGGGTCCGGTTCACCTGGCGAGCTTCGCGACTGGGCGGGAATCTCCGCGGCGAAGATCGCCGATCGGATCCGCGCGCTGCTCGCCTAGGCTCGCCGGCCGGGTCCGGGCCGCGGGGGCGCCGTCGACGGGCCCACGTTGGCGTCGAGCCACGCGTTCAGCGGCTTCGACTGCGTGAAGAACTCCACGAGCCGGTCCTCGGCCTTGCGCGTCCCGAGCCACGCGGCGACCGGCCACTCGCGCCACGCCGTCAACCCCTTGTGGCGCAGCAGGTCGATCCGGGGATGGTCGCTCGGATAGCCGCGCGGAGCGGTCTTCAGCTCGCCCCGCGCGGCGACGTCGAGGCCCGCGCCGCGCGCCGCCGTCACGATCTGCTCGAGCTTCCTCCCGGCCTTGTCGTCGCCGACCGCGGACCGGTAGCGCTCGAGCTGGTCGGGCGCCATCTCCCACATGCCCGACCCCGCGGCCAGTCCGTTCGAGCTCAGCTGGACGTACCGGTGCCCGCCGACCATCGCTCCGATGTGCGTCTTGTACGGCGTCTTGTCCCTGCTGAACCGCACGTCGCGGTAGGGACGGAAGATGCGCCCCTCGCCGAACTTCGGCGCCAGGTCGGCCAGCAGCGCCTCCATGGGCGCGCGCACGAGCGTCTCGTAGTCCTGCTTGTGCCGCTGCCAGAAGGCCTTCGTGTTCTCGTCCTCGAGACCGTCGAAGAACTCGAGCGCCTCCGCCGGCCAGCCCCTGAAGGTCGCCACCCGGCGAGCCTACCCGCGAGGCCGAGATCCGGCTAGACGCCGGCAGCCGGTCCGGGCGGCGGGGCGATCGGCCGCTCGATCCGCTGGTGGCGCGTGAACGCCGGCGCGTCCAGGCTGACCCACGCGATGACGGCGGCCGACAGCGCGCAGACGGACGCCCCCGCGTACACGGCCAGCGCGCCGACGTCCTGGTACACCCAGCCGCCGACCGTTCCCCCGATGAGCGTGGCGATCCCGAACGCGACCGTGGTGGCGATCGACTGCCCGGTGGCGTACAGCGACGGCGGGACGAGCCGCCCGACGATCACCACCAGCGACGTGAACAGCAGCGCGAACCCGATTCCCTCCATCACCGTCAGCAGCGAGATGGCGACGGCGTTGTTGATGACGCCCCACAGCAGGAACGCCGTCGCGTACACACAGCACCCCGACGCGAACACGCCGCGCAGCCCGATCCGCCCGGACAGGCGCGACGACACGCGCATGATCGGCACCTCGCAGATGCCGCCGAGCGCCGCGCCCAGGCCGATCAGCAGGGGCCCGCCGCCCTCCGACTCGATGCGCAAACCGAGGAAGTTCCACGCTGCGGAGAATCCCGTCCACAGGATCAGGACGGCCGCGAGGAACGCCCACAGGCGCGGCGCGCCGCGAAGGGCCGCGCCCACCGAGCCGAAGCGCCCGCCGCCGGTCGTGTGCCGCGGGGGGTCGCGTCGCAGGGTGACCGTCCACAGCAGCACCGCGGCGGAGACCATCCCGAACACGGGGATCGCCCACGACACGCCGGCCGCCTGCAGCAGGATGCCGAGGAGCAGGCTCGCGACGGCGTAGCCGACGCTCATCCACGCCCGGATCCGCCCGTAGCCCTCGACGTTCTCCTCGCCCAGGTGCTCGAGGGCGATCGCGTCGATGCTCGGCCCGATCGCGCAACTGGAGGCCGCAAGGAGGAAGGCCGTCGCCAGGACCCACCCGAGCGTCCCGCCGACGAAGGCGAGCGCGAACGCCGTGACCACCGTCGCGACGAGCGACAGGCGAAGCGTGTCGCGGCGCCCCAGCATGGAGTCGGCCACATGGCCCCAGACCGAGTTGGTCGCGATCCTGCCCAGGGCCATCACGCCCACGACCAGGCCGATGTCCCCCGGATCCAGCCCTCGATCCTTCAGGTACAGGGAGAAGAAGGGGAAGAACGCGGCCGCGCCGATGCCGAACAGCACCATCAGGCCGATGACGGCCACGTCGGGACGGGGGCGGACGCTCACGGGACTTCGCACGATCGCAATTCTGACGGTTGTCCCGGCGAGTGGGCGCCTGAAAGAATCCCGCGCATGACAAAGGTGACGCTGATCGGTGCGGGCAGCGTCGAGTTCACCCGAGGGCTCGTCGCCGACCTGTTCACCTCCAAGGAGCTCCAGGGAACCCTGACCATCTCCCTGAACGACATCGACGCCGAGCGGTTGGCCCGGGCCGAGGCGGTGACGAACTACACCAACGAGCAGACGGGCGCCGGCGCCGTGGTCGAGGCCCACGCCGACCGCCGCGCGGCGATCGAGGGCGCCGACTACGTCGTCAACGAGATCCGGGTCGGCGGCTACGCGTCGACGCTGCTGGACTTCGAGATCCCGAAGAAGTACGGCCTTCGCCAGACGATCGCCGACACGATCGGAGTCGGCGGCATCTTCCTCGGCCTGCGCACCATTCCCGTGGTCGCGGCGATCGGCGCCGACATGGCGGAGGTCTGCCCCGACGCGCTGCTGCTCAACTACACGAACCCGATGGCGATGATCCCGTGGGGCGTCTACGCCGGGTCGCCCCATCAGCGCGTCTTCGGCCTGTGCCACTCGGTTCGGGACACGCACCGGTTCCTTGCGCGGACGGTGGGCGTGCCGCAGGACGATATCGAGTACCTGACGGCCGGGTTCAACCATCAGGCGTTCGTGATCCGCTTCGAGCGGCGCTCGACCGGCGAGAACCTCTACCCGCTGCTGGACGACGCGATCGCGCGCGACCCCGAGGGCCTGGGCCGCCGTGTGCGCGTCGAGCTGTACCGCCAGATCGGGTTCTTCCCCACGGAGTCGAGCGAGCACTCGGCCGAGTACGTGCCGTGGTTCATGGGCCGGGACGACATGATCGAGCGCTACCGGATCCCCGTGGACGAGTATCTGCGGCGCAGCGAGGACAACCTGGACGAGTACCGGGAGATCGGGGAGGCGCTGGCGGCCGGCACGGGATTCCCGATCGAGCCGGCGCACGAGCTCGCGTCGAACGTGATCGAGGGCATCGAGACCGACTCGCCGCGCGGGGAGTACGTGAACGTGCGCAACACGGGCCTGATCGCCAACCTGCCCGACGGGTGCTGCGTGGAGGTGCCGGCGAACGTCGATGGGACCGGCATCCATCCGGTCGCGGTCGGCGAGGTCCCGCCGCAGTGCGCGGCGATCAACCGGACGTTCCTCAACGTCGTCGAGCTGACGGTGCGGGCTGCGCTCGAGGGCGACCGCCGGCACGTGTACCAGGCGGCGGCGCTCGACCCCAACGCCGGCGCGAACGTGCGCCTCGACGACATCCGCTCGATGTGCGACGAGCTGATCGAGGCGCACGGCGACCTGATGCCGGAGGGCGTCCGGACCGTCTGACGGCGGCCGCCGGTCGTCCGCCCGAAGGAACCCTGTTCCGGAACGCGGAATTGGAGTACGGTGCGCTCGTGAAGCGCGAACGCGCGCCGGCGGTCGAGAGCGTCGACCGGGCGCTCCGGATGCTCCAGGAGCTGGCCGCCCACGGGTCGGGAGCGACGCTCGACGAGCTCGCGACCGCGGGGGGGCTCCCCAAGAGCTCGGCGCACCGGACGCTGTCGGCGCTTCGCGAGCGGGGGTTCGCGGCGCAGCAGCCCGACGGGCGCTACCTGGCGGGGCCCGAGCTGCTCCGCGTGGCGTTCGAGTTCTACGACCGCATCGACCTCCGGGTGGCGCTGCACCCGATCCTCGTCCGCCTCAACCGCGAGGTGAACGAGACGATCCACCTCGGCGTCCTCGACGGCGCCGACATCGTGTACCTGGACAAGCTCGAGCCGTCGCACCCCATCGCGCTCACCTCGCGCGTCGGGGGCCGCAACCCCGCGTACTGCACCGGTGTGGGCAAGGCGCTGCTCGCCTGGACCTTCCCGTCCGACGACGCCATCCGCGGCTGGATCGCCGAGCACGGGCCGCTCGAGGTGCGGACGTCGACGACGATCACCGAACCCGGCGCGCTGGCGCGCGAGATGGCGAGGATCCGGTCGGACGGCTACGCGCGCGACATGGAGGAGAGCGAGCAGGGCGTCCGGTGCCTGGCCGCCCCACTGTTCTTCGGCGGCTCGGTGCCGCGCGCGGCCGTGTCGATCGCGGCACCGCGCGAGCGGCTTTCGGCCGCCCGCATGCGGTCGCTGGCGCCGATCCTGCTCCGCGCCACGACGGGCTCGGTGCTCGGGGGCGGCCTTGACGACGGCCGCGGGGGGACAGCACAATGAGCCGCTCCTTCGACAGAACATCGTTCCGTCCAGCGGAATTCGAACACGCACAGGGAAGGGCAGCGGCGGAGTGATCGAGGAGATCCGAACCGAGCACGCACCTCGCGGCACCGGCGCCTACTCGCAGGCGATCCGCGCGGGCGACTTCCTGTTCATCTCCGGACAGGGGCCGATGGATCCCGAGACGCTGGAGGTTCGGGGCGAGACGGTCGAGGAGCAGACCGAGCAGACCCTGCGCAACCTCGAGGCGATCGCCGCTGCGGCCGGCGGCGGCCTCGCGGACGTCGTCAAGGTGTCCGCGTTCCTGTCGTCGATCGACCTGTTTCCCGCGTTCAACGCGACGTACGAGCGCGTGTTCGCGACTCTGCCGCGGCCCGCGCGCACGACGACCGGCGCCGAGCTGCGGAACATCCTGGTCGAGATCGACGCGATCCTGTACCTGCCACGCCGGTGAGCGACCCGTACCCCGACCTCGACACGCCGGCGCTGCTGGTCGACCTCGACGTCATGCGGTCCAACATCGACGAGATGGCAGGGGTCGCGGAACGCGGCGGCGTCCGGCTGCGGCCGCACACGAAGACGCACAAGTGCCCCGAGATCGCGAAGATGCAGGTCGCGGCCGGCGCCGCCGGGGTGACGGTGGCCAAGCTCGGCGAGGCCGAGGTGATGGCCGACGCCGGCGTCGACGACCTGCTGATCGCGTACCCGATCGTCGGCGCCGCCAAGCTCGCTCGGCTGCGGGCGCTGCTGGAGCGCGCGAGCGTCAAGGTGAGCATCGACGCGGTGGAGGTCGCGGAGGGCATCGGCCGCGAGGGCGCGGACGCCGGGCGGGACGTCCCCGTCCTGGTGGACGTCGACACCGGGACGCACCGCATGGGGCGGCCTCCCGGCGAGCCGTCGGCCGAGCTGGCCGTCGCGATCGACCGCGTGCCCGGCGTGCGCGTGACCGGCCTGATCACGCACGCCGGCCACGCATACGGAAGCTCCGGCGAGGGCGAGCTCAGGAAGGTCGTCGAGAGCGAGGTGTCCGACCTCCTCGACACGGCGGAGCGCTGCGCCAAGGCGGGGCTGGAGATCGAGGAGATCAGCGTCGGCGCGACGCCGACCGCGCGCATCGAGGCCGGGCAGGCGGGCGTCACCGAGATCCGGCCGGGCACGTACGTGTTCAACGACGTCCAGCAGATGCGGCTGGGGGTCGCCACCGAGGCGACGTGCGCCGCGCGGGTGCTGGTGACGGTGGTCGCCCGCCCGACGGCCGAGCGCTTCGTCCTGGACGGGGGCACCAAGGCGTTCACCTCGGATGGAGGCGACGGGCCGCCGCTCCCGGGCAGGGGCGTCGTCGCCGGCCGCCCCGACCTGCGCATCGACTTCATGAACGAGGAGCACGCGGTCGGCCGCGTCGAAGGAGGCGGCCGCCTCGCGATCGGGGACCGGCTCGAGGTGATCCCCCTGCACGTCTGCGGCTGCGTGAACATGTTCGACGTCGCGCACGGCGTCCGCGACGGCCGCGTCGAGCAGGAGCTCGCCATCGCCGGGCGGGGGCGAATGCGATGATGCGCGGCCTGGACGGCAAGGGCGTTCTGATCTCCGGCGGCACGAGCGGCATCGGCCTCGCGACGGCCCGGCGCTTCCTGGAAGAAGGGTCGCGGGTGTTCGTGGGCGGTGTGGACGAGGTCGAGGTGAAGGCCGCGGTGGCCGAACTGGCGTCGCTCGGACCGGCGGACGGCATGCGGGCCGACGTCGGCAGCGAGGAGGACGTCCGCGCGCTCGTCGACGCCGGTGAATCCGAGCTGGGCCGCGTGGACGTATTGATCAACAACGCCGGCGTGGCCGACAAGGCGAAGTTCCTCGACCTCGACGCGGCGACGTGGGATCGAACGATCGCGATCAACCTGCGCGGGATGTTCCTGGTGGCCCGCGCCGTCGCCGAGTCCATGGCGGCCGACGGCGGCGGCGGCGTGATCCTGAACATGGCATCGACGAACGCGCTGGGAGGCGAGGAGGAATTCGCGCACTACAACGCCTCGAAAGGAGGGGTCCTGCAGCTCACCCGGACGATGGCCGTGGAGCTCGGACCGCTCGGGATCCGGGTCAACTGCCTGTGCCCGGGTTTCGTGGACACGCCCCTCAACCGGGCGCTGGCGAGCGAGAACGAGTTCCGGGAGTACGCGCGCGCGCGCATCCCGCTCGGCCGCGTCGGACGTCCAGAGGACGTCGCCGCGGCCTACGCGTTCCTGGCCTCGGACGACGCCGCGTTCATCCACGGGGCGGCCCTGGTGGTCGACGGCGGACAGACGGCGGTGATGTGAGCGTGGCCGCCTCGTCCCCGCTGACCACACTGCTGGACGTTCCGGAGATCGCCGGCACGATGAACATGACCTGGCTCGGACAGGCGGGGTTCGCGATTCGGGCGGGAGCGACGACGGCGCTCGTCGACCCGTTCCTCGCACCGTACGAGGGCAGGCGCTACGAGAGCGCGCTGCGCGCGGACGAGGCCGCCGGGCTCGACGTGGTGCTGTGCACGCACGAGCACGTCGACCACTTCGACGCCGTCAGCGCCCCCGCGTTCGCGCGCTCGTCCCCGGGGTGCGTGTTCGTCGTGCCCACGCCCATCGTCGACATGGTGACCGAGGTCGGCGTCGCGCAGGACCGCGTGATCGGCATGCAGCCCGGCGACGTGCAGAAGATCGGCGGGCTGTCCGTCCGGGCCGTCCCCGCGATGCACGGCGTCACCATGGAGGACGCGTACGGCTTCGGCGAGGAGCTGTCCGACGGGCAGGTTCGGTTCCTCGGGTACGTGATCGAGGCCGACGGGGTCCGCGTGTACCACGCCGGCGACACCATCCCGTACGACGGCATGGACGTGCTCATGCGCGAGCTCGACGTCGACGTCGCGCTGTTGCCGATCAACGGACGCGACGCCGACCGCGAGGCGCGCGGCATCGTGGGCAACATGACCGAGCGCGAGGCCGCGTGGATCGCCGACGAGATCGGCGCCGGGACGCTCGTGCCGATGCACCACGACCTGTTCTCCGCGAACCGCGGCTGGCCCGCCCACGTGGTGGAGGCCGTCGAGCGCGAGGACCGTGACGTCGCCGTCCTGGTCCCCCCGCGCGAGCGGCCGTTCCGCGTGAGCGCGAGGAGCCCGCGATGAAGACGCTCACGTACCTCGGACCCCGGCGCATGGAGCTGCAGGACGCCCCCGAGCCGTCGCCGGGAGCCGGGGAGGTTCGCGTCCGGGTTGCCGCCGCCGCGATCTGCGGGTCGGACCTTCACGGGTATCGCGAGGCGAGCCCGCGCAGGATCCCGCCGCTGGTGATGGGCCACGAGGTCGCCGGAACCGTCGACGCCGTGGGGCCCGAGGCGGACGCGGGGCTGGTCGGGTCGCGCGTGGTCGTCATGCCGGTGGTCTCGTGCGGGCGGTGCGACCGTTGCCGGGAGGGTGCGCCCAACCTGTGCCCCGACCGCGCGCTGATGGGGGCGAGCTTCCCCGGCGGGTTCGCCGAGGCGTGCGTCGTGCCGGCCGGCCGTCTCCGGCACATCCCCGACGGGCTGTCCGACGCCGTCGCG